>JACCDG010458169.1_pt1 | contig 12286 bp, 15 predicted proteins | sample 7442471 | NCBI WGS metagenome assembly JACCDG01 (sample SAMN15323444, study PRJNA562643) | freshwater metagenome | isolation source: river surface water | place: USA:Blue River Watershed | collected 2017-08-17 | reverse complement strand
GACTTAAAAATAAAAGGCCCGCTCAAAAATGAGCGGGCCTTTTTGTTGTGTGTCAGTAACTGTCCTGTGGCACAGTGCATGTATTGATTTGGGAGATATGAATGACGTTGGAATCATTGGCGATGGTGTTGGCCATTCATGCGGTGGCTTTGATTTCACCTGGTCCTGACTTTGCTGTGGTCACGCGCATGTCGCTGGTTTCAGGTCGGCGCGCAGGTTTGTGGGCAGCAGCGGGTGTGGCCACCTCGAGTGGTGTTTACGTGTTGGTGTGCGCGTTTGGTTTGTCGCTCGTCATCACGGCGTTACCGCATCTATCGCACGTGCTGACCTTTGTGGGTGCCGCATATTTGGCGTGGTTGGGCATTCAATGCTTGCGCTCGACTGGCGCACTGCCAGAAGCTACGCAAACAGCGCCCAGTGCGAAATCATTCGTCACAGGTTTGCTCACCAATTTGCTCAATCCCAAAGCTATGTTGTACACCAGCGCGGTGTTGTCGCAAGTGCTCACACCAGAGCTGAGCACCACAGACACAGCCACCATTTGGTTGCTGCTGGTGTGCGAATCTCTGCTGTGGTTTGGCCTGGTGGCACTGGTGTTTTCATCCACCCGTGTGCTGGCATGGATCAAGGGCAAGCTGGTGTGGCTAGACCGCGCGGTGGGCGTGGTGCTGATGGCGTTGGCGGCTAAGTTAGCTTGGGGTGCTACGCGTTAAAACTGCTGTGACCTTGGGCACAGCAGTTTGTTTCTTAGACCAAGGTCAATTCAACCACGATGTTGCCGCGTGTCGCATTTGAATAAGGACACACCTGATGTGCGGTGTCGATCAAATCTTGTGCCACGGCACGGTCCATGCCGGGCAAGCTAATGGCTAAGCGTGCGGCAATGCCAAAACCTGCGGGGATAGGACCGATGTCGACGCTTGCATCAATCGCGGCATCTGCTGGAACGGTAATTTTTTTCATACCTGCGACGTGTTTCATCGCGCCCATGAAACAAGCGGAGTAACCGGCGGCAAACAACTGCTCGGGGTTGGTCGCACCACCTTTGCCGCCTAGCTCTTTGGGTGGCGTCAATTGGACGTCGAGCAAACCATCATCTGACACTGAGCGGCCTTCACGGCCGCCAGTGGTGTGTGCGTGTGCTGTGTACAAAACTTGGCTTAACTTTTGGATACCTGCTGTCATTTGAAACTCCTGTAGTGACTACGATTAATTTGCGTAGGAGGAATGTTAAAGATAGGCAGCTATTTTGGCCAATTGGAATTCGCTAAATTGGCGATAGGGATTGTTGTGAAGAAAAATTATTGAGGCGTCATGATCTTCTCAATCGCTGCCGCGACGTCATGAAAACTAATCGGCTTGTGCAGGACTTGCACATTCAGCTGAGCAAATAAATTGATATGAGAAGGCGATGTGTCAGCCGTCACGATGATGGCGGGAATTTCCTTGTTGTAGTTGTCTCTTAGTTTTTGTATCAGCACATCGCCTGTGGTTTGGCTCAAGCGGTAATCACTCAAGATGCAATCAATTCGATCGATGGTTGCAAGCTGCGCATCCAGTTCACTCGGTTGTTCAGAGAGGACTTGAACATACGCCCCTTTGTTGGCCAGCGTTTGTCGATAAGCATCAACAATGATTGGGTTGTCTTCAATCACAGCAATGTATTTGCCTTGAAGACTTCGGCGTGCGTCTTGTATTTTTGGCGTGACTTGTTGCGCCGCATAAATTTCTTCTGCGCTCGCTGAAATGGGGAACGGGGTGGTGACGATGAATGTTGAGCCTTGACCTTGTGCGGATATGACACGAATGTCAGCACCAATCAGATGGCATAAGCGTTGAACAATCGATAAGCCTAGTCCCAACCCATCATGTAGTGCGCGTGTGTTGTCTGCGCGATAGAACTGGTTGAAGATGTGTTGTTGTTCTGACTCTGCAATTCCACACCCTGTATCACTCACTTGGATGACTAAGCAATTTTGCTCAGATTCAAACCGCACATCCACCTGGCCGTGTTCTGTGTACTGAATGGCATTTGAGACCAAGTTGCTGATGATTTGCTGGAGCATCAGTTTGTCACCGTGCACCAGTAAATCAGAATGAGAAACATGAAGCATCAAGCCCTTGCTTGTTGCTTTTGCCTCTGTGAGATCGCAAACCGTGGTTGCGAGTTCATCCAAACGAAACACACGAGGATTGATGGGCATGGCATCGGCATCCAGTTTGCTGATGTTCAACAGCGAGTCAAACATTGCATTCAGTGTGGTGATGCTGCTTTTGATTTTGGCTAACGATTTCTTTTCAACAGCTGGCAAATTGTCTAGATTGATCAGTTCTAAGTAGACGTTGACGGCATGCATGGGTTGCCGTAAATCATGGCTTGCCACCGCAATGAACTTGGATTTGGCCACGTTGGCGGCAATCGATTGATCGCGTTCGGTGGCCAACTCTTGGTACAAGCGTTCGTTGCGAAATCTCAATCGAACAGAATCTTCAAAAGTTTTGGCAAAGTTCTTCGCAATGCTCAACACAACGACATACAGCGAAGCCAATCCCACAGAGAACGGCCACGGAAAAATATGGACGGACCACAAGACCGTGCTCAGCGACGGGATCATGATGGGCAATGTGAACGCAAAAAACGTGGGGGTGTTCACGCTGTACGCAAACATGCTCGAAATCATCGCAGCCGTTGTCATGTACACATAAATCATCCGATTCACCATCAGTAAATCGGGTGCCATCAGGACCCAACCCAAGCCCCAACCAAACCCAACGATGCCAACGGCATAGGTCATGATTTTTAAATTGCGTTGGGGGTCAAGAATTTTTTCAGCGTCGTGAGCCAACTGAAAAATCATACATGTTCGAATGAACACAGCAATGAACATGTATGCACTCTGTGTAAATACATGGAGGAAACACCCATGCGAATACAAGAAATTTTTACAGACGAAGAATGGTACCGACTTGAGCAGCTGATTTACACCAGTACATACAAGGCGATAGCGGCTTACCAGCAGCAACGTGCAACACAGCAGCGCATCGCAAGCGAACCAGCTGCAACACTCAAGCCCCAAGTTGCCAAGCAGGCAAAGACGCTGGCACGTAAGGCCAAGCGCATACCCCACGCTGCACCACCCCGTCCATTGCCCAAGCCCAACCAACTACCCCAAGCTAAGGCAGAGGCTATCCCAGCGTATCGCCCTGTCAAAACGGCTACCCCATTGCCACCCACCACACGTATGGCTCTGGCTAAAGCAAAACCAGCTGCACCCAAGCCAGCGCCGGCATCTATCACCGACCCTAATCACATTGACCAAGCTACACGCAGATGGTTGCCACCCGACAAGAAGGGACCAAACCCCATTGACCTAATTTCGCCATAGCCAAGAACGGGGCTGTCGGGGCGGTAGAGCGGTTTTATTCAAGGCCACGACCGCTTCGATAACGGGGCTGTCGGCACGGCAGAGGCTATGTGAAATCAAATGCTTAACTTAAGGTTTTCACTATTTGTAGTTATCTACAGACTTAACAAAATATTTCGTCAACCGTGGAACCATCCATGGAAAAACTAAAAATACTATTGTTGTGGATGCTGGGTATCCAATTGCTATTCGCTTAGACCATTCAACCCACCCACCTTGCTCAGACCAGCCGCGAAACAACATTACTGCTGTAACTCCTGTTACGGATGTCAAAAAGCAACCAATCAGTCCAACACAAATGATGGGATAGGCACGCTTGCCCCATTCACGCATTGCTCTAATTTTGTTCATTTATGGCCCAGTGGAATACGAGCGGCAGAAGCATCAGTATCAAGTAAACGCATGAGCTTTGCCAAATCTTTATCCAATCGCTCTAGTGTTTTTGCATCCAGTTGCTCTAGCGCATGTGGCAGCACGCCAGAAAATGGTGCTGGTGCTTTTTTCAAAATATTGGTGCCTGCAGGTAGCACATGCAGTTGAACGGTTCGGCGGTCAATCCCATTTTTTCTGATTTCAACCATCTCCAACTTCACCAAACCCCGCACAAGATTACTAGCCGTGGTTTGGTGAATATCAAGTGCAAGTGCAAGGTCGCTTACCCCAATGCCTTGATTGTTGGCAATGACGCTCAGTGCCCAAACTTGTGCGCCGCCAATGCCCACTTTTTTTTCTATGCTTTGAAAATGGGTTTTAACAGTATTGAATACAAGACGAAATTTACGTAGGACACGCTTTGGAGCATCAAGGCTTTGCGCCGTTCGGGCTGCTGATATTTCTCTCTTGGGTGTTTGGATTGCCAAACCAGCTTTTTTTGTAACCATTGTGTATTCGCATACAAATAATGTGATTTTGTAATGCTACTTCCACTGGAAGCTCTTACTGCAAATCATCTGTAAAAAAAGGGCCCCGAAGGGCCCTAACCGGAAAGCTCATCATCACGATTCATCGTATTTACAAAAATTATTTATCTAGCAGTTACGTATGGACCCCAGTACGGTTCACGCATATCACCCAACTGACTGGCTAATTTTGATTTCACGCGGCCATCAATAGTTGTCATCATCAAGCTATCTCTTCCTGCTTCTTGAGTTGCATAGATGATTAAGCGACCATTCGGTGAAAAGCTGGGACGCTCGTCTGCAATGGTGTCAGTGAGTGAAGTCACAACTTTGGTTGCAATGTCAAGCAATTGCAACTTGTATCGACCTTCAGATTTAGTTATGTATGTCAACAATTTCCCATCAGGACTAATTGCAGGTGAGATGTTGTAAGCGCCATTAAACGTAATGCGTTCAGGCGTTCCATACGGCAGAGTCGCTCGATAGATTTGCGGCCCACCACTTCTATCACTCACAAAGTACAGCGTTTTTCCATCAGATGCATACACAGGCTCTGTATCAATGCTCAGCGATTGAAAGAGTTTTCGTGGTGTACCGCCTTGAATGTCGATTGAGTAGAGCTGTTGATTGCCACTTTGCGATAGAGCGACTACTAGAGAACGTCCATTGGGATTCCAAGCTGGTGCACTGTTAGAGCCTTTAAAGTTTGCAACTACGTGTCTTGTTCCTTCAGAAATTTTGTGAACATAAACCACGGGCTTGCGCTGCTCAAAAGACACATACGCAATGCTTTTTCCATCAGGTGACCATGTGGGCGAAATGATTGGCTCAGGTGAGCTTAGTGCAGACTGGGCGTTCTCACCGTCGATATCAGATATCCACAAGTTGTAACCGCCATTGCGTTTGGTTACATAAGTCACACGTGTTGAAAAAATTCCTTTTTCGCCACTAAGATTTTCATAAACAAAATCAGAAATTCGATGTGCGGCAAGCCTCAAATCTGCAGAGTCAACAATGTAGCTTTTTGCGCCGAGATCTTCATTTTTCACAACGTCCCAAAGTCTAAAGCGAACTTCAAATTCACCAGATGGTAGTCGTACAACACTTCCTGCGACAAATGCATCAGCCCCAATTTGTTTGAGTGAACTCAAATCTGGGCGTTGAGATTCATCAACAACATCATTAAAGCCCAGAGGCTTGTACTGACCGCTACGTTCGAGGTCATTGCGAATGATGGTTGAGATTTTTTGTGGTGATGTGCTTTCATCGCGAAATTGAGCAAACGCGATCGGAATTTGCGTAAACCCCACGCCACTTACTTCGACACGAAACTGAGCCAAGGCAACATGCTGAATCAATGCGCTCAAAAGCAGCGCCGATAACAACCATTTCCAAAATAAGCGCTCGGAATTCTTCAACACAGGTACGCCTTAATAATGTTAAAGAAAGTGACACATGAATGTGTCACTTGCATCTGTTTCGTGTACTGACAGACGACAGAGAGATTGCAGTACCTCTCTGTATGCTTCTTTATTACTTCGCAACGTAAGCAACATCAGCGCGACGATTTTGCGCCCATGCGGATTCGTCATGGCCAGCTGATTTTGGTTTTTCGCTACCAAAACTGACCGGTTCAACTTGGCCATCTTTCACACCGTAGACTTTGAGTGCGCGAGCAACAGCTTCTGCACGTTTTTGACCCAAAGCCAAGTTGTACTCACGACCACCGCGCTCGTCGGTATTGCCTTCAACTTTAATTTTCAGTTGGCTATTGGCTGAACCGTATTTGCCATGACGCTCGACAACAGATGTGTATTCTTTTTTCACTGTGAAATCATCAAAGTCAAAGTAGACGCTACGATTTTTTGCCAGTTCGCTATTTGGGTCCATGTGTGCAGGAATGACTACTTGTGCGACTGTGGACTTTGCTGTTGAACTGTCATCAAGCTTTGGGGCGCTGCTACTGCAAGCAGACAGAATTCCAGCTGCTGCAATAACAATTAAAACGCTTTTCGTTGTGCTCATCATGTTTCTCCGTAATTTCATTGAGATTGGTCTTAGAGATCAGATAATAACATTTGTTCAAATGTATTTGGAAAAGCAACGAGTCAATCCCTCCAAAAGCGCCACCACGGCTTTTTGCTGGATTTCGTAGCATCTGCATCTTCGTCCTTGAGGTTGAAGAATGGCAGCAACAAATCCTCCATCGAATAGAACCCCTTAGCCTTGCCCTGAAGTTGTTCGACTGCAAACATAATGCCGTTACCAAAGGCCTCGCGTGAGATAGATTCGTGTTTCAAACGAACAGTTTGATAAGGAAAGCCAAACAAAATTTCGTGCGTGCCAATGATGCCACCCGCTCGAATCGTTTTGATTTTGCTCTCGTCAATGTCAAGCTGCTTGGCAATCACTTTGGCTGTACCCGACACCTCTGGCTTAAGTTTGAAATGCTCTTCAATTATTTCAATGTCCGTGTAAGGCGCAATCGTTTTCAAAATCTTGGCTGAAATCATCAAGAAGTTAATGCCTAATGTGATGTTGGGCGAATGCATGACCACAGTCTTTTCTGATAGTTTTTTGAGCATTGCCAAAGTTTCTGACTCGTATTGCGATACAGCACTGATGATGGTGATGCCTCGCTTTGCAGCCGCTTCTCCGTAATAGTTCAATCCCGAATCACCTGAAAAATCAATGATGATGTCTACCGGCTTTTGATCTAGCAATTGCGCGGCAGTGAATTCAGATTTTGAATAAATTAAACCTGGCTCGTTTGATTTAATTCCTAAAAATTCAGATACCGAGCGATGCTCCAACACGTGCGACTGTCGCACCACCCACTGCAACTGAGTTAGATCTGAATCTAACAACACTGAAGCCACAGCTCTACCCGTCTTACCAAAACCTATCAATCCAACACGCATATCAAATCTCCTTTTTGCTAGAAAAATTAAAGCAACAACAAAGCTGCCATAGCCACCAACGTAGGAAACAACGATCCCAACAGCAAACCACCCGCGCCAATGGATGCACCGGCAAAGCCATTACGCAGCAGAGCCACCCCTGCGGGGTTTGGAGCGTTAGCAATCACGGTCAGACCACCACCCGCTACTGCACCAGCCACAAGGCTGTATTTAGCTTCGTCAGAAATATTCAAAATCTGCGAGCCCAAATAAGTCAAAGCAGCGTTGTCTGTGAAGGCAGTCAGCACCGTAGTGCCGTAAAACAAAACTTGGTGATCCATGGTCGACACAATCGGTTGCAGCCACCATTGCTGCATGCCTCCCAAGACCACCAAACCCGCCAAGAAAAAACCCACCATCAATGCCTCTTTCAAAATCAGCGGATTCTGGTAGCGCTCATACGCTTGTGTAAAGCCCATGAACATCACAAATAAACTTAGAAATGCCACGGGGTGATGTGCCATGGCAATTACCGCGGCCAAGAACGCCAGATGCACTACCACCACAGTTTTAGGAATTGAATCAGCTGAACTTGCACTAGGCACATTGACATTCAGGCCCAAATGTTTACGTAACACAAGCACCGCTACTGTGGCATTGACCATTACGGCTAGCGCGGACTTCCAGCCAAACTGGTTGAACATAAAGGCACTATCCCAACTCCAAACACTAGCCACCATCAGCACAGGGGGTGCTGCATAAGAGGTGAGGGTGCCACCAATCGAAACATTGACAAATAACACGCCTAGCGCAAAGTACTTGATCCGTTCGGGCACTTTGGTGTGAAAGACCTGAGGGGCCAGCATCAAGGCCGCAATGGTCATGGCCGCTGGCTCGGTAATGGCAGAACCAAGCAAAGGCACCACACTTAAACCCAACCATGCCTTAGCTAGTGAAACACGCATGGGCATAAGGCGCGATAACGCATCGACGACAGAAATCACAAAAACCAAAATTGGCTTAGAGGCCGCCACAACCATCACCACAAAAACAAACAGTGGCTCTGTGTATTGGCGTGAGTCGGCGTATGCCATGGCTTGTGCACCATCTTGCAGCCAAGCCATACATGCCACCAATACGATAGCCCAAAAGCCAAAAACCACTTCCACTTCGCCCAACAAGTGAAACAAGCCCGAATGCTCTTGATAACGATGGGCCAGCCGTTCAAAAAATTTGGCCGAAAAAGTATGAATCAGGGCAACTGCAAATAGAAAAGCAGCCACCATTTCAATGGAGATTGAGGACATTTTGCGTACGAGGGTTTGCCGCGTGGCGGCCCGACCGACGCTAATCCTGTTGATTCAGTAGCAAATCAACACCCTTTTTTGATTCTATATTCACATCGCGTTAGAAGACAAAAACTAGCTCTTCTGAGCCCACAAAACAAAACGCACGATAGTTAGATCGTGCGTTGATTGATATGGGCTGGCTAAATCAGCTCAACACTCATCCGTGCCGTGACCGGGCGCTGCTTGTGTGGGCACATGGTGACGCAAACCCACTTGCTGGTTGTGTTCATCCACAAACACCAGTTGCGGTTCGTGCTTGGCTACTTGGTCTTCATGCACTTGCGCGAATGAGGCAATGATCAACAAGTCACCCACACTGGCACGGCGAGCGGCAGAGCCGTTGACCGAAATCATGCCTGAGCCACGTTCGCCTTTGATGGCGTAGGTGATGAAGCGTTCGCCGTTGTTGATGTTCCAGATGTGGACTTGTTCGTTCTCACAAATGTTGGCGGCGTCGAGCAGGTTTTCATCAATCGCGCACGAGCCTTCGTAATGAAGCTCGCACTGCGTCGTAACCACTCGGTGGATTTTGGATTTGAGCAGGGTGCGGAACATGGCTAAAACATCTAAGAACTAAGCAATGCCTCAATCATAGTGGCTTCGCTAAAAGCCTTGTTGCGCCTTGGCCCGCCACGCTGCCGCTGGCCAAGCAAGCGCTCAGCAAATAGCCGCCCGTGGGGGCTTCCCAGTCCAGCATTTCACCGGCCACAAACAGGCCGGGCAGTGCGTTCGCCATCAGGTGCGCGTCTAGCGCTTCCAGGCGCACACCGCCTGCGCTGCTGATGGCTTCATCTATCGGGCGCGTGGTCGCCAGCGTGATGGGTAGGTGTTTGATGGCCGCCGCCAATTGCGCGGGGTTGTTCATGGCTTCTTTGCTCAGAACTTCGTGCAACAGTGCCAAATGCAAGGCCGTGAGGTTGAGGCGGCTTTTCAAATGGCTGCTGAGTGAGCGGGTGCCACGGGGGTGTGATACCTCTGCCAAAACGCGCTCGGGCGTGAAATCGGGTTTGAGGTCCAGGTGCAAAGTAGCGCTGCCGTTGCGTGCAATTTCTTCACGAAGCAACGCGGAGGCGGCGTAAACCAAATTACCCTCCACGCCCGTTGCAGTGACCACAAATTCACCACGACGGCTAAAGCTTTGACCTGCGCTGTCAGTGAACGACAAAGCCACCGACTTAAGCGGTGTACCTGCAAACTGGCCCGACAAGTGGGTGCTCCAGCCGGTATGGCCATCACGCCCTTGCACGTCAAATCCGCAATTGCTGGGGCGCAGCGGCGACACATCTATGCCCAATGCGCTCAGCCACGGTTGCCATGCGCCGTCTGAGCCCAGCTTGGCCCAGCTGCCACCGCCCAATGCCAACAGCACGGCATCGGCTTGCGCGGTGTTTGTGCCCTGCGGTGTATCAAAGTTCAAACTAAATTTTTTGTCAGCATGTTGCAATGCGCCGTTCCAACGGTGCCGCATATGAAACGTCACAGGTGTGCCTTGCGCGGGGTGGCGCAAACGGTGCAGCCACGCACGCAGCAGTGGTGCGGCTTTCATGTCGGTGGGGAAGATGCGCTGTGAGCTACCCACAAAGGTGTCTAGCCCCAAGCCCTTGACCCATTCGCAAATGGCATTCGCGTCAAACGTTTTGAGCCAAGCGGCACAAGCATCACTGCGCTCGGCGTAGCGGGTGGTGAAGATGTCAAAAGGTTCGGCATGTGTGAGGTTGAGCCCGCCCAAACCTGCCAGTAAAAACTTGCGTCCTACCGAAGGCATAGCGTCGTACACATGCACAGAAACGCCTGCAGCGCTGAGTACTTCAGCGGCCATCAGGCCAGCGGGGCCTGCGCCAATGATGGCGATTTTTTGGTTTGTATTTGTAGTCACCGGCTAAGTGTAGGCGGCGAATACCCAAGATCGTGAGCGAAAATTAGCCCATGACTGGTTGGCACGCACATCTCAAACTCGACTACACCCTTAGCGCGGAGCGCACAGTGGCTAAGTTCGAACACGAGGGCCCACTGCGTGTGTTGCAAAGCCTCTATCCCGAGGGCGATGCGGTGTGCCACAACGTGCTGGTGCACCCGCCCAGTGGTTTGGTGGGCGGCGACGTGCTGGACATTCAGTTGAACCTAGGCGCCAACACGCATGCGTTGCTGACTACCCCTGGCGCGACACGTTTTTACAGAAGCGAACAAGGCTTGGCCACGCAACAAGTCAAAGCGCATGTGGGTGAGGGCGCACGCCTAGAGTGGCTGCCACTAGAAACCATTGCTTACAACGGCTGCCACGGGTTGAACCATGCGGTGTTTGACCTCGCTCCTTCCGCAGAGATGATGGCGTGGGACATCACGGCCTTAGGACTGCCAAATTCCAATTTACCGTTTGAGCAGGGTCAGTTGCAGCAACACATGGAAGTGTCGGGCGTGTGGTTAGAACGAGGTTTGATCGACGCACAAGACGCACGTTTGATGGATGGCCCACTGGGTTTGGCCAAGCAGCGATGCATGGCCACTTTGGTGTTTGCGTGCGGGGCCGATTTGCCGCGTGAGCGACGCGACTTGGCTTTGGCCTTGGCGCGTGAGTTGACAGAAGCTCTGCCTGCGGGTCTGGTGGCGGGCGCCACATCGCCGCATCCGCGTGTGGTGGTGTTGCGTACCTTGTCGCCTTTGGTGGAGCCAGCGCAGAATTTGTTGCGCGGGGTTTGGGCTGCTTGGCGGCGCGGCATGTGGGGCATGTCGGATGCGCCGCCGCGTATTTGGTCTATGTAGTTTTTGCTGGGCTCGCTGCAGGCAGAGGAGTTGGGCAGGTTCCTCATGCTGGGGTACCAGAAATCGCCACCTGCCCAACCCCTCTGCCTCCAGACTGCGGCCTGCAATTTTTTAGATGGCGACTAACTGCCTCACGTTGTTGCGCTGCATGTCCGAACCCAATCCGCGCGCGATTACTTCGCCGCGTTCCATCACCAAGTAATCATCGGCAAGTTCTTCGGCAAAGTCGTAATACTGTTCGCACAACAAGATGGCCATGTCACCACGACTGGCCAACATGCGAATGACGCGGCCGATGTCTTTGATGATGCTCGGTTGAATACCTTCTGTCGGTTCATCCAACACCAACAACTTGGGGCCTGATGCCAAGGCCCTTGCAATGGCAAGTTGCTGTTGTTGACCGCCCGACAAATCGCCGCCACGGCGATGCAGCATTTGTTTGAGCACAGGGAATAGTTCAAACAACTCCGCAGGGATGTCTGTGCCTGCGGGTTGCGTGGCGAGGCCCATGCGCAAGTTGTCTTCTACGGTCAGGCGCGCAAAAATTTCTCGGCCTTGCGGCACATAGCCAATGCCTGCATGTGCACGTTCGTACGGCGCTGCGCGTTCGATGGCTTCGCCGTTGAAGGTGATGCTGCCATCGCGAATGGGCACTGCGCCCATGAGTGATTTGAGCAGTGTGGTTTTACCCACGCCATTGCGACCCAAGAGCACAGTGATGCGACCTAGGTTGGCCTCGAAACTCACATCGCGCAGGATGTGTGAGCCGCCGTAGAACTGGTTGATGTTGGCTGCTTGAAGAATAGGAGTGTGTGTGGTTTGCATGGTCAACATCAGAGTTAGCGGCCTAAGTACACCTCAATCACGCGTTCGTCGGCTTGCACTTGAGCGAGCGTGCCTTGCGCCAACACCGAGCCGTCGCACAGCACGGTGACGATGTCGGAGATGGTGTT
>JACCDG011566502.1_pt1 | contig 12288 bp, 20 predicted proteins | sample 7442471 | NCBI WGS metagenome assembly JACCDG01 (sample SAMN15323444, study PRJNA562643) | freshwater metagenome | isolation source: river surface water | place: USA:Blue River Watershed | collected 2017-08-17 | reverse complement strand
GTTCTAACGCCTCCTTAAAGGAGTTCTCTGACAGAATCACTACCCTCGCAGATATCACCAGTAAGGGCGAAGGCGTAGCAATAGATATCTTCCAAGCCGTCTAGCCGACTTAAGTTGAATTGCAAAAACACTGTTAGGCGTTTCGCCTATAGAGCCTAGATTATATTAAACCTCGGATGCCTGTTGCTCATCTGACCTGTGTACGGCTGCCGATTGAGGCAGATACGGCATAGGTTGGTCAAAAGCACTGAGAATGTATCCGGTCGTTCATAATTTTGCAATTCGGCTTCTTTTGACAAATTTTGATTAGCCCACCAGTAAAAAGACATTGCTTCAAGGTCATTCCCACACAAGAAACATAATTTCAAAAGATAATACTAACTTTTAATGGATTAGTATTATCTTATTATTAAAGATGAACTGTTATGTATTTCACAAAACTAAAGACAATATAATTTATAACTTATATTTATAAGATCCATACTCCAAGGGTAAAGGTGGCTCAATTGGTAGAGTAACGGGTTATCCCCCGGAGGTTGCGGGTTCAAATCCTGCTCTTTATTCTGAAAGCAGATGAATGGGTCTATTTTCTAGTGTGGTTCAATAACTGAGGCCGATCAATTTTCATTTTCGAGTTAACCGGAGAAAACAACGATGAGCATTCCAACCATTTACGAACTTCTTGACACAACCAAGGAAGAAGTAACAGAGTTTGTACAAAATCAAAACCAGTACTTTGTTAACTACAGCATTAGAAAAAGCGATGGAAAACGCCTGCGCTTTATCAATGCACCCAAGGGTCGGTATAAAATCGTCCTGGAAAACGTCCTTAACAAGGTTCTTTACAAGTTCAAGCCCCACAAAATAGCGCACGGCTTTGTGTTTCTTCGTGGGCCAAAAACAAATGCAGAACAACACCTAGGTGCGCATGTCATTTGCAAGTTCGATCTGCGTAACTTTTTTAATTCCATAACAGTACGTCCAGTAATCAAGGTACTGTTTGGGATTCTACTAAATCCCAGATTCAACAATGTATCCTGGATCGCAACCAATGATGACTGTGTTCTTTTAGCCAAGTTCCTGTGCTATCACGGTAAGGTTCCACAGGGTGCTCCAACTAGCCCAGCACTGTCAAATCTGGTCAGTTCACGTATGGATCAACTGCTATACACTTATGCTAGCGTACAGCATGACTACGTAGTTACAAGGTATGCCGACGATATTACGGTATCATGTAAGCATCCCCTAAGTGCTACGGAACTCGCTGACATACAGAAAAATGTACGTACTAAGGTAAAGGTCTGTGGTTTTGCCTTACAGAACAAGAAAACCAAAATCAAAACCAAGAAGAGTAAGCTAACTGTTACTGGTGTGGTTGTAAACTCTGTGCTAAACCTAGATGCCAAGAAATATGGTATTCTAAGAGCAGCAGTGCACAACTATGTAACTGGTAAAACTGTATTAACTGAGCAAGAAACACAAGCATTGGGAGGAAAACTAGCATGGCTAGAGCAGCTAAACCCGGCAAAGGCGAAGCCCTTGATATCCCTGTTTTCACAATACCGCAAATCCCTTACACAGCCATAACGAAGGACAATTGGGAAGCAACTATTCGGGAAATCATTGAAAAGTATCAAACAGGTACTCCATTCAATTTAGTGAGAACTTTTTTACCTATTGGGATTCTGGTGAATCTGAACCACAATAAGGTAAATAACGTGGTCAACTTCAAGATAGGATGGGTAGCCGAGTTTCCGGATTTAAAGCCGGTTCGTCTGGTATCCTTCTCTATCGAGAAGGGCCCTGGATTGAGTTCCGTATATACGGACTTCGGCCTGGAGCTATTCCAGTGGGATTCCCTCCCCACTGTCAATAAAGTTTCAGGTCTGTCATTCATCAAAAGAGGAGAACGAGGAAATCTAATCATAAAGCAAACCGTAGCGACCGAAAAGAAAATTACGCCGCTACTCAAAGGGTTCTTAACGAACGCCTCAAAAATCTTGATCGAGAATTGTAAACTACCCAAAACCATAACGACTTAATGATAGCACCGATTTTTAATGTGATAATGGAGACAGTATACTATGCATTACTGAACCAAGCAAAAGAAACGCTGGAAGATCTAGCGAAAAGAGAACGCCAAAAGCAAAATGAGAAACCTCGGAGAGACCAAAATGAGCCGAAGCAATACGAGTGGTGATGCACTACTACAAAGGCGTGCTCGTAATAGAGCGGAAAAAGAAGAAGTACGAACGCATAATATTCACGCAGGGCGAGGATATTACAATGACGCTTAATGTCGTACACAAAATTAGAAATGCCAAGTGGCTAAATGTGAAAGAGATTACACGCGATGAATACATTCACGGCGTGCAGAACTCCTAAATAATAAGAACTATGACTAAACCTAAACTGTTTATTTGGTCTGATACTCCCAATGTTACCACCGGCTTCGGAAACGTGGCAAAGAATCTTTTCAGAGACGCTCACAAAGATTTTCAGGTAACATTTCTTGGCATAAACGACTACGGTATAAAAAGATATGACACGGATCAGTGGTTCATATACACCGTAGATCAAAGTGATCCTTACGGATTTAACAAGTTGCCGAGGGTATTACAAGATACCCAACCTGACGTGATATTTTTACTGCAGGATATCTTTAACATTCAGCTCTTCCTTGATAAGCTGAAGCGAGATGGGAAATTAATTCCTCTTCCCCCGGTAGTGATTTACTTTCCAATAGATGGAGCTCCGGTAAACAATGCCTGGAGATCGGTATTCGATGATCCACGTGTAAAGAAAATCATTACGTACTCTGAGTGGGCAAAATCGCAAGTACTAGAAAGATTCCCGCATCTAAATCCGGATAGCATTGATGTGTTGTTCCATGGAATTGACACTGAAGTGTTTAAGCCTGCACTTAAGCCGGAGATCCGAGCGTTCCGCCAAGCTATGCACTGGGACTTCAAACACCCAGTCACTGATATTTGGGAAAAACGCTTTGTGATGTGCATGATTAATAGATACCAACCAAGAAAGATGGTTGCTTTGGGAGCTCGCGCAGCTGCGTTAGCAATTAAAGGTTACAAGAAGTGCGAATGTGGGCATGTCTATCCTATAGGGAAGATGAACTGTGATCTCAATATGTGCGGCCCCGACAAGGTAGTAAGTATTGAGGCACCAAAGCCTGATATGGCTGTGTATTTCCACATGAACATACATGAGCCGATCATGGGACCTCCTCCTGCACACTTGCTGCCTTCTCTACTTATCAATGCTGGTTTTGATGATTCGGACGTTGGGAAGAATCTGTTCCTTCTAGGAAATCGAAATCACCTTGCTGATCCTCTTCCTGAAGAGGAGATGGCACTGATCTATTCTGCATCTGATATCAACTTGAGTTCTGCTATTGGAGAAGGCTTCGGATTGTCCTTAGCGGAATCCGCGGCGTGTGGTACAAAGAGTATTGCACCCAGAAACTCCGCCATTCCTGAAGTGATTAAAGATACTGGATGGTTAGTAGAGAATGCCGGGCTTATGAATATGGCTATGGATAATAGTCATTATCGACCTGTTGTTTCTATCCCTGCTTATGTAGATGCTATTAATGCAGCCTATGCAGAGTGGAAAGCCAAGGGTGGTAATAAAGCGTACAGTCCGGAAGCCATTGCTCTTGTGAATAAGTACTTCCTGTGGGACGACAAAAGAGATTACACTATGAAGACTTTGAAAGAAGTTCTGAATGGACGGGAAATAAAATAGGGGCATCTGCCCCTATTTTTTTAGATTACTATTCTGCTATACTCCAGGGATCCTTTTCTTCCCACCACACGGTTACGAGAGCTTGGTTATTCCTGGACTTGTCATACATGAATTCATCACGTATGATCTTAACGTTTTCATCGTTAAGTAAGCCTTCATACTCTGCTCGATCACTCTCGTCGTCCAATACGAATTTCTTTACTCTCTTCTTCGTCATTGGAAACCTCCCATTCGGCGTTTTTATTAAATTCTTCTATAAGATCTGTGTTGTGTAGAGGAATATGCTCTACTTTGCTAGGGTCTTTTTTTAGCTTATAAACTATATACGTACCGTATTTTTCCATCATTTGGGTTCGCCTTTCTTAGACGCTGTGTGTTTAGTGGAAGAAGTTCTTCCACTTGCGCGTCTTTGCGCTACTTGCTGTTTCACTTGTATTTCTTGTTGCTGTTGCTCTATTCCAACGGTTTGAGGCATAGCCTGTAACAGAGCTTCGTTGCCAAGCTGTAATCTCTGTACTAGTAACGCAGCTACCACTGGCATCTTAGCATTTAGTTTATTCACTAAGGTGAATTGCTGATCCTGTGGAAGCGTAAGGAGTTGAGCAGTTAGCTTCTTCATGAAGGTTGTAGTGTCAAGACCTTCCATCCACGCACCAGCTTCGGAAGCAATCTCCTCAGCAAACATCTCTTCGTTGATAATGCTTTTCTCTTCAAGATAGACAGCTTCAGCCTTAGCTTGCGAACGCATCTGCTCAATAGCCATAATGCCCTGAATAGCGGCTTGCCCATTCGCTCGTTTACGGTCTATCTCTTGCTGGTTATCCAAGTCCTTAGTCATGGTACGAAGATTTTCATCTGTGTCATATCCAAAGTCTTGGAGCAGGATTGAGTCTGCTAGCTTACCGGCCTGATTTAGTTGAAGCGATAGGTTCTTTGTTTCGGAATCGTCTGACATCCTAAGTCTTTTGAAATGCACATTGGGCTTATCAATGCTTAGGATACCGGAAATTTTCTCCATAAGGAAGTAGTTTAAGAAGTCTTCTAGTTGCTCTCTATATGTCATGAAACCGTTTTCAACGATTCTTAACGATATAGACGAGCCGGTCCAGGTAGTTCCACCCTTAACAAATTCTAAGGGAACGCCTAACGAATTAATAATGGTTTCTTCTAGGAACTTTAGTTCAGCAGTGGTGAGTAACTGTTTTGCATCTCCACCAAGGCTTTGGTATCCCAGAGGTATAGGAAAGATTCCTATGTAGTTAGGATCTTGTCTATAGTTATCAATTTCTTGCTGAACTCTATTTTTCCAGCTACCCAAGTTCATATGCATAAGGGGATTACCATCCCCGTTACTAGCTGGGAATATAGCTCTCATAGGAACTACGTGTTCCATAGCAATAGCTTCATTACCACGGCGTAAAGTTTGCATATACCAAATAAGACTAAGAGCCGGAAGAATAGTTGGTTTACCCCATCCCATATCGTCTTCAGCAATACCAGGACGTTTTAGATGGTAAATATTGTTGGGATCCAGCTGTATCTTTTTGTTCTGCTTAACGCTCTGAATAAAGATCATAGGGATTTTTTCTATGTCAGTTATTCTTCCGGTGGAGAGCGTCTTCTTCACTTCCGGAGGTAAAGTATAAAAGTATTCTTTGTTACCAGTAAGATGATCATAAGAAATATCAATTTGCTCTGGGGCCCAACGCACAAAGTTAATGCTATTGATAGTTTTTAACGGTTGATCTTCACACTTAAAGATCACTCTATGAGCATTACACTTTGGGCAATCCGCTACGTAGTTGTATTTATCGAATTTTAACGTTGGGATTTCGGAAGTTTGAAGCACTTCTTTGCAGGAAGGACACGTTAGCATACGTTTGAATTGCTGTGCTGTGGAAACAAAGCAGTTCCCAAATACGTGGTAGTCCAGTCCCATCTCTATAAGTAGAGTTTTCACCTTTAGATGGTGATACAGTATCTTTTTCCACTTAGCTACTAGAGTGGCATCGCTGAGATTGTCAAACAATATCGGAGTAATAGGGTACTCAGTCATTTTATGGAGTACACTATTGATAAATTCATTACGATAAAAGAACATGCGACAAAACCTAAGTATCGCTTTTATTCCCTTTGGCATATAGATCTTGGATAGATCAAAGAAAGGATTAGGATACTTTTGTCTAGATAACGTTCTATCTGTTAATGCAGTTGAATTAACATTAGACGCTGAACCGGCCATTAAAACTCCTTAGAACTCCACGAGTCCCGGGTTATCATTGTGTTAATATAGGTTTGGATAGCAAGATATTTGCTTGCCTGTATATCCAATACGGTTTCTCCTAGAGGGAATGGGCCCTCAATGGACTTCTTTTCTACGTCTTCGTAAGTAACAATTGGAGACTTATCTTGATACCGCAGCTCTGGTGGGTAAAAATAAACGCCCTCGTTATTCAAAGAAAAGCGTACCCATTGCTTGATTTCCCAATCATAGTAGAACGGTTCCGAACTAAGCTTACTAGCTAAATAGAATGCGTAAAATATCTGCTCCGGAGTACAACCTTGCATAGTTCCGAAATCAGGGCTTATCCCGTTTAGTGCTAGTACGATATCCTCAAATACATAGAAGTCTTCAAACGGCTGAGCACTATGCAAAAGCGTATTTAATGCGAATACCTTTTCTAGTTCAGGTTCGGTTAGCTGGGGAAACAACATCCTAATACTTTCAGGAAGATATGGTTCTGGTTCTTTTAGAACTTCAGCTACGGTCATAATGTTTATGAAATCCTAGTTTAGTAAGGTTATTCTTTTTGTCCAAGGCTTTTTTTATTATAGCTTCCACAGCAAAGGTGGTGCCAAGACCAATACCGAATCCAAGACCTTTCTTGAACGCTGAATGACCAACACCTGTCCACATTTCCTTATGAAATGGAGCATTATACCAGGCATATCCAGGATTAAACTTTCTACCTTTGCGAGCTTCTTCTTGAACAGCAGACATAAAACTATCAAATGGGTGCGTTAATGTGGCATTTGCTATACCACCAGCTATACCAGCCACTGATCCAATCAGTGCCGCTTCTGTAGTACTTCTATGTTTTGTTGACTCTGCCATTGTTACCCCAGTTCTGAAAGTAAGCCTTCTCTAGTAGGTTCTGGTAAACTGCTTAAAACAGCTAAACCGTCTTCTCCCGCCAGCTCTTTCTTAGTGTAGTCGTCTACCCATCCACTGATATCCTTTTTAAGAAGAGAGTTGAGTTGTGATCTAGATACATATGTACCATCGATTTCTACTTCCGCTTCTTTTTGCATAGAGCAGGTACTAAGAATAGGATCAGATAGTTTTGTGCCCCACAGTTTGTCTAAGCCATAATGCAAGTCAATGGCTTCTAGAGCTCTGGCAGATGTTTGCACACCTAGGGATGCACTTTTCTCTAGCAGCTCTTCGTATATCCCAAAGTCTTCCTCATTTAGAAGGTACTTCTTCCTAATGTTGATATGCGAAGGATAGCTATCATTGAAATCACTTATATTGATTCCGGCATACTTGGCTATTTTGCCATGTAGAGGTACTTCCTGGAGCTCTGCCTCCTTGCAGGTATTCATAGCAAAAGTAAGACGTTCCATTGAGTCAAAGTTGTTTGCGTACTTATCAAAGTACTCGGCAGCTTTCTCAACTTCCTCTTTACTATTTAGGGGATATCTTTTCTTTTTAGGTAAGGCATACTTGGATCCACAAGCTTTAGACTTATCTTTAGCCACCTTCTTTGTGTAGGCTAACTCGTCAATGCGTGTGATATCTACGATGTTACTAGCAAGCTTGGTAGGGCCTAGTAATTTATCTAGTTCCTCTGCGATGGCTAGTCCGTACGTTTTTGCTGCCCGCTTTAGGAAGAACGCTGCCGTCTTTACTATCTCATCTGGAAGATGGCCTTCCTTCTCTAGTAAGAGCTGGGAATTCAACTGCGTAAGAGGGGCGTCATAGCACGCATACTTTTTAAGGAATCCAGTTTGTGGATGCCAAAGTTGTAGTGCTACCTGAGAATCGCGAAGCTCATCCATTTCTACCGTGGTAGGGATCCTAACCTCGCTAGGGTTCGCGTCTAGGTCTAGCTCAGCGATCTTCTCGACCTGCCCTAAGCCTAATTCGTCTACAATGTCATATGTAAACGTGGTAAATTTAGCTGTTTTCATTGCTTCTCCATGATTCAAGAACTTTCATAATTGTGTAACCAGGGCAAGCTGCTTTGTTTACAGGGTCTACTTCGCTGTGTCCTAGATAACTCGTCTTCTTTATTTTGGGAAATTGTACGTGTAAGTAGTTAAGAAGGTTTTTTAGAGATGCGACTTGTGCTTCACTGGGTTCTTCTGCATTAGGATGGCCAGGACCTTTAAAGTATCCCGCAACGAGAACTCCTAACGCTACTATGTTATGGCCCTTTGCATGCCAGGTAACATCAGTGAATTCGTTGCACTGCTTAACAGTACCATCCTTTTCAATTACGAAGTGATAGCAAATCTTAGGACACCCGGTTGGAGTAATATGATTGCGTTCCCACGCCTCAACTACACCATCGCCGTCCCTATCCTTTGTAGGAGTAATGTGATACCGATTTACGGCTTCCGCAGTAGCGCCTTTGGAGGCTGCCTGATGAAGAATCACTTCTCTAATTACATGTAACTGGCGTTGACCCCACGTTCTAGTGGGATGCTTTTCCAGAGTCTTAACTACGTTTTTAATTTCCACAATACCTATTCACCTTTTTTCTTTAGTATAATAAACTACAAGCTACTTATCAAGCCGGCCTACCTTTTTAGATAGACCGATCTCGTTTGGGTATCCATTTTTCTGGCCCACCAGCAAATATTGACGATTTCACTCCATCTGGTTTAGTGTCGTATCTCATAAAATTAACCTTCATGGCGTCTCCTAGTTGGCCCTTGGCACGAAGTGCTTTTAATGCTACATCTTGGTTACCAAGAAGCACCGCTTTTCCCAGTGCGTAATCAGCTCTATTTACCATGCGTCTGCCTGCGTCTGGGCTTACTCCCAAAGCTAAATCTTTTGTACTCTAGATTCTAGTGATGCGCATTTGTGAAATCCTAATTCGTGTAATGTCATTTTTTATCCCTGCCTATATTTAATAATGTTTTTGTTACTTTGTGTTTCTGCCAACATAGCCTTTAGATCAGCTAAAGAGTACTGTCCTCCATATCCGCCTCTAGGATCTTTAATGGGGACACTGTGTCTTTGGCTTATTTCGTCTAATGCTGCATTATGTTTAGCTCTTATAGCTCTGTCTACGTCTTGCAAGCTTCTATTTGTTTTATCCCTTAAAGATAGAGTTCCCCAGAATTCATTATCTCGCATTAAACGCTTGGTAGTTCCTACATGAGGATCCCCGTAAGTTATAGGATCTAACACAGTTCGGTTTAGTCGTATCTGTTCAGCTGCATAATTAGTGGTGTCTAAACCTTTTTGGTAAGACCTCTTCAAACTTTTTAATCGTTCTGCAGGCAATGCTAAAAGGTGCTCAAAATCAACAGCTACTTTATGAAATCCTAATTCGCCTAATGTCATGGTTCGTTTCCTTCTTCGTCTTTTGTTTTAACTTTTACAACGGCATCTCGTGCCTTTTTTCCTAGTTCGTATCCTAATAGCGACATCACTATAGTTTCTAAAGTGGAGGGAATGTTAATGCCGATCCACCAGAACTTAAGTATTGCAAGTGGCCCTTTGCATGCCAAGTAACATCAGTTAATTCGTTGCACTGCTTCACGATTCTATCGACCAAACTTTCTAGTTGCACGTTGTACGTCTTCCGGTTTTGCACGTGGAACGCGCCCACCCTCTGAGCCAGCCATTATCCTTCCACGCTGTACGGATGCATCTCTGCGTTTCTGAACTGCTTCACTGCTATCCGCACGTAGGCTTCTGGAAGCTTTCGGTCCAGATACACGTGAGTCCACAAATCGTTTACCTGCTTCATATGGTACCTTACCATGCTCAGACAAGTTATTGGCGATACTATGCTTAGTATCCGGTAAACTCCTTCCCTTGTGAGTATCTACATTAGATAGACGCTTGACCTGTTGGTACTGCGTAACATTCTTAGCACCAGTAAAGCTCCCAATGGATTTTCCCCCACTAGCACTTCCTGGCGCAACTTTGTTTGCTACCGCCTTAGCCCCTTCAAGAAAGCTAAATCGTCCGGCACATTTATGAAATCCTAATTCGATTAATGTCATGGTTCATTTCCTTCTTCATCTTTTGTTTTAACTTTTACAACGGCATCACGTGCCTTTTTTCCTAGCTCGTATCCTAGTAACGACATCACTGTAGTTTCTAAAGTGGATGGGATATTTATTCCGATCCACCAGAACTTAAGTATGGCAAGTAACAGTAGGAGTACTAAAAAAGATCTTCCCATACTAATAGTGCCGTCCGCGTCATAGATAAATGGCATCTTCATTTTATGCCTAGTCTTAGGAATCTAGCATTATCCATGACACTGCCCATTTCCCTGTATTTATCGGCTTTATCCATAGTTTTCGGTAGCTCGATTTTAATAACTGCGTCTTTGTGCTTACCACCTACATTAACATAGGTTAGTTGTCCTCTAGCCTTCTTACTGTGCTTAGACGATATATCCCAGAGTTTATCTGCTATCTGCTCTAATTTATCTGGAGAAAATTTTCCCGCGTGGAGTTCTGGAAATGGAAGAAACTTCGCACTCTTATGAAACCCTAGTTCTTGTAACATTATCTATATCCTCCAGCTATACTTAGACGAATAGCTTTATCCATTACGTCACGCATCTCTGCGTAATTCACGACTTTATCCATTGTTTTTGGCATGAGCTTGTTAGCAACATGATCACTGTATGCTCCGTGTATGCCTACGTAGTGAAGCTGGCCTTTAGCTATATTACCATGTTTTTGTACTAGTCTATCTAGGCCTTTACGTGCCTTATCTAGTCCTTTAACATCTAGCTTACCAGCCCAGTATTCTGGGAAAGGAAAAAATACTGCTTGTTTATGGAATCCTAATTCTTGTAACATCTTACCTCTTAAATGGTTTGTAGCTATACGCTATACCAACTGTTTTATCTAAGTAGTACATTCCAGTCCATGGTCCGTATCCAGCACCTAATCCGCCACCACCTGAGTTTATCTCGACATCTAAATGCAATGCACTGTACCAGCTAGGCTTATATGGAACTACTTGAGCCTCAACCGAACTAAATGTTAGTCCAGGAGTAGCATCTAATATATAAGTAGTCCATACTCCATTCTTTGATTCCGCAACGCCGAGTTTGAAAGATAGGCTGTCAACGCTAATGTTTTCGAACCTAATGTCCCATGGACTATACTTATCAAAGTTCCCGACTATGGTTATCTCGCCATTTTGGCGAGAGAAATGGCGTGATCGTATAGAATCGCCAGCTTCGGTAACATAAACTGTATCTATTGTACTAATATTTCCGTATTTAGTCAAGTCTGTCTTATATGATGCGTTTATTTTTGCTAAATAACGTAGCTTAGCATCATTTTCTTTGAGGCTAGACTTAACCGCCTCATTTTCTTCGGATATTTTATCTACTGTTATTGCCATCTGCAGCATGGTGGAATCTTTCCCCACTACTATGGTGGTAAGGGAATCCACAGAAGATGCGTACAGGTTTTGCCATTTAGCCACCTCTTTTTGATGTGAATACCTACTTATTCCTAGAACAAGAAGCAGTGCCATTACTAAGGATAGAAGTCCCCAAGTGAGATATTTCATTATAGTCCCATACGCTTATGATGTAATGCCATCATGTATCTAATTAAGGCCCCGTGAGCTTTCTCTGACTTATCGGTATATAGATTTTTATGATATCCCTTGGTAGCGTAGTCTAATGTCCTTTTAATACCAGCTTCGGATTTATTAGCTAATATTTTTGATATAGGCGGTAAGGCCGCACTCTTATGAAATCCTAGTTCTTGTAACATATTTAGTCCACCTTATCAAATAAACCAGATTCTCTGATTTGAAGTTTTTCTTGTATTAAGTGGTCAAGATCGCGACGTCTTATAGCATTAGAGGGGGGAACATACTTCACAAAGCCATCTTGATTTCGTTTAACTCTTTTATTCAAAGACCCGGAGGTTAGTAATGCTATTTGTTGTTTTCTAGTAGCGTGATAAGCCTCATTTTGCAATCTCAACTCATTGTCGGAAATTCCCAAAAGCTCAGGATTTTTATATTTTGCGCGCAAGGCTGAAAGGCGTTTTTGTGTATTAAGATACTTATCACCAGCTAAGTTATGAGTTCTCGCATACTGGGCGGTACTGGTAAGTCTTTTACTTTCCATACCATCAATTAGCATTTCTTTGATCGCCGTAGCTTTTGCTACTATATGCTTAGGCTGACCAGGCTTGTTAATAGCCTTTTTTACGTGTTCTAATTTTCGCATAAGGTCTGATTTGTTGTAGAGTATAAGTTTTGGAAACTTAAGGGCGGCACTCTTATGAAATCCT
>JACCDG011754888.1_pt1 | contig 12291 bp, 17 predicted proteins | sample 7442471 | NCBI WGS metagenome assembly JACCDG01 (sample SAMN15323444, study PRJNA562643) | freshwater metagenome | isolation source: river surface water | place: USA:Blue River Watershed | collected 2017-08-17 | reverse complement strand
CTACCCCCGCACACCCACCCCATCGCCCGATCTCCGTTGGGCGCCGCCTAGGCCTAAGGCACAGTGGTCGTCGCCGGACCAGAGGCCCTCGGCTCCTTGTGCGCCTTGACGATCGCCTCGATTTCAGGGGCCGATTTGAGCACCTCGCGCATGACGCGAGCCGCGGGCGTGTCGAGCCGAAACCACCGATCGAACTCGACATCCGCCGCACGCCCCGCCCTGACAGACTCCGCCACCGTGGTCGCTCCGATGACGGTCCCGTCGATCTTGGCCTGCCGCGCCTTCTTCACGAGGTTCCGCCCGACCGCGTAGACCCCTGGGAGCCCCGGCACCAGCACCGCCAGCATCCCCCCGACGAACGTGTCCGAGAGGCCGAACCACGCCTCGTCGCTGGCCCTGGCGGTTTCGCGCTCGGTTTCCAGAGCCGATCGCTCCCGCGCCAGGTTGGCCCGATGCGAGGTGATCTCGGAGAGTGCCACGTCCAGACGGGCCCGGGCCGCCCCGAGCGCCTCCGGAGCCGGCAGGCCCTCTGCGACCGCCTCCCCTACGGCCGCCGCCACAGCGTCGGGGATCGCCTCCGACGTCGCCACGTCGCGCACGGCCTGCGTTGCGGCTTCAAGGTCGGTGACGCCGGTCGCGATCGCCTGGTTGTATCGCTGGACGATGCCCGCGATGGCATCCGCGGCCGCATCCGCCACCGCCTGGTCCTCGGCCGCCTGCTGGTCGAGGGCCTGGACCTCCCGCTGGCGGGTCGCCACGCCCGACTCGGCGCACCCAGTGAGCATGCTGACGGCGATGGAACTGCACACCAGCACCACCAGCCAGCACGCCCCGATCACGATCGAATGTCGTCGGTTGCGCGCCCGCGTCGCCGCCACCCCGCCCGCCGCGATTCGACCCGTCGACGCCCCTGCACCGATCATCCCGGCCATGTTGCACCCCCGAGTCGGACGCCGCGCCCAGGGCGCCGGCACACGCCGCGCCGCGCCCGCCCGGTCCATCCTCGGAACATGCTATCGGCCAAACCCGCGCGACGCCCCACACCGGGCGAACGCCGCCCGCCCGTGCTCACCCGCCATGGCGCCCCGTCACCGCGGCCACCAGAGCCGCGACGATGGCGCCGATGACCGACGTCACCGCCGCCCCCAGAGAGATTCGATACATCGTGAGCCGACTCGCCTCGCGCTCCTTGAGCGCCCGCACGTCGGCGATGAGGCCCGGTTGTGTGTGGTCCGTCAGGTGGCCCTGCAGAGCGACGCGCAGCTCCTCAACCCTTCCCCGGGTCGCCGCCGCGTCCGCGTTGCCACGCTCGACCGCCGAGAGCAGCGCGTGATACTGCTGTTCTTCCATTGCCCCGAGCCCCCCGAGAACCGCCACCGAGCAGCGTCGCTCGATTGTTCCCGGGTTGATCGGTTGGCGGTTGGGCTACGCCGCCATTTCCAAAGATAAATCTTCCGCCTGGTCGCCCGCGAAGCCCATGTAGGACGCGTGCGCCTGCCCGTTGCCGACGTAGAGGTGATACCCCGCCCGCCCGTTCCGCTCCGCCGCGAACCCGAACACGTCGGGCACGCCGCCGCACCCGTCGACCAGCGCGACGCCAGACGCCCCGACCACCACCTCGTGCCCGTCCATCGGACCGCCGACCAGCCGGACCGGACGCGCGTCAATCAGACGCCTCGGCGCGTACGGAACGCCCGGAAGATTCGACCCGCGATTGACCCTGGTGCCCATGCTTTTCATGCTATCCGCCTCCACGCCCCCCCACACCGAGCCGACACCTATCGACACAAGATTCTTGCCCAAGCATGGCACGCGCACGTGAGGCCGCGATGACAAGCGCGTGAATCCGCCGCCACAATCCAGCTTGGCAACCGACAGGGGGTCGCCTATCCTGTCGGGCCGGTGCTCGCCAACCAACACGCCCGGCCCAAGGAGATTCGGACATGCTGATCTCGATGCCAGACGGCCGGAAGTTCCGCCTCGAGTACGGTCCCCAGCGCACCTGCCGTTTGTGGCAGGCGAGCCCGACCGGGCCGACGATGGTCCCGCCGCCCCCCGCCGTCGCCAGCGATGACGCCGCCGGATGGTGGCCGATCCCCGAGGCGATCGACTACCTCTGCCTGATGTGCGGGGAGTGGGAACTCGCCGACGCCAGCTGCGACCCGGCCCTCGCCTGCAGCGCCTGCGGGGAGCCGCGGATGGACGCCCTTCTGCTGGACGAACTCACCGAGCGCTGCACCTGCACTACCTGCGGGCACGTCTACACCCCCGGCGTCGCCAACCCCGCCCGCACCGCCTGAGGCCTCCCTTCATGTCCAGACGCCGCCGTGGGCCCGCCCCGACGCTTTCCGGCAAGCACCGCCGCGAGAACTTGATGTCCGCAATCAACGCCGCCGCCGTGGTCATGGCCCGGACCGACCGACCGCTTCGCCTTTGGGAACTGCTTGCCCGGATGAAGCGCCAGGGCCTGTGGTCAACCACCTCCCAGACGCCCAAGTCCGCCATCGCCGCCGTCCTCCGCCGAGAGCTGGCCCTGGGGCCTCGATCGAGGATCCGCGAGGTCGGGGAGGGCCTCTACACCCTGGCCGACGCCCCCGTCCGCGTCCGCGGTCTTGGCCGGATGCCTAGAACAGACTCCCCTTCGCGTGCGCCTCGTCCTGCCCGGCGTTCGGATTGCGAAGGCAACACCACACCGGCGTCGCCGCCGACCGATACCGCCTTGCCGGGTCATTGACCGCCCCGTTCGTCGGGTTGACCACCGGCGCCCGGCACAGCGGGCACCGCTCCGGCGTCACCTCGATGCAGATCCCGATGCCCGAGCGTCCGTCGGCAAGGAACGCCAGCCGCTCCCTGGGGGACCACCGAACAAAGTGGAGCACCGGCCCGATGACCGGGACCAGCATCGCCCCCTTGCCGATGTCGGGCATCTTCGCCACGCTCAGCACGCCCCCGCCACGCCGCCACGATCGCCCCTGTCGAGCCCGTCGACCGCCTCGAGGTCCTGGAGCCGCCGCACGTGCGCCTTGACCTGCAGGGGGACGCCCGACCACGTCAGGACGCCGTCATTCCAGCACCCCTCGTAGTGCGCGACGATCGCCTCCAGACGCTCGAGCTCGCCCGCGGCCGCCACCGACACGGCGTCGCCCCTGGCCCGGAGCGACGCCACCACGTCGTCAAACCTCACGACCCGCCCCCAGCCTCGCTCCCCTGATTGCTCCCATCGGCCTCCACCGCCGCCGAACCGCGGGCCTCCACCACCTGGTCCCACGCCCCCAGGACGCCGTCCTCCGACTCCACCAGCTGCGCCACCGCGTCGCCGCCGCCGACGAACCCGATGTAGCGCTTGATGATCACGTCGCAGTACGGCTCGTCGAGTTCCATCAGACGCGCCCGCCGCCCGGTCTGCTCGCACGCGATGAGCGTCGACCCGGACCCGCCGAACAGGTCGAGGACCGTCTCCCCCGGGCGCGACGAATACTCGATGGCCCGCCGCGCGAGTTCGACCGGCTTCTCGGTCAAGTGCACCATCGACTGCGGAGACACCTTCTTCACGAACCACGTGTCCTGGACGTTGGCCGGCCCGAACCACCGATGCGGCCCGCCCTCCCGCCACCCATAGAACGCCGCGTCACCGCCCGCGTGCTCGAAGTCCCGGGGCACCGGGATTACCGGCGAGTCCGGCGCCCACCCGTAGAAGCACCACTCGTGGTTCCCCATCATGTCCTTTCGCGTCAGGACCGGATGCTCCTTGATCCAGATGACCACCTGGGAGAAGTAGAGCCCGCACGCCTTGAGCACCGGCGGGTAGTTCGTGCAGTTCGCGTACCCGCCCCAGATATAGAACCCGCCGCCCGGCACCAGCACCCGCGCGATGTTGCCGAACCACGCCGCCAGCATGTGGTCAAACTCGCCGTCGGTGACAAAGTCGTTTGCCAGCGGGCGGTCCTTGGCCCGCAGCGTTTTGTGCGTGGCCTTCGACTTGCCCGGATACCGATTGAGGTCAGCCGACTGCTGGTCGGTCGCGCTGGGGTCCTTCCGCTGCGCCGCGGTGAACGATGACAGCCCCGCCGCGATCGCGTTGTTGGACCGCGGCTCCACCTTGACGTTGTAGGGCGGGTCCGTGTTGACCAAGTGAACCGGCTGCTTCTCGAGCAGCCGATCGAGGTCCGCGGGCTTGGTCGAGTCGCCGCACATGAGGCGGTGCGCCCCCAGACGCCACACGTCGCCCTTCCGCGCCGTCGCCTTCGCCATGGCGATGGGGACTTCGTTCTCATCGCCGACGCCCGCGTTGGCCTTGGGCGCGAGCGCCGCCGCCAACTCCGCCGCGTCGAACCCCAGCATGGTCAGGTCGAGGCTCGCCCCCTGCAGCGCCAGCAACTCCTCGCGGAGAAGATCCTCATCCCACGTGGCCCGCGCCGCCGTCGCGTTGTCCGCGATCCGCAGCGCGCGCACCTTCTCGGGCGAGAGGTCATCCGCCACGATGACCGGCACCTTCTCAAGCTCCAGCTGCTTCGCCGCCGCCAGCCGCGTGTGGCCGGCGATGATCACGCCCTGCCCGTCGACCAGGATCGGGATTCGGAACCCAAACTCCTTGATCGACCGCGCCACCGCCTCGATCGCGTCGGCGTTGTGCCTGGGGTTCTTCTCGTACGGGATGAGACGCGAGAGAGGCCACTGCCTGATGTTCACGATCCGACTCCATTTGTAACCTTGACCGGATGCCAGTGCCCGCACCGCGGACACCGCCTGGCGACGATGACACGAACGCCCCGCCACCCGCACGCCCCACAGAGTACGTGGCGCTTGGGCCGCCACTTTCGCCCGCGCCCCATCATCCCCCCTTTGCTCGAGCGGCGAGCGTCGCGTCGGCCACGCCACGAGCCGCGTCGGTGAGGGGGGTGGAGAGGGGCAGGATGGTGGCTCCCGTGGGGTCGCGTACGTCCCCCTTGCTGGCCTGCGGCGGGGTGAGGCGACGTTCGAGACGTTCGATCGCGTTGTAGATCGCGTCGGCGAGGAACAAGCCGTCACGCGAATTGATCTCGTCCATCAGCAATATGTCCGCTCGAATCGCCTTCCACTCTTCCCGCTGGCGGATGTCGTACGCCTGCTCCGCCGTCCGTGCCGTCTCTGGGGTCTGGGATGGGGTCGTCATCACCGCTCCGTTTCTCCGGCGTCACGCCGGGATTCAAGTTCCAGCAGTTCGTTGTTCGCGTTCACCACCTCCACCCACGCACGCCGCAACCGCTCGCGCGCCGCGTCGATCTGGCCCTCGGTCATTCCTCATCCCCTCCGCGTCGGGTCGACCCACACCATCCCGCACAACGCCAGATAGTCACGCTCGCTCGGGCAAGGCCGGATCGCACCCGTCCGCTGGTCGACCACAAAGCCTTCCTTCCCCGGCGCCCCCTGCTGATACACACCCCGCGTCCGCAGCGCCGTCACGAGCTCACGCGAAAACTCGTCCGGACCGGTCGCGATCGCCAGCGCCGGACCCAACTGGTCCGGATGGACCAGCCACACCTCGTGGCGCACGCCCTGGAACACCGCCCCGCGCTTGCGATCGCCCCACCGCGTCGACCGCGTGTCGCCATAGAGCGCCTTCTCGATCGACCCCGCCGCCAGCATCGCGTCGAACCGCTCCCGCATGAGGTTCACCGTCTCGGGAAACATCCCGCCCGCGGGAACCACCGGCCCATCCTTCGCCACCACCACGTGGTCGATGTCGCCGACCATCGCCTTGCACCGCCGCACCGACCCGCACACGTGCCACTCGTCAAAGCACCCCGCGAACTCGTCGCGGAACGCCTCAGCCTTGGCGATCGCCTCCACAAGCGGCATCTTCGGACCCGTTGACATTGCCGACCTCCTCTCAAACCCGGCGCCCGCCGCTTCCACAGCGGGCGCCAGCCCAACCTCGGACGCGATCACTCGGCGCTGTCGCCGCCGCCCTTGTCCTCCGGCTCCTGCGGACGATCCTCCGGCGCGAACTGCCTCAGCACCGGCGGGAGCGCCTTGTCACCATCGCCCGCCGCCACGATCGCCGCCGCCACCGCCCGACACGCGTCGGCGATGACCGAGTCGCCCTCCAGCCCAAGGTTTGCCACGCCGCCCTTCTTCTTGACCGTGTCGAGGAAGTCGCCGACCGTGCGGATCCCCGCGCCGCCCAGCGTCCCGACCACCGACTCGTCCAAGATGTCGTCCAGCCCGACCTCCCGCACCTGGTCCGCCGCCGGCCGCGCGTCGCCGAACAGCCCGGGCCCGTCCGCCGCCTGGTCGAACACCGACTCGAACAGCGTCGCCAGCCGCGTCTGCTCCGCCTTCGCCGCCGCCACGTCCGCCTTGGCGGTTTGCGCCTTGCCCTCCGCACGCTTCAGCGCCGCCCGCTCCCGCGGCATCTTGTCCTTGAGCTCCTTGAGGTCCTTGGCGGTGATCTCCGGGTCGATGAGCCGATCGCAGAGCGACGACCACGTCTGCCCCTTCTCCCGCGCCTTGTTTGCCAGGTCCTTGTGCTTCGCCTCGAGCTCCGCGATCGGCTCCATCTTGCCCAGATAGGCCGCCCGGATCGCCCGCAGACGCGCCCAGACAAACGCGATCCCGCGCTCGCCCTGCTCGCCCGTCGCCGCCTCGCCCGCCACTGCCGTCGACATACCAACCTCCCCGGGGTCGCCCCCGAACTTCACGAACCGCGGCCCGGGTTCACCCAAGCCGATCGACCTCAACGCTTCCGACCAGCGCCGGCCCGGAGCCCCCGCAGGGGCCACGTCTTCCGCTCGCCGGTGCAGAACGCGAGCACCTTCACCACCTGGTCATCGTCCAGCACCTGCCCAGCCTTCTCGCCCGTGTAGAACGACCCGACCGCCACCGCCGCCCTCCGCAGGCCCACGCGCCGCCGCGTGGCGATCACCGCGTCCTTGTGCAGCAGCAAGATCCGAGACAGGCTCGCCGTCGACACGCCGATCTCCGCCGCAAGCCCGACCACCAGCGTCCTCCTCGCCACGCCCGCCGGCGTCTTCCGCCGACGCCACCCCGCGTCCGCCAGTTCGAGCCCGAGCCACGTCGCCAGACGCATCACTGTGGCGACCGACTCGACAGGCGCCTCCCCCTTCACTATCCCCATGATTGAGATCTCCAGTCGTATTAGAAGAGCCGCCGAACCTGTCGGATGCGACGCCGCACCGACCCGCAACCACCCACCATCACGACACTTGCGCGCCGCTTTGGCTTGTCGCCTGCGATGTCGCTTCCTGGCGCATTCTGTCCCCATCTTCCGAGTTGCCGACATACCCCCTCGAACACGCTCCGAAGAGGTCGCCCGGAACGACAGGGGGCCCCCCCTCTTTGCGCCCGGAACCGACACCCCAATCGCCAGGAAGTCCACTCCCAAACAACCACCGCGCCACCACCATGGGCTCGAGCGTGCGGAACGCCTGCACCAGAGGCAACACGGCCACGTCAAGCCCCGCCGTTGGAGCCCAGACGCGCCAGGGGTATGGGCACACGACCTGCTTGTCGTCCCGCCACACGACCCCCGTGCACGCGTCCAGCGCGAGCCGGACCAACTTGTCGACGTCGGGGGTCTGGGCGTGGAACACCGGGGCCGACGGCTTGAGCACCGCCGCGTTGCGTCCGGACCCGAAGTGCGACGATGGCCGGATGAACCGGAACACCAGGCGGACCGCCACCGGCTCGGCTGTGGGATCCCGCCCCTCCATCGCCCGCTCCGCCGCGTCGCGGACCACCGCCATCCACGCGCGGTTCGGCTTGCCCGCGTCATCGGTGACAGCCGCCCGGACCACCACGCCAGCCTTGCGGACCAGAAAAGCCTTCTTGGACCCGCCCTGCACCGGCGTGCCCGCGCACGAGAACTTGTATTCAATCAATGCCCGATCTCCAAAGCGCCCGCCGCCCTGAGCAAGCAGCGATCGCCCACCACCCGGCAACACGCCGGGCGGGTCCTGGTTCACACGCCAGCGCTAGCCGGCACCCGGGCCACCTGCCCGTCCTCGATGATCACCGCGTCGGGCTCGTCGCCCACACGCTCCATCCACACCTGGAAGTCGTGCTTTGCCGCGATCTCGCGGATGACCCCAACCGACTTCTCGTCAAGCAGCGAGCCCTCGCGGACCAGCAGCACCCGGATGTCCTTGCCCATCGCGATCCCGACAGAGCACGCCACCCGGATCCGCTCCGCCGACGAACACTGCGACAGCGGGACGCCCTTATACACCACGCCGTCCTCGGTGAACGCGAGCCCGGCGATGGGCCACGTGGCGTTTTCCATCGCCCGCGCCCAGTCCGCGTCCGCCTGCTCGATCTCGGCGGTGATGGCACGGGCCCGGTCGTAGTGCCCCGCCGCCCTGTCCCCGTGCGCCTTGGCAGACGCCTCCACCTTCACCCGCTCGTTGTTGGCCTGGGCCTTGGACAAGTCCGCCAGGATCGCGTCCGCCGCCTCCACCGTCGGACGCGTGGTCGCCTCGTGCGCCGCCGCCGCCGCCGCCGCCGCCGAGAGAGCCGCAACCGACCGCGCCTCCTCCTCCTCCGCCGCGGCCAACTCGCGCCGAAGGCGATCCACGCGATCCCGCATCGCCCCCACCCGCTCCCCGGCCGCGTTCGCCGCCCGAGAGAGCTCGGAACGCCTGGCGTCCCACGCCGACGCCGCGTCCGCTCCAGCCCGGATCGCCAGCAGCCGCTCGCGGATGGGCGCCTCGTCGATGGGCTTGGCCCCCGTCACCGCCCCGAGCGACCGGGCCGCCGCCTGCTCACGGTCGCCCTCCTTGTTCGCCTCGAGCCGCCGGTCCATCATCCCGCGCCGCCGCCCGCGATACGCCTCGATGTCGAGCCCGACCAGAGACGCCAGCATCGCCTCCTGCTTGGGCCCCTCAAGGTCGGCGAACCCCAGCGGATCGAACGCGATCTGCGAGATGATCGCGTTGAGGTGGTCCTGAGGCTTGGACACCGTCGCCCCGTCCGGACGCGACACCCGGAGCTCGTCCGAATCCGGACGCCACGTCCGCCGCACCTTCAGGTCGCCCATGTCGAGCTCGACATACGCCGAGTTCTCCCCGATGCGCACCGGCTTCAGGCCCTGCGCCCGCTTGCCCGCCAGCGCGAACATGATCGCGTCGATCGTCGACGACTTGCCCTGCCCGTTGGCCCCGCCGATCTTGACGATGGGGTCGCTGGGGTTGGGCTTGATCTCCACAGCGCGGATGCGCTTCACGTTTGAGACTCGCAGTTCCAACACTCGCATGTTCCGATCTCCTTGGTTCGATGCCACGATAGACGACCGGGGTCGTCTTTGTCAACTGCCACGCCTGTCGGTTGCCGATTCACGATGGGTCGATGAGCGACGCCTGGGGCCCGGACGCGCCCGGAGCCTGCCTCCGCTCCGACTCGAGCGCCCCCGCCGGCGGCTCCGCGTTCGCGTCGCCGGTGCTGCGCTTGCCCCCCTTAGGCTTGGGCTCAGCCTCCGGCGCGGCCGCCTTCGCCGCAGCCGCCTCGACAGCCTGGCGCCTTGCCGCCTCCGCTTCAACCTCGCGCCTTGCCGCCTCAATCGCCTCCGCCTCACGCCTCGCCTTCACCCGGGCCGCCAAGTCCTTGTCCGCCGCGGGATCCTGCGGAGCCGCGTCGCCCGGCCGATCTTCAACCCGGACCGGAGCGCCAATCTCGGGATCCACGTCGCGCTGCTCCTCCACGATCGAGAGCCCGCCCAGCACGTCCGGATAGACGTCGCGGATGCAGAATGCCCGGGCCCGGGCCTTGCGCATGCGGCCCGGATACTGCTTGTGGATCGTCTTGTTGTCGAGCCCCGCCGTCTTGTTGTCGCGCTCCGACCACGTCCTGCGGATCGGCTCCGGATCGCCCCGCCTCTGCGTTTCGCAGATTGCCACCAAACCATCGTCCTTCGAAAACTCCTCCCACTCCTTGATCCACTCGCAGAGGGGCGAAGCCCGGACCAGCGCCATCGCCATGTCGCCCCAGACGCTCGGGACGTTGTTCACGACCATCACGCCCCGGAGCGACTGCATCACCGACAGCCCCGCCTCGAGCCCGCAGCTCAGGCAGACGAACAACGCCTCCAAACTCGTGATCGACGAAGGCACGATCCCGCTGGCCCACACCGCCCGCGCGACCCGCCAGAGGTCGTCCATCGACCGCACCTGCATTTCACCGTCGACGATCTCCACCGGCGGCCGATACTCGCGCTGAAGCAGCCTGGCGAACTCCGCCGACGCCTCCCCTGAAGGATCCGCCGCCTCCATCGCCTTCAACAGCCCGCCCACCTTGTGGGCGAAGTCGAACTCGCCGCCGCCACCACCCGTCGATGCTGCCTGCGTCATGGCCTGATCTCCTGTGCGGACCCAGCCCGGGCCCGCCAGACATCATAGGCCGATAGACGACCCCGGTCGTCTATCCGATCTCGGAAAGCACCGCCCGACACAACGCCGCGAGCTGCGCCCGCGTCAACTGCACACACCACCGCCCGTGCGGGTCGCCGTCGATCGACACGAACGCCGCGTCCTTGGCGCCGGGATCCGCCACATTGCCCGGACACGGGTGGACCGGACACCGCCAGAGCGCCCACCCGAGCGACCTCCCCGGCGATGCGCCCGACCACCACCGCCGCGTCCGGCACCACCGCGCCCGCCACAACGTCAACCGCTGGCGACGCCGGCGCCTTCTCCTTCGCCGCCCGCGTCGAACCCGCCCTCTTGCCCTGGAACATCGCCATGCCTCACCCCCCGAACCCAAGCCCGTCCTCGAACTTCCGATGCACCCACGCCGGCGCATCCATGTCGACCAGGTCCGCCGCCTCGTCATCGACCCACGCGTCGTCCGCGTACGCCGTCGCCACCTTCTTCAGCAACTCGCCCAGCTGCATCCGCCCGATCGCCTCGTAGTCCGGGTCGAGCGCGTACGCCGCCACACACCAAGGCCTCTCCCACTCCGCCGCCGCAAACACCACGCGCGACACCTTCCGGCCCGTCAGCGCCTCGTAGCCCCGACGGTACATCGCCGCGGACACGTGGTATCCATACCGATAGACGTCGACCCCGAACACGTCGTAGTGCGAATCCCGCGTCGCCTTCAGGTCGAACAGCACGTCGCCCTCGGCCAGATAGTGCGCCCACCTGGGCGGGAGGTGCGACGGCAGTGCCCCGTCCGACCGGATGACCGCGTCGAGCCGCCCGCGGCACAAGATCCCCGTCTCGTCCTCCCACACCATCGTGAGCTCGCGAAGCGCCGTCGAGTCGAGCACGTCCCCGATCCGCGCCGTTGCCCGCACCGACGCCGCCATGCCCTCGAGCGCCGCAAGCCCGCCCTCGCACACCACGTGACGCCCTGGGCGAGCCGACGCCGCCCTGCCCCACGCCTCCGACCCGGAGCCCCACCGGAGCCCCGGAACCTCCACCACGTCCTCCCTGGCCCGATCCGGCTCGAGCAGCAGCGCGTGGAGCGCCGTGCCCATCCGCATCTGCGCCGTTGGCGGGTCGGCCTCCTGCTCGAGCCAGTACCGGAACGCCCGCAGACGCCCCTGGCACGCCTTGAGCATTGACGCCGACACCGCCCCAAACCGGTGGTACTCGTCCATTGGGACGCCCTGGTGGAGCCCAGGGCCCGGCGGGAGCGACGGGAACCGCTTGCTGAGCACGCGACGCCTCCATGTTCCTCGTGGAACAGACACCTTCACGCAACACAAAACCGGCCCACCGGCACACGCCGATGAACCGGCACTGCCCGTTGTCCTCGGCCACGGCCCGAGGGGGATCTGGGCAAACCCTGGCGTCCCCGTCGTGGGGGACGCCAAGGGAGAGGAGAAAAAATCCATCACCCTACCACACCACCGCCCGCCCACTCACACCCCGACAGGAACCGCCAGAGGCTCCACCGGCCCGCCGGGAATCTCAACCCCGCTGGCGACCATGAGCGACCGCGCCGTCTTGCCACCGGCCGCCTTGACCATGAACCCCTTGCGGACCAGCGCCCCACACGTCTCGTAGATCGACACCTTCGACCGCCCGAAGTGCGTCCCCGCCGCCCCCAGCGTCGGCCAGACACCATGGGCCGCCTGGTGCGCCGCCCAGTACCGGAGCACCGCCAGCTGGACCGGAGTCAGCGTCGCCGCCGGCGCCGGATACGCCTTTGTGATTTCCAGCTCCACCGCCACCAGCGACTCCGAAGTCGCCGACACGCCGAGAACCCTGTGAATCGCCCACGCCAAGTCAGACGCCTTGCTCATGTTCCGATCTCCTGTAAGAACGATGCCTCTTTGAATCGAATCCCGCCGGT
>JACCDG010984115.1_pt1 | contig 12294 bp, 10 predicted proteins | sample 7442471 | NCBI WGS metagenome assembly JACCDG01 (sample SAMN15323444, study PRJNA562643) | freshwater metagenome | isolation source: river surface water | place: USA:Blue River Watershed | collected 2017-08-17 | reverse complement strand
TCCATCGCCTTTTCCAGCGCGAGCCACGACGCGAGGCGCTTGGCCTTGTCGCGCGACAGGATGGTGTCGCCGAAACCGTTTTCCAGCGATTCGATGGCCACGGTAACGAAGTCACCAATGTTGACTTCCAGCTCGCCGCTGTCATTCTTGAATTCTTCGATCGGGATGAACGCTTCGGACTTCAGGCCGGCGTTAACGATCACGAAGTTGTGGTCCAGGCGAACGACTTCCGCCGAGATGACCTCGCCCGAACGCATGTCCTGGCGCGACAGGGACTCTTCAAACAGCGCAGCAAAGCTCTCGTTGCCAGTGTATGCGGGGATTTGGGTAGCAGTAGACATAGGTAATGTATTTAAGCCAACCTGGCGTGAACCGAGGCTGGGTCAAGTTGGTCAACACCCCTTTCGGCCTTGCGCCGCCCGGGGCACCGGGTACTACAGGTACAACATCAGGTAAGACTTCGGGTACAGCAAAAACCTTGGGCTCACTGCCCGGATCACCTGCCAGGCTGCCGGTGGCCGGCTCCTGTTCAGGCCCGATACCAGGCCAGCACCTGCGCCACTGCCTGATTGACGGACATGTCCGAGGTCTCCAGCAGGTGCGCGCCTTCGGCCGGTTTCAGCGGAGCCACGGCACGCTGGGTATCCCGCGCATCGCGCTCCCGCAAGTCCTGCAGAAGGTCGGCCATATTAGCCGAAAATCCCTTGCCAATCAACTGCTTATACCGCCGGTCAGCACGCGCTTCCACGCTTGCGGTCAGGAAAACTTTCAGGCCGGCGTCGGGGAATATCACAGTGCCCATGTCGCGGCCGTCGGCCACCAGCCCGGGTGCCTTGCGGAAGCTGTGCTGCAGGTCGACCAGTGCGCTGCGCACGGCCGGCAAGGTCGCGATCTTCGACGCGGCCACGCCGACCTGTTCGGCGCGGATTGCATCTGAAACCTCACGTCCTGCGAGGAGTATGCGCTCACCTTGGAACACCACCTGCAGCCCGGCGGCGAGCTTCGCAACGGCCGGTTCGTCGGCCAAATCGACCCCGGCTTCGAGCGCCGACAGGGCCGTCAGCCGGTACAGGGCGCCCGAATCGAGGAAGGCAAAACCGAGGGTCTCGGCGACCCGGCTGGCGACGGTGCCCTTGCCGGACGCAGTCGGACCGTCGATGGTGATCACGGGGATGGTCATGCGGTGCTCCGGTCAGGCCGTCAGGCGCGCTGCACGATCTGCGCAAACGCGTCGAAATAGTCGGGGAAGGTCTTGGCGACGCACTTGGGGTCGTTGATGCGCACGGTGGTGCCGTCGCGTGCCGCGCCGTTCAGCGAAGCCAGCGAGAAGCACATTGCCATTCGGTGGTCGTCGTAGGTATCGATGGCGGCAGGGTCGAGCACGATGGGCGGGGTCACGCGCAGGTAATCCGCGCCCTCCTCGACCAGCGCGCCGAGCTTGCGCAGTTCGGTCGCCATCGCCGTCAGGCGGTCGGTCTCTTTCACGCGCCAGCTGCCGATATTGCGCAACATGCTGGTGCCATCGGCGTACAGCGCGGCCACCGCGATCGTCATCGCCGCATCGGGAATATGGTTGAAGTCGGCATCGATGGCCTTCAGCACGCCATTCGACCTGGCCTCGATCCAGTTGTCGCCCATCGTGATCTCGGCACCCATCTGCTGCAGGGCCTCGACGAAGCGCACATCGCCCTGGATGCTCGACTGGCCGACGCCTTCGACGCGCACCGGGCCGCCGGCAATTGCGCCCGCGGCGAGGAAATACGATGCCGACGACGCATCGCCTTCGACATGGATGGTGCCCGGGCTCTGGTACTGCAAGCCGGGCGGGATCGTGAACGACGACCAGCCATTGCGCTGCACCTCGACGCCGAAGCGCTGCATCAGGTTCAGCGTGATCTCGATATAGGGCTTGGAGATCAGCTCGCCGACCACTTCGATGGTCAGCTCGTGGTCACGTGCCATCAGCGGACCGGCCATCAGCAGCGCGGTCAGGAACTGGCTCGACACATTGCCGCGCACTTGCATCTTGGCCGGACGCAAATGGCCGCGACGTATGTGCAGCGGCGGATAGCCGGGATTACCGGTGTATTCGATGTCGGCCCCGGCGGCATTGAGCGCATCGACCAGGTCGCCGATCGGGCGCTCATGCATGCGCGCTACGCCGTGCACGGTGAAGTCGCCGCCGATTGCCGCCAGCGCTGCCGTCAGTGGGCGGATTGCCGTGCCGGCATTGCCCATGAAGAGGTCGGCACTGTGATTCGGCCAGCTGCCGCCGGCGCCGTCGACCGCATAGTCCTGCGACTCCCCGTGCTGCTGCCAGTGCACGCCCAGCTTTTGCAGCGCCATCAGCATTACGTGCGTGTCGTCGGAAGCCAGCAGCTCCCTGATCTCGGTCTTGCCCTTGGCGAGCGCCGACAACAGCAACATGCGGTTCGAAATGCTTTTCGAGCCCGGCAGCCTGACCGTGCCTTGCACGGAAACCGCAGGCTTCAAATCCAGGTGATGCGGGTAATGCTTCATCAATCTCCACCCTGCTCATAAGAACGCGCCTGCTCGGCCGCCTCGATCGCGGCAATCCACGCCTGGCGGGCGGACTGCGCACGCCCGAACATGTTTTCCATGCCCGCGCCGTCACCGGACGCGAGCAGCGCACGCAATTGCGTGACTTGCGCGATGTACGCATCCATCTCGGCCAGCAGCGCGCTGCGGTTGGCCAGCGCGATGTCGCGCCACATCTCCGGCGACGAACCGGCAATGCGCGTGAAATCGCGGAAGCCGCTGGCGGCATACTGGAACAGCAGCGCCTGGTTGTCACGCGATGCAATGTCGTCCACCAGCGCATACGCGAGCAGGTGCGGCAAATGACTGACGGCGGCAAACACCGCATCATGTGTTTCAGCTGTCAGGCGGTGAATGACGGCGCCGCATTGCTGCCATGCGTGCTCGACGGCCTGCACATCCGCGCCATCATTTTCCGGCAGCGCGGTGATCACCACTTTCTTGCCGACATACAGGTCGGCCAGCGCAGCTTCAGGGCCATTCTGCTCGCGGCCCGCAATCGGATGCCCGGGCACGAAACACGCAATCTTGTCGCCCAGTGCCTTGCGTGCCGCGGCGACCACATCTGACTTGGTGCTGCCGGCATCGGTCACCACGGTACCCGCTTGCAGGTAAGGCGCCATGTCGCGCAACAAGCTTTCAGTCTGTGCGACCGGCGCAGCCAGCAGCACGAGATCGGCGCCCTGCACCGCTGACGCATCGCCGATGCTGTCGATGATGCCCAGCCCCTGCGCGCGTTCCAGCGTCGCGCGGCGGCGACCGACACCGACCACCTCGCGTACCGCACCAGTGCGTTTCAGCGCGAGCGCGAATGAGCCGCCGATCAGGCCGACGCCAAAGATGACGACTTTATTGAACATGGTCATGCAACGCGGTCAGGCCAGCACGGCTTTCAGCGCATCGAGGAAGGCCGCGTTCTCTTTCGGCAGGCCGATCGATACACGCAGCCATTGCGGCAAGCCATAGTTGCCGACCGGGCGCACGATGATGCCGCGCTTGAGCAGCGCGAGGTTCACGCGGCTGCCGGCGCCGTCGTCATTCCCGGCACGGAACAACACGAAGTTGCCACACGAGTGCACGTATTCGATGCCCATCGCATCGAAGGCAGCGGTCAGCTGGCGATAGCCATCGGCATTGAGCTGTGCGCTCTTTTGCAGGTAGGCGTCGTCACCGAGAGCAGCCACGGCGGCGGCCTGCGCCAGCGAGTTCACGTTGAACGGCTGGCGGATACGGTTCAGCAAATCGGTCAGGGCCGGCTGCGCGATGCCGAAGCCGACGCGCAAGCCCGCGAGTCCATAGGCCTTCGAGAAAGTGCGCGAGATGATCAGGTTAGGATATTCGCGCGCCCAGGCCAGCGAGTCATAGCGCTGTGCCGGGTCCAGATATTCGGTATAGGCCTCGTCCAGCACGACCACCACCGACGACGGGATCTTTTTCAGGAACGCCGCCAGCGTCGCGCCATCGACGAAAGTGCCGGTCGGGTTGTTCGGGTTGGCGACGAATACCAGCTTCGTGTCAGCGGCCACGGCTGCGGCCATCGCGTCGAGGTCATGGCCGAAGTCTTTCGAGGGCACCACGATCGCGCGCGCGCCGACAGCTTGCGTGGCCAGCGGGTAGACGGCAAACGAGTATTCGGAATACACCACCGACTGTCCCGGCGATACCAGCGCGCGCGCCGCCAGTTCGAGGATGTCATTGCTGCCATTGCCGAGCGTGATCCAGTCGGTCGGCACGTCGAACTTCTTGCTGATCGCCCCCTTGAGGTCGAAACCGTTCGAATCCGGGTAGCGTGCCAAGTCGTCGAACGCTTGCTGCATCGCCGCCTTGGCCGATGCCGGCAGGCCAAGCGGATTTTCGTTCGACGCCAGCTTCACGATAGTGGATTCGTCGAGACCGAACTCGCGCGCCACTTCGGAAATGGGCTTGCCGCCCTGGTAGGGCGCGATCGCGCGCACGTAATCAGGACCAAACACGGAAGCGGAATTCGTCATCGGATGCTCTTGCTGAATGTTGCTCAATGTTGCTGAAGTTTGCCGGATATTGCGGATCGTGTCGCTGGCACTGCCCAGGCCGTGCCCAAAGCCATGCGCACCGACCGCAGCCTGCGAACAGGCTGCGCAATCAAGCGGGAATCAGGCCGAATGCGGATAGGAACCCAGCACCTTGAAGAACGCGGCCTGTGCCTGCAATTCGACCAGCGCCTGTGCGACCTTCACATCCTGCGCATGGCCTTCGATATCGACATAGAAGTAATAGTCCCAGCGACCCGTGCGCGCCGGACGCGACTCGAAGCGGGTCATCGACACGCCATGCTTCGACAGCGGCGCCAGCAACTCATAGACGGCGCCGGGCTTGTTCGGCACCGACAGCACCAGCGAAGTCTGGTCGCGGCCGGACGGGCCCGGCTGCAGCGTGCCGATCACGACAAAGCGTGTGCGGTTATGCGGGTCGTCCTGGATGTGCGCATGCGCGACGGCGACACCGTAGCACTTGGCAGCGGCTTCGGCGGCAATCGCTGCCACCGCCGGGTCTTCGCTGGCGATGCGCGCAGCTTCGCCATTCGACGCCACCGCCTGACGCGGGATTTTCGGGTAATGCTGGTTCAGCCAGGCTTGGCACTGCGCCAGTGCCTGCGAATGCGCGCAGATGCGCTGCACGCCATCCATCGAACCGCTCAGGGTCATCAGGCTGTGGTGCACCGGCAGCGCCACTTCACCGCTGATGGTCAGCGTAGTCTGCAGCAGCAGGTCGAGCGTGCGGTTGATCGTGCCTTCGGTGGAGTTCTCGACCGGCACGACGCCGAAATCGGCAGTGCCGGCTTCGACCGCGCGGAACACTTCATCGATCGATACGCAAGGCTCGCCACTGACCGCCTGGCCAAACTGCTGCCATACGGCCTGTTCGCTGTAGGTGCCGGCCGGGCCAAGGAAGGCGACATTGACGCGCTTTTCGAGAGCGCGGCAGGCCGACATCACTTCGCGGAAGATAGACTGCAAATCCGTCGATACCAGCGGCCCCGGGTTGTTGGCGGCGATGCGCGCCAGCACCTGGGCCTCGCGCTCGGGCCGGAATACCGGTGCATTGGTCTCGGCCTTCACGTGGCCGACTTCCTGCGCCACGCGGGCGCGCTGGTTCAGCAGGGACAGCAGCTGCGCGTCGATCGCATCGATCTGGTCGCGCAAGGGCTTGAGTTTGTCGTCGCTCATTCGGCGGGATCGTCTCAGTCGTTATCGTTATCGTTGTTGCAGCCCGGGGCAGCTAACTCAAGCCTCGCCGCCCGCGTCCGCACCTTGCCCGCCATCGCTGTCGGCGCCGTTCTCTTCTTCGGCATCCGCCTCGACAATGCGCTGCAAGCCGGACAGCTTGGTACCCTCTTCCACCGCGATCAGCGTCACGCCCTGCGTCGCACGACCCATCTCCCGGATCTCGGACACGCGGGTGCGAATCAGCACGCCGCCGGTGGTGATCATCATGATCTGGTCGGTCGTCTCGACCAGCGTTGCCGCGACCACCTTGCCGTTACGCTCGGAAGTCTGGATCGCGATCATGCCCTTGGTGCCGCGACCGTGGCGGGTGTACTCGGTGATCGGGGTGCGCTTGCCGTAACCATTCTCGGTCGCGGTCAGCACCGACTGCTGCTCGTTGCCGGCCACCAGCAGCGCGATCACTTGCTGACCGTCTTCGAGGTTCATGCCGCGCACGCCGCGCGCGGTACGGCCCATCGGGCGCACGTCGTTCTCGTCGAAACGCACGGCCTTGCCGGCATCGGAGAACAGCATCACGTCGCAGCTGCCATTGGTCAGCGAGGCACCGATCAGGAAGTCGCCGTCGTCCAGGTCAACGGCAATGATGCCGGCCTTGCGCGGATTGCTGAACTCGGACAGCGCGGTCTTCTTCACCGTGCCGAGCGAGGTCGACATGAACACGTAGCGGTCTTCCGGGAACGCGCTGTCGGAGCCGAACAGCGGCAGCACGACGGTGATTTTTTCGCCATCCTGCAGCGGGAACATGTTGACAATGGGCTTGCCGCGCGAGGTGCGCGAACCCTGTGGCACTTCCCATACCTTCAGCCAGTACATGCGGCCACGGTTGGAGAAGCACAGCATGTAGTCGTGCGTATTGGCGATGAAAAGCTGGTCGATCCAGTCGTCTTCCTTGGTCGCCGCGGCCTGCTTGCCGCGGCCGCCGCGCTTCTGCGCACGGTACTCGGACAAGGGCTGGGACTTCATGTAACCGGAATGGGACAGCGTGACCACCATGTCCTGCGGCGCGATCAGGTCTTCGGTGCCGAGGTCTTGTGCGTTGATCTCGATCTGCGAGCGACGGACATCCTTGTTGCCCTCGCCGTATTCGTTGCGCGCGGCGACCAGCTCGTCGCCGATGATCTGCGTGACGCGCTCCGGGCGAGCCAGGATGTCGAGCAGGTCGGCGATCTGCGTCATCACGTCCTTGTACTCGTTGACGATCTTGTCCTGCTCGAGACCGGTCAGGCGCTGCAGACGCATTTGCAGGATTTCCTGCGCCTGGTCGTCGGACAGCTTGTACAGGCCATCGGCCTGCATGCCGTAATGGCGCGGCAGGTTCTCCGGGCGGAAGGCATCGATGCCGCCAGGCGCAACAGAGTCGGTTCGCGACAACATCTCGCGCACCAGCGACGAATCCCAGGCACGCGCCATCAGCTCGGCCTTGGCGACCGGCGGGGTCGGCGCAGCCTTGATGATCGCGATAAATTCATCGATGTTGGCCAGTGCCACGGCCAGGCCTTCCAGCACGTGGCCACGCTCGCGCGCCTTGCGCAGCTCGAACACGGTGCGGCGGGTGACGACCTCGCGACGGTGCGACAGGAAGCACTCCAGCATCTGCTTGAGGTTCAGCAGCTTCGGCTGGCCGTCGACCAGCGCGACCATGTTCATGCCAAAGGTGTCCTGCAGCTGGGTCTGCTTGTACAGGTTGTTGAGCACGACCTCGGCGACCTCGCCGCGCTTCAACTCGAACACCACGCGCATGCCCGACTTGTCGGACTCGTCGCGGATGTCGGAAATGCCGTCGAGCTTCTTGTCGCGCACCAGCTCGGCGATACGCTCGAGCAGGGACTTTTTATTCACCTGGTACGGCAGTTCATCGACGATAATCGCCGAACGGCCGTCGCGGATTTCTTCGAAGTGCGTTTTCGCGCGCATCACCACGCGGCCACGGCCGGTGCGGTAACCGTCGCGCACGCCCGCCACGCCGTAGATGATGCCGGCGGTCGGGAAGTCCGGAGCCGGGATGATCTCGATCAGTTCATCGACCGTGCAGGCCGGCGTCTTCAGTACATGCAATGCGCCGTTGATGACTTCGGTGATGTTGTGCGGCGGGATATTGGTCGCCATGCCAACTGCGATACCGGACGAGCCGTTGATCAGCAGGTTGGGAATGCGGGTCGGCAGCACCGACGGCTCTTTTTCCTTGCCGTCGTAGTTGGGCACGAAGTCGACGGTGTCCTTGTCGATGTCGGCCAGCAGTTCCTGCGAAATCTTGTCGAGGCGGCACTCGGTGTAACGCATCGCCGCCGCGTTGTCGCCGTCGATCGAGCCGAAGTTGCCCTGGCCGTCGACCAACGTGTAGCGCAGCGAGAAGTCCTGCGCCATGCGCACCAACGTGTCATAGATCGCCTGGTCGCCGTGCGGGTGGTACTTACCCATCACCTCGCCAACCACGCGCGCGCACTTCACATACGGGCGGTTCCAGACGTTACTGGTCTCGTGCATCGCGAACAGTACACGGCGGTGCACCGGCTTCAGGCCATCCCTTACGTCAGGCAGCGCACGGCCAACGATCACGCTCATCGCGTAATCGAGGTAGCTCTTGCGCATTTCCTCTTCGAGGGAAATCGGGATGGTTTCTTTTGCGAACTGATCCATTGATGGGCTACAGAGTGTAAGGGCGAAGAAGCGGACCAAACCGGCGCTTGACAGCCTGAAAAAACTGGCTGTGGGCACCCGATTTGTAAACACGAAATTTTACCATGCGGCCCTGCCCCGACCGCCCGTTCCCGCCACCCTTGCCACACCGCCGCGGCACGCAAGCCGGTTGACCAGTGCGCTTGATTTTTCTAAAGGCTGGCAGGACATCCGATGACACACTGGGCTGACCCCATCCATCATCTGTCGGAGTACAGCGCATGCGCCACCCTTTGCGCCTTCTGCCGGGCCTGCTGGCCCTGGCCGCCGTTCCCGCAGGTACCGCGCTCGCCAATGGCAACGGGGCGCCTACCGGCATACCTGGCTACCTGATTGATTCCAGCGGCGCCGTGGTGCGCAGCAGCCTCGGCGATTGCTGGCATACCAGCGATTGGACGCCGGCACTGGCGACGGTAGTCGGCTGCGACGGCGTGATGTCCAAGGCGGTACCCGTGCCAGCGCCCGCAATCTCGCGCGCCGCCCCACCTGCAAAAGCTGCACCGGAAGCAGCGCCGGCACCATTGGCAGAAGCGCCATCGGCGACGGCCGTGCCCGCACCGACCCCGGCCCCGGAATCACGTGTTGCGCCGGAAAGTGCCCAACCCGCGCCACCGGCGGTCGTGCCAGTGCCGTCGACGCCCGCTGCGCCATCAGCGGGATTGGCTCCCGACGACGGGGCCGGGGCCCAAAAGGGAGTGCGATCAGAGAAAGTCACGCTCGATACCGACACTTATTTCGATTTCGACAAGGCGACACTGAAACCCGAAGGCCGGGACAAACTGGACGAGCTCGCGAAGCGGCTGTCGAGCATGCGACTGGAGGTCGTGGTGGCCACAGGCCATACCGACTCGGTCGGCCCGAAGAAATACAATCAGGGGCTCTCAATGCGGCGCGCGCAGGCCGTGAAGGCCTTTCTGGAAGAGAAAGGTCTGCCGGTCGACAAGATCTTCACGACCGGCAAGGGCGAATCCCAGCCGGTGGCCACCAACAAGACCCGCGCCGGCCGGGCAAAGAACCGGCGCGTGGAGGTTGAAGTCGTCGGCATCCGGGAAACGCCCTGACACCTTCGGACCTGACGGGATTTCGCGTCCACCGCAGCCCCGTCGCCATGACAGGGCTATCGGCGTTGAAAATTTCCCATGAGAATCTATTGCGGCGAACGAACTATTGACCGGTCTTTTGATCTGGCTCTATTGCTTGAGCATCAAGAAATCAAGGTAAAATAGTGACTTAATGGCATCACGCATCGTGGTGCGATGCCCGGCAGTACTGGACAAGGTTTGCCGGTGTCACTACCTACCTCGGGAAAACAAGATGAAAATCACTCTGCGTACCACTGTCGCCCTGGTCGCGCTGACGCTGGCCAGCAACGCGGCATTCGCCCACGGCTACCTCCGGGACAGCGATGATGGCGTCGTCCGTAGCGGCTTCGGCCTCTGCTGGAAGACCGGTTTCTGGACCCCGGCCGACGCGACCCCGGAATGCGATGGCGACATCGCCAAGCCTGAAGCCGCACCGGCCGCCAAGACTGAAGAGCCGGCACCGACACCGGCGCCCGCTCCGGCCCCGGCACCAGCCGCGATGGCTGAAGAACCGGCTCCGGCACCTGCCGCGGCTCCGGCCCCGGCACCCGCGCCGGCACCCGCGCCGGCACCTGCTGCTGCAGCGCCGACCTCTGAAAAAGTCACCTTCTCGGCTGACGCCTTCTTTGATTTCGACAAATCCGTGCTGAAGGCGGAAGGCAAAGCCAAGCTCGAAGATCTGGTGTCCAAGCTGCAAGGCACCGACATCGAAGTCATCGTCGCCACCGGCCACACCGACTGGACTGGCACCGATGCCTACAACATGAAGCTGTCGATGCGCCGTGCGAAGGCAGTCAAGGCCTTCCTCGTCTCGAAGGGCATCGCGGCTGACCGCGTGTTCACCGAGGGCAAGGGCGAGAGCCAGCCGGTGGCAGACAACCACACCCGCGAAGGCCGCGCAAAGAACCGCCGCGTCGAAGTGGAAGTGGTCGGCAAGCGCAACAAGTAAGCCGTCAAGCAAGCTCTTTCGGAAAACCCCCGCATCGCAAGGTGCGGGGGTTTTTTGTTGCCCGCGGATTTGCATGCAGCGAAGCGCTTGCTGCTATGCGAGTGCCAGATTGGGCTATCATCACAGCCATGAATGCCGATCCCCTAGAACTGCAGAAATTCAGCGAACTGGCCCACCGTTGGTGGGACCCCACCTCCGAATTCCGCCCGCTGCACGAGATCAATCCGCTGCGTCTTGAATGGATCAATGCGCGCGCACCGCTGGCCGGCCAGCGGGTAGTCGACGTTGGTTGCGGCGGCGGCATTCTGGCCGAATCGATCGCAAAAAAGGGCGCAACTGTCACCGGCATCGACCTGTCTGAAAAAGCGCTGAAAGTCGCTGACCTGCACAGCCTGGAGTCGGGCGTGCCGGTTCGCTATGAATACATCGCAGCCGAAGACCTCGCCGCACGCGAAGCCGGCCAGTACGACGTCGTGACCTGCATGGAGATGCTCGAGCATGTGCCGGATCCGGCGGCCATCGTGAAGGCTTGTGCAACGCTGGTGAAGCCCGGCGGGCATGTGTTCTTCTCGACGCTCAACCGAAATCCCAAGGCTTACCTGTTCGCGATCATCGGCGCCGAGTATCTGCTGCGCATGCTGCCCAAGGGTACGCACGACTACGCCAAATTCATCAAGCCGGCCGAACTGTCGCAGTACTGTCGCAACGCCGGCCTTGAGGTCCATGCGCTCAAGGGCATGACCTACAACCCGCTGACCAGGTTCTACTCGCTCAACCAGGACACCGATGTGAATTATCTGGTCGCGTGCACCCGGCCCGCGTGAGCGATCGCATGAAAGCTTCCCTGCCTGTACCGCGTGCGGTGCTGTTCGACCTTGACGGCACACTGGCCGACACCGCGCCCGACCTCGCTGCCGCAGTCAACAAGATGCGTTCCGATCGCGGACTGGCCGAGACGCCGTTTGAGCAACTGCGCCCCGTGGCCTCGGCCGGCGCGCGCGGCCTGATCGGCGTGGCTTTCGGCATGACGCCCTCCGACGAGGGCTTTGCCGAAATGCGCACCGAATTCCTCGACAACTATGCGGCTCGCATCGCCGAACGCACTCACCTGTTCGACGGCATGCAGGAACTGCTGTCGGCGATCGAGGCGCGTGGCATGAGCTGGGGCATCGTCACCAACAAGCCCGAGCGCTTTACGCTGGCGCTGGTGCCGCTGATCGGTCTCAGCCATGCGGCCTGCGTTGTCTCCGGCGACACCACGCCGCATCCCAAGCCGCACCCCGAACCCTTGCTGGAAGCGGCGCGGCGTATACAGCTCGATGCCGAAGCCTGCTGGTACGTGGGCGACGATCTGCGCGACATTCAGGCTGGCAAGGCCGCCGGCATGCCGACGGTCGCAGCCGGCTGGGGCTATTGTGGCAACACTGAGCCACACAGCTGGGATGCTGATGCGATTGCGGACACCCCCGGCTCGCTGATCGCCCTGCTCGACGCAGCTTGAACCTGCCTAGGCCGGCCGTGAGCCGGCAACTTGCGCGACTTCGCCTGCCCCCTTGAAATCCGCGCACGCAACCCCAGCTAGTGGGCTAGAATGGCAATCTGCTTGGGGGCGACCTGGTTTCGACAGGGGTTACAAAGCAGCGCAGGGCATGCCGAGGGCTGGTCACCTCGTAAATCCAACCGGAAAACCAATAACTGCAAACGACTCTTCGTACGCAGTAGCAGCCTAAGGGCCGCTATCCTTACACCGCTTCGTCCCTGG
>JACCDG010961283.1_pt1 | contig 12294 bp, 16 predicted proteins | sample 7442471 | NCBI WGS metagenome assembly JACCDG01 (sample SAMN15323444, study PRJNA562643) | freshwater metagenome | isolation source: river surface water | place: USA:Blue River Watershed | collected 2017-08-17 | reverse complement strand
GAAAGCATTACTTAATGGGTCTTCATCATCTGGGCCTTCGACACCGAGTGAGCCAGAACCAGCTCCAGAAGAGCCAACTGATCCTGTAGTTACAGAACCGATAGAGGAAACTCCACCAGAAGTGCTCCCGGAGGAGACACCTGAAACTCCTTTAGAGTCGACTACTGAAGTCCAGAACTAATTTTTTGGGCGTATGCTTTTATTTCTTCAGAACTTTCATACGGGGTGGTAGGGCGATTTGTTTGTGTTACTTCTTCATTGAGTACTCGTGGAATAAGGTGAATGTGAACATGAGGGACTTCATTCCCAACTACTCCAATTTGTACGTAGTCACATGGTAATCCCTTTCGCATTGCATTGATGAGTTCTTTTGCTTTGATAAAAATTGAAGCAATAACTTCATTGGACACTTCGTGAATCCATGTGTATTGTTCTTTTGGAATAAGGAGTGTGTGGCCTTTGGTAATAGGACTTATATCAAGAAATGCTAGAAAGTCCTCATCTTCGTAGACTTTTGTTGCAGGGATTTCACCGCGGATAATCTTGCCAAATATGGTGTCGTTTTGCATAAGGATAGTATAGCGTATTGGAAAAAAAATAAGGCCCTTAATCTTAAGGGATACTCCCGTTTTCTTAGACCGAAGGTCTGTTGAAAACACAGTCCCTTTAAGGGTTTGAACTTTTCTTATACATCAACGCTTAGCTCCTTCGGAATAGTCTCTAATTTATTTATCTCTATTAAAACGATTTAAAAGATAGAGTGAGGCATCAGCGATTTCATCTGGGCGGAAGACTGGCAGTCCATGTTTGCCGAGCTTTTCAGGTGTCACCATCCGTACATAAGGACTGTCCTTGAAAAGATTCTCTTTAAGGTATGCTTCACGTTCAGAAGAAGGAACCTCTTGTGGAACAATCTTGTCTGCTTGAATTACTTGATCTTTCAGTCCATTCACGATAACAACGGGTGCCGTTATTTCTGCGGCTCTCGGGTTAATATGGTCCATCTCAGAGAATTCTCGTTTTATTTTCTTTCTGAAATCACTATTAAATGCTCCTTTAATGAGATTTGAGGTCACATTTGCAGCACCTTGCAGTCCTTTTTTAAAAGCACCGGGATAATGACCTTTTCCGGTCAATACTTCCTTAGGAGTTACTAGAGAGTCTTTCACAAGATTGGTCTTCAATGCACCAGGTTCTTGTTCATATAGGCCAGGAGAACTGAGCAAGATAAGACCGCTCACTGTTATGGTAGGATCTTGTTGCAAGATGTACACAGTATCAATCGCCTTTGGTCCACCAACGGAATATCCAACAATAGTGACTTCTTTTAAGTTGTTATCTTTTATAAACTCACTTACGCCAAGCGCCTCTTCATAGAAGAGATCTTCAGAAAGATCGTTCTGAGTACCTGCTCTTTGCTTAAGTTTTGTGCCGACTACATAGGTATTACTTTCGGAAGCGTTGGCATACGATTCCCCGAGCCCTTTCATGATCACATCATCAGGATTCATTGCAAGACCAGGCAAAAAAATAATGCCTTTATCTAGATTTTGTTCTTGGGGTATACCTTTTGGTGAAAATTGCTTATACGAGACTTCAACATCAATACCTGATGGTAACTCGTATGTTTTAGTAGTATTTTCTGTTTTCTCTTGCTCAGGATTCCAGCTTTCGAAATTCATAGACAAAGTATAGCATTTGACGTTCTTAGGTAGGATTTTGCTCCGAACCTTAGAGGATGTTCGAACAATAATAAAAGGCTGAGCACTTTCGTGAACAGCCTTAGCTTTATGCAGCTTCTTTTATTTTTAACACTACCGTTTCAAAGGTTCTTCCATCCATACGGGCTCCAAAGCATAATTCACCTTCGTTGTTCTTATTAAGAAATCCCAAATCTAAAGTTTGTAATCCGCAATTGAAGTTAACTTTCCATGCGATAGTGTCATCGGTATCTTCCTTTGGGTAAGATAATTTTTGACCTACTTTATAATTTACAGCTATTTGACCGACATGAGTGACAGTGAACTCTCTCTGGGGAGCAGGAGTAGTGTTGTTGTTTTTAGATGGTACCATTATTTTTAATTTTTCTTCACCATACCTCCTCAGCTTGACTTTGTCAATGGATAGGGTAGAGTAGTGGAAATTAAAACAGATAAACATGAGTACTATTACAAAAAAACATGAGCCGAAATTCCTCCATGAAGATTATGTACCTATAAGGACAATACCGATCGAGGGAGTTTCAAGAAAAAAACGTAAAGAATCTTTTTCAGTTTTTTGGTTAGGCAATAATTTCAAAAATCACATACTTCCATTAATGACTGATAAAAAGACATCTTCAGAGGTTCTTCGTCAGGATGAGCTTCAGTGTGGTACAACCTTTTGGGCACACAAAGCAGATCCATCGAAAGGTGAGTACATATCATCAGTTGGTCATTCTAAGAACAGAAAAAATGATTCTCAGATTATTAAAGACCTGAACATTTCAATGATTGATGCAGATACTCTTGGTGAAAGAATTTTGCAAGTACTGAAAGATCAGATGGACGGCAAGAAAGGTATCATTTCCAATACCAATGCTACTGTTATTGGATACACCACAGTATCTCTTGGTAAGAAAGATACCACCTATACAGTAGTCGCAGGATTTCTTGGACCCGAGTATGACAATAGATGGGGAATAGACGCCCAGATTAATATTCCATGGGTTAGTGAGTTACAGATCTTGAGTAAAAATAAATAATCTGTTTTTACTTTATTTGATTAAGCTATTTCGAAAGAGATAGCTTTTTTATTTGCTCCGAACCTTAGAGGATGCTCCCGTTTTCTTAGACCTAAGGTCTGCTGAAAACGCAGTCCCTTTAGGGGGTCGAACTTTTTTAGTACAAAGCAGGGGATAATAGCCTTATTATGCAAGGTTATTTAATATTGACTTTAAACTATATATGTGTTATCTTAAACTAAGTTCTTTGAGCTTAGTTTTATGGTTTTCAAAGGCCCCAAAAAATAGGGTTTCTGATAACTATAAAACTAAGAAAATGAAATATAAAAAAGTAATTCTCGGCACTACTACCGTTGATAATATTAAAGACCATCTAAACGAGATGGTGGTAGGCGGTATTGTTAAAATTGAAAAAGCTGTTGGTGATATAAAACCTACCAGTAAAAATATTCAATTTTTTCTCTCTTCTTACAAAAGAAACAGATTAGTCGAATTTGATAAAAATTTTCCAGATCATGGAGCGGAGTCATTCCTTTTTATTCATTGCGAAGGATTTGGACTATATGGCAGAGAGGTGTTTGATTTTGGAGATACGTTCTATTTAGGGAAGGGTATTGTTTTTGTAATTCCAAAAAGACCTGGTCTTTTGGATGGCAAAATAAAAACCATGAGGATAACACTTCTTTCTAAATCAGATGAACCTGACGCTATCAAAGTATATAGAGAAATGATTCGCTGCATGATCAATAGGACATTTGTTTGTAACAAGTGGAATCGTCCACCTGCAACAGAAGATGATATTGATCAGCATATTGCATTTTTGGATCAACATAAGGGTAAAGAAGTAAAAAATCCTGCATACCCATACGTAGACCCTGATCCGCAAGATGACTGGGAGCCTTCTTGTTAAATAAATTCATGATCGAACCTTTTTTGGTTTGATCATTTTTTATTCAGAACCCTTGTCTTTGCTCCCCCGGTTAGATTCGGACACTACCCACTGTGCTACAATCACTCCTATGCAAGTTACCATCCCTACTCCTGATCAGCTCAAAACTCTCCTCCTTGAGCATCGAGGCATCCCACTTGAAAATGCCCAGGAATTTCTTGTGCCTGATTATAATCTCGCTGACCCATTTCTGTTTCATGATATGGACCGCGCTGTGGATCGCATCCGCGTGGCAGTGACTGGTACTGAACACATCGGTATCTATGCGGACTATGACTGTGATGGTATTCCCGCAGCAGTGATATTGCTCGACTTATTTAAAAAAATAAATGTTGCTGATCGCGTACACATCTATATCCCTGATCGTCATGACGAAGGGTATGGACTCAATGCAAAAGGAATCGAGGAGCTCCAAGCCGCAGGGGTGACGGTGATGATCACGGTGGATGTCGGTATCACTGCAGTGACTGAAGTTCTTGATGCACAGAGTCGCGGTATCGATGTCATCCTTACCGATCACCACGCACCACTTGCAACACTTCCTGAGAGCTACGCGCTCGTGCACCCATGCAAGAGTGACTATCCCAACCAAGACCCGTGTGGTGCTGGTATGGCATTTCATCTGGCCCGTGCGTATTTGCTCAAATATGGAGCAGAGCATGATGTCACACCTGGCTGGGAGAAATGGCTACTCGATATGGCAGGGTTTGCGACACTGGCAGACATGGTACCACTCACCGGAGAGAACCGCGTACTTGTTGGCTATGGTATGGCAGTGATGAAAAAGACGCGTCGTCCAGGGTTGCTCGCACTCTTTCAAAAAAATAATCTCAATCTCGCATACCTCACCGAGACCGATCTGACATTTACGGTCGCACCGCGGCTCAATGCTGCGTCTCGCATGGATACACCAATGCTCGCATTTGAATTGCTCTCCACTGATGATGTTGCGCGTGCAACTGCGATCGTAAATCGACTTGAGGAAATCAATACAGAACGCAAAACATTGGTGGCGCGTATTGTGAAGATGGCACATGCATCGCTTGAGCATCGCGAACTGCCAGCAATCGTTGTTGTCGGTAATCCTGAATGGCGACCGGCAGTGCTCGGCCTTGTGGCAAATAAACTCCAGGAAATATATAACCGCAGCTTCTTTGTATGGGGTGAAGCAGGGGACGGCACGCTCAAGGGATCCTGCCGCATGCTCGATGAACACCATGCAGCGCATCTACTCCAAGCATTACCCGAAGGTGTATTGTTGCATTTTGGTGGACACCAGGCAGCAGGAGGATTTTGTATCAATCGTGAACATGTGCATTTTTTTGAACAAGCACTCAATGATGCGATTGCGAAAGTGGGACATATCGCCGAAGAGAAAAATATTCATGAAGCATTGATCTTGCCATTTGCAGCGACGACGACGCGTCATCTCGGTATTGTCAGGCAATTTTCACCATTTGGTGTTGGTAATCCCGAACCACTCTTTTTATTTGAAGATGTCACAATCGTGAGCGTCAAAATGTTCGGCAAGGCAAAAGAACACATCGAATGTGTGGCACGTGATATCACCGGCACCGCGACGGCATTTACCTTTTTTGCGAATGAAAAAACAGTGGAGCAATTGACCCCCGGTGCAACTGTTTCATTTATTGGGACGTTGGAAGCCGGATGGAGAGGGGGAGTAAGGATACGTATAAAGGAGGTTGTGTAATAAAATACTTTTTATTTCTCCTCTAAAATTTTCAAAATCTTATTGAGTTTATTTTCTTCGATGTCATCGAGGCGGCGCATGAGCCCTTCGATTTCTTCTTTTGCGGCGAGGTTGGTATCAAAGTCTTGTTGGGCCTGGTCATGGTCGCGATCACTTTGACGTTTTTCACTGATGAGGATGAATGTTGAGAGGAAGATTGCTTCCAGGGATACAATCATCGTGAGGAGTCCATAAGGAAATGGTTCTATCTTGAATACGATCCAGACAAAGAACCATATTGCGTGAATGATCAAGAATGTCCATGAGCCGGCTGCTTTGGAGACATTGTCGGCGATACGCTGTCCTGGTGTGCGTGTTTCCTGATGGTGTTTGTGCCAGTTGATGACTGCACGAGATTTTCTTTGTTCCATATGGCTCAAGTATACAGCGCATTTGCTATACTGCCCATATGAAAAATTTAACTCTATATACGGATGGCGCATCACGGGGCAATCCAGGTCCAGGGGGATGGGCAGCGATCCTTATGACTGACAAAGAGGTTATTGAGCTTGCTGGTGCAAAAGACCCTGCAACGAACAATCAGATGGAGCTCGAAGGGGTAATACAGGGACTCACCTATGCGACAAAACATTTTGATGGATACAGTGTTGCACTCCATGCAGACTCGATGTATGTGTTGAATGGTATTGAAAAATGGCTCGATGGATGGGTACGTAAAGGATGGGTGACCATGACAAAGAAGCCGGTTGAAAATAAAATACAGTGGATCAAGCTTCTTGCATTGCGTGATAGTCTCGGAAAGAATCTTGAGCTTGTAAAAGTTGCAGGGCATAGTGGACATGAATTTAATGATCGATGTGACGAGCTTGCAGTTGCCGCAGCACTTAAGAATAATCCAAAACTTTTTAAAGGGTCTTTTGTGGACTACAAGCAACAACTCATTGATACTCCGCCAAAGTCAGTTAAAAAGTCTCCATCAAAATCTTCTTCCCAAAAAGGTACTGCATATTCATATGTCTCAATGGTGGGTGGCAAAGTCTATACCGACAAGACATGGGCAGCATGTGAGAAGCGGGTGAAAGGAACAAAAGGTGCGAAGTATAAAAAAGTATTTTCAAAAGGAGAAGAAACGGGTTTGATACAGGACTATACACTCGCTACGTTGTTATAAAAATATCCCCGCAAAAAATGCGGGGAATTATTTAATCACTACTTACAAGATCTCCTGGTGAAGGAAGGTCAAGTAAACTCCTCTCTTCTGGTGATAATTTTTCTAGAGCTCTTGCTTTAATGTTTGCTGATTTACTAACTTCATCGACTATATCTATAGGATTATCTCCTTTAAAAGAAATTAGAACAAAAGTCTCTTCATCAGTAAGGACATATACTTCTATGCTATCCATGTAGTCATGGTTATTTCTTGCTTGCACCAAGGCTGTTTGTGCCAATGCAGGGGTTTTATAAAGTTCGAGCGGTGTAAATATTTTACCACCCGCATCTCCTTTTCGAAGAAGGATCATTTGAATTACTTTAAAGTCTTTCAGGTCTTTTCCTAAAAGAGCTATGGCGCTTATTGTTTTCATTTTTTAAGTTTTTCTTGATAATATCTAATTTTTCATCTTTGTCAAATTTATTTTTTCTTGAACCCTGTTCATTATTATTGAATCATGATCGAACTTGTCGCAATTACTATCACGCTCGGTGCGGTACTGTATCACTCATTTGGACTCGGTATTGCTGAGATTGCCGTTGTTGGTGGGGCGGTACTTGTGCTGACGTTTATGATGGTTCGTTCTCGGCGTGGGCTACTACTGGGATTCTTGCTTGCGGGTGCGTGTATGCTCGGCGGTATTGCAGTGTGGAACGCAGATATTCCAATACCAGCAGAACTGTATGGCAAGCGTGCGTTTGAGGCACGTGTCGTGAGTGTGAATCGACAACTCGACAAGACGAATATTATTGTCACTGATACAACATTTAACAAGAAGCTTCAGGTCGGCATATCAAAGGCTGAAGTATTGCCTGGCGATATTATTACCGTTCGTGCCGAAGTCGTGCCGCCCGAGGACTTTGTGACACAGACTGGACGGTTGTTTGGTTATACCGACTATTTGAAAAGCAAAGGTATTAGTGGTCTTGGGCGCAATGCAATGATTGTGCCTATCAAAGATGGAGGATTTAGTTTGTCGCGCATTGCCACTATTATCAGATTCAAGATCGCGGATATATTTGCCGACCGTATAACATTTCCATTTGACGGAGTACTTGCGGGAATGATTGTCGGATACCAAGGAGGTATTCCATCGTCGATACAGGATTTGTTTAAAAATACTGGAGTGCTCCATGTGTTGGTACTTTCCGGCTACAACATCACCATGCTTGCGGGATTCCTCGCTATATTGCTGAAGGGGCTGCCTATGAAAGTGCGTATCGGCATTACGATCACACTTATCGTGCTCCTGGTATTGGTCAGTGGTAGTGGGGTGGCGAGTGTGCGTGCGGGTATCATGGGGTCGATTGCGCTCGTTGGAAGTTTAAGTCTGCGGACATATCAGCCGATGCGTGCACTTGTACTTTCCTATCTATTATTCTTTTTCATATCACCCGGGACAATATTTGCCGATCCGGGTTTTCATTTATCATTTCTTGCGACGATGTTTATGATTTTGGTACTACCAAAAGTCGAATTGTTATTTCGATTTATTCCAAAGACCAATCATATTGATTTGCGAGAGCTTATCATGCTCGCAGTCTCAGCTCCTATTTTCATGTTGCCCTATACGATGTATTTTTCTGGCAACTTTCCGCTCGCGTCTCCTGTCGCAAATATCATTATGGCGGTGGTGACGCCAGTGCTCAGTATTGTCGGTATTCTTCTCATTGCACTTTGCTGGCTCGGACCAGTAGCCGTATTTATTGGTACAGTCATCTCCTGGATCGGTATACTTATTTTGCGATCTCTTGAATGGTCTTCCCATATGCCAATGTGGAATACACCATTTCTTGCGAGTGGGTGGACGGTACTGTTTTATACAACACTCGTGTTTCTATTATTTAAAAAAGAAATTATTTTGTACCTAGTGCAGCTGCGAAGTTCGCTTCAGCGACAGACCAGTTGAGGTTCGCAAAGAAATCCTCGATGTACTGTTTCTTGCCGCTTGGCTGATAGTCGGCAATATATGAGTGTTCCCACATATCGAGCGCAAGGATGAGAGAACAGTCAGCAAGCTGTCCAATGTGTTGTTCATCAACCCATGCAGGGAGAAGCACGTCGGTCTTTGTGTCATAGCAGAGCATAGCCCAGCCGATACCACGAGTCATCGCAGTCATTTTCATGCGCGTAACAAACATATCGATAGTGTCCCATTGTGCTGTAATTTTTTTATATAAAGCTGATTCGGGATTTGGAGCAGTAGTACCACCTTCGAGAAGTTTGAAATATACTTCATGGTTTCTGATACCGCACCATTCAAATGAAAATCTGCGCTGTAATTCTCCGAGTTCGTATGCGTATTTTTCTGAATCTTTTGAAAATTCGACGCCGTGTTCCAGGCAGAGGTTGGCATGTTTCACATAGCCGGCATAGAGTTTTTTGTGTTCGTCGTGGGTTTGGGCTGTGATGCGCCCGAAAGGGTCTGGGGAAAGTGATTGTTCGGTAAACATATAATTTAAGAATATTTTATTGCTGATAGGTATACTACAGTATACATGAATTACCGCTCCCGAACGCTCCTCTTTATGACACTTACTATCATTGTACTTGGTGTGTATGCGTATACAGTGCAACCTGCAAAGGCTGATGGAAAAGCACATGTCTATATGCTCGATGTGGGACAAGGGGATAGTATCCTGATAGTCGGGGCAAATGGCAAGAAACTTCTGATAGATGGAGGAAAAGATGCATCGGTGTTGTCAGAGCTTTCAAAAGTCATGCCGGCAGGTGATCGCACCATAGATGTCATGCTTGCAACGCACCCTGACGCTGATCATATAGGCGGACTTCCTACCGTACTTGCGCGATATGATGTCGGGCTATTCCTCACCTCAGAAGTGAAAGGGGGTAGTGAGATGTATCAGACACTTATGAAAACTCTCGCTGATAAAAATATTCCTTCATATTTCGTACGACGCGGTATGACACTGCATCTCGATGACAGTCAGACACTTCCGAGCACGTTCGCTATTTTATTTCCCGATCGCGATACGACGAATTGGGAGACCAATACCGCATCAGTGGTCGGACGGCTCGATATGGGTATGGCGAGTATACTCCTCAACGGCGACTCGCCGTCCTCCATCGAGCACTATCTGATTCAAAAACATCCAAACGAGCTTGATGTCGATTTGCTCAAACTTGGTCACCACGGATCAAAGACATCAAGTAGTGAGGAATATCTCCGTGCGACATCTCCCGACCTCGCACTCATTTCAGCAGGATTTCATAACTCATATGGTCACCCTGCAAAGGAAGTCGTTGCACTGCTCAAGAAACTCAAAATTCCCTCAATTAGTACGATTGACCACGGTACTGTTACATTTACGACTGATGGTACGAAGTGGGTGGAGAAATATGAAAAATAAAACAAACAAAAAATCCTCCCGACACTGGAGGATTTTTTTATATCGGCTTTGTCCGTTACTTACATTGAGCTCTTTGCTCCGTGAGCACAGCACTTGCATCGTGAACCGAAGAGTTTCATGATCCCGATGAGGATGATGAATGACGGCCAGAGGATGTTCGCGAGCATTGGTGAAATGACACCAAAGTTTGCAAGGAGGAATGTTGCACCAAAGAGGATGATGAAGACAGATACTGTCTTGTGACATCCACATTTGCAAACAGGTCCGATTGTTGTTGTTTCCATCAAAATAAATTATTGCTGATAATGTGTAAAGTATAGCATTGTTTGAAAATAAAAAAGCTACTCGTTTTATAGAGTAGCTTTGTAATAAAAATTACATCTTAATTTTTTAAGGCCTTATATAAATTAAGGCGAATGGTATAGAACATTTCTAATACCTTTTCATCTAATTCAAAATCTTTTGTCAGTTCTGCGTGGCCACCATCGCTGCTATCCAGTTCAATGTGTCGTTCCAGGTAATACCGAAACCAACCGAGTCCTAATTTGTCCCAATTGTGGGATTTCAGGATTTTTTCAAAGATATCGGGCAGTTCCTGTTCACGGGAAAAAATAGTCATTGCCCGATCTTTGTTTTCCTTAAAATTTCTTCGTATGTTTGAAACATAATTAGATGCACCAGTGAGAATTTTGACTGAAATGTCTTTATATTCTTCCTCATTTTTTCTGATGAAGTATTCCAGGAACTGATGGTGATCACCAACACTGTTGTAGTCATCGTAGGACAGGTTTCTCGTAGATAATTCACCTAATGCCATTTGATGAATACTCTCATTTTCTGGATGTGCTTCAAGAGCACAACGAAGTGATTCAGCAAATTCTAATGCTGCACACCAACTAAGGAAGATAATACTTTTTGGGTCGTATAGATACCAAGGAAGATCCTTGATATTCTGAACAAGTTTTTTATAAGCCATGTGAAAGAATTTAGATTGTTTTGAATGTTATTACTATTTTGTTTGAAAGTACCATTAAAATCTGTAAAAGTCAATAAAACTCCCAACGGGAGGCTTCTCATTTTTTATATTATTTCAAAACACCAGCTTTTTTGAGTGTTGCGAATGCACCGTTCTTTGCGATAGTTTTGAGGCCGCGGGTAGAAACAGTGAGAGTCACGGTCTTGTTGAGTTCTGGTACGAAAATACGCTTCTTTTGGAGGTTCGCATACTTGCGGACGCTGCCAGTTGGGGTAAAGACGGTCGCACGAGTACGGTTTGCGTACTTGCCGCCGACTTGTGAGCTCTTATTGGTGATTGCACATGCTTTTGCCATAGTGGAAGGCATGGTACCATAGGGCATACTCCTATGCAAGGCCCAATTTCCATCTTTTATTTCCTTATCCTTATCTTCTCAATCATCGTCCATGAGGTTGCCCATGGCATTGCTGCCGAGCAAGAAGGGGATATGACCGCACGCGCACTTGGTCGGATCACGCTCAACCCGCTCAAGCATATCGATTGGGTGGGGTCGGTCATCCTCCCGCTTGCACTCATCCTTTCCGGTACCGGTATGGTTGTGGGGTGGGCAAAACCTGTACCGTATAACCCGGACAACCTCAAGAACGGCAACCGGAGCATCGCCAAAGTCGCCATTGCGGGCATAGTCGTGAATCTCGGTATTGCAGCTGTATTCGGACTCTTTGTCAGGGGAATGATCGCTATGGGTACTATATCTCCCAATATTATCGACATTGCAAGCATTATCGTACTGGTCAATATCGTCCTTGCACTCTTTAATGCCATACCACTTGCTCCACTCGATGGTTTTCGATTCCTCTCTGCGATACTGCCGTATCGTGCCCAAGGCTTTATGCGCAGTGTTGAACAATACAGCTTGCCGCTCCTCCTTATTTTTGTGATATTTGGCTGGAAATTTGTTGCTCCGTTGGCATATACCCTCTATTCACTCCTGACTGGTATCCATATATAGCAATAGTATAGACAGAGAGAAGGGAAAGACTTGCGTTATGAGCGCTCGTATAGTAGGATAGGCAGCACATGGCAACTATAAATCAGCTTATAAAGAAACCCCGCAAGACAGTGCTCCGCAAAACAAAGACTGTCGCGCTTTCACGTGGCTTCAATGCAATCCACAACAAGCCTATCTTCTACCCATCTCCTTTCAAGCGTGGTGTGTGTACAAAGGTTTCAACAACTACTCCAAAGAAGCCAAACTCAGCGATCCGAAAGATTGCTCGTGTACGTCTCACCAACGGTCAGACTGTGACTGCGTATATTCCCGGTGAAGGTCACAACCTCCAGGAACACTCAGT
>JACCDG011194773.1_pt1 | contig 12295 bp, 9 predicted proteins | sample 7442471 | NCBI WGS metagenome assembly JACCDG01 (sample SAMN15323444, study PRJNA562643) | freshwater metagenome | isolation source: river surface water | place: USA:Blue River Watershed | collected 2017-08-17 | reverse complement strand
GAAATTAGATATTCGAGCATCTGCTCGAACTTGCTTCGATCAGTCATGTTTAGTCTCCTTTATTGTGCAAGGCTGTCAAATATATTTACATTTAATTGTAATAATTAGCTTGAAATGGTGTGATTTTTAAGAATTTCGACATTAGGCCGGTGCCGGAGCTGGTGCTTTGTACATATCTTGAATGAACCCTAGTTCTTTTTCTTTTTCAAGAATATGCTGTTCACTGGCCTTTCTTAACTCATTAATTTGCTTAAGAGTTAGTCGTGTCTTGCGTGTGTCTCCTCTACGCATGACAGTAGAGTCGCGCTCGCCTTCATATCGCATGTCATTGGCGATACTTTTGCTATCGGGGTCTTGATAAAATAATTCACGCAAAATCATAATAGTATTTATGCAACTGGTGTTGCGGCAGCTGGTGCGGCTCCGCCTGGAACTGGGCTTTGTGCGCCGGCTCCGCCAGCGGCAGCATCGGCGGTGTCTGGTGCGGCAGTGTCTGTCATAGCTGTTGTGTCTGCTTCGAGACCAGCTTGACTTACTCCAACACTTCTTAATTCGCCTGAGCTGTCTGTAGGTACAGGTTGTCCTTTACCATTTTCTTCAGCCCATAGGCGTTCATTTTCAGCAATTTCTTCTTCGCTTAATCCCAAATAACGTTTCAAGGCAAAGCGTTTTGAAATGTATGGTTGTTGGCTAATAGTACCGTAAGTGTTAATACGTTGATTGTCCAATTCAGCTTGACGGTATGTGGCAAAGTTTTGCGGTGGTTGAAACTTAACTTCAAACAATGCGCTGTCAATATTAATGCCTCTATCATAGAGATAAAGTTTAAATTCTTGATCAAATGCGTCTTGCATCAAGCTTTGTAAACGCATACAGTAGTTGTTAAAACGCAGTTCTTGAATATATGCTGTGCCAACGCGACCATCGTTATACTGAGCTTGGCTATCATCTGCGCCCGTTGGCAGATAGCTACTTGGAATTCTTAAACCGCGGAATAACTTGTTAGTGAAGTATTTTAAGTCGTCAATCTCACCAAGATTCGTTCCTCCAGGTAAAGTTTCAACCTTAGATCCTCGCCCTTCAGCGGTGGTTGGGAAGAAGTAATCTTCATTGATAGATAGCGGGTTATACGCTGAATCAATAACGTTAGTAGCACCGCCAGTAGCACTTGGTATTCTTCTTTGGTGTATTTCATTTTTTACTCGCTCCACAAAACCCATAGCCAAGTGACTAGGCATATTACCTACGTCAATATAGAAAATACGTCTTTCTGGCGCACGTTGAATACGGTAAATTAGAATAGCATCTTCAAGCAATTCTTTTTGTTTGAACACTTTAAACACGTTTTCTAATAGACTGTTACCAAATGGATAGTTATTATCCAAACCTTCACTTAGACTTAGGTGTACTACATGCTTAGATTCAATTGCTAATTCGTTTTGTAATGTTTCAAAGCGACTACCACTAGAACTACTAGCTGGATAAGCGCCAGTCATACCTCGAGCGGCTTGTCCGCCAGCAACGTAAGCAGTACCTCTGTTGTTGGTATTTGTAGTATTTGGATTAATTGTAGTAACAACTAGATCCATAAAATTAGGATTTAAGTCGCGAATTACATATTGCTCGGGCTCTTTACCTTCGCTTTCGTTAACAATGATTTTTACAATTTTAGCTGAATCAATGTACATCCATTTTTTATTTTCTGGATCTCGAATAAAGAAACAATCACCGTACTTGAACACGTTACGCACAATACGGAAGATTCTTGTTTCAAATTGTTGTAGCTTACACCACTGTTGTAGATACTCTCTTAAAATAGCAATTTCTGAATTAGTAGCTTTGCTTTTGAAATGTAAATGAAACGGAGTTCCATTTTCTTTGTTCTTTTGGCTACAAAATTCAGCAATAATATCTAAGGCAGCATTAACTTCTGAATCCATATCCATAGTATCGTATTGTAGATAACGTTCAATACGATTAGGTGCTCCTGTATAAACATCAGGTAAGAAGCTACTGTAGTTCTTTCTAGCAGGACCCATGCTAGAACCACTGTTGCTCATTGGACTCAATGTGGCTCCAGTGTTGTCTACCTTAACGGGTGTAAAATATTTTTTCCAACTCATGTATTATCTCTGGTATATGTTTTGACTGCTAGATCGTGTAGCACGTTCTTGTTTAGCACCCATCTCTTTTGTATCTTCGGCTAGGGCAGCTATTTTAGTATTTAACTTTGCTAGCTCTTTAACTACATCATCAAGAGTGGCAGATTTTCCTTGACCCGCCGACGAAGGTTTCTTATCTTCTTTTGGTTTAGCGTCAGAAACTGGAGTGTATTCTTCTCCAGTTTCGGGATTAATCTTTTTACCTGGACTAGCTTCTTTTGGTTTGTTAACTGCGGGAGCTACAGTAGCGGCTGCTGATTTAATACTTGGTCCAAATCCAGGAAGATTTAAAGCATTTAAATCTATCGAAGGAACTGATGACGGTGTTGACGCAAAGCCTCCCATTTCACTATCATCTACAGTACTGTAGCTTTGCGGTGCTGAAGAAGTTGTAGCAAAACCGCCCATTTCACTGTCATCTACTGTGCCGTAGCTTGATGTCTGGGCAGTAGCCGCGGCCGTAAAGGTTTCTTCGCTGACTCTTCCAGTCGTTAGCATTTCTTTAGCGGCTGCTGATAACTCAGAAGCAGATGCGGTCAATGCTTTTTTCTTTTCTTCTTCGGCTATTTTGTAAGCTTCAACTTCTTGTTCTCTAAACTTACTGTTTTCTTGTATCTTTTCGTTTTCAGCTTTTAATCGTTCAATACGATTTTTTTCTCTTGCGGATAGTTCTTGAGTTTTAGCTTTTTCTTCTAATTCTGCTATTTGGCCGTTGTTTTCTTCTATCTTCTTTTTGTTAAGCTCTAAAGATTTTTCAGCAGTGCTTTTGTACATAGCGATTTGTTCTTCGCTATCACGCATAGCATATTTTAGAGTTGTTTTACCATGATCATCTAATGTCTTTGCAGCTTCTGCTAATGTTCCTTCTAGATCTTTTACAGGTAATGCTTCGATGATAGTTGATTTAATTTGTTCGCTAGTTGTTTCAGCTATTTTTGCTTTTTCTTTTTCTTGTTCAACAACAATATCGTAACCTAATTTTTCTAAACTTTGCTTTGCTTCTTCTGCTTTTCTAGCCGCAGACATTGCTTCGCTAGCTTTTACTCCGGCGTCATATGATTCAGATTGTTGTTTTCTAAGAGCTTCGTATTCAGTCTTTTGGGCACCAGTGAGGTCTTTAAATCCTTTTCCTTCAGCTTCTAATTTTTCTTCTATAGCATCAATAGCCGCAGTTGCTGCCTTGTTAGCTGAAAAGGCTGCGTCTTTTTCTTTTGCTAATGCCGCAATCTTTTCTTTAGATTGTTGCGAATTCAATGTCATTATTTCGTCAAAGACTTTCTTTTGATCGTCTTTAAGTCCCATTTTTGACATGCTTACGGCCATTTCTCCCATGTTAGGACTAGGTCTTCTCGACGCACTGGCGCCGCCCGCTGTACTAGAACTAATAGTCGTTGATATATCTTTAGATATTTTTGATACGTCAATTCCTTGAGAAGATGCTTTACTCATAGCACTGCCCATCTGAGCAGCCGTGGAACTCATAGTGCCAGTTACTAGCTTTTCTAAATCTTCTGGTTTCATTACACTTTCTATACCGTGTAATTCTACCATAGTGCCAGAACCCCAGTTTTCAAATAGTTTACCAGCAGCTCCGAGACTGCCTTCGTTTCTTTTTATTTTTTGATAGTCAGCAGCCTTGGCTGCTTGTTGTTCAGCAGCGGCTTTTTGTTCAGCGGTTACTGGTTTTTCAGGATTTGGTTGCGGGCCAGGACCTTCTCTATTAACTCTTTCTTGGCCTTGTTTAATAGCGTCCCCTACTGCTTCAACTGCTCCCCCAATCTTCTTCTCTGCTGTACCTCTAAATCCGCCAGGTGCTGTATTAAGTTCTTTAAGTTTGTCAGCAAATCCTTTTAACGCAGGATTTACCTTTTCTTGTAACGGTGTTACAAGAGCATTGTTAATAGCAGTGTATGTGTCTTTGGCTCTAGCTTCAGCAAGGATAGCAGATTTAGCAATGTTGTCTTTATCAGCTTGTTGCTCGTCTTTGGCCATCTTCATTCTTAGTTCATTTGCTTTGGCCAATCCTTCAGTAGTGTTTAGATCAAGTTTTTCTTTTTCGGCAATTTCTTCCAACTGTACTCTATTTTTTCTTAATTGAATACTTAAATCGCCAAAGTCTTTACTGCCTTGCGCGGCTAAATTCTGGAATGATTCACTGCCAGCAGTTTGCGCGGCCGCCGCGGCAGCTTGTTGAGTTAATAGTTTTGCTTGTTCTGTATTACCTTTCTTAGCTGCTTCAGCAGCCTGCATCATTAGCTTCTGCGCTTCGCCGCCAATCATAGCAAACTTAGATGCCATTTCTTCACTAGGTCTTCCCATAGCAAAGATTTCTTGCTGTAATCTTTGGAAGTCTTTGCCGCCCATGGACGCCGCAGTGGTCATGCCGTCAAAGGCTTTCTGAACGTCCTTACCACCTTTCATCATGGCTAGATCGATAGCAGCCATTAGCTGTCCATTTTCACGATCTTTTCTTAACTTTTCTTCTTGTTCTTTACGACTTTGCCCTGTGAGTTTAGCAATAGTATCCATTTCTACTGCTAAGTTTCTTGCTGCCTCAATTTCTCTTTTTAGTGCGTCGCCTTCTAACTTTTGGTTCATCTTCATTGTAGTTGTCTGAAGAGCCAATAAGCTGTTAAGGTCTTGGGTGTTATAACCCATTAATCGTAATTCGTCAGCTACCGGACTATCAAAAAATTCTTTGCTAAATTCGGTAAATTTTTTAGCACCCTGGCTAACTGTACCACCGAATGTAGTAAACAGACCGCTGTTTTCTTTAACTACTTGGCCGTATTCTGCCAATGTCATTCTAGTTTGTGCGGCATTACTTCTTAATTCAATAATGCTATTATTAAAACTTGCGCCAGTTTTACTTAATTCTCTAAAATTGTCTACGCCTTCTTCTACATATTTGACTACTTCACCAACGGCTTTGCCCATGCCGCCAAATGCTTTTCCTAAAACACTACCGTTATAACCAGCTTCCTTAAAATTCTTTGTTAAAGAGTCAGTTACATCACTGACCCTAACACCGCCAGTAACTAGTTTACCTGTAATATCCCCAAAAGATTTTCCTAGAGCAACACCAGAAGAAGTTAGTTCACCTAACCCTTTAGAAACTGCGTTAGTTGCTATGTTTAATGCGCCAGGACCTGGCGTACTACTGCTAGGAGTCGAAGGACCGCTTGAAAAACCACCGCCAGAGCCGCGAGCTTTTAATGCCCGCTCAAAGGCTTCTTGCATCTTATTATAATCAACTTCTCCGGCCATTATTTTTTTTCCTAAAATCTTGGTACATAAATACTCATATATTTATCGGAACCAAAAATGAGTGATTTCAATCCACTAAAAAAATACTATAGACAACCTAAATTGTTTGTAAGTTTGCCCAGCAAAGGCCTATTTTATCCACCCGGCTCTCTTCAGGGAGACTACAATAACATGCCTGTATTTGGTATGACTGGTATGGATGAAATACTGTTTAAAACTCCAGACGCATTGTTCAATGGTGAAGCTAGCAGTAAAGTAATCGAAAGCTGTTGTCCGTATATTAAAGATGCTAGAAACATGCCTAGCATTGATGTTGATGCTATTTTAATGTCTATTAGAATGGCCACTTACGGTGAATTGATGTCTATTGGACATACTTGTAAGAACTGTGGAACCGACAATGAATTTGACATTGACCTACGTCCAGTTGTTGATTATTTTAGCAATTTAAAATTTGAATCTAGCATTGCTATAGGTGAAATCACAGTCAACGTTAAACCACTAAGCTATAAAGAATTAACAGATTTTAGTGTTGAAAACTTTAAACTACAGCGTATGTTGTTTCAAAGTGGCGACATGACTGAAGAGCAACAGAAAGATCATCTTAATGGAATCTATCAACGTCTAGCAGAACTACAAGTCGATCTGTTTATGTTAAGCATTGCCAGCGTAACTACACCCGATGGAGTGGTAGAAGATGTTGAACTAATTAGAGATTGGCTCAGGAATGTTGATAGACCAGTGTATTCTCAAATCAAGCAGCATTTAGAACAGAATAAAGAAACATGGGATATTCCAAAACAGAATATTAAATGTTCAGAGTGCGGTACTGAAGACACTGTTACTATCACAATGGATCAAGCAAATTTTTTCGGTTAAGCCTAATCACTAAGTCAAACTCTGACATTGAACGGTATCTAAAAAACTTAGAGAATCAGGCTAAAGATATCAAAGACGAAATTTTTAGAATCAGTTGGTATATGCGAGGCGGTGTATCAAGTGATGATTTGTTCCACGTCTATACTGTTGAAGATCGAAAAATCATCAACGAAATCATCAAAGAAAATATTGAAAATACCAAAAAATCTAAACTTAGCTTGATATAACTTAAAGTTGTTTAATTAGATCTTTTGCGCTAACACTACCCAATGAAGGCAACCATGAACTGCTCTTTGTAGGTTCAGCCGAACCTGAAGAAGTTGGTTCGTTTTGTTTTTCGCCACTAGACGGCTGACCTTCTGGACTACCTTTGACGTAGTCTTTTACTGCGTTGTAAAGGTCGCCTCTTATGTTTTTCATTTGAGGTTGAACTAATAATCCACCTAAATCGCCCATTTCAGCACCGGCCGGTGCTGCCCATAACAGCAATTTTGTAGCAAGAAACTTTTGAACTGATTCTTGATTTAATAGATAGACTAGTCCAGCTTGTATTGCCAATGCTCCTGGGAGAGCTAAAAGTAATCCAGCGCCTGGAATAAATCTTAAAGCAGATGCTATTCCTCTAACCATTGCTGGATTTGCCTTGACTATAACTGCAAAAGCAATTAATCCAGATATTACTCTGCTCATGGCGATCAATGAGTAGTATTCTCTGAGATCAGCAGTCATTTGTTGTTGATTAGGATCACTGGCAAAAGCACCAGCACTGTGTAACTCATTTACAGCAGCGATGTCTTCAATCCACTGTGTAATAGGAACTACAATAGCAGACGTTACTCCAATCAATTTAATAAATGGAATTTTATAAAATTTTTGTTGTGCTGTGAGAATTGCTGAAGATGCTCTTTGAGCAGCAGATGCTCCCATAGATTTGACCGCTTCAATTGGTTTGATTGGAACAGCCCTACCTGAAGAATCATAACGAATTAATCCCTTTTTGCTGTCATAGCCGTAGGAATCAGCTCTAGCAGCCAATTGAGATTTACCGCTTTGATAAGCTCTTCTATGCTTTTTTTCAGAACTTGATTCTTCTGTGACGATTATTTCATAAACTTTCATAGTAATTTATTTATCGAAGAAGAACTAACGTTCTTCTGTTCTTCGCTGTCGCTCGAACTTTTTTCTTTTTTAATTATAATTCAACGCGAAGCGTTAAGATATTATCTAGATCGTTCAGTCACACTTAGCCCGTTAGGGCTAAGAATTGGACATTATCTGAGTCGAACATATGTCACACAGCGTTAGAGCATTACAGAGGCGGTCGTCCGGTACCTCGAGCTCCGTCTTAACACGACGGCGGGCCTGTACGCATACGCTATCACACGTACAGCCGTGGGCTATTAACCCTCATTTAGCCTTTTAAAATTTTTTATCACAGCAAAACCAGTTGTATGTAGGCATATCTGATCATGGTCCTGTTAAGGATACTTGCTGAGCACTCACAACGGCGAGAGATTTCCTTACCCCGCGACATCACCAGGGATTTGGGCACACGAACTTAGCTTGTGCGAGCTTTAACCGTTTGATTTTGCCTGTGCTTGTTCTAGTAAACGCTGCCTGAGTATGTTTGATCCGCCTACTCTGACATTGATAATACCGTTGTAGTATTCATCAGTCTCTAGTACTCTGCGTTCAAATTGTTCTCTTGCCTCTAGATATGACATTTCTGCCTTGCTTTTACAATAGTAAAGTATTTCTCTTGTGAATTTTTCCGGACCTAGTGTTTGTATATCTGCGTTTAACCTATCAGACGAACCCCAATAATCGCGCCAGTCGCTTTCAACTGTGGTTCTTCTTTTAAGTTTTTTGCCTTTGAGTGGTGGTTTGGTTTTTTTAAACTGTGCTAGTTTTTTGCCTACGTATTTTTGTCCGGTTGTGAGATTTGTAATAAGATAAACAAAGCCAATATAGCCTTCTGGAATTTCTTCAACTATTTGATTTTGATAACACCACGTCATCAGTTATGTAGCGTTATTTTTCTTTTGGTCCCTTAAAAGTGATTCTCTATACTTTGGTGATTTAACTTTGGGTTTTTCTGCCCGTACTGCCTGTATTTCTTCTCGCCTAATGCTTGCTAGTCGCCTAATTTCACTTAATAATCGTCGTGCCTCTATACCAGCTGTATGGGTTTGTTTTGTTTCCCATTCCTGGTTCTTTTTAAAGTACGCATGTACTGTTTTTAACAAAAGATTGTGAATGTCTTCATTCATCCGTAATTTCTAAATCGGTTGCGTAGCTGGTAAAACCATTTTCTTTGATAACCTTAAGTACATTATTAACTCTTCCGATAAGTTCGTCTTTGTGGCTGATTAGGAAAATATTCTTTTGACGTTCTCTAGACATTTTCTTAAGAACACCCAATGCGTTCTCAACACCTGCCGCATCTAATCCGTTGTCTACAAGTTCGTCAATGAACAACAAGTTAATATTCTGATATAAACTTTCCCACACATCGCGGAAGCTCCAGCTTAGTCCTAAGATTAATCGGTTACGCTCACCTCGACTCAAGTTATCAAAGTCAAGATCTTGACCTAGTTGTGTAATCTCAACACTCAAGTCGTTCTGGAAAACTACACTGTGCGGCAATCCCATCTTGTCTAGATAATAGGTAAGTCTATTATTCAAGTAAGCAAGGTTTTGATCAATAATTTTCTTACGAATAAAACTGTCTTTGTTAGTCAATAGCTTGAGCAAAAACTCTTGATGATCTTTAAATGTTGTTAATTCGTTAACAACATCCCAACTAATTTCTTGAATTGCTGTGTTGCGTAGTTCGTCAATTTGTTCTTGATACGGATCTACTTCTTGTTGACGATTGGCAAGAGCTGATTCTAAACTAGACAAGTTGTTTTGATGTTTTAATGCTTCCTCAACAGTGTCGTAATATGTTTGAGGGCGACCATTGATGTCACCAATTTCTTCTAATTCTTGTACCACAGTGGCGTAGCTATCGCTGACGCCTTGTAGATATGTGACAGCATCTTGTAAATTCTTTTCAGCAGTAGCAGCCATTTCTTCATGCTTGTGCGTGTGTAGCTGTTGCTCACATGCGGGACAAGTCATAGCTTTTAACTGCTCAACTTCTTTTTCGTATTTCTTAACCTGCTTGTCTGCTTGAATTACAGCAGTTTCAAGTGTGGCCTTTTCTTTGTTAAGGCTTTTAATTTTAGCAGAAAACTCGTCATACGACTTTAGCTTGGCATGTTGTTGAACTTCTTTTTCAATGTCTACAGCCTGTAGCTCAATGATACTTTCAGCAATTTTTTCGCAATCATCGCGTTGTTGTTTAAGCCAGGCCTTTTGTCGAGTTAGTAATCCGTCAATGCTCTGCTGAATTTTTTCGTTACTCTTTTTCGTAGCTTCTATGTTGGCAGTTTCTTGAACAATAGCTTCTTTACTAAGACGTATTTGTTCCTTTAATGATTCTGCTTTTTCTGACAACAGAGTAATTCCTAGCAGTTGCTCGATAATTTCTCGTTGCTCATTGGCCTTTAAGCTTAAGAATGGCTCAGTATAAGTGTTTAGCGCAACCACATGTTTGAACATGTCGTGACTCATACCTAGTAAGTCATCAATGTCCTTTTGAGTTTCACGCATGTCACCTTGTGCGTCGTCAGTTTCCCCGGCAGCTTGCTCAGTGTCGTTGACATAGAACTTCATAACACTGGGTTTGCGTCCACGTTCAATGCGATAGTCGTTGCCGTCTTTTTCAAAAGATAACGTAACCAACATGTGTTTGTTGTTGATTTTATTGATTAGGTTATCTTTTTTAATATTAGTTAAGGCATTGCCGAACAAAGCAAAACTCAAAGCATTGACAATGGTAGTTTTACCAGTACCGTTACGGCTACCACCATCATCTCCGCCCATGTCTAAGTTTTCACCTAACACAAGAGTTAAATTTTCTTTGCTAAAGTCTACAGCTTGGGTTTGATTACCCACGCTCATAAAGTTCTTAACAGTTAATTGTTTTATTTTAATCATAGGCTATTGTAAATGTTCAACAGAACTTTGCTGTCAAACGAATCGCTTTGAATATTAACCAACTGATTAGACACAATTTGATCTACACTTTCGAATGCTTTAATGTCAATGTCGGTATTAATTTCAATTTCTTTCTTTTCTGGAATTAAAGTAAGTTCACGGATATCGTAATCTTCAATAAACTTTTCTTTAATAAAGCTAGCTTCTTCAAAGCTAATATCAATATCAAGGCTGACTCTAAGATGTTGCTTAGGAAGAATAATCTCGTCAGCTTTGTCAATTAGCTCGCTGAGCTTTAGAGTTCTAAATGTGGGCTGACCAGGCCAACTTTTGTAAACCGGCTGTTTGCCCCATTCCATAATAGTCATACCACGAGCGTCATCCCAAGTATCTGCGTAGTTGTGGGGGAACGCATTACCAATATAGACCACGTTGCCTTTTTGTTGCCGCTTGTGGAAGTGTCCACTGAATACCAGTTCAGCACCTTTTAAGTGATCTGCTTGAAGTTCACCGTGATCGGGCATCTGAACCATGGCGTTCATCATAAACAATGGCAGTTCAAAGTGTCCAAAGACATATTGACTCTTGAGTTTTTCCATCTTTTTCCATTCGTCACCTACTAACCACGGGCACATTGTTACATCGCCAGTGGTTGTGGGTTTGTGAATAATCTCAATGCCAGGCACATACTTGCCAAACTCTACAGAATGGATGTCACGCTTGTCTTTGTAGTACAAGTCGTGATTGCCTGGAAAGAAAAAGAATTGATCAAATGCTTTGCCTAGCTTTTCCAATGCTCGCAAGCTATAATCCATTGTGGTAATATTCAATGAATTACGGTTGTGATGCCAATCTCCTAAGAAGAGACCGGTGTCACAACCTTCTTTTTTAGCTTCGGCAATGTACCAATCTACGAAATCTTCGCAGTCTTGATTATGAACTTGGCTGTTTGATTTAAGACCAAAGTGTATGTCTGTGAATAATGCAGCTTTTTTAAATAGGCTCAATTGTAAAATCTCCTTCTAGCAGTGTAGCTAGAAATTTGATAAAGGTCAATCATCAGAACTTTCATTTCTACGCATAGCATTGGCATAGTCGCCTTCGCCAGTTCTGGTGTAACTTGGATTCATACCGTTTATTTCTAAAAGGTCATCGCGTATGTTTTGATTTCGCTTTTCAATATTGATCACACGAACAAAGCTGTTAGTTACTGCGGCAGTAAAATAAGCAAATGGGTTATTTGACTTTGATTCATCAAACTGTAGACCAATCTGCGTTAGCTGTAAAATAGCTTGGCCCTTCATTTCATCATTGTAGGTATAACCTCTAACGTTGCCTCTGGTAGCATATCGTTCGCAAAGTTTGATATACATCTTAGCCAAGTTATTGGTAACTTGTCCGTGATCCTTGCTGAACTTACCCTTTTCAACTCCGCCTTTCCAATGGCTTTTTCCAACACATTCTAGTATGTCAGCTTCGTTGAATCTCCAATGTTGGAACGGCGGAAAATTGACTTTGTCTCTATGATCAGCAGTTGTTTTTGGATTCTTTTTACGAGTACTGTTAAGCGGAATGTGATCAAACGTCATTATTCTAAAAACTAAATCTGTTTTTGGAATTTTTTTGTAATCAACTTCGCAATCTGCTTGTTTGACTTTTTCACCGGCGCTTTTTCGGCGCTCGTATTCTTCTTGTCCAAGCCTTTTAGCCCTATTTCTCTTGGCTTCGGCTATGGTTCTGATATTAATTTTTTCTACACTCGGTAAAATAATATCATATTGATGGTACACAGGATCTGTAAATGAGCAGTATGTATTTTTGCTTTTGTGTATTTCCTCTAGCAGATCCTTGTTGTTTAGATAGTTAACTTTCATAATACTCCCAGGTGGTGTTATAGTATAAAGTACGCAGTTTATTTTGTCAACTAAATAATGTATCAAAAG
>JACCDG011578681.1_pt1 | contig 12297 bp, 15 predicted proteins | sample 7442471 | NCBI WGS metagenome assembly JACCDG01 (sample SAMN15323444, study PRJNA562643) | freshwater metagenome | isolation source: river surface water | place: USA:Blue River Watershed | collected 2017-08-17 | reverse complement strand
TGCTCCTAGTACGAGAGGACCGGAGTGAACTGACCTCTGGTGTGTGGGCTCTGGCGCCAGCCGGATCGCCCAGTAGCTATGTCGGGAATGGATAAGTTCTGAAAGCATCTAAGAACGAAGCCAACTTCAAGATAAGTATTCGTTGAAGGGTCGTAAGAGATTATTACGTTGATAGGGGTTAGGTGTACGCACAGTAATGTGTTCAGCCAAGACCTACTAATTACCCGAATCCTATTAGGAAACATGACTAGCACAAGTGTTAGTTATCATTACGCGAGTCTGCGTAATTGTGAGATTGTTTTTTCTTTCATGTTACTGTTGCCAATTATTACCATATGCACATTTTAGCCGTTAAACGTTAGAATATGTACGTGGTAATAATTGGCGACAGTAGATTCTATTGTCAAAGTAGCTACGATGTTCAAATAGTATGTGAGTGGCTGTAGCTCTTAGACGAGAGCCCTGGATTGGTATCGAAAGATATGGATCCGTAAAGCTATTTAAGCTAGGCGTTGTAGGTTCTAGTCCTACCTGCCACCCACATACTAATTTGAATCTTTTGTTCTCCTGATTAAGCCTTAGGGTCACACCTCTTCCCATTCCGAACAGAGAAGTTAAGCTTAAGTGCGGTGATGATACTGGTTTACTCCGGGAAAGTAACTTGTCGGGAGAACAAAGGATTCAAAAAACAGCTATTAGCTTGTAGCAATTAGCTGTTAGCTTCAATACAAAGAGCGACCACGAAGTGGTCGCTCTTTGTATTGTATCTGTATGGCTAAAGACTAAAAGCTAATGGCTAAAAGCTGTATTCTTGTGGTATGCTATCTCCATGTGGGAATTCAAGCGAAAATTACTTTATGCGCTTTCATTTATCATCATTGTTGCTGCATTGATAGTTTTTTTTATGCGAGGAATACTTTTCCCGGCACCAACATGTTTTGATGGGAAACAAAACGGTTTCGAAGCTAATATTGATTGTGGTGGGGAGTGTCAGCTTATGTGTCAGCAGGACGTTAATCCGCTCACTGTTGTCTGGGCAAAAGCTGTTGCATCAGGCAAAGGTATGTATGACCTTGTTGCACTCGTTACTAACTCTAACATTGATAACGCCTCAAGAGTCATCGGCTACACATTTAATGTTTATGATGCAAGTGGATCAATTATGAGAACCTTTAACGGGTCAACGACCGCACCACTTGATGGGAAGTTTCCGGTTATCATTCAGGGTGTAACATTACCATCTGCTCCAGTTAACACAGTAGCGACACTCGCAGATACACTTCATTACAAAGTAAACGAAAGCCCAACTTCACCAACGATACGTGTCCTAGCACGCAGGTATGAAGCAGGGCAGATACCACGAGTATATGTTACGGTAGCTAATACGAAGCGTATTGATATTAAGAATCTTCCTGTAAGAGTGCTTCTTTTTGATAACAACGATAACGTGTATGCAGTTGGACAAACCGAAATTCCAGAATTACCAAAAGAGGGAGTAAAAGAAATAATTGTTACCTGGCATGACCCACTCCCACAACCTCCAACAAGAATCGGTGTATATCCAATCTTTAACCCATTTGAAGCGTTACCGAATTATTAACCATGCTTACAACCATAATTAGATTATGTAAAACTCTAGACCTAACCCTCTTGAGTGCAATGATTGCTATCTGCCTCTCAGGTTTGTTCACCATGAGTTCGTTTCAGGGGCATGATAGCTATTTTTGGAAGCAGGGGCTATGGATTAGTATCTCCCTTTCTGTTTTCTTGATTGCCTCACTCTTTGAGTATCGCTTCCTTAAACAAACTCGGGTAGTGGTTGCGATATATGTAGTGCTTCTGTTGGTTCTCACACTACTATTTGTACTTGGCCACGTATCTAAAGGCGCAGAGAGTTGGTTTAGATTAGGGGGTATTGCATTTCAACCATCTGACTTAATGAAGCTTGGGCTTATTATTGTCTTAGCAAAATATTTCTCACGGCGTCATATTGAGATTGCTAATATTCGCCATATTATTGTCTCTGGAGTATATGCTGCGATACCATTTATTCTTGTGGTACTTCAGCCAGACTTTGGCTCTGCGATGGTGCTTTTCTTTATTTGGTTCGGTCTTGTGTTTGTATCTGGGATCTCCGTGAAGCATCTTGTTGCAGTGTTTACTATTGGGATAGTAACCTTCGCATTAGCCTGGAATTTCGCTTTTAAGCCATACCAAAAGGCTCGTATCATGAACTTCATCAATCCACTCCAAGACCTCCGTGGAACGGGTTATAACGCGTATCAGTCGACAATAGCAGTCGGGAGTGGTGGCTTACTTGGTAAAGGTGTTGGGTTCGGTACTCAGTCGCGTCTTAACTTCCTTCCGGAGCATAAGACTGACTTTATTTTTGCTGCGTTTGCAGAAGAATGGGGGTTTGTTGGTTCTGTGCTGTTGCTTGTCTTTTTCTTTATTATTTTTATCAAGCTTGCATCATTTGCTCTTGTTGCGGACTCAACATTTGAAGCGCTCTTCACCTATGGTGTTCTCATTTGGATAGTGACGCATGTTGTGATTAACGTAGGGATGAATATCGGTATCATGCCAGTTACGGGGATTCCACTTCCGCTTATGAGTTATGGAGGGTCGCATCTACTTGCGGAGTGTTTAGCACTTGGAATGTGTGCGGGGATGCGACGCTACGCTAGAAGCGGACATAAGTATCAGATGAAGAATGAATTCGTTGGTCTCGAGTAAAATTAAGCGATAGTTTCGAATATATTCATTTTCCAAGTATTTTTTGGTACACTTTCCTGTATGAAATCATTCTTTAAATTTCTTGGATTTACATTAGCCGCTCTTTTCTTATTATTTGCGGTTGTCTCCCTTGTGCTGTATCCACCTCAGCCAGGCACCAGAGCAGAAAGTCGAGATGCTAAAAGAAAATCTGATATTTCTAATATACAATTGAGTCTTGATAAGTACGCTCAGGTTTATCGTAAGTACCCGGGTACTTTAAACGAATTAATACCAACTTATTTAGAGGCAGATAAAATAATTGATCCGTCAACAAAGAAACAATATAACTATCAGTTGATGCAAGATAATGGAGCAGAGTATAAAGTTTGTTCTCAGTTAGAAATTAAAAAAGAAGAATTTTGCGTTACTTTCAACCTTTATTAGCTACATGGTAAAGCACATTGCTTGCTGAATGTGTTGCGCTTGGGATGTGTGCTGAGATGCGACGCTACGCTAGATCAGGACATAAGTATCAAATGAAGAATGAATTCGTTGGTTTGGAATAAACCAACCTAAACTTTCTTTTCTTTTTTAATATACAAAATAGTTTTTAATATCTGCTTATTTTTTATTTTAGCTTTTTCATCGAAATGAACAGAATACTTTTCTGCTGAAAAGTTTCTTCTGTCTCGCGCCAAGCGCTCCGACAAGTCATTTCTCATGAAAAAGCCGTGAGTAGGGGAATACAGGCACATACTCTAAAAGTCCTTATAAATGAGGGCTTTTGGTATTGACTTTCAACATAATATATATTATAATAAAATAGAAACTGTTTGTCAGGTAGCACGAAATCAACTCAAGGAGATTCTCATGATAGCGTTCATTTTTACAGCATTTGTAGCCTCCGTACTTTTGGGAGCGACTGTTCATTCTGCTTTAACCAAAGCGCCAGCATGGAAGACGGCAATCAGCGCTGCGCTTACGCTGTTTTCTTCACTGATTGCTGTTCGCTTCTGTTTCATTGAATTTTATGGGTATCTAGTGAAGATTTCCGAAGTGTTAATTTCATACATGAAATAGATGTACCACCGCCGAAACGGCAACCCGTCTCGGCGGGCTTTTTTTATTTCTAATATCTCGGAAGGGATACAAATACATACATTAAACCCTTATAAATAAGAGGTTTTACTATTGACTTTTATGCTAAAGCGTTATATAATATAATAGTTGGCCATTTTGCCATATCTTTGTAAAAATTTTGGAGGTGTACCATGCCAAACGACGGCAAAAATAATTTCTCGCTGCAAATGCTCGCAAAGTTCATTAACTTTTTCGAGAACAAAGGTTACTGGAAGTTTTCTGCTGAGTCCGTCGGAAATCATGGACTGCTACCCGAAAGGGTTCGTGGCGATAAGCTTGTTGCTACCCTGGTTGAGGATGGGGTATTGCTTGCGTTTACCAACAACCTTAGTCCGAACAAAATCGGTGCAAACTGCTTGTATGCAGAAGCCGGGATCACTGTATTTGTGAAAACACCAGAGAATGTTGTCTATGAGGTCAGCGAGTCCGAGATTCGTATTGACTTGTACTTCAGACTCGAGGTTTTACCTCCTGATTATCGACCACCAGAAATTATGCTTCCTGATGCGAAGCCTTTTCCGAAAGAGTTGGTCAAGGCTGTGAGTCTGAAGATGTCGTAGATGTGAAAACCTTTACATATATCCCGCCGAACGGCATGCCCGTTTCGGCGGGCTTTTCATTTTGCGTTGAGTAAAATGATGTCAAAACTAGCAAGTTTTGACATAAATAAATTAGCGTAAAAATGACGTAGAAATTAGTAAATTTCGACGTAAATAAATTTGCATAAATTTAGAAAGCTTGGAGGCAGGGGATGCAAGTACATACATTAAACCCTTATAAATAAGGCTTTTTAGTATTGACTTTTAGTATAAATTATGTTATAATTTAATCATCATTAACCTGAGCCAAATCATTTTGGCCGGACGGCCAATGATAGTCGCTCTTTTACTCGGAGATTTGAGATGAATAACACAAATGCAATTGCACTCATCGAAACTGGTGTTCTGCCGGTTGAGAAGATGTTGAACCTATGCATGAGGGCAAGCCGCAACGACCCACGGGGGCATCTGGATGTCATCCAAGCTTTCGTAAATGTTTGGTTGGCCTCTGATCCGTACCATCCGACGTCTGGAGGGAAGCAATTGATTGATGTGGTTGCTGGCCTTTATGGTGCGGAGGAGGGCGTCATTCGCATTCTTTCCAAGGAGTGGGACAGGGAGCATTTCGATTATGCTTTTCAGAAGCTGTCGGACAGGATGCTCCTGCTCTTCATGGCTGCTTCCTCCGGGAAATACAACCAACAGGAAGTTTTTGAATTCGCTCGAGAGTATCAGGGGTACTATTCTCCGGACCACATGCCGCATTTCTGGGCGCCGGTAGTCAGTGCCGATATTTTGGACGCTGAAGGGTTGTTCAGGGTTGCGATGCTTGATACTAAGCAGTTTGCGGAGATGTTGAAGCTTTGTCTTCATATCATTTCCAAAAATCTGCTGTCAGCTTCACAGTTGTGGGATCTATGCATAAAGTTCGAGAATCATGTAAAAGTGGACTTTGCTGCAATTGCAACTGGTATGTTATCTGATGACCAGATTGTGAACCTTATGATCAATGGGGTTCACGATTGGAAAAATCTGCACCAACATCTCCGATTGCAGGATTGGTCAGTTGAAAGATTGATCACTCTTGGACAGAAGCCTCAAAGCGGATCATTGTGGCAGCTTCTCTCTGAAGTGATAAAGAAAAAAATCGCAACTGGAGAGTTGTCTGATGACGAGCTCATAGCAATCATGTCTATTCGTGACCTGCGTTGCGAGTGGGCGGACGCTGTTCCGTATCTCAGATTGCAGGACCGTACCACCGAAGAACTGATTGCTTTTGGTGAAAAGGTCGACAGCGATATGTTGTGGCCTGCCATCATTGCTGCAATCAACAGCAAGAAAGGTTGATCAACACCCGCCGAACGGCAACCCGTTTCGGCGGGCTTTTTTTATTTCTAATATCTCGGAGGGGACTACAAATATATACATTAAACCCTTATAAATAAGGGGTATTAGTATTGACTTTTAATATAAATTATGGTATAATATATTTACTATTAACCACGAGCCTAAGTTGGCCGGCTGGTCAATATAGTCGCTCATTTCAAGGAGATTCTCATGACAATACTTGTACTTATTATTTTAGCCGCCTCAGGGCTCTCCGGCTTAGCTGTCTACTTTGCATTGAGCAAAGGTTCGATCTCCAATACAGTTGGGGCCACAGCAGCTGCAGTTGCCTGTTCGTTGAGTGCTGTAAAGCTCTTCATCGATGCGGCCATTCCGCACATCAAGTGACGACAAGTCCGCCAAACGGCAATAAGCCCGTTTCGGCGGGCTTTTTTTATTTTTTTACAGCTGAGCGGTTTACATCTTTATGTTTCAGTATTTTTATGGTTAATCATGGAATTTGACGCTACAGGTAATTTACCGTAGTATGATAATGTTTCGGTATCTTGTCCTTTTCTTACAATTCAAGGAGAAATTCATGCAATATATGGACACAATTAAGTACATAGGTAGCCCAGTCAAAGCAGTAATGCCTGACGGTCACTATCTTTGGACGTTGATTAATGAAGACATTCCTGTGACGAGCTTGGAGGTCTTTAGGTTTCTTGGGATCTACCGTTATGAAAACCCAAGTGATGGTAACAGGTCTCCAAGAATTCAAATCAAACTTAATGTTGAGAAGGAGGCAACTTTTATTGGGGAGTCTGTAATCATTTACAACCTTCTTGATGAGATGCGAGAAAATAGCTTGGATGCAAAAGCAACAGTATTCAGAATTGAAGTTTCCGATGCTGGAGAGCGAATATCAATGGTAGTCTCTGATGATGGTAAAGGAATCCAACACCAAGAAGTCAAGGACAAGCTCTTCAACACTATGATCAGCACTAAACCAGCAAAAGCAGGTCTTGCGCTTTGGTTTAATGGAAGACCTCAACTTCAAAAAATGGGCGCTGACATCAAGTACAAAGGTGTAGGTATTGATGGAAAGGGCGCAAGTTTCGAACTGACCTTTTTGAAAAGAATACCCACTTGAAAGTTATTTACCCGCCGAACGGCATGCCCGTTTCGGCGGGCTTTTCATTTTGCGTTGAGCAAAATGATGTCCGAATTGAAGTTTTTTGCGAGTGAAGCGGTCCATACAAAAAAGCTTCAATTCGCTTCGCGGTGTCTCGTCTAGAGACATAAGAACTAGCAAGTTTTGACATAAATAAATTAGCGTAAAAATGACGTCGAAATTAGCAAATTTCGACGTAAATAAATCTGAGCAAAATGATGTCTGACTTAGTAAAGGGATGCAAAGGTATTGAACAATAACGTAATGTTGACTTTATACATAAAGCATGACATTATACGCCCATCATCAACCGCAGGCTCTACAGGCCGAAAGGTCAGTGGTGCTTGTTCCTTATAAAGGTGAACCATGAAAAAGAAGTTTTCATTCGCAGCAATTATGTCGCTCCTGACAGGTCGCAACCTTGGAGGTGTTTCATACGAAGAAGCTTGTCGATTTCTAGAGTTTCTCTTGAACATCGAAGAACCTCCGTACAAGAAAGCTACACCAGTTTTATTTGAAGAAGCAAGAACTACACTTTCTCAAGAATTTCCTCGGTTCGGAGATGATGATATGCATCTGGCGGTTAGGGTGCTTACGTCTCGGCTCGAAATATATTTCGAGAAGTCTCCACAAGACATCTGCGACGAATGGTTGAGTGAGCAATCTGCTCGCTTGGGTATCGGTCTTCATGAATTGATAGAGGTTACGAAGCCTGCGGGCTGAAGATTTTCAACTCAGAATTGTTATAGGAGCATGCCATGGGCACATCATTTTTTGGTGGGGATGAAGAGCCTCTGCAGGTTAAACCAAAAGACAGGGTCTTCGTTTTGTACGAGTCGGTTGTCCGTCTACAAGGCACTGTCCTTGAAGTGGCAGATGGCAGATGTTTGGTGAAGTTCGACCAACCAATTGTTGTCATCGAAAAGACTCGCGATTCTTTCTGTTTCTTTTTGGGGGCAGCTGGTTCTGCGACACCAAAGCTCGTTACAGAAGAATGGGTGTCTGTGATCTTGGTCTCACCCATACAGCGTTGATTCCTAACGCACTACCCCGCCACCCGGCGGGTTTTATTTTTTAAGTGCTTGTAGAAAAGTTTTCATCCTTATGGTCAAGCAATAAACTTACTAATTCAGATATGAATTTACTGCTTCAGGGTTTGCTTATTCGAAATGGCATCTAAATCTAAGTTTTTGCTAGTGAATTGTTCTTCAGAAAAAAATTTAGGTTCACTTTACTGCGCTTCTTCTGGAAATACAATTTAAGGATGAGTGATACTTTTTATTAAGTTACATTAAAAATTAGTCTTTTTCGGTGTGCCATCTCTATTAATGAACGTGAAGAAACCTAAGTACACTGCTGTAAAATTGAGTATTGCGTGTGATATTGATGCAACAAACATGTTTGGGTAAAAGGTGTATAAGGCTGCAAATAGTACACCGGCACTTGTCCCAAGAATAAGGCTAAGTAAAGGCTTTGGATAAATGGTGTGCATATATCCAAACAAGAGCGCCGTCAGTAGAATTGCGGCACCTGGAGAAATCACTTCCTGCAGCTTGGTAAGTATGAACCCCTGAAAGATAAATTGTTGAGCGAAACTAATTGGAATAAAAAGAAAGAGAAAGTGAGGATCTTCATTCCATTTGCTTGCGTGTTTATTTTTCATAATAAAGGCAAGCAGTATCAGAAAGATAACAACAATGCAGGAAATGATTGCATACGCTATAACAGCTGAGTGTGCCGTATCCATTCGGAAACCAAGCTCAAATGCTGACTTGTCTTCTAGTGATGTCATTCCAGCTATGACTAAGAACACTCCTACCAATAAAGAGAGATAGAACTTTTGCGGAATAATTTTATGTTTGATGAGTGCAATAGGCACGACAGAAACCGCGAAGACTTGTATGATGGTCAAAAGTGTCATAGTCTTAGACCCCGCTCTTGCTCATCAGCACCTTAATTGTTCGTAAGATGATTGATAGATCCGTAAGTAGGCTACTGTGTTCAAGGTAGTACATATCATATGCAAGCTTTGTCTTGGTTTGTTTAATGTCTACTCCGAACTTTGGTGCACCATATTGTTGTGTTTGTGCCCAACCAGAAAGCCCAGGTCGCACAATGTGTCGTACATTATAAAATGGCACAGTCTTCGCATACTCTTCTACAAGGTTAGGGGTCTCAGGGCGTGGGCCAATAAGAGATACATCACCTCGAAGAACGTTCCACAGCTGAGGTAGTTCATCGATACGAGTCTTACGGATAAAGGCACCGACACGAGTAACTTTTTTCGTTTCTTTTATTTCGTTTGTAGGCAGATTTTCCATCGATCTAAATTTGTATACTCGAAAGGGCTTCCCATATTTACCAACTCGGAGATGACTATAGAGTACTGGTCCACCATCTTCTAACTTAATAGCAAGATACACAAAAGGGAACACAAAAATTGCAGCTAAGACACAAGCAGGCGTAGCAAATACAATATCCGTGAATCTCTTGAGACCATCATAACGTTTCGATACATTGATAGATCTAAATATCCAATCTTGATTGATAAGATCAAGTGGAACCATATCGAAAACATCTTCATACACGTCCACGATATCTAGCACTGCTGCACCATTGAACATCTCTGTATAGACTGCATCAAAAAGTGGTTTGATCCGTTCATCACGCATGTCCACGATAATTGAGTTCGGTCGAGTTGAGGTAAGGACACCCTCAAGCTTACGCATGTTATAGATATCAACATCAATTGCAGATAGTAGTGTGATACCGATATGTGGGTTACGGCTGAGTTCATCAACAAGATTATGGAATGTCTCACCGCTGCCGATGATGATACTTCTTTGCTTACGGTAGTGGAGGACAAGAGAGAACGCATACTTTCGCCACACGCTCATCAGGAGAGATGAGATAATAACGTAGAAAAGAAGAATTGTCTTTGGTGCAATCCCAAGAACAGGAAGTGCATAGAAAAGAAATGTTGCACAAACAACTACAAGTATCTGACTTGTGAAGATGACTTTATTGAGCTCACGGATAAGTCTAAGAGTAGGTTTGTCATAAAGACCGTAACCATAAAAAATTGAGACCGATACGATAATGACCACGATAAATGGTGGCACGAAAGACAAAAATTCATGCAAATTAAGGGCATTTTGGTAACGTAGTGAAAGCGCTAAGTAGAGTGATGCAAAAAGTATTAGACAGTCCGCAACGAAAAGGATAAGGCGGCCAGGTGTATGTCGTATTATCATAAGACTATTGGTATACTAGGTATCATAGCAATCTTAGCATGAAAATACTATATCTGATTACAAAAAGTAACTGGGGAGGAGCTCAGCGATATGTATATGATTTGGCAACTTCTTTTCGTGCAAAAGGGATGGACTGTGTCGTAGCATACGGTGGAAATGGGGAGCTTGAAACAAAGTTAGTTGATGCTGGTATTCGTACTATTTCTCTTAAGAGTCTTGCTCGGGATATTTCTATTTCAAAAGAAATAGCAGTAATCAAAGAGACGTATAATCTTGTCCGTAGAGAACAACCGGACGTGCTTCATCTTAATAGCTCTAAGGCTGCAGGAATTGGTGCACTCATTGGAAGATTTTGTAATGTCCCGCATATCATTGTAACGATGCATGGGGCACCGTTTCGTGAGGACCGTAGATTTTTTGTTAAAAAACTTATTTACTTCTTCACATGGCTTACGTGTCTTTTCGCACATCGAATTATTACCGTGAGTAAGCAAGATGAGGCAGATATTGGTCGGATGTTTTTTGTGCGTAAAAAGGTTGTGACTATTTATAATGGGATTCCGGTTGATGGTGCTACCCCGAATAGAGAACGAGCGCGCGAACGAGAGGTGCATGTGGTGAGTATTGGAGACTTAACACGTAACAAAGGATACCTCTATGGGTTGGAGGCAATTAATACTCTTGTTAAGAAAGGAATTCCAATAAAATATACGATTGAAGGTGAAGGGGAGGATAGGAAGAAGATAGAAGAGTACATTGCGATTAAAAAGCTTGAAAATAATGTGAAGTTACTTGGAAGAACACTTGCCACTAAAGATTTGCTTCATGAGTATGATATTTTTATTCTTGCTTCAGTTAAGGAAGGGTTGCCGTACGTGTTGCTTGAAGCAGGTAAGGCACGAATCCCTGTTGTCGCAACGATCACAGGAGGTGTTCCAGAAATTGTTCGTCACGAAGAGACTGGGCTACTGGTGCAACCAAAGGATGTGAATGGTTTGGCGAGTGCTCTTGAGCGACTGATTATAGACAGAAAGTACGGGAAAGAACTTGGACAGAAACTTCATTCGCATATCGCACAGAACTTCTCGTATAGTAAGATGCTCGTTGAGACAGCGCGCGCATATGGCCTCATGGAGAAAAAGAGTATAGAAGATGGTGTGGCAGAAATTAAAGAGGAACAAAAGAGAGGGTAGGCGATAGGGTGTAGGTTATAGGTGGTAGAAGGGGTGGGCGCCGTAGGCGCCCCTGAGTGTTTAGCTAATAGCTAAAAGCTTAAGGCTAACGGCTATATATCGCGCTTGATTAAAAACTCAAAATACTGTATAATTGCACAACTATGATGTCTATTACTACTGCGCCACGCGCTTCAAAAGAAACTAAAAAAGAGGGCTTTATTCCTGCTGTGTACTACGGTTCAAACTCAGCTGCAACATCTATTTTCGTAGATGCTAAGGAATTCGCTAAGTTACTTGCAAGTGAAGGAAGTTCTTCTTCTGTTACGCTTGTTACAGAGCACGGTAAGGAGACTGCTATGATCCAAGATGTGCAAGTTCATCCAGTTAAAGGACATGTTATTCACGCAGACTTCTTCGTACTCGAGAAAGGTCAGAAAGTACACGTTAAGACTCCTATCGAATTCACTGGTGAATCAGCGGCTGTTAAGGCAGGCGGAGTACTTGTTAAGGTTATGCACGAGCTTTCAGTTGAGGGTGATCCTACAATGCTCCCACATGAATTCATGGTAGACATTTCAGCTCTTGTTGATAGTCATTCAGTTATTCATGTAAGTGATATCAAGCTTCCATCTGGAGTTGAGCTCTATCATGTTAACGGAACTGATATCGTTGCATCAATCTCACAAGCTGAAGAGCTAGGAGAAATTGCAGCAGTAGACCTTTCAGCTATTGAAGTTGAGAAGAAGGGTAAGAAAGATGAGGAAGAAGCTCCTGCAGAATAATACCTGTTCTAAAATCATCCCAACTGCTTCGTTATGGAGCCTCAGTATTTTCTCCGTCGTACTAGCAGTACGCCTACAAAAATACTTTCTCCATGCCTTGCATTTGAGATAATTTAAAAACAGGCTAACGTTGAAGCGAATTTTGTAAGAAACAAAAATACTAAAATACAAAATACAAAGAGCGACGCC
>JACCDG011048805.1_pt1 | contig 12297 bp, 16 predicted proteins | sample 7442471 | NCBI WGS metagenome assembly JACCDG01 (sample SAMN15323444, study PRJNA562643) | freshwater metagenome | isolation source: river surface water | place: USA:Blue River Watershed | collected 2017-08-17 | reverse complement strand
AATGGTAAGTACGGGAAGAACCGTAAGTCCGTATAAGGTGCGAGCAAAAATTCTTCCGCCGAAATTAGTCCTTTTTGTAACAAAATTCCAATGCCTATTGCCGCGGCAAACGCGCAAATGTTTATGATGACTGCCTTAGGATTTGTGTTGAGTTTTTTTCCAAAAGTCACTAAGTTATAACCACTTCGGATCATTTGCCTGCGCTGTTTAGCCTGTTCTTCAGGATCTACGTAGTTGCTCCCACCTTTTCGACTATGAATATTGACTATTAACACCCCTAGCAAGATCGCCGCAACTATACTGAACGTAGCCAGTGTTAGCGCAATGTCAGTTCCTTGCTCCCAGCCTAATTTCTGGAAGGTAGGTGCAAGACCAGCCGCTGTACCATGGCCTCCCTCGAAGCTTACTTCGATTAGCGCTCCTGCTAATTTGTTAACCCCAAAAACTGGACCTAGAACAAGCAGTGTTAGCAAAATTCCAATTACATACTGACCCCAAGCTAATGTGTTGCCAAAGGCGATCTGGGGCCCTGCAACCCGCCATATCTCTTTGCGGCCGGGAATTACTTTACCTAGGAATAGGCCAGCAAACACGACACTAATTAAATACTTTGGCCAGGCTGCCCAGTATCCTGTTATCTCGGGTGTTATGGTTCCTAATACTTGCGGCCCCATAACTAACCCCATCACACCGGCAACTAAGGCACTGGGTATAAAAAATTTTTGCAGTACGTTGGAGCCACGCTTAATAAACCTTGCTATGCAAAGCACAACTACCAATACGACGACACTTTCGAGTGCAGGGTTCATAACCATAAGTATAAACTTTTAGCTACCAAGTGTAACCGTACTTACGACAACACTTAGTCGTCTTGTCTGTTTAGGCGGGGTATTCTGGATATGGCCACGGCATACAGGGACGCCATCACTGCGATAATATGGAAATTAAACCCGAGCGCCATTCCAACTGCCGCCGAGTACCATATACTGGCGGCCGTGGTAACATTTGTTACTGTCTTTTTAGATTCTGATTTCAAAATTATTCCGGCTCCCAGGAATCCAATACCAGACACAATCTGAGCTGCTATACGAGTAGGATCTCCTGCCCCCACGGTCTGTGATAAAAAGGCGAACATCATCGAGCCCGTTATTACCAGGGTCTGAGTGCTAATTCCAGCAGGCTTCTTCTTGAGCTCACGCTCCCCACCTATTGCTAGCCCACAGAACAGAGCCAGCAAGAGGTCAATGAAAAACTTAAATTCAAGTGTCGAAGTTAAAGAATCAATCATCCTATCAGTATACTAGTTCTCTTCGACTAGAATGTATGATTTCTAGCTTGTCTAAAATTCTCTGTAATAGTGTTAGCTATATAACATTTCAGTGCTTTCTATTACACTAGTTACATGTCTGAGTTCTTCATTTTTTCTAACCATCACCAAAAGTACTTCGCTAAGAACGGACAAAAGATTAGCTACAAGAAAGGTCATTACGTTGTGACCCCAATGGATAGTAATCCTTGGGTTTATTTTCTAGAAAGTGGCACCGTCCGCATATCATTCTCGTGCTCAGACGGGCAGGAACGACTAATTGGCTACTTTATTCCAGGAATGACCTTTGCACAAAGTGGGTCATTCTTCGATCAAGATAGTGGAGGGTTGGAGTATGTCGCCGACAGCAATATAGTTGTTTACCGAATACCTCGCCAGGATTTCTTGCAGCAAATTACCAAAGACATGGATTTTAATGCCGACTACGTCAATGGCCTGCTTAGGAATCAACTATACCTAGTAGATAGAATCGTTTACCAGGGAGAGAAACGCGTATATTTACGATGCGTACGATGGCTACTGCTAATGGCCAAGTTCTATGGAGTGAGTTCTAAAAAAGGCAGTACTATCGGGGTCCAAATGACGCAAGACACAATTGCTAATTTCCTAAACACCACCCGCGAAAGTGTTAGTGGATGCTTTAGTGAGCTAAAGAAGAGCGGGCTTGTTTCCGTCAATCACAAGACCATTACCATTACAGATCTTGGGGAACTCAGGCAAGAACTGAACTCATAGACTAGCAGACTTATTCTCTATCTGTAATTGTTTTTTAGCGATCACTTTTTTACGACGAGCTTTTTCGTACAGTGCGCGCTTGGTAGTAAGCTTCTGCAACTTATCTTGTTTAACTTTATTTCGTTTCTTCATTAGTTACAGTTTACCTGTAAATCATCAAAATCAAACTATTCTACAGGGTGATTGGAGTTGAGTGTTAGTACTCTAGCAATAATCCAGGCAATGAGAGAATAGAATGCCATAGCCACAAGTGTTTCAAATTCGAAACGAACTGTGCCATAGACTGCCTTGTAGTTAAAGAGGCCAAAGAACGGCGCCAAGAGTGGTTGAGTGACCGAATAGACAAAATTAGCAATCCCATTTGAGCTATTTGCACCGAGCAAGACAAACACAAACCTAATACCGAGTAGTGTATTTATTATCCCCACAATCAGATACACAATTCTAACCGCCACATCATTCGCCGGTACTGCAGGTTCAACCTGCGTATCTCCCCGTTCTACCGTTCTTGTTTCGCGCAAAACCTGAGTCATGGAATTCTCCTATTTACTTATGGTCTCATTGTGTACGGAGTTAAGCACTATAGCTGTAACAAATCTTATACTGATTTGAGCATTCTTAGTAGATCGTCAATGGACTCGGCTGCCATTAGTTCTTCGCGAAATTCTTTGGCACCGGGGAAGCCCTCTATGTAAACTTTGCAGAACTTGTTAAGAGTCACAAGTTTACGCTCTGCATTCTGCCAGGTCTTACCGAAAAGCTTAACGTGCTTAGTATAGAGATCGATCTTCTGTTGTTTTGACATGCCCTCCCATGGGCTTTGTTCGGCAAACAGATATGGATCATGAAAAATTCCTCGGCCAACCATGATGCCATCTAGCCCGTGCTCTTTAGCCAGCTCAACTCCTTGCTTGTGTGTCATTACATCACCGTTGCCAACAATTAATGTGTCAGGGGAAAGGGAAGTGCGGAGCTTGGCAATATGCCCAATCTCGTCCCAGTGTGCTGGGACCTTAGACATTTCTTTGACAGTTCGACCATGGATAGTTAACATGTTAAGCTTATGGCTTAATAGGAATTCGTGCCAGGTGTTATCAATAGTTCCAAATCCAAGACGGGTTTTTACACTGACAGGGAAGTCCGGACCTACCGCTTCCCTGACCTTCTGCAGAATCTCCCCTGTTAGCTCCCTGTTATTTATAAGCGCACTGCAGCAACCATTTTGGACAACTGGCTTAGCAGGACATCCCATATTGATATCAATCCCATCAAAGCCCATCTCTTTGATTTCTTTGGCAGTTTTATAATAGTTCTCGGGATTTTTGCCCCAAACCTGGGCAATAATCGGCGTTTCGGAAGGCGTGAAGGCTAGCTTAGGAAGGAGCTTTTCCCTGCCCGGGCTCTGCAAGCCATCGACGTTAACAAATTCCGTGAAGTAAAGGTCGGGTGCCGCCGTCTCGGAAATGATACGTCGAAAAACGGTGTCAGTGACATCGTCCATTGGGGCCAAAACAAAAAAAGGCCCGTTTGATTTTACTACTAAACTTCTCAGTGACATCTGTTAAGTATACCCTATGACTGGCTGTTATATTCTTGTTGGGCACGTTTGGCAGCCAGGCTGGCATGGGCATCAGCATACGCGCCTGCTATAGGATCAATATCTCCGCCCAGCTCTGCCCGTCCAACAGCTGCGTCAACAACTGGATTTAGACGAGATAACTCAACGTCTCCGCTCAGTACAGCACGAGCAATCGCTCGATAGCCTCTTGCTGCTTCTTTGCCGACCAATGGTGATACCAGTTCTAGATTGGGGGTCGGAGTAACTGCTGTCTCGGCTTCTGGTGGTCGTATAGGAACAACGATACCTGATGCTTCTCCGGCCAAACGCGTAGCACGCTCCGCTTCCTGTAGTTTGGCTGCAGCGCGTCGATCCTCTGCTCGTGGATCATATCCGCCCTGATCCTCCCATGCACTACGACGTACGGTGTCGTCGTCTCTGACAATTCGTAGTATAGGTGCAGGTTCGCTCATGCTTTTACTATAGCATAAATATTGTATTTTTACAAGTCCTGTTGACGCTCGCGAAGGTGCCGAATTGCCTCTTTACCAATACTTTTTTGTCTTTGCGATGCCCAATAATTAGTGTCGGATGGCGGTAACTCATCCTCCTCCGCCATTACAGACTCATCGTCTATTGGCTCACTCATAGCTCTGTCAAAATCCATATCGGTATGAACGGGTGCGTCATCTTTAACTTCTTCAATCTCTACAATTTGAGGTACAAGCGAAAGCCCAGGAGGGCTGCCACCAACATCCATACCCTCGCCGCTCGGATGGTGGGTCTTTTGGCGAAACCTTTCGTACCCTTTTGGAGGAGCTTCTTCCACCAATTCATCCACGAGGTCATCAACGTCATCATATCCTAGATCGAGGAGCACGCGAGGATCTACTCGCCGGTTCAATTCGGCTTGTGTCTGGGGGTTCCTGGTTCTTTTAGAGGGAGGTTTGCCCATACACCAGAAATATCACTTATAGCGTGCTTGTTCAATGACATATCTCACACAAATAAAAACACCCCTGTTGCCAGGGGTGCGTTATGGTATTTCTACCGTAATAAACGAATTATTACTTGATGCGCTTTACAGTTAGGAAACCGTTGCGTGGGTTTTCGTTAACTTCCATACCGTCTGGTAGGTCAGTTGCTTCTGGGCGTGAGTCCTTGCTGAAGTAGTAAATTGTCTGCTCTTTGCCGCCGCGAAGTACGACTGCCTTCGAGTTTAGGTAGTAAGTTACTCCCTTTGAGTTTGTGTGCTTGTAAGCCATTTGTTTCTCCCTCTCTTATAAACTAATAGTGCACCCCTAACATACGCCGTGCGCTTCCCTGTTGTCAACAAGAAATCCTACTTTTACATCGGTGCACCCCTGTTAAATCTATGACGTAATTTCACCTCTTGAATAGCCCTGTCACCAGAGGGGAACATCAATCAACCAAGCGCTAGAGGTCTCGTAGTTCGGCCCTGATCCAGCGTTCCATCCCGAATCGGATTACGAATAAGGCGAAGGATACACTGGCCACAATCAAGCTCCAGCCGGCCAAGTCGGGCGACCATACTGGTGATACAAAATCGAACTTGTACAGACTGGCGTCGATGGCGTTCTGTTGGACGCCGCGCGACGAAATATACTGCGTGATACACGGAATACGGCCACTACCCGATAGACCGGTTGGGAACTGCTTTTCGCACTCTGCCTGGGCCGCAGTGTAAATCTGGGCATTCTCGGTGCTTATTCGATCCTGCTCAGCCTTAAGTAGCCGCTCGTAGCGGTACTTAAGCTGGATCGGGGGCTTAATGGCGTTTGCGCCACTGGATAGATTGGTGTTCATGTGGCTGGCCACATAGGTGCGTAATTCACGCAAAGCGGCCTCTATATCGCCGTTTTCTTTATCTACCATGTTAACGTTATCTCGTAGTTTTAGAGCCTGGACATTGTTATTGCGCAGCGATGTAACGCAAATAACGGTGCTAATTACCGATACCAGCAGTAGCAGAAATATATTTATATGTTGGATGTTCTTATAGAACTTTTTGAAGAATTTTTTATCCATTAGCTTTATTGTAATCCAAAGACTTAAACTTTTCAGTCATGATAAATAGCGAGGCTATAGCGGCAATAGCAAATCCAACCGTAATAACCTGCCGTGTGCTCAATACTAGGCTGAGAATGACCAATATCCACCACGCTAGCGCCTTGCCCATGCAGCCGATAACTTCCATGCTACTGATGTATACAATGCGGTAGCCAGGCAGATCGTCAGCCTGGTCATATACGCCTTTGGTAAATGGCAAACGATACCCCATAGTTACAACCTCGTTCGTCACATTAGTGATTAAGGCCATTGGGTAGCTCGTTACGAACAAGCGAACGACATACACTAATGTATTTATTGATGCACTATAACGGAGTAATGTTCGGCCTTTTTTATTGTCTACCGTCTTGCCGATGGCGTGGGCTGCTAATGCCGAAGCAATAACTGATATTGACGCCAGCAAGCCAACCTCAACGAACACTCGTGCTCCAGGTAACACAAATATCGCCAAGAATAGCGGCCACAACATCAGACAGAGGGTGTTTTCTATATTAAGCCCGATGTAAGCTGGAATATTCTTTGAAACCTTATGCAATGGGAATGTCTTGTAGTCTAGTTTCTGGTTAATCCGCACTGGCTCGGCGGTTCTAAACAAGGGCCAAAGCCCGGCAATCAGCATAAAGATAGACACCAAAAATATGTATCGCGGGCCAAAAGCAGAGGCCACGATTCCACCAACAACTGGCCCCAAGAACTGACCAATCTTCTCCATCATTTGCTCAAATCCAAGCTCCTTACCTCCGTGGGCTTTGTGCTTGATCTTGGAGAAGTCGATGTGGAACGGGATAAAAAAGAAGCTGGCAGCAGCTCCCCATACAGCACCAACTAGCATGATTGGCCAATGAAAAACAGGAAGCGTTAAAAACAGAGCCGATGAACAAATTTGCAACAGCTGCCCGATAACCAATGTGTGTTTTGGACCAATCCGTGCCGTGGTAAATGCGGCAGCAAAGTCTAAGCCAATCCGCAGCGTAAAGTAGAACGCAAAGACCATTAAGATGGAGGTTACCGAGTAGCCAAGTTTATACAGGTACACCGGAATGAAGATACCGACCATACTGATCGCCAAACTACGAACCATCATCGTCACGTAGACCTCGCTAAGTTCGTCGAAGTTGAAGTCTCGCCATGGATGTCGGGGGCTAAGAAGCCTTTGGATTAGTTTTTGAAGCATGTTTGTTATACCTTTGTTACCTACAGTTTAGCATAAGGGGTGAGGCCACATGATAAACTAAAGAAGATGAACGAAAAGCAAATCCAACCTAAACATATTTTCTTTAGCGGCATAGGCGGCACAGGAATTGGACCAATAGCGATGATCGCCCAACAAGCCGGCTACATCGTTTCGGGAAGTGACAAGCAAGAATCCCAGTACATTAGCTATCTTCGTAAACATGGCATAGCCAACATTCATATTGGCCAGACCACTGAACTAATAGCAGCCGTTAATGCTACCGAACCTATCGACTGGTTTGTATACTCTTCGGCAGTAGTTAAAGAAAACGCCGAAGCACCCGAGCTGCAATATGTGAAGGCAAAGAATATCCGTCATAGCAAGCGTGATGAGTTCCTGAACGCCATAGTCACTGACAAAAAGCTAAAGATGGTTGCTATTGCTGGAACCCATGGCAAAACCACTACCACAGCCATGACCGTCTGGCTGATGAGCCAACTTAAGCAACCAATCAGTTACGTATTACCTGCTAAAACCAGCTTTGCCGAAATGGGCCGGTTTGACCCTGCCAGCGAATATCTAATCTATGAATGTGATGAGTTCGATCGAAATTTCCTAGCTTACGAGCCGCACTTGAGCATGATTACCGGTGTTAGCTGGGATCATCACGAAATCTTCCCCACCAGAGAAGATTATCAGGAGGCCTTTAAGGATTTCATTGGCCAGAGCAGCCATACACTCCTCTGGAGAGAAGATTACGACTACCTCAGCCTGTCCGGCACATCTCGGATGGAAGTCCTCGACAGCGATCACCCGCGAATCAAGGACATTGAACTACCTGGCGTCTACACTCGCCTGGACGCTTGGCTGGTTATCCAGGCAGTTCACGACATTACAAAAAAACCCGTCAAAGAGCTGCTCGCCATTATGAACAAGTTCCCTGGGCTCCAGCGCCGGATGGAACAAATTGTGCCAGGACTCTACAGTGACTATGCCCATACCCCCGAAAAGATCCGCGGCGGATTGAGCATGGCGCTAGAAATTGCATCCCGAAAAGATCAGAACGTAATTGTGGTTTACGAACCTTTAACCAACCGTCGTCAGCACTTCATGAAAGACGATTACCAAGATTGCTTTAATGGTGCTGCAAAAGTATATTGGATCCCTAGCTATCTTGCCCGTGAAGATCCCGATCAACCGATTCTTTCCCCCGCAGAACTGATCCCTCACCTTGCCGATCCATCTATTGCCTCCCCCATGGAGCGTGACGATGAGCTAAAGAAAGTCATTCAAAAACACCTAAAAGCTGGTGATATGGTAGTTGGAATGGTCGGTGGCGGTGGCAACAGCCTAGACGAATGGCTCCGCAAGGAATTTAAGTAGTGGCGCAGTTATACATAGGCATTGTTGGGCATATGTCTTCTGGTAAATCCACCTTATCCAAAAAGCTAGTGAACCAATTCAAGTTCAATCGGGTCAGCGGTGACGCTTTTCGACACTTCATCTCTGACAATATTGCGTACTTTGCAAATTTAGATATTTCTTTCCCAAACGACCGAACAAAATTGATTCAACCACTTCTGCATGACTACCGACTAGGTATATCTAATATCTTATTAGACCAAGGCGAGCACGTAATGTTCGACGGAACCAGTATGTATGCCGAAGTCCGCACATCTAGATTTAAAGAAGTAAAGAAACTATACCCAAAGGTTACGACAGTATTGATTTTTGTAGATACTCCCGAGGAACTAATCCTTAGCAGACTGAAGGAGCGCGACACCTTAAGCGAACAATCAAACTGGGTGGAACATTACCACAAACTAAAAAAGCCACAGTTTGAAGTACCCACCAGCAACGAAGCTGATGCCGTCCTAACCTATTACCAATACAACTATCAGGAAATCGAAGATAAGTTGCAAGAACTTCTAGCTAGTTGATTTGTTCCATTCAAGTGAATACTTTTGTCCCTTTGGTTCGCCAAATTTACCAAAGGCATTCCAGTTTTTGACTTTAATCTTATAGAATTTATGGCCGTCATCTTTTTGGGCCTCCTCTAAAATGCTTTGGTCTGCACCGATCCGTGCAACGAAGAGCGGAAGAATTCTTTGCTGTTCATCTATATCTGTAACTAGTTCTGCCTGCCCTTCAAAATAAATGGCATGGGGGTAGTCGCTAAGAGCGTGTTGCCGGACAATATTGCCTGCCACATTCGGGTTAACGGCTATCTCTTGGCTGTGTCGTCGTGAGGTAAGCGAACGCCAGTAGATATTTAAGTTGTCATCATAAACAAAATGTACTTCGCAAACCCATGGCTTATTGTTACTTACGGTCGCTAATGACATATGTATAGACTTATCAATATACTCTCGAATTATTTTCTCGACATCCATCACTTTAACTCCTTCGATAATTCATTCTAGTATATACCAGTCGACGAAAACGACAGATCTACAGTACTATGTATGCATATGCTTTTATTTGCTGCACTGCTCGATACAACCGCCAAAGACGTAACCCTTTTTGATCAGCCTAAGGCTTGGGCCGAAACTCATGGACTTAATATTCTTATTATCGTTATTGGTGCCTGGATCTTACGCCGACTTGGTGCAGCACTGTTTACGGGAGTACTCAATCGAGCCGTCCGAAGCCACCCGTTTGCCACCGAAACGGACCGTAAAAAGCGTGTTGATACTTTAGCTGGCCTTATTGGTGCAGTTAGCAAGGTCGTCTTCTGGGTAGTTGCGGTTATCATGATCGTTGATGAACTGGGAATCAATACGGCTCCACTATTAGCGAGCGCTGGAGTTGTTGGTATAGCGCTGGGAGTTGGGGCGCAATCTCTAATTAAAGACTTCACTAATGGGCTTTTTATAATAGTCGAGAACCAATATAGGGTTGGTGATTTTGTACAGTTCGACACTGTCTCGGGAATCGTTCAGGCTATCACCATCCGAACCACCATTCTTCGTGATTTTGACGGCAACATTCATCACGTACCAAACAGCAGTATTGTGGTGGCCACCAATATGACCTTTGGAGTCAGTGGCATTAACCAGGATATTACGGTGAGTATCGATACAGATCTAGAAAAGCTGGAAAAGGTTATCAACGACGTTGGCTCCGAAATAGCCGCCGACGATGTATGGGGTAAGAAGATCAAGAAGACACCATACTTTGCGCAGGTAGTTCAATTTGCTGAACGCGGAATCGTGATCAAGATACTTGGAGAAACCACTCCTGGATCTCAATGGAAAGTTAAAACGGAGTTACTTAAACGACTTCGGGCAGCTTTTATCAAGAACGGCATCGACCTGCCAATGGCCCCACGATCCAATAAGCTCACAAGATCAAAAAAGTAATACTTACTAAAAGTTAAAAAGTTTCAGTGCTAGTAAGAACGTGGTATCTATAGCCCTAGGGTGGTGTCGGATAGATCCGCTTCGGCTGCGCCAGCATTGTCGTCGCTGCCGGTAATGGCTTTGTCGATGGCGTCCGAAGATTTAGTGACATCTTCGGCGGTGGCAGGTTCTACTTTTTTAGTTTCAGTCTTGGCTGGAGTTGCCTTTGCGGCAGGAGCAGTTTTATTATTCTGTAGATATGCATAGCCAGCACCAGCGACCAAAGCTAGTGCAATAATTATTGCTACCAAGATTGAACCCATGTGACTCTTTCGCTGTGGCTGAGTGGTTGGAGCCTGACTTACCTGTCCAACGGGTGAATCATCAGTTAGCTCTGGAGTTTCTGGCTCTGTGGTAGGAATCGATTCTGGTACTTCTGGGATTGGTCCATCTCCAAGTTCTAGTTGTTCTACTGGTTGTTCAGGCGCAGAAGGATTATCGGCAGGAGCTGGCGCTGGAGTTAGGTCTGGGTGTTGCTCGAAGGCTGGCGTAGCTGGGGCTTCTGATGCGACAGGAGGTTGTGGTGCGCCTGGCTGTGGTGCCGCAGGATGAGGCACGAACGGTTCTGGCCGCAGTGGTCGACTAGCCTCGGCTACAACAGAACCCGATGGGGCTGGTGCTACGGGACTAGGAGCGGGCGAACTAAAGGATGCCGGTGCACGGCGAACTGGCTCGCTAGAGGCTACTGTTGGGCCATGGCTAACCGGAATGGCTATACGAGGGCGCGGAGTTATACCTGCTGCTGGTCGTGGCCGTGATCCGCCAGGACGTACGATATCATCCATTACTGGTTCTCCTTGACGGTTGGCGTTGTAGCCTCATTAGAGTTACTTGTATCAAGTTGAGAGGCAGCATTTTTTAGTGCAGTCTTCAGGGCGCCCGAGACGTAAGTACGAACGGCGGCAGTATCTTTTGCGATAACAACGCGTTCAGCGCGGGCCGACTCGAGGGTTGACTTGAATGCCACTGGATCAGTAACACAATCGAGCCCGCCTAGGTCGTTTAGGCTAGTTAGGTAGGTATTATAGTCGGTGGTGTACGTCGAAATTAGGGAGGCAAGTTCGGTCTGACTCTTTTCTATTTCGGTAGTATCCACGCTGGCGGCTTTTAGGCGAGGTATCAGTGTGGTCAATTCGCTGGTAATCGCAGTGTAAACCTTAGCACGTTCGACGTTAGACTTGTTGGCGCGAGCCTCAAGAGCTACCGTCTTTTCTTGAGCTGCCTTGCAAACACCTTTTAACCTGGTCTCCTCTGAGGCGGCCAACTTAACAGTGAACTTTAGCTTGTTTGCCGAAAGTCTAGCATCTCGTTTTTTGATGGCATCAGCCTTGTCGGCATCTGTTGTTTTAGTAGCTGGCTTAGTTGGTTCAGTAGCAGTGGTAGTTGCAGCAAAAACACTCGGTACGGCAATAAAGAATGATGCCATAATGACAAGCGCCAAACTGCTGTTAATAATTTTCTTCACAATATCTGAAACCCACATTATGTTTATGTTTACTGGTATTCTATCATCTTGCTGTCTAGGGGTCTACTGGGCCAATCTGTAATTATTGTCGCTGATCTCGATCATACCTTCGGCCATAAGGTCTTCTAGGACAGATAGGGTTCTAGAATCTGGCAAGGCCTGCATGAGCGCATCGGTGGACTGTGGGGCTTCGCCGAGAAGTCGCAACACTTGCCCCCTGATCTGCCGGCGCGAACCATGGAATGCCGATTGCTTTGTATAGTGCTTGCTACTACGAGAAACGTTGCCAACGGTTGTTTTTAAATGACTGCCGTAATCCATCAGGGCCCAGTACCACTCACTAGGGTTTTGCCGATCGAGAGCCTGCTCAATTAATGGCAATAGCTGTGCATCGGTGATATTGTCTTGTCCGTTAAAAAAATGATGAATATAGACGGTACGAATATTTGTTTCGATATACACCACTGGTTGATTGTAGGCATAGGCACAGATAGCGCCTGCCGTGTTGGCACCGATGCCAGGCAGTTCAGTAAGTTCTTTTTGGTT
>JACCDG011597073.1_pt1 | contig 12303 bp, 10 predicted proteins | sample 7442471 | NCBI WGS metagenome assembly JACCDG01 (sample SAMN15323444, study PRJNA562643) | freshwater metagenome | isolation source: river surface water | place: USA:Blue River Watershed | collected 2017-08-17 | reverse complement strand
GGCGTCGCATTCACGGCGGCGTCGGTCGCGGTCGGTGTTCTCGGGGCGAAGTCGCTTGCTGCGGCCGAGCAGGTGCGCCAGGCGCGCGCGATCATCGATGCGGCTCTGGCGAGGTCGTCTCAACGGGCTGACCTCACGCCTGCTCAGTCCGATACGATCCGGACGAAGCAGATCAGCGAAATCCGGGCGCAGGGTGCTGCCGTCGAGCGTGAGAACGAGCGAGTTCTCGCCGCGATCAATCAGACGATCATCTCCCTCGCCAAGGTTGGGCCGATCGCGAACTTCGCCCCGGCACGGGCCGAACTCTCCCGTCTGTTCGGGTTGTTCCGCGATGGGGCAATCGATGCCCGCACATTGGAGGCCGAGGTCGGCCGGATCAACGGGCGCTACGCGGGGGCGAGCCAACTCGCGGAGCAGTTCGTCACTCTCTCCAACCAGTTCAAGCAGGGGGCGGATGGCGCCGCTCAATTGCGGTCTGAATTGGAGAAGATCGCCGCGAGCCAGCGCACGTTCCGCGACACCGAAATCGCGGCAGACGCGGCGTTCAAGCAGTTCCAGATCACCGCGCGCGCGCCGGCGCCGCAGTACCCGTTCGTCCCGCCCGACGATCTGCGGAACTCGTTGACGCTCCTGCAGAGCACGCAACTCGACTACAAGAGGGTCATCGGGGACGTCCAGGAGGCAACGGCGAACCTCGCGGTCGATCTGCGCCAGCGCCTCGACTTCGCAGGGGACACGGTCCTCGGCTATACGCAAGCCGCCGGCAACGCCCAAGAGGCCATCGCAAATCTCGGGGCCGAACTCCGGTCGAGGTCGGTCGAGATCAACTCGTCGATCGGCACATACAACGAAGCCATCGGGAATGCCCAGGAGGCCATCGCCAATTTCTCGACCGACGTTCGCGCCCGGCTGCAGGCGATCGGCGATATTTCGATCAGCTATGCCAACGCGATCGAAGCGGTTCAGGGCGCCGTCGATGAAATGACGGCGAGGCTGAGGTCGGTCCAGCAGCATCTCGCGGACCGCGGCACGCCACTCAATCTCCCGATCGCCGCCCCGGCGGAACTGCGGTCGACGCGGAACGTCGCGCTCGAAAATCAGGGCGCGGCTATCGTTGCCCGGGCCAAGGGGGACAGCACACAGATCATTCGAGACCGGGCGCTTGCCATCTACGAAGAGAACAAGGCGCTCGGGGCGAACTTCGATTGGGCGCTGAAGATCGCCACCGCCGAACACGCGGCGGCGGCGGCGAAGAAGGCCGGCTCGTCCGCCACGAAGGAAGCGACGCGGGACGCCAAGGCGCTTGAACTGGCGCGCCGCACGCTCCTCAACAATCTCGACGAAGCAAATGCCAAGACCATGCAGGAGGCCGCCGGCCTGAGCATGACGACCGAGAAGCGCGTGGCGGCCGCGAAGGCGATCGAACTCACCAACGCGCTTCTCGCCAAAGCGAACGAACTCGGCATCAAGAATTACACGGTCTCGCAATCCGACACGGCCGCCATCAACGAGAAGGCGGCGGCGGCGGGCAAGGCGGCGCTCGCGTTGGAGAATATGCAGCGCGTGGTGGCTGCAGCCGACGAGGTGCGGTCGACGCTGGGGTCATCGCTTGGCGGCTTCTTCAACGATCTCGCCAACGGCGTCAAGCCGGTGGAGGCGTTGACGAACGCCTTCGCCTCGCTGCGGACGGCGATCCTCAACGCTCTCGCAAACCGCCTGATCTATTCGCTGCTCGGCATCCCGGGGACGACCCTCGGCACCGGCGGGCTTCTCGCCGGCATCTTCCACGGTGGCGGCGTGGTCGGCGCCGGCGGGCACGCTGTCCGCGCGCTGCCGGCTTCCACCTTCGCCGGCGCGCCGCGGTTCCATTCGGGTCTGAAGTCCGACGAGATGGCGGCCGTGCTGCAGCGCGGGGAACGGGTGCTGACGGCATCGCAGAACAAGCGGGCCGTGAAGACCATGGACGGGCTCGCCCGGCAGGCGGAGCCGCGCGGGGCCTTCACCTACGCACCGGTGATCGACGCAAGAGGCGCCGACGTCGAGGCGGTGGCGCGGCTCGAGCGCGGGCAGGCGCAGCAGGCGGCGCAGATGGAAGCGCTGTCCAAGGCGCAGTTTCGTCGTGACCACGGGATGCGTGCCTGATGCGTCTAGTGCCGCACCCCATCGGGCTCGTCCCGCGCATGATCAAGCCGACGAGCGGCCCCGTGCTGCTCTCGGCGCCGACCGGCATGACCAAGTTCGTTCAGTCGATCATGGCGCCCACCGCGCTCTTCGGGATCGACGTCGAATATCCGATCAAGCGGGAGAGCCAGGCGCGCGCCGTCGCCGGAATGATCCTCGACCTCGAGGGCGGCGCCAACGTGCTTCGGTTCCCCTATCGGGACGCGCACGAGCCGAAGCGGCACGAGTTCGGCCTCTCCTATGGGGAATGGAACGACGTTCCTTGGAGCAACGGGCTTCCATGGGGGAACGGGAAGAACTGGCGCACCAGCCCGCCGACCACGGTGGCGATGGTGGATGCGGAGTTCGATGCGGTCGAGGTGATCGTCTCGATCGCGGCTTGGCCCTTCACGCTGAAGGGAACGCGCTTCGGGTTCGCTGGGCATTGGGGCGTCTACACGGTCCAGGACGCGGTCGTCTCCGGCTCGGTGGCGACCCTTTGGATCTGGCCGGGCCTGCGCCGGCGCGTCACGGCCGGCACCATCGTCACGCTGCGCCCGACCGTCGGCATTCGCCTGGTGGGGCCCGACGCTGGCACCTTCTCCGACACGATCCAAGGCCGATCCGACATCACGCTTTCGCTCATCGAGGTGCCGGACGAGACGATCCGGACCTATGCGAGCGAGCACCGTCCCAGCCCGACCTACAGCTTCGACCCGAACCCGTGGTATCTCTCGACATCGCTCCGGACGCTCGACGGGCACATGCCGGTCGAGGTTCTGGAGTTCGATGAAGACCGCTATGCGCTCCCTTATGGCCTGACGGCGGCCGATGTCGCAACCGCTTCTGTGGTGCGGTTGGCGACGCTCACCGCCGCGACTTTCGCCGAAGGGTTCACCCTGTCGGCGACGTCGAGTGGCACGGCCCGTACCTATGTCACCGAGGCGCTGGGGATCGGCACCGACATCGCCGTCGATGCGCCTCGGTTCGACTGGCTGCCGGATATTTCCGGGGATACGCCGGTGCGGCGGCTGTTGCTGGAGCCGGCGCAGACCGCCTTGATGATTCGCTCGGAGGAGGCGGGCAGCTGGTCGACCAACGCCAGCCCGAACGACACCAGCGTCACCGCCGATGCCGTCATGGCGCCGGATGGCACCACGACAGCAGACCTGGTGATCCCGGGCACGTCGAGTGGCGCCCATATCCGCTACCAGACGTTCACGGGCGCCATATCGACACGCTTCGTCTACGAGCGGATGTTCAAGGCCGACGGCTACTCGCATGCCATTCTCGGCCTGGAAAACACGGGCTTCGCCTCGGTTGCGAAACGCGCAGTCTATGCCCTGTCGGGTGCCGGATCGGTCACAGCGACGCAGAATTCTCCTGCCGCCACCAGGATCGACGCCTTTGGCGACGGTTGGTATCGCTGCCGGATAGAGGTCGACTCGGACGCCGATGGTGGCGCCTATGTCTCCACCTATTATCCTGCGAGCGGCCCGGCCATCGCCAACATCACGATGGCCGGGGACGGGACGAGCGGCGTCTACGTTTGGGGCGGCGGCATCTGCGCCGGCAAGGGCGAGGTGTCCTATATCGCGACCGGCGCGGGCACCGTCACCCGCGCCATTGAGACCGCTCAGGAAACCGCTCTCGCCCTGGCGCTCGCCTCTCGCTCGGCCTGGACCGGCGTCATCACCTTCACGCCGCATCAGGTCGACGACGGCGTGATCTATCAGGCCGACGACGGCACGACCAACAATCGCATCATGGTGTCGGTCACCGCGGGCGTGGTGTCTCTGTCGGTCCGCGCCGGCGGCGTGTCGGTGTTTCTGGCATCTGCCACGACGCCGATCGTCGCCGGGACCGAAGCGACCATCGCCTGGCGTTGCAAGAGCGGACGCAACCGCATCTCGGTCGGCGGCGGAGGCATGGAGACGCCATCGACCGATACCGGCGGGGCGCTTCCGGTTGGCCTGACGCAGTCCTCGATCGCCCGCAACATGGCGGGGACGCTGCGCTATGCCGCCGGTCGCTATCGCCGCCACATCAAATATGCCGCGGCCGTCTCCGACGAGGCAGTCGACGATCTGTCCGTGGGGCCGGCATGACCGTCATCGCCCTCAGTCTGAAGTTTGTCGATCGGGCCGCCGCTCATATCGTGGCGGCCGCCATGGCCGGCCTCGCCGAGCCGCCTGATGTCGTCCGCCCTGACGGGTGGCTGCCTGACGGCACCTATTGGAACGTCGACGAGATCGGAGAAGTCCGCACCCCCATCGTGTTCGCCGAGGACGGGGAGACCATCGTCTCCGGCGGCGAACTGCTCGATGGGTACTACGTCAACGTCCTGCTGAGAGACCCATCGGAGGCGCTGCTCACCGCGCTTGCGCCCTTCGTCATCGAGCCCGAGCCGTGGATGAGGCGGTTCGGATGACCAAGATCGGCATCTTCCCTGATTGGGCCGCGGACTACCTGTCGCGGCCCACCGTAATCGTCACGCTCTTGCTGAGGATCCATTTCGACAGCGGGACCGAAGGCTACCACGCCGGGCCCGGCACCATCGTCTTCGACGGGCTCAAATACCTCGGCGTCACCGACCCCGGCAAGAAGCGCGCGGTGAAGGTCGATGCGGTCGAGGAGCCGCGCGCCGGTGTCGCCAGCCGTGTCGAGATCACCCTCTCCGGCGTCGATTCCGGGTTCATGAAGCAGGTCCGCTCCGGCGCCGAGCCGATGGAGGGCAAGTCGGCTGACCTCATGCTCGGCATCTGGGACTCCGCAACGAAGCAGGCCGTGGGCCCGGCGATCCCGTTCTTCCCCTTCGGCAAGCTGACGCAGCCGACGTGGAAGGCCGAGGCATCCGGCGTTCGGTCGCTGATAATCGGGCTCGAAAGCTGGTTCATGGCGCGCAACGCGGCGGTCGCCGGCACCTACACGGGCCCGGACCAACGGCGCCGGTCGAGCGGGGATACCGCGTGCGACTTCGTGGGCTCGACCAGAATCCTCCGGTGGCCGGTTTGAACCCCATCGTCTTTCTCAAGGCCTGCGCCGCCGAGCCTTGGCAGGTTGGCTGGTCGGACTGCATCGGCGTGGTCGCGCGCTGGATCGAGCACTGCGGCTGCGGGCGGGCCACGGCCTACCTGCCGCCGGCCGGCGACGAAGAGGCGGCGCGGCTCTGGCTTGGCGTGCAGGGCGGGTTGAAGGAGGCCATGCGCACCTCGGCGCTGAAGCTCGACCTCGGCACGACGCCGACGCCGAAGCCCGGCGACGTGGCGCATCTCTACCTGGCGGACGGGCAGGAAACCGCTGCGATCAGGCTGGCTTCGGCATGGGGCGCGAGGGGCCGCGGCGGCCTGCTTGTGCTTCGCGACCGGCTCGTGACGCCAACGGCCTGGAGCCTCGATCTTGGGCGCTGAACTCGTCATCTTCACCGCGTCGGCGCTCACCGCGATCGGCGTCCCGACGGCGATCGGCACGACGATCGCGGTCTTCTCGCCCTATATCCTGGCCGCAGCCGCTGTCGCCGGGTCGCTGTGGCTTTCTGCTGCCCTGACACCGAAGCCGGCGGTCGCCGATGCGGCGAAGACGGCGAAGACCAGCCGGTCACTGATCGGGGCTTCCCGCTTCTGGGTCTATGGCAAGGCCAAGCTCGGCGGCAATATCGTCTTCGTCGCGGCGAAGGGGAACACCTACTCGCTGATCACCGCGCATTGCGAAGGCGAGATCGACGGCATCGAAGAGGTGCAGATCCTCAACAAGCGGTGCGCGCTGGACTCGTCCGGCCGGGTGATGACCTCGCCCTACTGGCGGAACGCGTCGAACTCGTGGGCGACCATCCAGACCAAGAGCGGCGCGGCGTCGCAGACGGTGTTCTCCACCACGAATGCCTCATACTCCGGGCAGTGGGAATCGACGTGCCGCGGCGATGGCATCTGCATGTCGGAAGGCACCTTCGATTCGCCCGGTGCCGACGACCAGGATCACCAGCGCATCTATCCCGTCGGCTACCCCGATGTGCAGCTGATCGTCAGGGGCCCGGCGATCTTCAATCCGCTGCTCGGGCTCGACCCGGAAGACAGCGGGAATTGGGAGTGGACCGACAACGGCCCGGCCAACCTGCTCGGCTTCATGACGCGGCCGCGGAACCTCGGGGGGATGGAGATCCCCTGGGCCTATTTCGATCTCGCCGACATCGCTGAGACGGTCGCGGCCGGGGATGCCGAGGTTGAAACCCTGGACGGAACGGAACCGCGGTCGCGGTGCTGGGGCGTCCAGGATCTCGGCCCGAACGTCAAGTTCATCGACACCTTCGATGCGCTTCGGGCGTCGACCGGCTGTGACGTCTACTTCACGCAAGAGGGCCTGCTCACCATCCGGTTTCTCGAAGACCAGCCGGAGGCGACGGTCGCGATCAACTGGCGCGATATCGTCGCCTTCGAAATCACCGACGGGCCGGATACCGGGTCCCGCAAGAACAAGTGGCAGCTCAGGTGCTTCCTGGAATCCTCCGGATGGGAAGTGGTCGACTTGGACGTGTCAGCGGTCGGCTGGGCGTTGGACCAGAACTCGATCGACGATATCGGCGAGCAGGTGGGGACGATCGACCTCGCCTATTGCCCGAGCGCCGCTCAAGCCAGCCGCATCGGGCGGCGTGTCGCCGCCCTGCAGAATGCCGCAACCGGAGCCGTCAGGACGAACCTCTCCGGCCTTGCCACCATGGGGCACGCCATTGCCTCGATCGAAGTGGCGGATCTCGACGAAACGCTCACCGCGGTCATCGCCTCGCCGAGGCTCGATGGCCTCAATGCCGATGCGCCGGTCTCGCTGACGTTTTCGGTGATGCCGGTATTGGCGCCGTTCGACCCGCAGGATCACGAGGCGAGCCCCCCGGCCGAGATTGTGGAGATCCCGGACGGGAATGCCGCCAACCCGCCGACCATCACTCACTACGCCGTGGTGAAGACAGGCTTCGCGGCCGGCAATGTGAAATATGCCATCCGCTGCCGGCTGACCTACACCGACGGCGACGAGGACAATCAGCAATTCATCGCCCGGCCAATCACCGGGCGGAAGCGGGACCAGTGGATCGTCAATGTCCGGGCCGAATCCATCCTCAGCGGCAGTGGCGTCGTCTTCCTGCAGATCCCGCCGCAGACCACCCGGCCGGACGGGTTCGAGATCAGGGCGGCGTCGTCGAAGGACTTCTACGACATCTCCGCCTGGACGGACCCGGTGGATGTGATGTTCACGCCGTCAGCCGCGCCAGCCGCGCCGACCGTGTCTCCGGTCGACAACGGCGACGGCACATGGACCTACAATTTCGATGGCCTGATCCAGACGAGTTACTTCATCGTCACCACAAGCGCCGGCGTCCAGACCGTTGTCGACGCGGCTGAGGACGGCGGCGCCTCGCTGACGTCTTCCCCGATTGTTGGATCGGTCCGAGCCTACACATGGGACGATGTCCCGTCTCTCCCGACGAGCTTCTGAGGTCTGACCATGGCGCTTGCGCTGACCAAGACGGCGGCGGAGGTCTTCGCCACATCCGATGGCGTGACCGAGCGGTCGCCGGAGAACGATGAAGTTCTCGTCTTCATGGACGAACTCGTGAACGGGGTGAACCGGATCATCCCCGGCTACAGCGCGATCACCGGCTCGACCACGCTCGACGCGTCTGTCGCGAAGTCCGGCGATGTGCAGACAGCCACGTCGCTCTCGGCCAATACCACGACCACACTGCCGAGTGCGGCGACGGCTGGGGCCGGGTACGAGATCCCCTTCAAGCGCATCGACAGCTCCGCCTACACCTGGACGATCGCCTGCGCCGGCTCGGACAAGATCGACGGGGTCACGAACTGGACCTCGTTCCCGATGAATACCCATCTCGACTCCGTCCGGCTGCGGTCGGATGGCGTGTCGAAGTGGCTGGTGATCGACTGCAAGCTCGCCTCCATCCTCGTCGTGATCACCGCGACCAACGCGTCCTATGCCATCACGGCCGGGACGCGAACGGTTCGGTTCCGCAATATCATCGGCGCAGGTGCCGGTTCTGGGGGCGTCGACGGCCAGGCGACGTCGAATTTCAACGGCGCATCAGGCGGCGGTGGCTCCGGCGCCGAGTCCTTCGGCGACCTCGATGTGCGGACGCTGTCGACGCTGGCTCTCACCATCGGGGCGGCCGGTGCGGCTGGAGCTTCGGGAGCCAACGATGGCGGCGACGGCGGCACGACGTCGGTGTCGTGGTCTGGCGCTGCCCATGTCGTGACATCGGGAGGCGGCAAGGGCGGCAAGGGTGTGACCGCCGCCAACGGGGTCACCGTCCGCGGCGGCGCTGGCGGCGATCCCGCGACAACGGGCACGCCGACGACGCTGATGCCCAATCTCATTCAGAAGCGCGGCCAGCCCGGCGGGAATGGGCTGTCGATGCGAGACAATGGCGGCGCCGGCGGGACGTCATCCGGCGCCGGCGGCTCCTCGTCTCTTGGCGGCGGGGGCCGGGCCGAGACGGCGGCCGGCACCGTGGGGACCGCTGCCGAAGGCTATGGCGCCGGCGCCGGCGGCTCGGTCGCCACCGTCAACAATAACGCCAATGTCGCCGGCGCCGCCGGGACGCAGGGCGTCATCGTCATGGAACTCTTCTTCCTCCGGGCACCATAGGATCGATCATGGCATCGCGCGCACGAGTGGAGTTCGTCAAGATGGGGAGCGGTATCGGCGCCGATGGTCGGCACGCCAATATCGTCAAGACGCTGCTGTCGGCGCCTGCCGTCGTCGCGGTCTCGTCGACAGCGACGACGGGCGGATCTCGTCCGCAGGCGCCTGCAGCCTCGGCGGCGCCGGGCGAGCAGATCTATGCCCGCGTCACCTGTCTTGATCTGCCGATCTATGTCGCGTGGGGCGTGGACCCCACGGCGACGGCGACCAACAGTCTGATGCTTACCGCCAACGGGGTCGAGATGATCCCGGTGGCTGGTGAGGACAAACTCTCATTCCTCGAGGTGACGTGATGCCTGGTGCCTATGGCTACGGCTATGGCTCAGGCAGGCACGCCCTAAGCCAGGGCGTGCCCGTGCCGCCTGCCGGGTACGTTTTCCTCGTCGAGACTGTCGGGCCGACGACCTGTTACCTCACTGAGACGGTCGGCACCGTCACCTACTATCTTGTGGAGGCTGTCTGATGGTGTCGACCCGTGATTTTCGCTCCATCAGTCGATCGGTTCGCCCGATCGCACGGGGGTTCCGAGGGCTGGCACTGCTCTCCGACCCCATGGAGGTGATGGCGAGCCCGCCGACCTTGACGGTAGGCGCCAACGGCGCCGTATCGGCCATCACCGGGGCGGCGAACGCGACTGTGTCGATCGCCGGCAACGACGCGCGACTGACCTGGGCAGGTGGACCCGGAAGCCCGGTGAGTGTGGCGACCGGCTACTACCTCCTGCAATCCAGCAGTCTCAATCCGCGCTATCAGCGAGTGCGGTTCCAGTTTACGGGCCGCCGCTTTGAGTTTCGCATCCGCCCTGCCTCGCAGTCGCGGCCGTTCCCGTCGGTCCGTGTCGACGGGAAGCTCATCACGACTGCATGGGTCGGTGGCATTCTTTCGTCCGGCTCGGCCGACCACCTGATTTTGGTGGACTTCGGCGCCAACACAGAGACGGCCAACCTTATGGTGCCGACGGTCTCCGCTGGCGGGTCCGGTCACGCCGTCGGTGATGTCGTTACGATGTCGGGAGGCACCGGCACTGCGGCGACCGTGCGAGTCGTCGCCGTCTCTGGTGGCGCCGTAACCGCGGTCAGGATGGAAAGCCTGGGCTCGTACTCGGCGCAGCCGAGCAATCCGGTGTCGCAGGGCGCGACGACAGGCGCCGGAACGGGTCTGCAACTGAATTTTACGCGGTCTTACTCTGAGACGACGACGATCCCGCGCAACGTCGAAATCAGTCTGCCGCGCGACTGCTTTTTTGGTGGCCTGAACATCGATACGGACGCCGAGGTCTACCCGTGGGCGGAGCCGCTTTACATGCCGCGGCGCGTGTGGATCGGCGACAGTTATCTCGACGGCTCCAACTACCTGACGACGGACGGCGCCGCGGCTGTCCAGGCCTCCCGCCGGCTCGGCGATTGTGTGGATTGGTTTTTTGGGATCGCCGGTATGGGTTTTGTCGGCGGGACCCCAACAACGTCCGGCTACACTGCGGCGATAACGGGAATGGTGACGACCGCCGACCGCATCGTCTATGCCCTCGGCACAAACGACGCCGGGCAGAGCGCCGGTGCGATCACGGCCGCGGTTACGGCGCGCTTGAATCTGGACCTGGCCGCAGCGCCGACGGCGATTATCACTATGCTGGTAGGGTTTTCCGGTATCGGGGCGACCGAGGTAAACGCCTATGTGGCGGGGATCGCGGCGTGTTCGGACCCGGCCAGAGTCGGATATGTAGACTGTTCGGCGCTGATGGCGACGAACGTCAACTGGCGCAAGTCGAGCGACAACGTCCACCCGACCCCGAACGGTCATGCAGTCTTGGGTCGCCAGCTTGCGGCGTATCTCGCGGGCGCGGAAGCGGCGCTGCTCGCCGCTTGATCCCCACGACCCGATCTCATCTGTGGGGGTGCCGCCCGTGCTCCATGACCTCGCCTATTTCCTCGCCGGCATTGCCGTAGTCATCGCCGCCATGTGCTCGCTGATGCCGCCGGACTGACCAATCAACCGGAAATCCCGGATAGTTCAACGGAGGCCGCATGCGAGCCGTCGACATTGCCCGCGCGTTGTGCCGGGACGCGAAACCGCGCTATCTCGCCGCGCTCGAGGCCGGCGACGATGCGCTCGAAGCGGCCGGCATCACCACGCCGCTCAGGCTCGCCCACTTCCTGGCGCAGGCCTTCCACGAGACCGGCGGGCTGAAGATCACTGAGGAGAACGGGCACTACACCGCCCGCAACCTCGGCGAGATGTGGGACTCCGGCAACTGGCGGCGCTATTTCCCCAGCCGCGACGCCATGGTCGCCATGGCCGGGCAGTGCGCCCGCGACGGCGGGCAGGCGCTGTTCTCGCTCGTCTACTCCAACCGCATGGGCAACGGGCCGCCGTCGAGCGGCGACGGCTGGAAATACCGCGGCCGCGGCGTGCTGCAGACGACGGGCCGCGAATCCTACCGCAAATACGGCGAGCGCTGCGGCGCGCCCTTCGAAGTGAACCCCGATCTCGTCGTCTCCGCCGAATGGGCGCTCGCGCCGGCCATCGCCGAATGGACGGCGGCCGGATGCAATGCGCTCGCCGACCGCAACGCGGCCAAGGCGATCGGCAACGCCATCAACCGCGGCAACCCGCGCGCCGACGCCGAGCCGGTCGGTTTCCGCGACCGCATCCGGTGGTTCGATCGCATCTGGGCCCACATGCAGTCCGCAGGCTCGGCGCCGGCCGAACCGTCGTGGCAGGCATCCGAGCCCGACCCCGACATCGAGACGGTGCAGCAGGTGCTCGTCGCCCTCGGCTACGGGCTGACGGTCGACGGCCGCAAGGGGCCGAAGACGGTGGATGCCATCAGGGCCTTCCAGACGTCGTCCGGCCTGCCGGTTACCGGCGTCGCCGATGCCGTCACCCGCGCGGCGATGCAGTCGCAGCTCGCCGCCGTCGACGAGGCCAAGGCGCCGAAACCGCCGAGCGCCAATCCGCCCGCCGTGAATGATGCCTCGGCCAAGGGCGGCGGGCTGGCCGGCGGCGGCATCGCCGGCGAGATCGTGCTGCAGCAGGCCGAGAAGATCGAGCCGCTGACGCATGCGATCCCGTGGCTCCGCATCGTCGTCGCTGTCGTCACGCTCGCCGGTGTCGGGCTGATCCTCTACGGCGCTTGGCGCCGGTTCCGTCCGCACCCGGGGGCGCCGTCGTGACCCGCACCAAGATCCTGATCAGCCTCACCATCGCCGGCATTTGCTTCCTGGTCGCCTTCTGCGCGGGCGCCCGGGCGCATCAGGCGCCGAGCGGCTGGGCCTATCCGACGGCCTGCTGCTCGGAAGCCGATTGCTATCCGATCGGCGAAGACGAGGTCGTTCCGCTGCCGGCCGGCGCCTACCGGGTGATTCGGACCGGGGAAGTCTTCCATCATCCGGATGCCAAGGGGTTGCCGGCGGACGCGCGGCAATACCGATGGAG
>JACCDG010205636.1_pt1 | contig 12303 bp, 21 predicted proteins | sample 7442471 | NCBI WGS metagenome assembly JACCDG01 (sample SAMN15323444, study PRJNA562643) | freshwater metagenome | isolation source: river surface water | place: USA:Blue River Watershed | collected 2017-08-17 | reverse complement strand
TAAAGATTCAATTAAATAAGTTAGTTGATGAATACATGGCTAATCCAGAAATCTCAGCTAAATTAGAGAAATTAAGTATTCCTGAAGTTAGAGCAAGAGATAGAAAACATTTGAACAGATATGGTAGAGTTGATAATGATAAAATTGTTTATCAAACACATACTTTCAATTCATACGAAACTTCACAACAGTTCTTAAAATTTGTAACTGCGAGAATTAGTGGTAAACCGGTTGAGGATAAGTTTAAATCGTATCACTTAGCTCGTCAATTCAACAACCAATATATGCGTTGGGAAGAAACCAGAAAAAATGAAAAACATTATCAAGGAAAGACTGATGCGTATATGTTGGACAAATATGGTTTCGACGAAGATAATTTGGACGTTACGGTTAGAATGGACTTTAAGATTGAAGGAACAAAAATGAATAACCAATATCTATGGGTTATAAACTTCAAAACAAAGTTCGGTAGAAAATTAAAAGAAGAAAGATTTATTAGAGGTGGTTTGAATCTAGATAAAGATATTACAATACGTAAAGAAGTTGATTTTGATTCAACAAAAGAATTTGACGATAAGTATACGGTTTTAGATAGTATAGAAATTAAATCAGCTTTGATAGAAGGTTTACAAGAGTTGTCAGATAAAATAATGGGAATGAAACCAATTGAAACATTAAAATTGGCAAACGTTAAACAATTTGATATTACTAAGAAACCTACTGTAAATGAAGAAGTTACGTCAATTGTAAGTAAAGTAATTGATAAGATTAAAAAATAATTGAACCTCTCTATGGAGAGTATCCATAGATTGACACGAGTCGTGTTTCGTTATCCCCAAAGAAATTTGGGGATTTTTTTTTGGTAATTTAATTAAACATTCATATCTTTGTTGAGTATGTTAAAAATACCGAATGATAGAAAAGTATGGGTGACTTCTGACACACATTATTCACACACAAACATATGTCGTGGAATAACTAATTGGAGATTGCCTAACGGTGAAATACCTGAGAAACAAACACGTCCATTTGAAACATTGGATAAGATGAACGCCTCAATTGTGAATAACATCAATGAAGTTGTTGGTCAGGATGACGTATTAATACATTTTGGTGATTGGTCTTTCGGTGGTTTTGACAACATTGAAGAGTTTCGTAATAGGATATGGTGTAAAGAAATACATTTAATTTATGGGAATCATGACCACCATTTGGTAAACAATAGAGAGAATTGTCAAAGACTATTCACCTCAACACAGTGGTTCTTACAGTTGAATTATATGGGGGAAACAATGGAATGTATGCATTTTCCCATACTAAGTTGGAATGGACTTTCTAAGGGTCGTATACACCTACACGGACATTCTCACTTACCTAACGAAAAAAAGATATCGTTTAGAAGAATGGATGTCGGTATGGACGGACACACAGAGTTTAGACCTTACGATTTACATTATGAGATTTTGAATCCAATGAAGAAACAACCTATAGGTTCCGAGCTTGGACAAGATGATCATCATGTTGATGGAATGAAAAATGTTGTGGGATAATTTTTTATTTCAATATAATTTCTTATATTTTATAATAAATAAAACAAAATAAGTTATGGCAAAGAAAAAATTCACATTTATCGGTGAAAGAACATTAGTTACTGCTTGGACAATAAGTGTTTTAGCGGAAGATGAAGATGAGGCACGTGAAATGATTGATGATTGTGCTGATGGTGGATGTGATGATATGTTTCATTGGGATGATGAGAAAGTTTACACAGACGAAATAGAATTTAATTTGGAAGACGAAGAAGATTTGAGTGAGGAAGAAATTCAAAAATTAGAGAAAACATATAAATCCAAATAAAACGAAGATTAAAAAAATTCTTCTATGGCAAACACAATGACAACATATGTTAAGATATGTAATCTTAACGAGGAAACATTCAAAAAAATTAAAGAGTTGTTTGAAACGGAAAGTGAAAATAGTGCTGACGTTAAAGTGATGGAACACTTCAACAAATTATTTGGAATGGAGTTTAATGACACTGACAATTATCCGGATAGAACATGGATGGATGAAAACATCGGTGCAAAATGGATTAGGATTGAATTTGATAGTGTTAACTTTTCTCCGGAAATTGACATACATCTTGAAAGTGCTTGGAACGTTCCATCCGAATATATTCAAAAAGTGGTTGAGGTAATGAATGAGTTCGATAAGAACATTGTTGCCTATGGTACCTATGAAGATGAAAGTTATTCACCAATCGGAGCATTTGTTTTCGGTTTTGATTATGATGACATAGAAGATTATGATGAAGTTGATGGACAACGTATGTGGGATGATGAAGATTATATGTATCAAATTATGGATGAGTTACATGATCACAGAGATTCAATGTATGAAGCATATCTCGAAGTTAAAAAAGAAAGAGAAGAAGAACAAAATTAAAATAATATGCATAGTATGTTAGAAATCGTTTGTGTTATCGGTATATTTTATGGATTGTGGAAGTTAGGGAAGTTATTAGAAGACCTTAGAGATGGTTTAATTCATTTAGATAAAAGATTAACTAAACTTGAGAAGGATGCGGTTAAAGTTACCTTTAAAGAAGAAAATAAAAAATAGTAATGTATGAATATTAAACAAGCATTAAAAAGAAAAAATAAACTTGTTGGTGAAATCCACGAAGAGTTTTATAAAGCATCACAATACAATGTTGTAGATGATGGTAATCCACGTCCGTATTCTGCAACAGAAGCTATCACTAAGTGGATGCAATTAACAGATGAATTAGTTCAATTAAAAACAAAAATCCATAAAGCAAATCTTCCGATTTATCATAGGATTTTTGAATTATCTGAATTAAAAAGTCAGGTTAAATCATTAAAAACACTCAACTGCACTTCAGGTAAAGTTCCAGGTGGAAGATGGGGAGAGAGTGAACCAGTAGTGAAACATGCTGAAATTAATGTGGTAGAAAAAGATAAAATGATTAAAGGTTTGGAGTTAAAAATTGAAGCAATTCAAGATGAACTCGACCAATGGAACCATAACACTACAATCGATTAAAATATTGGTTGAGGGATAAGTGAAGATTTATAAATCAATTCGAAGGTCACAAACCTTTGGACAAATCAAAATATGGCAAAGTCTGATAAACCGATGAAGTTAAGTGGATTCAAAAATTAACACTCAAATAATCAACAGTTAATAATCAAACTTTAAAACTCTTTTAAGATTTATTTTATCCAAGCTTTGAACTCAACCATCCTTAAAATAATAAAATATGGCAGAATGTAAATGTTGTAAGAGAGACAAAGATTTAAGAATGGGTTATTGTTTTGATTGTGTTGAATCCGAATCAGTAATCGTAGAAGGGGTTGATATGTACGATGATGAAATACCTAAACTTGAAGGTCTTACTAGTGGTATGTCTAAATTGAATTATATTTTAAAAAAATATGGTGTAATAAAAAATTAATAAAAACAAACTAAACTTACCATGAAACAACTATTAGAAAAAGTATTTAACAAAAAAGTATCCTCACCTATATTCGTAGGATTTGGAACATTCGCAATTTTTACATTTATCGTATTTCCAGGTTTAACCGTTTCAAATACAATTTTAAATGTATTATCGGCACTCGTAGGATTATTCACATTAGTTTACATTTTTTACTACATCGGTGGTGAAAAAATTGTAGAATCAATTAAAGATATTGAACCTGGTGAAACAGAATTTGATTACATACCCAAAGAGGAGTTTGAGAAAATAAAAAAGAAAGCAACAAAAAAAGAGAAAGTTGTTGTACATCCAAAAGTTAAAAAAACAATTAAAAAATAATATAAATGAGAACAATTATTTCAGGGATATTAGGATTTTTTATCTTAGTAACATTATTCTTTTCATGTGAAAGAATTGATGCAGGACATGTCGGTGTCAAAGTAAATCAATATGGTGATAACAAAGGGGTTGATGATGTTGTTGCAGTTACCGGTATGGTATTCTACAATCCTTTAACAACACGAGTATATGAATTCCCAACTTTTATTCAACATAAAGAATATAAAGGTGAAAATTCATTTGTTGTAAATAGTAAAGATGGTTCTGAATTTTCAGTTTCACCAATTATGAACTACTCAGTCCAAAGAGAGAAAGTTCCATCAATCTTTAGTAAGTATCGTAGACCTTTAGAAGATATTGAAGAAGGTTTCTTAAAAACAGCAGTATATGATGCATTCCGTTTAGCAACTAACAAATATACAGCCGATGAATTAATTGGTAATAGGCAAGGATATGAAGTTGAAGTTCGTCGATTATTAGATGGACAGTTATTAAAAGAGGGATTTGTAATTAATCAATTTACATCTAATTTAGTCTATCCTGAAACATTCAAGAAATCTATTGAAGCCAAGAACAATGCAGTTCAAGCGGCGTTAAGGGCTGAGAATGAAGTTAAGACTGCCGAAGCTCAAGCTAAAATCAAAGTTGCGACAGCAGAAGGTAACGCTCAAGCAATGTTGACACAAGCAAGAGCGGAGGCCGAAGCCAATAAACTAAAACAATCAACATTAACATCACTATTGTTACAACAACAATGGATTGAGAAATGGGATGGTAAACTACCGGTTTACGGACAGGCACCAATGTTATATAAACCAGTGAACTAATGAGATTTAAAGAAACTAATATAATAGGTTGTTACGAGGTTGAATACGATTCATTTGTTGATGAACGTGGATTTTTTACTGTTCCCTATAATAGAGACTTATTTAATAAAAATTTAGGATATGATGTGAACTTCCTACAAGATAATATGTCATATTCTCACAAAGGAACTATTAGAGGACTTCATTTTCAGACAGGTGTATTTGCTCAGGCTAAGTTAGTTAGTTGTGTAAAAGGTCACGTCTTAGATGTTGCAGTGGACATAAGAAAAGATTCACCAACTTATGGTAATGTCGTAAAAGTAGAATTATTGTTTGGTTGTAATAAACATTTATTTGTTCCAAAAGGATGTGCACACGGGTTTTCAGTTTTAAGTAATGATGCAATATTTCAATACAAAGTAGATAATCCTTATTATAAAGAACACGAAGGTGGAATTGTCTACAATGACCCAACATTAGATATTGATTGGGGAGTTAAACCCGAGAATGTCAAGGTATCTGAGAAGGATTTAATTTTACCCACCTTCCTTTCCTTGTAGCCTATTTAATTATATGAAAACATTTAAATTATTTACTAAAGAAGAATGTAAAAATATTTTAGATGACATATTATCCAATTATAAATCATTCTATGTTAATCACCCGTTCGAAACAGACAACTCATCATATTATAAAATAGAGATAACAGAAAAAACGTGGTATTATTATAAAATAAAAAATTGGTTTCGTGATGAATTAGATTTGGGTGAAGTTGATGGTTATCTAACGTTATTTTTTTATAAAGAGGGCGATAGATTCCCAATTCATGTTGATAGGATGGAATACACCGAATTTTATCGTGACGCGGTTTACAACGTAAATGTGATGTTAAATGAGGATTATGAGGGAGGTGAATTTATATTAGATAACGTCGAATATAAACAACCGGCGGGTATGGTATATTACTATGAATCAACCAAACCCCACGGTGTTAAGGTGGTTAAATCGGGGTTACGTTATACTCTAATATATTTTGTCCGTGAAAGAGACTTCAAGGGGAAAAAAACCATCTTATAAGGTATTTATTATAAAAGAACGTTATGTCCAAAGTAATTAAAGTAAAACAATCTGACATTGAAGATATTGTAAACAATATAGTTTCCGAGCAAACGGATGTTGAAAATTCCATAGCAAAAGAAGAAGTTTCCGAACCTAAAAGAAATATCGCATTGGTTAAGGACGAAGAAGGTAGATTCCACATCATGGACACCGATACTGGAGACATTTTAGCCTCAAAATAATCAAAACCCCAATTTTTTTGGGGTTTTTTTTGTTACATTCAAGTATTATTTGTATATTTGTATTATGAGTTATATAATTGGAAATAAATGTATATCTGTTTGTGACACGGCGTGTGTGAAAGTTTGTCCGGTGGATGCCATAAATGGTCCTAAATTGGTTGATGGGGTTGGTTCCGAGGTTGAAAACATGACAAAAGAAGAGTTAGTTGGTTTACAATTATACATTAACCCTGACCAGTGTATTGATTGTGGTGCTTGTGTTCCCGAATGTCCTGAAGATGCAATTTATAAAGATGAAGACGAGGCAATTGCACTTGGGGATAGTGAATCAGTAGAAAAAAATTATGGTTTTTATGGACTTAAGTATAAAAAAATGATACAGTAATGTTAGATATATTAAAAAAAATATTAATAATATCATCATCATTAATTCTTGGTTTTGGTGTATGGTATTTGGTGATGTGGTTAATCATCACAAACCCTAACCCATTTATATGGAGTTTATTCTCGAAATTAGTTTATCTAATATTAAGTTACGGCAGCACTGAAGCGACACGTGAATATTTAATGAAAAGCTAAAATTAATTTTTTATTATCACATAAATTTTGTATTTTTATCCATATAAACTAACAACCTATGTCTAAGATAAAAGAATTAAAATCCAACAATGAAAATAATTTAAATCTAATTGATGTTATTGAATTATTTGGTTTTGAAAAAAAGTCTAAGTATACTGAAACATTACTTAGATTAATGAAAAATACTAAATCTCTCAAAGAACATGTTGAAGAGATTAAAACCGTTTTAATTAAAAACTTTCCTTTTATTGAAAAATCAGATTTAGATAAGTTTAATGATATCCAACTTTTGTTGGTTTATAGATTTATTGATTCTTTCTTCAATACATCAGATTTGATTAGTTTTAGAAAGTTTTGTGAATACAATGAAAGAGGGTTAATTGAACAAAATGATTTATCTAAATACAAATCATTCGAAGATTTGATTTCACAGATGAGCATTGCCGAAATGAAGGCTGAGGAAAAAGAAATGGAAAATCAAATCATTAAAATATTTGAAGATAATGATTGGTTATTGTTGAGACCATTAACACATTATGCTTCTATGAAGTATGGATCTAATACAAAGTGGTGTACGACTACGGAAAATAGTCCTGAGTATTTTCACAAATACACAAAAAGAGGTGTTTTAATTTATTGTATCAATAAAAAGACAGGTTATAAAGTTGCTTCGTTTTATTCATTAGATAAAAACGAACCAGAATTTTCATATTGGAATCAAAAAGATACTCGAATAGATTCTACAGAATCAGAATTAACATTAGAGTTAATAGGTTTTATTAGAGATTATGTGAAAACACCTAAAGTGAAAACAAATCACTTTATGTTAGATGATGAAACAAGAAAAATAGAAGAGGGAGGAGGATTTAGAAAAAGTAGAACCCACCAACTTACAAGAAGAATACAAGATGCGGTTAGGAGAGAGGAAGAAGTCATTCAAGATATTCCTGAACCAATAGAGGAACCAACCACATTAGATAGAATGCAGTTAATAAGTGGAACTAGTACAACAACCAATATGATTTTTAGTGGTTCGACTAGTGCAAATACGGTTTTTAGTGGTGTCGGAAACACTACGTACACCACAAGTAATTCGGAACCTCAGGAAATAAATGTCAGAAGAGAAGACTAATATGTGATATTTATTACATATGAAGATTATTTTGACTGAAAATCAGTTTAATACCCTTATTTCTGAATACTACGATAGAGACAAGATTTATATCCATAAAAGAATTATGGACAGTCTAAGGGGTGCACCAGGTTATATTTGGAAATATGCCAAGGGGTTACCCAGATTCTATGTTCGAGACGAAAATGGGGAACCTTATAAGGATGAATCAGGTGAAAAAATTGTCTTTACCCGTATTCCTGAAGTTTTATACAATTATATTCACGGAAATTTCTAAAATTATTTTTGGTTGGTATTGTTCTTTTTATTATCTTTGTGTTCTAAATAAAAAAGTATGAGTGAACAGAGAGACGAAAAAACGATTGTAAATCCGTATGTTTTTCCTGGTTTAAAAGTGAATGAAAAGGAAAGAAATAAAATTTACACCAAATCATTACATGGGAGATATAACGTATCTAAAGAAGATTTACTTTCCATTATTTCTGAGGAAAGTGGTGTCAGTGTAAAACAAATTATTGAAAAATCGAGAAAAAGAGAAGTTGTAAATGCACGATTTATTTTTTGTTTCATATTGAAAAATGATTTTGGTTACACACTCAAAAGAATTGGTGAACAAATAAGTGGTAGAGACCACACATCAATAAGACACGCATTAATTGAATACAGAAACAGAATAAACACCGAAGAACCATTCAAAATATTAGTAAATAATATCTATTCTAAAATAGGTTATAAATCAAAATAATATGAAAACATTAATAATTCATCCGAAAGATAACTCAACAAGTTTTTTAGATATAATCTATAAAGACATTGAAAACAAAACTGTAATTACGGGTGGCATTAGTAAAACTGACGTCATTAAAGAAATTATGAATCATGATAGAATTTTAATGATGGGACATGGTAGTCCAGGAGGTTTATTCTCAGTAGGACAATTCAACAATTGTGGTGCTTACGTGATAGACCAGACAATTGTACCTTATTTAATAAACAAATTAGAAAGTATATACATATGGTGTAATGCCGACAAATTTGTTGAAATGTACAATTTAAAAGGCTTCTATTCGGGAATGTTTATTAGCGAGGTAGGTGAGGCGTATTATTGTGGATTACCTGGCACAGAACAAGACCAAGTTGATGAGTCTAATTATGGATTCTGTAATATTATTGCAAAATACATTAATCAGGATAAAGAGATTATTCACGAAAATGTTACTAAAGAATATGGTCTGATTGCGGAAAATAATCCGGTTGCATTTTATAATAATAAACGACTTTATAAGTCATAATGTTATTAGAAAATAAAAATATTATTTGGTGTCACAAATCGGACTCAGCGTTATTTTGGGTTCACAATCTTTGTGAAACTAAAATAAAAATATATCAAGATGATAGAATAGAAATACACTATTCAAAAATTTTTGATTTATATTTTTTCTATTTACAAATTGAGGATACGGATTCTGATGATATAATTTCGAATATAAAACAACTTAGTAATAATAATTTACATGTTGTGCTTTCAGATTTTAGATGTATCGGTAAAGTAATTCAAACATTGGATAATGAAACTGACATTAAATATTCTATATTGAATCATTTCGGTGAAATGATTTATGACCATTATCCATTGAATGTAAAAGATTTAAAAAAAATTAGATTTTATTTTTCCTGCAGTGATTTGTTTAATACTCAAAATGAAATTTCCCAAACACAATACTCAACCAAGTTCATTAGAGATTTTAGATATTCACTGACATATTTTTATTTCAAGTTAGGGTATAATTTTTTAGAAAGAAATACAATTATACCACATAACTATGTCCATTCAAAGAAAGTATTTTTATATACAAAATCAAAATCGAATACTATAAGGGAAGATTTAATAAAAATGGCCCTGAACACGACAAAAATATATGAAAAAAACTTCGATGAAAATGATAAGTTTTGGTTTGAAATTAACAACAAAACACATCATACTTCGTCTTTGGTTGATTATAGTAAATGTCTTTTTAATCTAATAATCGAAACCCAACCGATTACAAAAGAAAAAAATATTTTAAGTAATTTTTGTACCGAAAAAACTCTCAAATCTCTCATATTGTCAACACCTTCTTATGTTCTCATGCAAGAAGATGTTTACAATGATTTAATTAAATTTGGATTTTATTTTCTGAACCAAGAATTTGGCGATTATAATTTTCAAAATTATATAAGATTTTGTGATTTTATTTCTAAATCAAAACAAAGTGATTTAGAAGATTTATATAAAAAAGTAGTAACCAAATCACAATACAATAAAATTAAATTAGAAGAATATATCTACTCAGACAAAACGAAAGAAATAAAATTATTAACTAATACAGATTAATTATGGAACTTAAAAAGTACAAGGTGATATTAAAAGAAGGAATATGCACAGACATATTTGACACACCTATGGAGGCGGCTAAAAAATTTGGTTCGAATATTGATAAAATAATCGAATTTACCCCACCAAAGAAAAAGAAAACAGATGCACCAACACATCAGGCACTTCTCATTTCTGCAAGAAGTGACGAAGATTTAGATATATCTTTAGATTGTGGTTATGCTGTTATGTACAACTGTCCAACAAAATCTAAGTTATATGAAGGGATGCCGTACTTAGAAGTATCAAAGAATTATGTTTTAGAAGGAAGAGTTGTTAGACTTGAAAAGTTTCAAAAGGCAATTCACACAAGATGGGGAAATATTGTACCGAGATTTCCTGACAGAATATGGAGATACACTATACATCATAGAGGATCTAAAATCATCTCAAGGACAGAAGCCGAAAGGAAATACAACAACCCACTAAATGGAACACAAGGTGGAATTAGTTACATCAAATTTTAAATTATGCCAAGAAGACCATATCAATATCCTGAAATCATAAAAGAATTAAAAGAATATGTTGATTGTAGTGATGTGAAACTAACATTAACATTCCAAAGAAAATCTTTATCTGAAACATTATATGTAAATGGAACATGGAATGATAAAGATTATTCCATTACGGCAGACATTTGTTGGAGGGGTGGTGAATTATATACCACAGATATAGATGTTGAAGATTTAATTAATCTTCTTAAGAAAAAAAATATCTCCGAAATGACTCATAAAGATTTTAGTAGTTTGGAATTAAATGAAACAAGAGATGGAGATACTAGTTTTTATGATTTAGAATGGAGTGAGCCATTAACAGAAGAAGAGATGGAAGATGCACCAAGTGAATGGGATATGTACAATGATGGTGAAATATCAGATGCGTGGTATGAGTTTGATGGTGGTATCGATACTTTGACAATTGAGGTCGGTGACTATTCAAGAGTTATTACGGAATAAATAAAACCCCGAATAGGGGTTTTTTTATTTGAATTATTTTCAGTATATTAAACATATGGTTTATAGTAAAATTTTATTGGGTATTTTGTTTGGTTTGATAGGTCAAGTCGGGACTTTTCTACAATTACAAGTTTCATACAAATACGGATGGTATGAAAAATACCCATGGATAATTATTCTGGCAAGTGTCCCTCTTGGATGGCTTTATATACAGTCCGTAAATAACTTTATAGTGGGTTTTGGTGGTCAAATATGGCCGAGTAGACTTATTGGATTCGGGGTAGGGGTAATTGTGTTTACAACCCTTTCCCATTACATATTTAAAGAACCGTTAGACCTAAAAAACGGTATTTGTCTACTATTAGGATTTACGATAGTTCTCGTACAATTATTTTTAAAATAATTTTGACTATTAAATAAAAATACCTATCTTTGTGTGAAATAATAAAGATGAGGTATTTTATTTATTTCTTACTATTCGTTTTTTTGATTTCTTGTAAAAAAGAAATACCGGTAATTTTTGTGGAAAAACCTGAAGATAAGCCGATTAACAGTAATGATTCCACCCAAACAAATAAACCACAAGATACGATAGTAATTATTCAAAAATCTTATTCTTTAGATTCGGCATCTAAAACAAATAAAAAGACATCGTGGTTTACCACAAATAAAACATTCGACGAAATTGTGGATGTACAACGAACACATTTTAAAGGATTTATGGAAAATAATGGAAATTTTAGTCCATATATCTTTAGACAAAATACCATTGCCGATTATATTAGTGAAGGGGGTGCATATTTTTATTATGATTTCAATAAAGACGGAAAAAAAGATGTGTGGACATGGTGTTATAAGAGCCCTTTTAATACAAATGCAATCGGTATTAGTGTTTTTTCTGAGTATGAAAAAAATAATTTTACATCCACAAATATTAAAATTCAAAAAGTATTAACGTCATTGAGAAAAGCAGTAGTTTCTGATTTGGACAACGACGGTTATGATGACATTTTAATGTTTTCCCAAGGTTATGATTCTCATCCATTTCCTGGTGATTCAATTTGTATATATTATCCAAAAGATGACAAATATCAATATCTTTCAGAAGATATTGGTTTTTTTCATGGTGGTGCTGCGGGGGACATTAATAATGACGGATTAATTGATATAGTTGCTTTCGGATTACCACATATGATGAACAACACACCTACAATTTATATTAACAAAGGAAATAGGAAATTTATTAAATCAACTTCTAATAATATTAATTTTCCG
>JACCDG011969739.1_pt1 | contig 12304 bp, 7 predicted proteins | sample 7442471 | NCBI WGS metagenome assembly JACCDG01 (sample SAMN15323444, study PRJNA562643) | freshwater metagenome | isolation source: river surface water | place: USA:Blue River Watershed | collected 2017-08-17 | reverse complement strand
CACCAAAACCGTCACCCCAAGTATTCCATCTATAATATGGGACATATTGTGATTTATCCCCCAAATATCCAGGTTTATTAAGGCAAACTCTAATTTTATATCCGTTATATTCAACAGTTTCATTATCAGGATTATCCTCCGAATAAACAAAGTTAATCCCCACCGGACCTTGACCATCAAAAGAGTCAATGTATTCTGTATAAGGAGAATCATCTTCTTCAATTTCAAATGGATAGATTCCTGTTTGAGTGTTGTAATTGATTAATTGAACAATGTCACCATCCATTCTTCCGTTACCCCTTGAATCAAATAAATCGGGAGCATCTAATCTACCTTTCTCTTTTATCTCTTTTGATTGTAGAACGTATTCCATCAAATCATCAATAGGTTTGAACGATGTTGAACCTATACTCCTAACAACCGAGCAGTTTGGATCTAATTCAGGATCAACACAGACCTCATTAATCCAACTGGTCCTTGGCCCCAAATCAATAATTGTTGTTGGGTAGTTAATTTCCTTTCTTGGATTTTGTTCGTTAGGTTTTCTATTTTGACCATAGAATCCTTTATTATAATCTGTGCTTGATAAATTATAGGTTGGGGACCATGGGGTAGATCTGTAATAAAAATGTGTTTCATTTTCATCTTTTACATGAACAAGATTATCCGTACAATATCTCTTAGCGTCAGCAGCACCTCTCTTCATAAATTGAAAAAAGTATAGTGCTCCGGATAACCAACTATCACTAAACACATACGAAGTAATTCCACCACACATAATCATACCTAATCTTTTTCTTCGGATATAATCGTTAAGTAATTTCACATTTTTACCCGCTAAAGGTACAATAGTATAAACTCCGTCTCTAAACTCAGAATAACCTGAAATGGTACCATTGTTATCGGGGTCCATATATTGTCCATTTTCCTCTCTCACTCTTCTACTATTGGCTCTTGCCTGAAACGGTGCTCCAACAATACATCTGTATGACCTATTTTGCCACCACCAACTTGAATCATCTCTAGTATGTAAAGAAACAACCGCAGCGTAATTATCCTGTGGTCTTGGCCCACATGGATTTTCATCGTCACCAAAAGAAATATCGTAACTATTGTCTAATTGATTGAATATTGGCCAAGGGTATAATTGGATTCTATTCGGGTTTGATCCTCTATTTAACCATGGATTGGTTAATGGACTTGTACCACCACTTAAATTTTCTTTAAGTTGGTTCTTGGAAATTAAGAAATCACGTACACCTGAATATGTTGCACCATCAAAACCAATAGAAGATAAGTCGTCTGATGTAATCATACCTACACTATATGGTGAACCTGTTAAATTACCATAAGTTGTGGTACCACCACTTAAAGGGATACCGTCACCGGTTGGTAGGGTTAACGCAACTAAATTCATTGATCCATCTGAATCATAGATTGTGTCATATTTTGAACAACCCGATTCAAGACCATTATTACCTGAAATAGGTTCGGGTGTGTCAATATATATTAAACGTTTGATAATAACTTGTCCTTGAGTTGTGTGACATGAATTACCATCTGTTTCATCAATATTCTTATTAAAAATTAATGCAATTGTCTGAGCAATCTCACCATATAATCCATTAATAGAGTAATCTCCATCGTCAATTGGGAATGGAGCCCCTCTACCAACTTGAAAATAATAATAATGACTATTAGGTCCTGTTATACCTAATCCTTGTGGGTCTGACTGACCAATAGACGAAGGAACAATTTCAACTTCCAAAACAAATCTATGATCGTCTATTGTATGACCAACATTGAATGTAGATCCCGTCAATATATTTTTTTGTACGGTTGTAAAATAAAGATCAACATCAAGATTAGATTGTCCAGATGCACTACCATTATTTACAACAGTAATACTTCCACTCGTGGCTGTGGGCGTTGCTGTTGCATATATTGTTACGACTTCACCCGCATTTAAAGTATATGTTTGAATTCCATTACCACATGAATTATAATTAATTGTTGTTCCTGTTCCGTTTGTGGTTTCAGTTACCTCATATTGATTACAACCACTTGGTAGAGATGTTTGATAATTCTCAACCATTGTTTGATTTGAAAACACGACAGTACCAATAGTTCCACTCCTTACATCACGAATATCAACTCCTTGAACGGCAAAATCTGTTGGTTCATCTTCATTGTCTTCTGAACATTTCTCACAATCTGGATAAGTAACTAAACTAAATCTACTAATCCATCTAAATTGTAACCTTTTAGTGAAAACCATTAGGTTATTTCCCGCTACTTTAATATCTTTAAGTGGTAACCCTTGAATAGTGTCTGCCAAATCAAATAATACCCCCAAAACAAACTCTTTAATAAAAAGAATAATTGTGTTTAAAATCTGTTCCAATAAAATAATGAAACCAATAATAAAGAAATTAAATCTATGATTTCTTACTGCTTCGTTGATTGGAAAGTAATTGTTTGTTTGTGCACAATCATCTTTTTCTGATGGCCAAATTTCCTTAATACCGATAAATGATTCTCTCCTATCTTTAGTGAAAAAACTAAATGTCGATTCTAAAGCACTTTTTTTATCATATTTGTTTAGATATTGAGTTACTGTGTATACTCTATTATATCTAAACTTGTAAAAATAGTCTTGTGGAACACCTATCTTACCTTCACTAATACTTTGACTATCCGTTCCAGTTATGTATGGAATCATCTCTTGGGGATAATCATCTATATTGGTTGAGAATGCATATGATTTTTTATTAATGGTAGATTGTCGACCACGATTTAAAGTGTCCCCACTATGAACTTCTCTAATGTTGGGTACTAAAAACTTACCAGTGAATCTGTTTCTTTCTCCCGTATCATCACTTAAAGAGAATCTAAATCTATATATTCCTTCTGTTGGTATCCCCTTTCTTTCCTTTGATAAAACCAATTCACCAAATTCATTTGTAATATAATAATCAGTGTTCATTGGTACTCTAAAAAAGAACACACCATTTTCATCTATTGTACTGTCAATTGCAAATTTTTCAAGTATTGGTCGATTTATCTGTGGAATACCATTTGAGTTTTTTTCGTATTCACCTGTAAATCTAATTGATTCAATATCACCTTTATATGTTGTTAATCGACATTTCTCACCCATTTGATTATCGACATTACAATTTACCCTTAGTGCATCTTTACCGGAGTCAGTAAAGGTTCCACCCATCATAATTGCATATGGTTCTAATCTAACTCCTCTTGTACCTAAATCAAAATCAGATCTTGTAATACCAATTTCACATAAATCTTCATTACCCCAAAACGGATAAACCTCTATTGTTTTATCAAATGAAATAATCTGTGGTAAAGTGTCTAAATTTTCAGAAGACATGTATGTGTATTTGTTTTCAAATTTTTCTTCTGAAACACCCTCGTATATAAAATCATATGGTACCATTGACTGACATCCAATATCAGATAAGTCAACGTCCACATGTAATGTTTGTGTACCGAGTGGTACTCCCCAAATCATAAAGTCACCCGATTCGTTTGTTTTTACGGTGAACTTATAATACTTCTCATAAATTTCTAAGTATTCTTCTCTATTGAGAATGTCTTCTTGGTCGGGAAATGTACCGGTTGGTGAATGTCCACTATGTTGTTGTCTTGATGGTAAAAGATTGTACTTATATCCACTCTCATCTCTATCTGAGACAGATTTATATGGATATAATTCAGATATTAGGGGGTCGTTCTCATCTACCTCATCTAAAGGTATAAAAATAGAAACTCTTGTGTTTGGTACACCGAATCCATCGTTTACACTAATCCTACCAACAACAACACCATAATCTGCACAAAGTGAAGTGTATACGTCCTTTTGTGTAAATTTTAATGAAAGTATTTCGAGTAAATCAAAATCTTGTTTTAATTCAACTCTTATTACTTGATCTTTACCAATATTTGTAGATATTCTATGCTTTTGTGCCATTCTTATAATAAATAGAAACAATGAGATTTTCCATTTTAATATAAGAAAATTTCAAATTAGAATGTAGTGGAAACCAAAGGTTTTACCCTTACTTTTATATCTTTATTTGGGAATCTAATTTGGAATATTTGATTTGATTTCATGAATACAGTCATATCGGATTGAACGATTTGTTTTGTTGCTTCATTTACATATCCAACAGATGCTTCGTTTGTGGAATATTCACCACCAATTTTACCGTATATTCTGATATCAACAACACTAACAACACCGGCAACTGTACCGATTTCTTTAAATAATTCACCCACAAATAATGGGTCACCCATTTTTCTCTTTTCTATTGAGAAATACTCTATAGCCTTTTCAATTACCGTTCTTACAATTTCGGTTTCACTTTCATTCTTATCTCCTAAGATGTCAACTTCTAAACCAACATCAATAACTTCACCACTTTCAATTTCTAAGTAGTCATTAATCATTCTATATTCAGAAAGATATTCTATGATGTTGTTTTTTAATGTGTTAGAAACAACATTTGTTAGATTACCTCTTTCGTCATATGAAGTTAATTTTATTTTAACCTTATTGTCCTCCTCCATTACGTTAACCTTTGCGGGTGCTCCGAATGTAGACGGCATATTTTCAATCATAGATTTGTAATCATTTAATGTTACTGCTCTATTTTGTGCTGCGAAATTGTATGCAACCATATTTCTAATTTCTTCAATAGTCGGTTGGTCTGCACCACCGATAGCCGGAGTTACGTTTGTAACTCTTAATGATTGAATTACTTGTGTGTTTACTGTTGCAACAGGTCCATTAACATTGAAATCAACATTATCAACATTTGTAATGATATTAACACCTAAATTACTGTCTTTACCACCACCAATTCTATATTTTACAAACAACGTTGTGTTTGACTTTGGAATTGCACCCAATGATAGGTTATTAAGATATGTTGCAAGATTTACTTTTAAAGTTCCTGACATATAATTGTCAAGATTGTCTAAAGGATTTACTGTACCTGAACCAAATGTTAATGAAAAATAACCCTCAGGTGTGTATTCTGTAATAAATTTATTACTTACATCAATGTATGTACCTGCCTTAAAGTTTTCTCTGTCTGAAACTTTTGTTGAATCAGGTATAAACACTTTGTTCTCCATTAGAGATTTAACTTCATACCATTTATTTGCAACTGACGAAAACTCAGCTAAGGTTGGGTTTGCACCAAATGTTGTTCCTTCTTTATGTATAACAGATGTAACACCTAATACGTTTTGTTCAGGTAAGTACATTTTCAAGAATGGTTTTTGATCAACATCTGTGATAACTTTTCTGAAAACTCTGGTTACACCATTTACAACCGCTTCTCTTTTTGTAATTGTGTATGATATTAATTTATTATTACCGTCGAAATTTGGTATTTTTAATCTGTTTGGTTCTCCTTTACTATTGAATGGGTTTGAAAAATCTATGTCCTCTACCGTTTCAAAAATTTGACCTCCACCTGATACTTGTGCCCCCGCTCTTAATAAACCCAAATATTCAGTTTTTTCTTTATCACCACTTACGGGAACATTTATTGAAAAATCACATAATGCAACTGATGGTCTGTTACCCGGTATTCTTAAACCGTATGTTTTTGCAATATGAAATAACGATTGTCTTTGTTGTGCGAAATCTAATATTGTTTCTTGCCAAACTCTGTCAATGTGAAAATGTAAATTATCCGCAACCGCAGCATTTAAATCTAATAAAACAGAAAAGATTGATGCGTCATTAGTGTTCTTTACTAAATCAGGATAATATTGTTTGGTTAGATTAACCAATTCTTCTCTCAATCCCGCAAAATCTCTTGTTGCGTATGTTATTTTCTTTGACATATTATATATTGATAATTATAAAGTCCGAAGATGAAAATGCTCCGTTATTAACTGTGTAATCAATTCTTACTTTGGCAGTATATGGTTTACTCGATGCGTCCGATACTCTAAATAATCTTTCGTCTTCATCTTGTGTAAACATTCTTTCTTCTTCAGGGTCGTTTTCTGCTGAGTTTATTTTTATTGAGTTTATATCTAAATTAGGTATGTACTTTTTAACACCGTCTCTAATTTCCTCCTCTATTAAATTAAAACTAACTACATCATTTTGTTCAAAAATATATTCATAGATTCTTGTACCAAAATCAGGTAAATAATACCTCGTACCCTTTCTTGTTAAAAGAAGGTGTATTAGGTTTGCCCTAACTTCTCTTTCAGGTGTTTCGGTCATTTTGAGATAATCACCCTTGTTACTATCTCTAAATGGATAATCTATACCATATGTCACTGCCATAACAATAAATATAAACTAATATAAAATGGTAATAAATAAAAAACCCAACCGAAGTTGGGTTCAATAGTAGTGTCTTGATATTCACCCCCTGTATTCTCGAGACCTGGGTGCTCAAGGTACGCCTTGACGACAGTAGTACTTTGAGGGAGTCACCCATTAATTTTAAGCTTCACAGCTAACACAATCAGGATCCATCGCTTGTGCTGCAATATCACCTCTTAAAACGGATTCAGTTCTCATATAATACAAAGTTTTTACACCTTGTTTCCAAGCTTCTAAGTGTACCTGATTTATCCATTTTGGATCTGCAATTGCTGGAAAAGCTAAATTCAATGAAACAGCTTGGTCGATGTATTGTTGTCTCACACCAGCTTGTCTAACTAAATCTAATTGATTAATTTCTTTAAATGTTTTAAACACCTCTTTAACTGATGATATTTTGTGTTTATCTTCTTCTTTTACTTCACTACATTCAATTACCTTAGCATCGACAAAACACCATTCGTTTAAGAAATCCAATCCTTGTACTGAACCTCCGTCTGCCAAAATTTGGTCCCAAACTTCTTTTGTGTTTTTACCAATTTTACGAAGTACTCTTTCTAATTCAGGGTTCTTTCTAATGAATGTACCTTTTGAAGTTTGTTCGGTAAACACGTTTGCCGCCCATGGTTCAATACCACTACTTACGTTACCACTCAACTTAGAGTTTGATACTGTTGGTGCAACTGCTCTTAGGTGAGTATTTCTAAACCCACTTTCTTTACACCATAATGGTTCACCAAATTCTTTTGCCAAATCTCTACTTGCTCTTTCAGATTCGATTTTAATTTGGGAGAAAATCTTACGAGTTTCAAATTGTGCGGTCAACCCTTCAAATGGAACACCTTTTTGTTGTAAGTAAGTGTGCCAACCTAAAACACCTAATCCAAGTGCTCTACCTCTTTCCGCTGAACGTACTGCATTATCAAATCCTCTTAAGTTTTTAGCTCTTTGGATAAACTCTTCTAATACACCATCTAAGAATATTGTTGATGTATAAACCAAATCAGTATCCTTCCATTCATCGTATTTTGCCAAGTTTAAAGAACTTAAACAACAAACAAATGAATGTGATTCGTCTGTATGTAAAACGATTTCAGAACAAATGTTTGTCATATGTACTTTCAATCCGTTCTTCTTATACATTTCAGGATTTTGTTTATTAACATTACCCTTGTACATGATGTAAGGTTCACCAGTCGCTTTTCTCTTCTGAAGTAACTTACCCCATTTTCTTCTTGCCTCTTGATCACCTTCTTCTAATTTTTTCATGAATTTATCACTAACCACAACACATTGGTGTAGGTTTAATGATTGACGATTCACGTCTCCCTTTGGTTCTCTGATTTCTAAAAAGTCTTCAAAGTCTTTGTGGTCAATTTTAATATTAACAGAAGCGGCTCCTCTTCTTACTGAACCTTGATTAGTTGCAAGAATTGTTGAATCATAAATTTTTATAAATGGAATAACACCATCTGAAGTTCCGTTATTTGTAATCTTAGCACCGGCCGGTCTAATCATATTGATACCAATACCGACACCACCTCCGTGTTTTGCTAATAACATTAATTCAAGGTTCTTATTTCCAATTTCAAAAATACTATCACCAACATCAATACCAAAACAAGAGATTGGTAAACCTCTGTCCGTACCTGTGTTAGATAATACAGGTGTTGCCAAACATAACCAACCCTTCCAAATATAATCAAAGAATTTAGTTGCTAAATTTGGTTTACCTAATCTTTTCGCAACAGTGGTTGCAACTCTCCAATACGCATCTTTTGGTTTTTCTCCTGGTAAGAGATAACCTTTAGATATTGTCTTAACATAAATTTCTGTGTTTCCCCAACTTGGGAAATCAACATCGAGCTCCCAACCGAGTTCTTCTCCGTAGTTCTTCATATTTCAATAAAATTTTTACTAATTAAAAAATATCATCCCAATTTTCACCCTCTCCCGCTTTAGAATAATCAGTTGGTCTGATTGCGAAGAAATCGGTGTGTGTCACTCCACCGGTAAGGTGGTAAAACCAATCTAATTCAGATGCTCTCTTCTCATTAAATTTGAACATTGGTTCATATCCAAGTTCAACTAACTTTTCATTAATTCTTTTTGTGATGAATTCTTTCAAATCACCAGCTTTTAGATTTTCAAGATCACCCATTTCAAAAATTTTATCAATGAACTTGTGTTCTAATTCTTGAATTAATTTTGCGGCATTAAAGATATCTTCTCTTGCCTCTTCTAATAATTCAGGATACTCCAAACACATGTGTCTGAATAATTGACAACCCATTTTTGAATGTAGTGATTCGTCTCTAACACTCCATTTCATTTGTTGTCCAATCCCTTTCAATAGATTTCTCATTTGGAATGAGTAAAGAACTGCAAATGAAGAATAAAGTGCAACACCTTCAGCGAACGCTGAAAATATCGCCAAACTTTTACCAACTTCAACTCTAGCCTTGTGATTTGTTTTTAAATCTTCTGGTGTCCAATCTGCTGTTGTATTAGTAAGTAATTCAAATCTTTCCTTCATTGTTTCATCATGTAGGAAACCTTCAAAATCTTCTAAACCTAAAGTCTCATTTAAATAAGAATATGCAATAGAATGAATTGTTTCTTGTGAACCAAAGGCCATAGCCATCTGTCTAATCTCATGCTTTGGAAACCATTTGGTAACCATACCTGTCCAATAATCAGAAACCGCACATTCTGTTTGTGCAAATCCTAAAAGAATATTTCCTACTAAATGTTTTTCAGATTCGTTCAGATTTTCATTCCAATCTTTTACGTCACCCTGCATAGGGATTTCTGTGTGTAACCAAAATGCCTGCATTTGCTTCAACCATCCCTCATTATAGTATTCAGGGTATTCAAATGGTTTAAACGGAATTCTCTCTGCGAATAACTTACTCATATCATTAATTAATTTTGTGTTTTTAATTTTCTCTCCTGTGATTTCTTAAATACTTCTGCTGCACGATTTGCTCTTTTTTCTTCTTGTTGATGTTCGTGACCAAGTAAGGTATTTTGTGATTCGGTATCAATTAATAAAAATTGATTATCAAATTTACAATTTTGCCAAATGATTCCATCTTTACCAACACGAGATTTTAACAATGTTAATGTTGCCAAGTTATTCTCTTTTTGTTCAAGTGTCTTACCAATTGAAAGGATAACGTGTGCAATTTGTGCCTTTTTGATTGAACCACCCATTTGGTCTCCCGTTACAACTTCTGATGAAATTGATTCACGGTTTCCTTGTGTTGCGGTCCAAATTGCAATATCGAACTCAGATGTCATCGCCTCTAAACTTCTCATGATTGAACCTTCTCCTTTCCATTCTTCTCCGTTTACACTTCTTTCAGGTGAAATACAATCAACATAATCAATAACAACCAAATCAGGTTTAAATCCTTCTGAAATCATTTTTCTAATTCTAGATTTGATTTCGGATATAGTGATACTATCACTTGGTAATTTGGACAATTTCAAAGAACCGGTTGATCTTTCTTGTTGTTCTCTTACTAATCTTAAAACTTCCTCTTTGAATTCAGGTTGTTCATCTGGTGCAACACCTGACCAAATAGTGTAATGTTTTCTTTTAATTTGACCTTCATTATCTTCGAAAAATATTTGAAGGACATTGAAACCATCATTATATGCGGTGTTTGCTATTTTTGTAAGAACGGTAGTCTTACCTGTACCGGTAGGTGCTAACACAACCGCTAATTCACCTCTACCTAAACCACCCTTTAAAACATTATCTAATCCAACGATACCTGTTCTAATTGGTAATCTATAATCCTTCTCAAGTGCATCATCAATATTATGAAAGACATCTGTTACAGCATCATTCATAATACCAACTTGTAGTGCTTTTTGAATTATTTGTTCAATCTTATTGTAAGATTCAAATTCACCACTTTCGATAATTGATGAGATACTTTTTAGTTCTTTTTTTAGATTTTGTTGTTTGCAAAAATTCAATGCCTTGTCTTTTACAAACTCATTATTCTTTTCTAAATTTTTTATCGCTTCTAAAGTATCAATGTGTGGTCGATTCACATCTTTGTTACCACCCTCCGACATTATTTTTTGTGCCAGAGTGTCATAATTCGGAACCTTTGTATATGCCTTATGGAGTTCTTTGATATTCTCCATAATAAATTTAAAGGAGTTATTATCAAAATACTTACTCTCTAAAACATCTACAATAGTGTCACCAAATTTTTTGTCTTCAATGATAGACTTAATTAATTGTTGTTGAAATGTGTGTCCTAAATAACCAAAATTTTTTTCCTCTGATGACATATATTTTTTTTTATAATTGATAGTTAAGGTAAGTTGTTTCCAATTCTCTCGAAGACAATATGTCAGTCAAATCTGACAAAATTCTCTTCAACTTTGGACGAATATCTACAGTGTATCTAACCTTTGGGTGGAAGTAATACGCCGGAAATATTCTTTGAATAAATACATCCTCATTAAGCTTAATTTCTATCAAAAATTCCTCTTTTTTGTTGTCTTCGGGTTCTTCCACACTCTCTAAATTGAGGAAATAATTTTGATTTTCACATAGATAATCGGAAGTTTTTATTTTCAAATCTTCACTGATTTCTTCAGAAATATTTTTTACATAATAATGCAAATCCATTGAGCTTCTTGCTTGTGGATTATGTCCTTTTACATTGAAATATCTTTGACAAACAATATTACCGTCTAACGTCAAAAGAAATTCAAATTTTGTGATGTCCTGTTGATTAGTCATAATTTTTAATTTTAATTATTCTTTTATTTTTTTCTTTTCTAGTCAATCTTAAAAATGGATTTAGGAAATTTGTCCAAGCGTCATCCGATTTGGGTAAGAGGTTGAATATTCCGTCCTCCATCATCATTTTCATTGTATTTTTATAAGATCTTCCTTCGGGGTCTAAAACATCCGTTATTAGTGATGTTATCGTTTCTTTGGCATCTTCAGTTAAGAAGGGTTCGTCCAAACTAACAATTCGTTTATTTACACTGTAGAATTCCTCACCAAACACCCCATGTTTAGTTACACCGGTTAGTATATTTTTATACAACCAATTGTTCTTATCGTTTTCAAGAAGTAAATTGGTTCTTTCAATAACTTCCTCAAGTGTAACCGCTCTTTCTTTTATTTCGGGGAATAATCCTATGAATCTTTTCAAACCCATACTTTTAATCCCAAAAATATTGTCTGAAGGGTCACCACAGAGAATCTTTACCAATTTGATATTACTGATATGAATATCCTCGTGATTGTAGGTCACAATATCATTTATTTTGTAAAGTTTACCGTGTGAAGGATTGTAAATAGATGTGGTTTCAGAAACAAGTTGTGTTAAATCACCATCAGATGAGTAGATAATTTTTTTCTCATTTTGTGAATTGAGAACGTAATATGCAATACAATCATCTGTTTCACAATACTCAAATTCACCTTGTCTAACGTAGAGTTCTTCTAAGTATTGTTTAATTCTGTTTCTTTGATAACTGTAATTATCTAATTCCTCCTCTGACCTGATTCTGTTTCTTCTGTTTTCTTTGTAAAGATGATAAATTTGTCTTCGTTGATACGAACCATCTTCTCCATCCCAAAAGACCACGATTTTGTCTAAATGGTGTGTCTCAAACGATCTTCTAAGAGTATTGATAAAATGATAAATTCCTCCAATATGTTTACCCTTATAGAAATGATTCTTGAGACCAAAAAAACCAATTGTGAGTAGATTGTCACCATCGACTAATAAAACGGACATTAAAATTTATTATTAATTATTCATCCTCAGTTACAACTTCCATATCTTCCGCGTCTGTAACGTTAACGCCTAACATTTTACTAATATAATCTCCGTGATTTGATTTGTAAAGTTCAATGCTTTTCTTTTCTTCAACATCGTCTCT
>JACCDG010646774.1_pt1 | contig 12306 bp, 7 predicted proteins | sample 7442471 | NCBI WGS metagenome assembly JACCDG01 (sample SAMN15323444, study PRJNA562643) | freshwater metagenome | isolation source: river surface water | place: USA:Blue River Watershed | collected 2017-08-17 | reverse complement strand
GGTGGCTTTATTCTTCGATATCTTCGGCCGCGGCTGCGTTAAGGATGTAATCCGCTGCCTTTTGGGCCTGGCTGGCTGCCTGTATAAGCATTGTCACATCATCCCGTAAGGCACTTAACCAGTTTTTCACATATGCGGCTGTGTTTGTTTCAGTGGCATCGGTATTAATGCCTGTGGCACCTATGAGGAAAGCGGCTGTCATCTCTGCCACTAATTCTTCTTTTGAATAATCTTTTGATCCAAAAACGTGATCACCGACATTCCGATTAAGGCGGGTAGTGTGGGCTGTGCTATGGGCTAATTCATGGAATAAAGTTTTGTAATATAACTCTGCTGATTTGAAGCACTCCATGGGTGGCATTGCCACTTTATCAAGGGTGGGATAATAGCAAGCTTTTTCACCGCGATTCACTTCCAATTTGGGCCTATTGGGCATTCCATTAACCACGGTTTCCGCTGCCTGGATGGGGTCCACTGCTGCCCGCTCTCTACGCTGGGGGAGAGTGATATTTTTTACCTGGTCCGCGTTGAATACGTTGTAATAGCGCATGGTAAAAAACTTCTTTTCTTCGCCTGTCTCTTTATCCGTGGTAAACCCTACTTTCATGAAGATAACCGGGGTGGATTTTTCACCCGTTACATCTCCACCGCGTTCTATTGCCTGATTAAAGGTCATCCAGGTATTAGACTTGTATCCCTTGGCTTCCTTTTCCATGTCCAATAAAAATACATTCATGCCGGTATAGCCGCGGCCGCTGATATTATGCGGCATGTCGCCGGGTTTCCATGGCTTGGCCCAGGGTAAGGGGGAGCCGGCCTGTACCTTTTCAATAATGCGGTTTGTGATGATTTCATACACTTTGTTTTTAGGGGTCTTGTTTTCCATGATGTTTTATCCTTTTAGTTTACAGAGATAATGCGACCATCGAAGCGCATAAAAAACAAAGTGCGGGCTTCTGATTCCGTGGCTGCTGTTATGGTGGTTGTTTCCGTGGATCCGTTCGATTTTCGATATAAGATGCTGTATGTATTCATGGTTTTTCACTCCGTTTTTAGTTTTGAGGCTGGCGGCCTCTTGTTTATTTATAATCAAAGTATATACCCTATTTTATAGAATGTCAATAGGAAAAACCTTTTATTCACCTTACAGTGGATGTGCAAAAGGTGGACAAAAAACGTGTATAATTATCGTATGGCTGAAAAGATAAGAGAATACTATGACGAGGAAACCGGTCAAAACCTGATTGAATATGATACAGGCTTAATTCGGAATGCCGACACCGGGCGGGTTGTGAAACCCGGTACAAGTCAGATGATTACCACCGAAAATGCCAGCGCTTACCAGCGCAGGCGAAAAGAATTAAGCCGGCAAATGGTGCGAGAGGTCGCGGGCAAGCACGTAGAGGCCCAAAAGTACACTTTAGAACGGGGCGATTTGGCATATAAGGCTGCAATTATCGAAAAAGTGATGGATAAAGCCATGCGTCCCAGCGATCCAAAGCAAGTGGAAGCCGCGAAATTCATTATTTCCCAGGCTGGCGATGATGATTCAGAGGATAAACAGGGCGATGATGACACAACAATCAAGGGCGTTTTGCGTGATGTGGCAGATATCGCCAGGGCCATGACACAGAATACACCTATGCGAAGCAATATCAGTATAGACAAGTAGTTATTGCATGAATGAGATAATAATATTTATCGCAACCATGACAGCGGATCACCTCCCCCACTCACCCACTCATGCGCGCGCCTATGCCTGGACTGTGATGGGCAGCCATGCACACATGCAGCACGTAAAAAAATGCGATGCCCATAATTTGATTTTCGCGTGATGTTTCGCGCGCCAGGGGGGGCGGGGCCACGTCCGGTTCACATATATAATATATATATATATCCCCCCGCAAATTTTTTTATAATTTTCGGAGAACGTCTTTTCAAAAGGAGTCACCATGGCAAGTAAACCAAAAGATGAAGTAATCGCAGTGGAGGAACCCCCTGCTACAACGGACAGCAAATCCTATACAGATTATCTTGATCAAATGGCCCTGCAGACATGCGGAGCTATTGGGGTGGTGGTGAAGGAGGAAGATAAAAACCTATCCCCCACCTTCAAGGTAATTCGTAAAGCCCTGGGGGATGTTCATGCCAATGCGAAGCTGATCGAGAAGAAAATCAAGGAACATGAAGCCAAGCATATGGAGCGGGATGCCCTGGAAGTTGCAGAGCGGAACAAGTCGGCAGGATAATGACTGACTTTTCCGATCTTTTGTTATTGGCGGAAAAAAGCCCTGATGCCTTTGTGGTGGCACTCTCCAAATTATCTTTGGAGGAAATAACCCAATTCTTCACCATTTATCCTGAAATAAGGATGAAGGTCATCGAACTTGACGAAACGTTGAGTGCTGGTGATGATGTGACGGTGAATGGGTTCAAAGTGGCATACCGCGAATTCTACGGAGGGCGGGAACTGCCTTATGTGGATATTCCCGTTGCTGAAGCCTTTGTATGGGCTTTCCACAATAAAAAGGGTGTAATGTATGAAAGTTGGCGTGGGAAAGGAAAATCAACCTTCTTTGCTGCATGGTGCCCCTATGTGATTGGGTGCCGACCTGTGGGCTCCACAGTGTTGGTGCGTGTGAATGGTCCCAAAGCGCAGGAAATGGGGAAGTTGATTGCCGACCTGATAGAAACAAACGAAGGCTGGAAAAAGTTGTTTCCCATGGTCATTCCCGACATGCGGGCGGGATGGAGCGTGGATAATGGCTTTCAGGTAATGGATCTTCGAGTGACGGGTCCACAGGATGCGCCAGATTTTGAGGAAAGATACGCAAAGTGGCGCATGATGTGTTTTGCAGACCATCTTTCAGAAAAATCCTTGATCTGCGTTGGTATCGAAAGTGGATCCATCATCGGCTTACATCCTACCAATGGCGCGTGGTTTGATGATCTTCATGACGAATTGAATACCCGTTCCCAGGCTGAAATGAAAAAGGTTGTGGATATTGCCAAGGGAAATGTAATTCCTACCTGGTTTGGTGCTGGCGGTTCCCCCACGTTGGGTGTATTCTGTACCCCGTGGAGCAAGAATCCGCCGGATGTGTATCAAGTATTTCTTTCCACGGGATTGTTCAAACATATCAAGATGCCCATTTTTGTGGAGGATCCCGATGGGGAACCGATCCCCGCAGAAATTACGATCGAGGATGAAAAAGGCGTGCGGACGGTAGCCATAGATCCCGATTGGGCTGGGAAGAAAATCAGGCCGACCTGGCCCGAGAAATTCCCCGTTCAAAAAATTGCGGAAATGATCCATGCATTCAAGACCCGTTTTGGGCAAATGTGTTTGTGCAATGTGGATCTTTCGAAGCCTAAAAATATGATATATCAAGATTTTCTGGAAGATCAAATCCGTTGGGACCAATGGGAAATGACAACGGGTGTTGACCCTGTTGGAACTGTGGATGGTGTTTCCACAGGTGATGGAATTTCTCACTTCGCAATGGCAAACATTTTGAAAACCCCATATAACTCTTTGGTGATCGCTGATGGATTGATCGAAAAGATCGATGCATTGGAGGGAGAACGCAGGATATTGGAAAACCAAAGGCGCTACATGAAAACATATCGGCGGGCCTCCATTGAGAAAAACGGTTCAGGGGCAATCTTCATAGGTATGATTACCCGCAATAAAGGTGTAAAATATGCAGCACATGAAGTATCTGAATTGGGCCACGGCACAAAACGTGAAAGACAGTACAGATTTTTGCAGCCGCTTTTCCGAAGTGGTGCATTGGTTGTCTCCACGGCTGATACTCCATTCTTGAACGCGGTACGTGAATATTGTGACAACTTTCCGCATTTTGACAGGGATTCCTATCTTTGGGATGTTGGCGATTCCATTGCCATCGCTGTGTTGGATATTCCCGAAATTTGGACGAACCTTATACGGGAAGATGCGCAAACCACAATATGGGGTTCAAAAACAATCAAAAAGACTGATCCGTTCGATGCCCTGCTGCAGGGCAGGAGATAATACCCCATGGCAAAAACTGTAGATTGGTATATTGGACTTGCTGCGGAAATGGCCCGCGAATTTCAGCCGTTGGTCACTGTTTTTGAAAAGATCGATGATATGGTGCGGCCGACCTGGAATTTACCTGCAGAATTTACCGCGGTGATCAAGGATGTAATGGCCATTGTGGATACAGCACCTTCCGACGCGATCAACAGCGGCGCGATTGCCCTTTCCTCCACCATGCCGATCTTTTCGGTATCCCCTTTCAGTGCCAGCCCGCAGGAATATGACCGGGCGCAAAAAATGGAGGATAATATCGGCTTTCATTTTCGGAAAGCCAATACCCGCGGCACGGGGACTTTCATGTACGATACAGCCGAATCAAGTTTGCGCTATAACACCATTGCCGCCCGCGTGGATGACCTTGTGCATATTCTCCCGAAAAATCCCGCCACATGGTCGCCCATTCAAAAACAGGCATGGAGCATGGGGCGATTCATCATGAAAGCGCTCAATCCCAAACGGGTACGCTATCTTTTTTCTGATTTTGGTTTGACTCTCGTCAATACCGTCGATCAATTCCGCGTGATGGATGTTATCAATTATTGGCGGCTATACGAAGATAATAGTACCAAAGAGGGAAAGAGGGTAATGCAAACGGTGAAAGAACTTGATGATGCCGTTGGTGGACTTACTGCAAAAGGCAAGGAAAAAGGCTCTTTTGCTTTATCTGAATTGTATTTCAATCAGGAATACATGATTGATCATGATCGATTGGTCGTATGGGGATCGCTTGCCACTTCATCGGGTGAGAAGTTGGAAACCCAGCTTCAGGGAATCCCTGCAAGTTTTGTTTTTGCCGATCAGGATAACCCTTATGGATTTATTCCATTTTCCATTCGCGTGGCCGGATCTCGTATTGAAGAAAAATTGGAATATCGGGTAAACCCCCTGCTGGCTCCGTTGTATTGGTCCAAGTCTTGGGATAAATTGAACCTGGCAAAGTCCATTATCTTTTCAGAGCCCATTCGTCGGGCCCGCAGCCCGCGCGGTTACAGCGAAACCATGGACGGCAATCCTGTGAAAGTGGACCATGAAAATGGTTCGGATATAGCCCTGAAAACGAATGAAAAATATGTGCCTTTCAACCCGATCACCATTGATGCCCAAGCATTGGCAGTGGTTGGGCAATTGGAAGCCGCAATGAACCGCACCACCGGAGCCAGTGTGATCGGTGACACTACCAAAATTTCATCCAATACCCCATTTTCCACATTCAGCGCCATGGTGAAAGTGGCCCTTTCCCGTTTGGATAAACAGCGTGGAATTATGGGAGATACCGCATCGGATGTGGCCGGACTTTATTGCAAGTGGGTATACAAGACCGATCACCCATTGGAATCATATGCCAGCGGAGATAAGAGATATCGAAGCGGGACCAATGTTCCGCGCGGCCAAAAGATCGAGATCACAAAGAATGATTTCAATCTTGAAAGTTTGGGGATTTCCAGCAAGGTAGTTCCCTCCACCCCAACCGACCGCATGGAGCAATTGAATATGGCGGTGATCATGAGTACCAAACTGAATATGCCTGTTTCCCAACTTTTGGAGGAAATGGGCTATGAAAATGTTGGGTTGGCTTATGAACTTTGGGCGCGGGAATTCCTTACCACAGCCGATATTCAGGGACAGGCTGCAGCCATACAGCAAAAGTACATTATGGATTTGCAAGCCCAACAGGCCGCCCAGATGCAGGCCGGCGCGCAAGGTTCCGCGGGTGGAGGTGAAAATACTCCCCCGAGTGGAAACCAAGACCCCATGGGAGCGGGAGGCGGAATATCGGAAACATCCTTTGGCCAATTGGGAGGCGCGGAAGGATTCAACCCAGCCATGGGCGGAAACTCCCCCACCACAGGCGCACCAACCATGGGTCGTGAACAAGTGACGGGCCAAACCCAGATGCAGAGGTAGACATGAATACAGGTTTTTTCAATCCCTTGATGGATCAAATAAACAAATTATTTGGTAAAGCCACAGCCGGAGCCCAGCAAGTCGGCTTGCTTCCAAAACCTGCAAACTCGCCTGTACTGCCTTCAGCGTATCAAGTGATGCCAGCGGATACCAGCCTGACCGCCATTGCCGCAAATTTGAATGTGCCAGTGGAACAACTGGTAAATGCAAATGGAGGCGCAAAAACACTTCCCCCGAGTGGATCGTATATCAACGTTGCAACCCCAAAACCTGCACCTTCTGGAACCCCGCCTGTAGGGTACGGCCCTGCCGCACAGGCGCGCGCTACGCAAAATTGGACCCCTGCAACACCTAAAACCCCGTCCGCGGCGGATGGAGGCCCTACGCAGGGCCGTGGAGGCTACCAGTATTCGTTTGCGGGCCCGATCGCGGCCTCTCAAAACGTGATCGAGACGTTTAATGCCATGAACGAAAGTTATCGTTTGACCGGCCAGTATGATACATCTACCTTACCGAAGGAAATAAGTTTGGCGACCGTAAAACAGATGGAATCATCGGGAGCATTTTCTACAGCAGTAGACGCGAATGGAAACAAATTGACCCCAGCCCAAGCCTTGAATGCCTATGGTTTTGAATTCAAAAATGGCCAATTCCAGCAGACTGGAAAGCCAGTGACTACCAATACAGGCGGACCCACCCAGCGTGGCCAGCAAATGGACAATGGAAAATTTGTTGCCAAATGGAGCCAAAGAGAAGGAAAATTGGTCTGGAAAAATGTAAAGGATCGTCCTGACGAAATTGTTCAAACTTACGTTGCCCCTGAAGAAGCTGCCAATGTGGGAAGTACCCCAACCAGCGTACTTGATCTGAATATTGCGAGTGGATAATGCTTCCAACCATTGGAGTACCCCAGGCCCCCAAAGCCTCCAATACCAATAAAACTCAAAGCACCAAGGCCCCAGCAGCAATGCCGACTGTGGGGCCATGGGATTATAAAACCGCGCAAAAAGGCCCCCAGGGGCAGGAATTGCCCAAGGATGCAGAGGGGTGGACCCCTGAAGGAAACCCATATTTTGGATCTGGGATTAAGGCGAAGATCAAAGAATACGCCTATATGTTCACCAAGGATATTCCACAGGTGGATGATTCCACATGGGCACAGATCAAAACCAAGTGGAAAGCTAGTGTTGAAAAACAGAAACAAATACAAGCCAACCCAAACGCAACCCCACAGGAAAAATTACAGGCAGATAAAGAAGGTTTTGGCGTAATTGGGGATGTAGTAAAAACAGCCTGGCAGGCTGGATCTGCCCAGGGAAGTTTGATATCCCCCATTTTACGCGGCGTGAGTGTGGGCGTGAAAGCGGTTGGAGATCTGTTCAATGTGCCAGCCGTTGCAGTGGAAAGGGGAATCGGGACGATACAGGGATTTCAGGATGCGGCCAATGCTGTAGATTCTCCATTACCCAAAATGGACAGCAATTGGTTTACAAAAATTGTTGAAGATACGCCTATTGGCATGGCCTATGATTTCACGCGCCTTGCCCTCTCCCCTTCGCAGGATAAATGGCAACAAGCCAAGACCGGAATACAGGAAGGCTGGCAGAGCGGCCGCATTGCATATTCGATGATGTATGATGCCACGATCAAAGAGGAATTTTTGAGGCGGTATCGTGCCGGGGAAAACCCTGAACTTTTGGCTATGGAATTGCAAAACCCATTGGTTGAATTGGGAGGGCAATTGGTATTGGACCCTACCAATTTGATATCCGTTTGGGCCAAAGGCGCGAAAGCAGCGCATGACCTGGATAAAGCATCGGATGCGATCAAGGCTACCGGTATTTTTGCGGATGCTGAAGCGGTAAAAGCGCTTGAAATGATCGGAAAAACCACCAATGAGGCGGAAGCCGTCAAAGGATGGGAAACCATTGTAAATGCCCAGCGAAAGGCAATTGAAGCCGTCGAAGGTGGACGAATTCTTAACAATACCTTTACAAAAGATGCACTCACACAGGGTAGCCGTGTGAAGTTGGTGCAGCAAACTTCATCCGATTTCATCGGATTGCTTGTAACATCCATGACCAAAGAGGGACACGGTTTTGATGCCGTTGCGGATGCAGTGCGCGCCGGCGTGTACTCCGTTTCAAAAAATGCCGATGAAATGCAACAGGGATTACAGGCATTGGCTCATTTACCAAATTCTCATTTATGGATGAATGATGATGCCCTGACCACCTGGACAGTCATCCGAAATTTGGTGACGAATGAAGAAGGCGCAATAGATGCGACAAAGTTGTTTCGCCTGCAGGATAAAAAGGATTTGGGGAGTTTTGCGGAGGCTGCCGGGGCATTGATTGCCCAAGCTGCAAAAAGCGAATTTCCTGATGTGCAGGAAATGAAAGCGGCCGCACAACTTGTGAAAAAAGCCGAGAAAATAGGCGGTACGGTATCAGCCAAGACGAAGGAAATGGCAGATGTGTATGATAGCCTCTCCCCCGCCGTGAAGGCTTTGGATGAAGTCAATAACATAATCTCAAAACCCAAAAATTGGATCAACTCCATTCTCTCCATGGATTACTTTGGTTTGCGCGGTGGTACGGCTGTGAAAAATGTGGCCACCAACATGGAATTTATTTTGCTGGATAAGGGTGCCAGTGTTTGGTTTAAAGATGTTGTTACAGCGGAGGGGAAAACCAAAAAGGCCATTTGGACCCTTTCGCAGGCAAAGGAATATTTGCAGGATGTGTATGGATTCGATACAGCGGCCACCAAAGGCTTTGATACCCTGACCGCGGCGGAAGGAGCAACAAAATTCAAGTTGCCGGGCTCCAAGATCATGGAGTATGGCGAGGCTGCGGCTTCGAGTCGTATTGTCGCGGCGGCCACCCGCGACACCATGAATAAATTACTACGCCCTGGTTTTGCGCTTCCGACACTGGACGTATTGCAAAATGCGGGATTGACGGAAAAGCAGGCGAGTACCTATGCGAAATTTATGCAGAATTTCAATGGCAATGGTGAAAAAGCCTTGGAGGCTTTCCGTGGATTGTATGGGACAGGATCGGCGGAGGAATGGCGGCACCTGGATTTCCTCACTAAAACATATGATGGGGCTCTCAAAGAAATGGGGATGTACGATGATCTAACTGACTTTGCGCGCACGGGCGGGAATACCTTGGAGGAAGTGGAGGCATTCTTTGCCGGCTTGCGCAAACAGGTAATCGATCGTGCCGGTGAAGCGGTAAAGGATATGGTGGGTGTATCGAAGGATCACCCCGCGTTGGACTTGCTTTCACATCTTGACGAAGAAGTAAAAGCAGGGAATTTGGATGCAGGCCGGCAGGAAGTATTTAAGGCCGTGATGCAAGCCAGCCAAAACGCCAAAAACGAATACATGGAAACATTAAATTCAACAATTCGTTTGGTTACGAATCGGCTTTCCATGAACGGCAAGATCGATGAAGCCACCCAATTAGGAAAGGATTATGACGAGATCTTTAAATCCTTCCTTTCGGGCGGAAATGAAACCAGAAACATAACGACCGATCTTTTGACCTCCACACGATCGTGGAGCGCTGAAATAAAGAAATTGAAAGCCCCCAGTGCTGCAGAATTAACCGCCTATTGGAAGCGGGCAAATCTGGCAGGGGAACCGCCTGTGGATATTACAAAACAAAGCTTGCTTTCTGCTTTATGGGACCAGCATAGGGAACGGGTAAGCGGCGAATGGAATACCTATTTTGATACCCTTTTCTCTCAATCGGAGGATATGGTCAAAGGGCTTTCGAAATACATGGATGCCACCGAGATCAAGAGTGATTTCACGCGCGCAAGATATGCGGTAAACCAGGCACAGGCATACCGGGCGGCCGTGTACGAAGGCGGACGGCTGCGAATCAACCCGCAAAATGATATCAATTGGCTGGCAAAACAATTTGGAGTAGCCACAGCGACCGCCGAAGGAGCGCCAAACGGAAACCGCCTGCTGGACACGATCAATAAATATCTACCCGAGGGCACTGAAAAATTCTCCAAAGTGGAGGATGTCCCTTATGATGTGGCAGCCCAGGCGTTGGAACGGAGGCGGGTTGAAAAGGGATTGCCTGAAGTAAATTTGGCTTCGCAAAGTATCGCCGTCCCTCCCCCCGCCACGGATACCATATCCTTTGGGCGTGCCTGGAATGAGAATTCCAAAGGTACTCTTTACATGCTGGACGATATCAAAAATAAGATTGTGGAGAAATTTGGACAGCGTACCACTGGAAAATTCGATGATGGAATTGAAGCGGCATTGAAGGATTACAACCTGCAGAGTGCCGATAGGATCAACGAATCGCGCGCAATCGCCTTGAAGATCGCCACAGAACAACGGAATTTCACCCTCCTGAATTACGGCGAACGTACTTATTCCGATGTGGCTAAATCGTACATTATGCCGTATCACTTTTTCTACACGCGCCAATATAAAAACCTGGCCATGCGTATCGCGCAGAATCCGCAGATCGTAGCCGGATATGCCAAATATAAAAATTTCCTTGAAAATTTGCACAAGGAATTACCCGATTGGTATAAACAGCAATTGAACGTAAACCCATTTGCTGAAGGTGCCATATTGGATAAACCCGGCGAAATGCTGGGAATTCGGGCAGATCACCCGTTATTCATAAACCTTGAAGCCTCTTTGAACCCATTGTATGGCCTGACAGGCACGGATTTCAACGACCCCGCGAAACGGGGCGATTGGTTTTCTGCCACTGTGGATGATGTGGGAAAGTTTGGCCCTTCCTTATGGGCTCCTATTCAGATGGGAATGGCGGCATACTATCAGCATCAGGGGCAGGCCGATATGGCTTCCCGCTGGGGCAGCCGTTTGGTTCCTCTTACAGGTGAAATAAAAACAGCTTCATCGTTCCTGCCTTTCCTGAAAAAACCTGTGGAATTGGACCCGTCTGTTAATTTATTCAGTGGCGGCATGGATGCCATGGAGCGTTCGCGCGTGGGGGCGCAGGTGGTGGAATGGCAGAATGCGCAGATAGCCCAGATCCAAAATAACCCCAATATGACCCGCGCGGAAAAAGATAAAGCGATTGGAGATATCAAGGCGCAGGCAAATGATATTGTGTACCAACAAAGCGGGCCGATCTGGGATGAAGCGTATAAGCGCGCTGTGCAAGCCCGCGGCACCACCGTTTTGGGTGGCTGGCTTTTAGGAGTTGGATTTAAGCCACGCACCGATTCGGATGTTATGCAGGAAAAAATGTTCACAGACTTGAATAAATTATATTCAGTCAGTGACATGATGACCAAAGATCAATACCGAAATGCATATGATCAATTACTTTCAAAATACCCTGGCATGGAAGCCGCCCTACTGGCCCGCAAGGGTGGAGATAAACGGGATGCCGCACTGGCCTATAACGTATTTGGCCGCCTGCCCCCTGGAAAATTGGATGATGTGCTGGAAGCCGTGGGCTTCACCCAACAGGATATCAACAAGTTTTATGAGAGCAAGGGATTTACCAACCCGGACGTTTCATGGACCCCAACGGAAAAGCAGCGATTCATGGCCACGGTGGTGGACCTTGCAGCCATGTTAAGTGTGCCACCGGATGCCACCCGACAGGAATGGACAGCGGCCAAAAATGCATATCTGGAAGCACAAAACCAAATAAAGGTGGCCTATGGGGATGACATTTGGGATAAGGTATCGCATTATTACGATCTGAAAGACGATTCCCCGCAGAAAGCGGATGAATTCCGCACGCAACATCCCGAGATCACCCAGGCCCTTACCCAGCTACAACAGGCCAAGGTTATGGACCCGAATATGAATGCTTATTATGGTGGGATCGAAGTAATTGAATCGTATGTAAGCGGACAGGTGCGCCAGCAATTAACCGAAAAATACGGTGAGAATATTTATGATCTACAGACTGAATATTTCAATCGCAAAGTGGCGGATGCCAACGATGCAAAACGTTTTCTACGCCAGCACCCGGAATTACGCCAGTTTTGGAATGAAAAAGCAGGATTGGACGAACAGGCAAACCGTCAATTTATCCAGATGGGAAGCAAGATCCCTGAAGGGGAAGGGGCTGGAATTCGCGCGGAATTTCAACCAGAATCTGGAGCCCAAGAGGCTTTAATGCAGGCTGCAATGGGCGACCCGGCTTATTCTTGGGATTCTTTAAGTGAGCGGATGTCTGACCAGTTGAAAGCACGGGTTGAAAAATATTGGATGAATAATGAACCATTGCCAAAAGCCGCCCAAGATGAATTGGATTTTGTGGCAAAACAAATGAATTTTTATAACGGTG
>JACCDG010035113.1_pt1 | contig 12309 bp, 13 predicted proteins | sample 7442471 | NCBI WGS metagenome assembly JACCDG01 (sample SAMN15323444, study PRJNA562643) | freshwater metagenome | isolation source: river surface water | place: USA:Blue River Watershed | collected 2017-08-17 | reverse complement strand
CGTAATCTCACAGCCGGCAAGGCCATGCTGGAACATGTTCGCAACGGTGGCAGACCCTATGACATTCGTGGACAACACATCAGCGAAATGGTGCAAGAACTAAATGTCTTGAGTCGTTTTCGCAGAGCCAGCCAGGGTCGTATTTTTGAAGGCGACACCGCCGCCTTGGTAGAACAGACCGCACAGTATTTTGAAACAGCTAGAAAAACTCTAAAGAGTCTGACCACTCGATCAGGTTATCAAAGTTACTTTGAATCCTGGACTCCTGGAGAACGCAATGAACAAGAAGTGGTCATAGAAGGACTCAAGCATCTGTTTGTGACACAGAGTTTGGATCACAGAATCGAAGAGGCCTTGCCAATCTTGGCCCGCATACAACAACAAGGAACAGAAATGAAAGAAGCCAACATATTTGAAGCATGGGCCAATCAGCTCATGGAAGGAACCTGGGCCACACCCGATACCCCAGAAAAGCGTGCCACGTTGACACAGTTGATGAGCAAAGAATTTCCTGTGGGACCAGATGCTACCAATGCCACGGAACAACTATACGATATCCTGGGCGATGATCAGTTGTTTGACAGATTAGAAACTTTGGCAACCACTGATGCCGATGCTGATGCTCGGCAGATCATTCTTGATCGCATGCAAGAACTAGCCAACGATCCTGATGTGAGAGCTGCCATGGCCGAGTTCAATGTCGACATGAAAACTCAATCAGCCGAACCCATGGACGAAACAGTCAAAGATCCAGAAACACAGACCGAAGATCCGCCCACGACACCCCAACCCAAGTTTGATGAATACCAAGACAGCCTGAGCCAGATACTCAACCGTGCCGGAGTTGATCAACAACAAGAAAAAGATCCAGCACCTGATTACGAAGATGGTGTGACCGAAGATGCACAACCCGGAGTAGTGGCAGATTTTGATGAAGCAGAAAATCTCAGCCCGTTCACCGAAGCCAAATGCAACATGACCGAAGCAGGTGAAAGTTGTCCAATACACGGATTGGAAGAGTGCTACGAGGATGCCGCTATGACCACAGGCAATCCTCCTTTGGAAGAAGCGCAAGTGGAACCCATGCTGAGCCGTCTCAAAACCTTGGCCGGATTCATGGTAAAATAATCTAATCTGAACAACCGTGTCATAAATACACTTGACGCTCCTCATAGAAGCGTATATACTGTCATAGTGTATGCGCTTTTTTGTTTAGCATCACAGGCAACTAAATCTAAATCATTAGATAGGCAACACATAGTAAAACTTTTAGAAAGGCAACTAGACTATGGCATCATTAGCAGAAATCAGAGCAAGACTCGCTGCCAGCGAGAATAAACAAGGCGGCACAGGAACCGGTGGCGACAATTCGATTTATCCGCACTGGAACATGGAAGAAGGCCAAAGCGCCACACTCCGTTTTTTACCCGATGGCAACAGCAAAAACACATTCTTTTGGCAAGAACGTGCCATGATCCGCTTGCCGTTCAACGGCATCAAAGGCGAAGCAGACTCAAAACAAGTGTTTGTTCAAGTGCCATGCATGGAAATGTGGCAAGAGACCTGCCCAATCCTCACAGAAGTTCGCACCTGGTTCAAGGACAAGGCTTTGGAAGACATGGGTCGTAAGTATTGGAAAAAACGCAGTTACATTTTCCAAGGCTTTGTGCGTGAGAATCCCTTGGCAGATGATAAAACTCCTGAGAATCCAATCCGCCGTTTCATCATTGGTCCTCAGATTTTTTCAATCATCAAATCCGCACTCATGGATCCTGAACTTGAAGAGTTACCAACCGATTACTTGCGTGGTCTGAACTTTGTTGTCAGTAAAACCAGCAAGGGCGGGTTTGCTGACTACAACACCAGCAAATGGGCTCGTAAAGAAACAGCATTGACCGAGGCCGAGCAAGCCGCAGTAGACAAGCACGGCTTGTATGACTTGAGCACATTCTTGCCCAAGAAGCCCACTGAAGCCGAAGTCAAGGTCATCAAAGAGATGTTTGAAGCCAGTGTGGATGGCCAAAGCTACGATACCGAGCGTTGGGGTCAGTATTTCCGTCCAGCCGGTGTGACAGCACCTGGCGGTTCAGGAGCAACACACGCCGACGAGGATGCGCCAGCACCAGCGGCCAAACCTGCACCAGCAGCGGCCAGCTCGTTTGACGACGAGGATGATGCACCAGCGGCAGCATCAGCACCGGTACAGGCCAAACCTACCACTCAAAAAGCCGAGGATATCTTGGCCATGATTCGTAGCCGTCAAAAGCAGTAAGCGTGTTCGCGGAAGTAGATAAAACTATCTTCCCAGATAGCTGTGAGGTGATTCAAGTTGCCTCACAGCATTTCGTCTATCCTATTTTTAAATGCGGACGAAGCAGTCTGCATCAAAGCATGGCGTCGAAAGGTTGGATTTTTTTGTCTTCACAACAGGTGGCAAGTATAAAAGATCCTATCCAGGTATTTGTAAGAGACCCACGACAACGATTTATCAGTGGGGTCAACACCTATGTGCAACATCTGGCCGAACAGGGTCTAGATCTTGATCTGCACACGGTGTTGTATTTTGTAAATCAACATTTGTTTTTGAACAGACATTATGCTCCACAGTTTTTCTGGCTGTTGAATCTGGCCCGACATGTACCAGACGCTCGGGTGTCGTTGAGTCCGATCACGGATATCAGCAAGTTGACACCCAGACTCAGTCGTGGAGAGGTTGCTCCCATCTCTCCGGAACTGCAACAACGCATTGAATCTTTTGATTGGTCCAAACTGGAACTGTATTTTTATTTGGATCAGATATTGTTGGATCACATCGGTTGCACGGTCAAGATCGCGGATCTTGTGCAACATGTCAAACAAGATCACAGAGATTTGTATGATTTGGTATTTCAACCCACTTTGGATGTAGTGCATGTATTGTCCAAGACTTGATCATTTTGTAAGGTTCAATCCCAACGGCACAGTGAGTCGTTGTGGACACATGGTCAATGCTCCACAATACGACAGTCTGGAGTCCATGGAGAACAGCACATGGTTGGCCAATATACGAAAGGTCATGGCATCTGATGCATGGCCCAAAGAATGTGTGCGCTGTCAGCAGACCGAGCAAGAACACGGTCTCAGCATACGATTACACTCTCAGGAACTGGATGCCAAGACCCAACGCGATGACTACCTCCAAGTGGGAGGAGTCTTGGACAATGTATGCAACGCGGCCTGCCTCATGTGCGATGAACGTTTGAGTACTCGCATAGGCAGTTTACACAGTCGCGATTTTCCGCGGGTAGACAACAGTGAAAACTTTTGGTCTTTGCCTCAGGATCGTATCGTGCATCTAGACATCAACGGTGGCGAACCCAGCTACAGCAAAAACTATCGCAGACTGTTGGAAAACTTGCCACCCAACTTGAAGACCTTGAGGATCAATACCAATGGTACCACGGTGATCAAGGATCTTGTTTATCTGGCTGGCTGTGGCATCGAAGTCACTGTGACCTTGAGTTGTGACGGTATAGGTTCAGTGTTTGAACAGGTGCGTTGGCCCATAACCTGGAACGAGTTTTATCGCAATCTCAAAGTGTATCAATGCTTGCCGGTCAAGTTAAACTTATGGACCACGGTCAGTGTGCTGAATGTTCATGACTTACCTAACATACAGGCCTTTGCCAAACAGCATGGTATTGATCACGACTATGCTTATCTCAGCGAACCTTGGCAACTGTCGGTGCAGAATACCGATACCTCAGCTGCCCAAGCATACATACGCATGCAAAAAAATCTCAGAGGAATCAAGTGAAAATAGCCATTACTGGACATTCGGCCGGCATAGGTCAAGCCTTGACCCAGGCATACCAACAGCGCGGACATGAGGTGATTGGACTCAGTAGACGCAATGGACACAACATACACAATGTGGCAAAACTGTGCGATCTGATACAGCCTTGTGATGTGTTTGTAAACAATGCACAATCTGGCTATGCCCAGACTGAACTGCTGTTTGAAATGGCGCAACGCTGGAGCAACACAGGCAAACACATCATAGTGATATCTACCATGATGACCCAAGAACCTCAGAGCTGTTTGCCAGGTTTGGACATGGACCATTATCGTTTGCAAAAAGACACTTTGGAACAGGCCGTGGCTCAACTGCGAGCCAGGAATCTATTCATACAGTTTACCGTGGTACGTCCAGGAGACATAGCCACCACCGATTCTAAAACTGTACCACCATCGGCAGATCCGGCCAACTGGGCCGAAAGTCTGTTGCAAATTTTTGATCTGGCACAAGATCGTCGCTTGGTCATACCTGATATCAGCCTGGGACCCGTGTATCATGACGCCTAAGGACATGTTGACCAACCCGTATTTTTGTCCCATGCCCTGGACTGGGCTCATGTACAATGTAGACGGAACAGTGAAAAACTGCATCCGCAGCGCCGAACCCATTGGAAACATAGCCCAACAACCCATTGAATCAATCTTGTTGGGATCGATCAATCGCCTGACACAGACCAACATACAAGAGATTCAACCGGTGTCAAGATGTCAACCTTGTTACCATCTTGAACGAGGACGACAACAACACAATATCATCAGCGATAGGATCTACTACATTCGTGAACTCAAACAAGTTCCTACAGAAATCTACGAACCTGGCAACTTCGATCTGCAAACCATAGATGTGCGTTGGACTAATCTTTGCAATCATGCTTGTGTTTATTGCGGGCCTGAGTTCAGCAGTAGATGGAGTGCCGAACTGGGAGTCAATCTGCCAACACCGTCTTTTGAGCAACAGGCACAGTTCAAAGAATATATCTTGGAACATGCTCATCGCCTGCGACATGTGTACTTGGCCGGCGGTGAACCTTTGCTGATGAAGGAAAATCTTGAGTTATTGGATCGTCTGGATCCGGATGTGACCATACGTGTCAATACCAATCTAAGTAGAACCGATACTAAAGTTTTTGAACGCATCTGTGAGTTTAAAAATGTACATTGGACAGTAAGTGTTGAGAGCATGCACGAAGAATTTGAATACATAAGATTTGGCGGTGTCTGGAAAGACTTTACCAGCAATCTGGCTCACATTCAAACTCTGAATCACAAAATAACATTCAACATGATTTGGTTTGTGCTGAATCCATACAGCATTTTTGACTGTGTGGATTGGCTTAAGAATCAAGGATTCCACAACAACAGTTTTGTCATAGGAGCTCTTTTGGGTCCAGAATACCTAAACATTAGACATTTGCCAGACTCTGTGTTAAAATCATTACAAGAGAACTTACAGATTAGACTGGCACAACAACCAGGATACTTGTTGCAAGAAAGTTACCAAAACATGTTGCATTACATACAACAACCATTTGACAAGGATTTAAAAGGCACTGTGCAAATGATTCAACAGATGGACCAACGGAGAGGCGTTGACAGTGCAAAAGTTTTTACTGAGTTATACAAATTTATAAAGGAAGATATACATGGCCAAACCATTTGACGTAAGCAAGTTCCGCAAGGAAATAACCAAGAGCATCGACGGACTCAGCATTGGGTTCAATGATCCCACAGACTGGATCAGCACAGGCAACTTTGCACTCAACTATTTGATCAGCGGGGACTTCAACAAGGGTATTCCGCTGGGCAAGGTCACTGTGTTTGCCGGAGAGTCAGGCGCAGGCAAAAGCTATATCTGCAGTGGTAACATCGCTCGCAACGCACAACAACAAGGCATCTTTGTTGTGCTGATCGACACAGAAAACGCCTTGGATGAGGATTGGCTGAAAGCTTTGGGAGTGGACACGTCAGAAAGCAAGTTACTCAAGATCAGCATGGCCATGATTGATGACGTGGCCAAAACTATTTCAACATTCATGGCCGACTACAAGGCCCTGCCCGATGGTGAGCGTCCCAAGGTCATGTTTATCATTGACTCGCTGGGCATGTTGTTGACTCCCACAGATGTCAACCAGTTTGATGCTGGCGAAATGAAAGGTGACCTTGGTCGTAAACCCAAGGCACTCACAGCACTGGTTCGTAACTGTGTCAACATGTTTGGCAGCTACAATGTAGGCCTGGTATGTACCAACCATACCTATGCTTCACAGGACATGTTTGATCCCGACGACAAGATCTCGGGTGGCCAGGGCTTTATCTATGCCAGCTCTATCGTGGTTGCTATGAAGAAGATGAAACTCAAAGAAGACGAGGACGGCAACAAGATCTCAGAAGTCATGGGTATCCGTGCAGGCTGTAAGGTAATGAAAACACGCTATGCCAAACCGTTTGAAGGTGTACAGGTCAAGATCCCTTATGAAACAGGCATGAATCCTTATTCAGGGCTGGTAGACTTGGCTGAAAAGAAAGGCCTACTAAAGAAAGACGGTAATCGACTCATGTTTGTTACGTCAGACGGCGAAATCATCAAACAGTTCCGCAAAGCATGGGAAAGCAACGAAGAAGGATGCTTGGACAAGCTCATGACCGACTTTGCAAATCAGAAAGAAACGGTAAGTACTGAAGAAGAAGCCGCGGAGGAATAACAATGAGTGTGGAGTTAGCCAAAGAAATCTGGGATGAAATCAAGCGTTATGTAAACACTGTGGATCGCCCGGAAGCAGCAGAAACCCTGGTATCAGTCTTGATCGACAATGATGTTGATGCTGACGAAATCAAAGAAACGTTTAAAAGTGACGGAGAAGTCAAACGAGCTCTTACTCACTATCTCAAAGATCACGAAGAAGACGATGAAGAGGAAGAAGAAGAATCTTGGGAAGAGGACGATGAGTATTAATGACTCAGCGTTATTTTCCAATACACACAGAAACTGCATGTCAACTCAAATGGACCTGGAGCACCGTTAGATTATTCAACGGTGTGACCAACAGTTGCCACAGGGTCAACTCAGACAAGTTGACAGCAGACAACTTTGATCAGTTCCATAATACACCCAAAAAACTAGCAGATCGCAATCTCATGTTGCAAGGTCAGTGGCCTCAAGGAGGTTGCGAGTATTGCCGCAACATCGAACAAGCGGGTGGGCACAGTGATCGTATGTTGCATTTGGACATACCCGACTTGACTCCACCGGAGGTGACACAGGCACCATGGCCCGTGGTCGTGACTCCCAAGATACTGGAAGTGTATTTTGACAATCTCTGCAACATGGCTTGTTTGTATTGCAACAACACTGCCAGCAGCAGGATAGACTATGAAAATCGACAGCATGGTGTGTTCGATCGTCACGGAGTGGTGATCAAAAATGACGATGACAGAACCGTGAACTATCAGGAGTTACAACAGGCCCTGTGGACCTGGATGCAAAAACACGCACAGGAACTGGCCAGATTTCATGTGTTGGGCGGAGAACCCTTGTACCAACCGCAGTTTGACCAGTGCTTGGATTTTTTTGATGCCAATCCCTGTCCTGATCTGGAGTTCAACGTGGTCAGCAATCTCATGATAGACAGCCGACGATTTGATCAGATCCTACAACGCATCAAGACTCTGCTGGCACAACGCAAACTCAAACGTTTTGACCTTACCTGTAGCATAGACAGTTTTGGTCCAGAACAAGAGTATGTACGGTACGGACTCAAACTGGATCAATGGCGCAAGAATTTTGAACAGGCAGTCGCGCAACGCTGGATCTATCTCAATATCAATCAGGTTTTGTCCAATCTCACTTTGAAACAAGTCCCAGATCTGTTACAATATATCAATCAACATCGACAGAATCGCACCATACATCATCATTTTGGAACACCAGTGACTGAACACGATTTTTTACATCCAGACATATTTGGCACAGGATATTTTGACAGTGTGTTTGAACAGATCATGCTGGCCATGCCTGCCAACACACAGCAAGAACTCACGGCACGTGACTACATGATGGGCATACAGAGTCAAGTAAATAGCAAAGCAAGAAATCAGTCGGCCATCGATCGCTTGGGAGTGTATCTCGACGAAATAGATCGACGTCGCGGACTTGATTGGCGCAACACTTTTCTCTGGTTAACAAAGGAAGTCAAACATGTGGTATAGCAAAGTCACAGCAAATCTTGGTGCCATTCCTGATTTCATAGCACACTATGAAACAGAACTTGAACAGGCCAAACTTGATTGTCGCATAGGTGGACTCATTGAAAAAAACATCACGGCCTTGCCGGGTATAACTGAACACAGGTTCAATCAACTGCAAGAAATAGAAGCAGTGCTCAACTATCTCAACATACAGTTGAGGAAGATACGCAGAAAACATTTCCAAAAATATCTAGAAGGCTATGCACGAGCACTCAGCACCAGAGATGCTGAAAAGTATGTGGATGGTGAAGACGAAGTCATTGACTTTGAAACCATTATAAATGAAGTGGCCCTGTTGCGTAATCGTTGGTTGGGCATCATGAAAGGCCTTGATACCAAGCAGTGGCAGATGGGCCACGTGGTCAGGCTACGCACAGCCGGCATGGAAGATATTACTCTGTAATGTCGCGACAAATAACCATACTGTGCGATGGAGGACTGGGCAATCGACTCAGTGGCTTGGTTGGTGGTTTGTTGGTATCACAACAGTTGGGTCTTGAGCCCGTGATATCCTGGCCCGAAAACAACTGGTGTGGTGCAGGCTTTGCTGATTTGTTTGATGCCACTGACTGGCGGGTCAACGATCAAAATGTGTTTGAAGTTTTTGAAAGCAACCTAGCCAGCACTTTTATAATCCACGAAAATCAAACCAACTTCAAGCTGTCCAACTACCTGCCTCACACACCGGATTCCATACAACAGGCCAGATTGCATGTCAATGATTTGGTTTACTATCACAACAAGGTTCCTGCATATTTCGCAAACAACCAAGTGGTCCAACAACTGAGTCGTTTGCACATCAACTCTGGCATAACAGACATGGTCAACGAGTTTTGTGTTGCTAATCAAATCAATCATCATGTGGCTGGCCTTCACCTTAGAAAAACAGAAAACTTCAATCTTGACGAAACAACTCTGTACCAGCAAGTGATATCAACGCCCAAACAACGCTACTTTGTGTGTTCAGATGATCAAGACACACAAGAAAAATTCAGCAGTCTGCCCAATGTGTGTGCTAGGGCCAAGACCAGTTATGTGGAGAAAATGGTACCAGGATCTTGGTATGAAACTGTGACCGATACCGATGGACGTAGTACCAAATACAACATCAGTCGTAGCAAACAAAGCGTGATCGAGGCCTTTGTGGACATGCTGATACTGAGTCGCACCTGGATCAGACCCACGGTCAAGAGCAGTTTCTTGAACTTTGCACGATATTTTGCCCAAGTTGATACAATGTTAAATAACAACGATCATGGGCATAATGAATCATCATCTACGTAAAATCTCACAATGTTTGCAAGCCAGCGACCGTGATCGTTGTCTGAATTTGGCTATACTGGGTTATCCTGACACAGCACTCAGCAAACAAACGGTGATTGAAACATTTGGTGAAAAAATAGAATCTGCCTACCGCGACAACTATAACTTGATCAGCATGTTGGAAGAGGCCTATGACTGTGACATAAGAATTTTTGACATAGCCAGCCATCGCGGAGTTGAAGAGATATTGGATCTCAATGAACCTTTGTCGGATTCGTTGCGCGGTGCATTTGATCTAGTCATTGACAGTAGTTGTCTTGAACATTGTTTCAATGTGGCTCAGGCTTTTAAAAACATCTGTGAAATGACTGCGGTAGGTGGTCACGTGGTGACCATTGCTCCTATATACTTGTTTAACCATGGCTACTACAACATCAGTCCCATCATGCACCAGGACGGATTCGTCAACAATGGATTTGAGTTGATCAGTCAAAACTTGATCAACAACAACGGCGAAGTAGTCGCAGGATTCAGTGCAAAGAAAACACCGCCAAGACAGATTTTTATTTTAAGTACGGCCAAAAAAATCAGTCAAAAAATCTTTAGTTGGCCGATACAATCACACAAAGGGTTGGGTATCAGTTATGAGTAAGAAAAAATGGGCCAATAAACCAAATCCCTGGTTACGCACAGATAACTTTGAAGGGCAGGTCAAGACTTACTACGACAATCTTCTGCAACATTTCCAACGTTTTGGCAAACGAGTGTTTGTGGAAACCGGCACACATCTTGGCAATGGTTTACAGTGTGCTCTCACAGCAGGTCACGTCAAATGTTATACCATAGAAATACATGAATACCTATATCGCGATGCCTGTCAACGATTCGCCAAACAAATCCTGGAAGGCACAGTGGAATGTTTTTGGGGAGATTCTGCCACGGTGTTGCCCGACATAGTGTCGCGTCTGGAAGAACCAGCGGTGTTCTGGATTGACGCACACATCAGCGGCAACTATGGTGATCAGTTGGCAGAAAAAAACTGTCCTATCTATGAAGAGCTAGAAGCCATTGATGCCGGCGCCATACGCACACATACCTTGATCATAGATGATCTGGCCTGTTTTGACAAGGCCGCACACGACAACATTCCGTTGAAAGCTGTACAAGAAAAAATAATGAGAATCAATCCAGAATATGAATTTGAATTTGTAGATTCACACTTACCTCGCAACATCATGGTTGCATATATCAAATAGGAAACGCCATGGGCAAAAAAATAAACTATGTAGTAGACGAATCCAAACCACACCTTGGTGGTAACTTTGCAGAACTCAATCCGGCCACATTCTGTCCAGAAAGTTGGACCTATGTGATCAAAAAATACAACATAAAAAGTGTATTAGACGTAGGGTCGGGTCAAGGACATGCGCCGCGATGGTTTGCCGACCAAGGCCTAGAGACTTTTGCTGTGGAAGGTCTCAAGGAAAATGTAGACCGGGCCATTTATCCCACAGACTTGTTTGATCTCACCGAAGGTGCCTATACTCGACCAGTGGACATGGTCAACTGTATAGAAGTGGTTGAACACATTGAAGAACGCTATCTTGACAACTTGTTGACCACGATCTGTTGTGGAAGATTCCTGTTCATGACACATGCTGTGCCAGGACAAAAGGGCTATCATCATGTGAACTGCCAACCCACCAGCTATTGGGAACATCATCTTGGCCTACGTGGATTTCGCCCCAGTTCCGAGGACACCGCTGAAATACAACGTTTGGCTGCAAACAGCAAACACATCAGAGAAACCGGCATGTTGTTCGTCCGGGCGTAACGTGTGCGGATTCGGCGTTACCAATCTCTCGGGTCTGATCGCTGTAAATGATCGTTGCCAACGTCGTGGACCAGATGCCACACATGTTGCCAATATACAAGGGCTGGAGTTTCTACACAATCATTTGCACATCACCGGTGATGTGGTAGCACAGCCTTTTGTCAAAGGTGATGTGGCCTGTGTGTTCAACGGTGAAATCTACAACTATCAGCAGTTTGGTTCTTATTCCAGCGATGGCGAATGTATCATAGATCTTTACACACAGTTGGGACCCAGATTCGTGAGCAAGCTGGATGGTGAGTTTGCCATATGCGTGGTGGACTTTGCAAAAAATCATATCGTACTTGCCACAGATACTTTTGCCTGCAAACCCTTGTGGTACGAGTTTGACCATGACAAGTTTGGCATAGCCAGTTACCAGAGTCAACTCACAGGTCTGGGCTTTGATCATGCACAAAAACTGTCAGCCAATACTACCTTGGTTGTGGATCTTGCCACAGGTCAAATCTTGGAAAAGATCACCAATGTTGATTTTGATCTAGACCAACACAAGGAAACCTTTGATGATTGGATCCGGGCATTTGAACTCAGCATCGCCAAACGTACTCGCAATACCAACAAAGGCATGTTCATTGGACTCAGCAGTGGCTATGACAGCGGAGCCATTGCCTGCGAACTGAATCGCCAAGGCGTGGCTTTCAAGGCCTACAGTATTGTCAACAACGAAAACATGACAGTGTTACAGGCACGCATAGATAGGTTAAAAGCAACTGAACAGATAACTCTCAGCAAGGACGAATATCAGCATTGGAAACAAGAATTGGCCGCATGCGAAGATTTTGAATATCAGGATCATTTCAAACGCTACAACATCAAACAGGATCAAGCCAGTCAAGGTCTGGCTGCTATTTGCAGTCGTGCCTGCAAAGAAGGACGCAGGATCTACTTCAGTGGACAAGGTGCCGACGAAATCATCAGTGACTATGGCCACGGTGGACGCAAGATATTCAAACACAGTGGATTTGGTGGCCTGTTTCCAGATCGGTTGGAAGGTTTTTGGCCCTGGCACAGCTTCTATGATGGCACGCAAATACAGTATCTCAACAAGGAAGAATACGTGGCCGGACACT
>JACCDG010347212.1_pt1 | contig 12310 bp, 16 predicted proteins | sample 7442471 | NCBI WGS metagenome assembly JACCDG01 (sample SAMN15323444, study PRJNA562643) | freshwater metagenome | isolation source: river surface water | place: USA:Blue River Watershed | collected 2017-08-17 | reverse complement strand
TTTATGTTCAAATCTAATGTGAGTCCAAGAAATAGTATGTGGTCAAAAATCTTCATAATAAAAGGAATTTGGATTGAATTAGTGATAAATATAGATAAAGTGAAATGAGTCTGAATATCTGCCAAAAATGTGGAAAACCTAGTTTAATAAAAACACCACATGGTAGGGTAATGCTTGAAGAATTTTTCACAGAGGTTCATATAGCAAATGAATATTCATTTGATTGTCTAAAATGTGGATATTCTTCTGGTGTAATAAGAGAGAATACTGAACTAGGAAATAAACTTTCTAAGCCTTGGTGGAAGAGAATATTTTCTCTACATTTGTAGAATGAACACTCTAGTTAATAAAAAGGCCAAGTTTGATTATGAATTTCTAGACGAGTATGTCGCTGGAATAATTCTACTTGGGTCAGAAGTTAAATCAATCAGAAGTGGTGATGTTAACTTCGGGGATTCTTTTGCCTACTTTAAAGATGGTGAGATTTGGATCAAGTCTCTTCACATTTCAAAGCATAAAAATTCATCCTACAATAACCACGATGAAATGAGGGAGAGGAAAATTCTTCTGACTAAGAATGAAGTTAGGAAAATATCTAAATATCTTGAAAATAAAGGAATTACTCTAATTCCGACCCAATTATTCATACTAAGAGGTAAAATAAAAGTTAAATTGGCAGTCTGTCGCGGGAAAAAGACCCACGACAAACGGGAGACTATCAAAAAACGAGACATTGATAGAGAGATATCTCGTCAATCCAGTTTTTGACTTTTATATATAGTATATGAAGTTTATTGAACCAATTTCAAAGTTCTTTGAGTCTGTCAATATGACAAATGATCAAATTTTGGAATTTTTAACAGACAATTCGGATTTTAAGGATCCAAGAGCTTATCAGGATAAATTCGCCACTAAATATCAAATAACAAAGGATGGAGTTGATATTTATGGCGACATTTCTTTTAGTAATAGAGGATTGGAAGCAATACCATTTAATTTTAGAAATGTTTCTGGTAAATTCAATTGCTCTGGAAATAAATTCAATTCTTTTGAATTTTTACCAATTGAGTGTAAAAAATATCTTCTTGGAAATAACCCAGGATTTGATGGAGTTTTGAAGGGTGTCTGGACTAAGACAAGAATTATGGGTTTGGACGCTACCGAACAAAGTCAACAGAATTTGGAGGGATTCTTCAATTTATTTATTCAAGAATGTCTCAATAATAACATATGGTCAAACGGAATTACTAATTGGGATCTAATGGGTGAAGTATTATCTGATACTAAGTTAATTGCGAGTTCTAATGATAAGGATTTCATTTCAAAATTCGGACTTTTAATTGACTACTCCGATAGGGAAATATTATCAGAATATTTGAAAGTAAAAAACTATACAATTGATGAGGTTGTTAATAGGATTCTAAATATTGTAAAGGAATCTGATGGAACACCATTTAGTAATTTTGAGATTCTATATAATATATGGTTGGATAATAAGACTGATTGTGAAGAGATTTTTAATAATTGGGATATTAATGATACAATCCTATCACTTTTTGAATTAATTCGTCAAAAAAGATCAGAATTTGAGACCAAAGGAAGGTATATAATTGGTAATAATCATTTGGAAAATTTAATAAAGAAGATTAGAAGAAGTCAGGAAGATATTGAATTTGAAAAGGAATATGATACATTCATTTTTATTGGTAGATATAAATATATTGAGCAGTCAGATGGCAACTTCAAAAGAAAACTAGAAATAGAAAATCTATACAAGATTGATAAGTATAATCCAGATGATCAGTCTACTTTCAACATGATGAGGATGAGAGCAAGGATGCATAGTGATTCCAAATTATACTTTATTCATATTCCAAAAGGGGCTTTGGAGGATAAAAGCTATACCGAGGTTCCAGAGTATCTAGTTGATCTAATTGATAAAAAAAAGACGGCTATTTAAAATTGTCTCAAACTTTAGCTTATATTTGAATAAGATAGATACACAAAAAATAAATATGAAAAGACCTTTTAAGGCAAGAAAGCACAAAATTAACGGAGAAGTTAGGTTCCCACAGGTTAGAGTCACAGGTGACGGCGGTGGTAAAATAATGAGCTCATACGAGGCGTCAAAAATTGCTGAAGAAATGGGAGTTGATTTAATTCTAATTTCTGAAAATGCCAATCCTCCTGTTGTAAGGATTGAGGATTACAATAAATTTCTCTATGATATAGAGAAGCGAGAAAAGGAGATCAAAAAAAACCAAAAAAGGTCTGAGCTGAAGGAATTGACATTCTCATCAAATATTGCAGACCATGACCTAGGAGTCAAATCAAAGAAAGCAATTGAGTTCCTATCTGAAGGAAATAAAGTTAAGTGTACCCTTCTATTAAAAGGCAGAGAAAATTCAATGTCTGAAAGGGGACATATTGTTATGTTAAAATTTGCAACACTTCTTGAAGATGTTGGTGTTCCAGAAGAACTTCCAAAATTGGAAGGAAATAAGTGGACAATGGTTATGAAACCTGTCAAGAAATGAACATAGTAGTTCTTATACCATCACACTCGTTATCAATTTTCACGAAAATGACTGTAGCCACCCTAAAAAGGGAGGTCAAAGGTCACAATATCCAAATACACATTGGATACCACTCAAATCTATTTGAGTATACAAGTGATTTTAGTATGTTTTCAGATCTACAAAATCACTGCCATTTTCATTCGGTTGATGAAATTGATTGGATGGAGAATAGAACTAATACCTATAGGTACTCAAAAATGCATGCTAAAAATCTTGAAAACCTATTCAAGAATGTGAAATACTTTGATTTTGATTACTTAGTTGTCCTTGATAACGACCTGTATATAAAATCAAATTTTGTAGATCAACTTATTGGAAAGTTTCCTGATTCCGATATAATTGGAAGTTGTTTCAATGATATTGATCAGGAGTCAAATACCAAAGATCATTTTGGTAATGATATTATATTTGCTCCTAAGCTCTCAATCTGGAATTTGATTATATCTAGAAAGTTGTTTAATATGTTAATTGATAACACTAACATCATATATCCAAATTTCTATGATGGGGTTTTCTATGATACGTTTGCTAGGGTTCTCTATGAGGTCAATTCAAATGAAGAATTCAAAAAGGGAATTGTCACCACAGAGGAGATGTCAAGCATGATTGATCACTTTTTCTATTCATCCTTTAACTACGGTAGGGGTATGAATAGTGGTGGCCCAAATGGAGATCTTCCATTTAAAATATGGGAGAGTGAATTTGGTGATAACTATAAAAAATACATTGATTCAATATGAAAAGGTTAATATTATTAACACTTATTCTTCTGACAAGTTGCTATAAGGATATTTCAGATATAAATGATGTTCCATTTATTTTATGCACTCCATCTGGAAAACCATGGGTAGTTGAAGAAGTGATTTTAGATGGTGTTGATAAGACTATTTTACTTGAAGGGCAATATATGTGGTTTTATTGGCCAGTAACAAGTGATCCAAATGTGGGTAGAATTGAAACAAATCTCGTTTATGGGAATTGGAGGCACGAAGTTTCAACAAGTGATGACTATCTTCATATAACTTTTCCATATACTAGAAATAACTTTACCATTCTGAATAATAGATGGCGTATAACAGATAAGTGGACAAATAGAATAGAAATGAGAGATCCACTTGGGAATAGGTTAGTTATAAAAGTAGGAAACTAAAAAATAAGAATAGAATGGGTATATATGATTACAAAGACGTGGTTTTGATCCCAAAAATGGGAATTGTTGATTCAAGGAGTCAGTGTGATACTTCTATAAAATTCGGAGGACATCAATTTAAATTGCCTATAGTCCCAGCTAATATGGAGTCAGTAATTAACGAAGATCTGGCAATAAAATTAGCTTCAAATGGGTATTTCTACATCATGCATAGATTTGGTGTTGATAATATAGACTTTGTAAAAAAAATGAAGTCATTAGGACTCATATCATCTATTTCAATTGGTGTTAATGAAGACTCCTACTCTCAAATTGATGATTTGATTTCTAAAGACTTAGTACCAGATTTTATAACCATTGATATTGCACATGGACATTCAATTAAAATGAAGAGAATGTTGGAATTCTTAAAATCAAAGAATATTCCAAGCTTTATAATTTGTGGAAATGTTTGTACGATAGAGGCAGTGGATGATCTAACCTCATGGGGAGCTGATTGCATAAAGGTTGGAATTGCACCAGGTGAAGCCTGTACTACATACCAAAATACATCCTTTGGTAGTCGTGGATACCAAGCATCAATGGTTAGAGATCTATCACTTCACTCAAAACTACCTATTATTGCTGATGGTGGAATAAGGCAAAATGGTGATATTAATGTTGCTCTTGTTATGGGAGCAACTATGATTATGGTTGGTGGTATGTTGTCTTGCTTCCAAGATTCACCTGGAAATGTTGTTATTCAGAATGGTGTGACATATAAAGAATTTTGGGGATCTGCCTCACAATTCCAGTCTGGTAAGAAGAATAGAATTGAAGGTACAAAAATTCTTAAAGTTATTAAAAACAAGACACTTCTAGAAGAACTTGAGTCAATTGGAGAGGCTATTCAGAGTGGTATATCATATGCTGGTGGTAGTGATCTTTCTGCGTTCAATAATGTCTTATTTGTGATAAAAAAATGATAAGTGTGGATTATAAATTTGGTAGAAGTATCGCTGATCCAGAGAAAACAATACTGCCGACTATTTTATTCATAGACACGAACCACCCAAGTTTCGGATATCTACGCCTAAGAGGATTTGTGTTGGTATTTGGGTGGTGGGATTTTTACTTTAGGGTAATGATTACAAAAAAATGAGTGTAATTGTACAGTTTGATATAATTAGGCCAACAGATGGTCCACCATATATGGATCATAGGAGTATCTATATTAGAGGATGGGTGAATTTTCACATGTTGACCAGCTTTCTCTATGATGAGAAGAAAATTTCCACTCTTCTATTAGAATGTGAAGGAGATGTCATCACCTTAGAAATTTGGGAAGATACTGATGACCACACAACTTGGCTAGATTATAGTATTTTAGACCCAGATTTTGATCCAGAGTCAAAGGCCGATTGGAGAAATTTGAAAATATTGAAATTGTTAAATTGACTTAATTTTCTCCAACCACTCACTATACCCCATATCAGATTTTTCCATGTTACATCTATAGCAACAAACAGCTAGATTATTGTAACTATATCTATCACCTCCCTTAGATATTGGGGTTTTGTGATCACAAGTTGCTCCATCAATTGGTCTGAAGTCACCCTTCCCATATATTCTAAGAGGTCCTTTATTGCAGTATTCGCAATATAGATCTCCCCTCTTCAACATATCTCTAAGGAATTTTAGATTGTTTATACTGGTTATTATTGAGTCTATCTTCCTTTTACTTCTTGCTCCTCTTATGGCTTTCTCCATGTGTTCTGGTATATCTGGTATATCGGACAGAATATCATCAATTTCTCTATCTCTAAGATCTTTTCTTAGAAGTATTCCTGCTCCTGTTGATTTTGGACTAGATGGGTCATCAAATATTGTATCAAACTCTCTTTTAGACGACCTCACTCTATGGAACTCCTCATTCATCTCTCTATAATACTTATAGAGAGATTCTATTTTTCTATTTGTATTTTTAGAACCATCGTATCCAACTTTAACTAACTTAATTGAGGACCTGTGCTCCTCTTTTAGATAGTCTTCAATTGCTCCTATTGTTTTTCCAGAAAAAACGGAGTCGTCAACAAAAACAAACTCTTTATTATCTAGATCAAAATTTTCGGGATAGTATGAGTTAACTCCCTTATTCTTTGTCAATATCTTACCATTGAAGACAACAACTCCCATGCATCTAATTTGACCAGACTCCCATAATTGATATACTTTATCACCGAAAGTTCCAGATGAAACGACCCAATCATTATCCAACCCATTACATATTTCCTTAATTATGTCAGGGTCCTCTTTAATGTACTTATCAATTTTATTGAAGAATTTTCTCCCGCCTACCTCAGATTTTATAGTATTGTCCACTAAATCTGTATAGTCTGATTTTGAAAACTTTTCAAATTTTTTGATGAATTTCATCTATCTATCTTTTTTGTTATTCTTATGCAAATCAACATCCAACATTACATTCTTTTCAATCTTTATCATATTAGATCTTTTATTTTGAAAGATATTGTCATATTTATATACTTATCATGTTTTTTGTCCGTGAACTCCACTGATACAAATGGAAATCTTGATTTCATTGTATCAGTAAACTTATCAGATACTTTCACTCCCCAATTAGATATACTAACATTGAAAACTATTTTTTTCTCCTCAATTTTTGAAAATGTCTTAATTATTTCACCAACACCAATTAACTTAATTGAATCAGTTGGTATCAATGCCTCATCTTCAATAATATCAAAATACATTAGGACATATGGTATGTATTCTAAATCAACAATAATATACTCATCTATTGAATAATCATATCCATCATCTTCAAATTCATTTAAGACATCAACTAAATCACATCTAAAATCAACAACTGGCCTTAAATCCTTTTTCACTTCATTAAACACATCTTTTGGTGCAACTATCCTATCTATCTCCTTGATCCACTCATCACGCTCTTTACTTGATGTATAATATTTGGATGTAGGTGGAAAATCAATTAGTTCGCCAAATTTTGACTTCACAGACTCTTTAAATTCCCTGTACCTCTTTAACATAAAAGTATATATAAAAACTAAATTCCAATTCATCTATATATAATACCAATGAGTAAGAAAATTGAAGACAAGTATAAAGTATTAGACCAAATATCACACGTTCTACTTAGGCCATCAACATATCTGGGATCAAATAGACCACATACAGGATTGAAGTGGGTCTTAAATGAGGAAAGAGATAGGATAGTTCAAGAATCAATCACCATAATACCATCGTTCATCAAAATATTTGATGAGGTGATAACAAATTGTGTTGATGAACATAAGAGAAATCCCAAATTGAATAGAATAGATGTCAAAGTTGATTTAGATTTAGGTATGATATCTGTTCGTGATAATGGGGGAATCCCTGTTGAGATACACAAAGACCATGGTCAGTATGTTCCTGAAGTGATTTTTGGAAATCTTATGAGTGGATCAAATTATGATGACACTGAGGACAGATTAGTCGCAGGTACTAATGGACTTGGTGGGAAGTTGACTAATATTTTTTCAAAGGAATTTATAGTATCAACTTGCGATGGTAAAAATAGTTTTTACCAGAAGTTTAAGAATAATATGAGGGATAGAGAACCTCCTAAAATTAAAAAATCCAAAGCAAATCATACAGAAATAACATTCTTTCCCGATTTTGAAAAGTTTGGAATTAGCTCAATTGATAGAGATCACCTCAAAATGATTCAGAAGAGAGTTTATGACATATCAGGTTGTAATCCAAACTTGCAAGTATACTTTAATGGAGAGATAATAAAAATAAAATCATTTGAGGACTACATAAAATTTTATGTCAGTGATCCTATATTTGAGACAAATAAAGATGGATCTTGGTCAGTTGGGATATCAAATTCTGGTGGTGGATTTCAACAAGTGTCGTTTGTTAATTCTACTGAGACATATGATGGTGGTAGTCATATAGACTATATTCTAAATCAGATAATATCAGAGTTAAGGGATTTCTTCCTGAAAAAACATAAAACTGATGTTAAACCATCTGAGTTAAAAAATCATATTTTCCTATTTGTTAATTCTACTGTTGTAAATCCATTTTTCTCATCTCAAACTAAGGAAAAATTGATAACCGAACCAAAAGATTTTGGATTTCAATACCAAGTTTCAGAAAAAACAATAAAGTCAATTTTGAAATCTGAGATTGTTCAATCTATTTTGGATTGGATAGATCAGAAAAAAATAGCAGAAGAAAATAAATTAGCTAGGACTCTCAATAAGTCATTGGATAAGGTCAAAGTTGACAAAATGATAGATGCTAAGGGTAAAGAAAGGTGGAAGTGTTCCCTTGCTATTTTTGAGGGAGATTCAGCATCTGGTGCTTTTAGAAAATTCAGAGATCCAAACACAATGGGGTCATTCTCATTGAAGGGTAAATTTATAAACGTATCAGATATAACAACTCAGAAGTTGAGTCAAAATGAGGAGGCTGTGAATTTAATGGCCGCAATCGGTTTGAAATTTGGAATGGAACCAGACCTTAAACATCTCAGGTATGGTAGAATACTAATTCTTTCTGATGCTGATGTTGATGGGAATAGCATATCCGCACTCTTGATTAACTTTTTCAACAAATATTGGCCATCCCTTTTTGATAGAAAAATGATCTACAAGGTGGAGACCCCTATCGTTGTTGCAACAAATATAAAAGACAAAAAGAAGAAATTGATGTTCTATTCCCAGTCGGAGTACAATTCTTGGGTAATTGATGTCAATCCAAAACTTTGGGAGATAAAGTATAAAAAAGGTTTATCTGCTCTAGTAGATGATGAGTATAATGAGATAATAAACAATCCAAAGCTAACTCTTATAACAAAGGACGACCTATCAAATAAAAATCTTGAAATTTGGTTCGGCAAGAATTCAGAGCTTAGAAAGGATAAAATCATTGAGTGAATCATGCAAATATTAGTTAGTTTTGATAGCTTTATGTCCTATCAAGAAAAATTTGGAACACCATATTTAGATAAGAAAAATAGATATAGAATTTGGTCACCTTCTAAGCAAGTGGTTTTAAATGAATTCCATAAAACCAATGAGATGTTTGATGGTATAGAGACAAGATATGACACACAGAAAAACGGAAATGATTATTTAATTACTTTTTCCTCTAATTCAAATAATGAGTATAGACTTGATTTAATAAAAGATAAAGAGGATGATGATATTTATCACATAGCGTTCTCACTAAAATATTCAAATAAACAAGATTATGAAAAATTAACAGATTTGAATGAGTCTAAGGAGGTATTTGCTAAATTGGCATATATCTTGAAAAATGTTCAAAAAATTTTATATATTAGGGAATATTGTATAGGTGCTACAGGTGATATAAAAAAGGATAGAATATATCAGAATATTATGAGATATACTTCTAGCTGGGAAAAAAGAGATACAGACGCCTATAATTTGGGATGGGCTTTGTATTTTACAATAAATGAAGAATAGGAATTAATTACTTAAAAAGAAGATGGATAGGAAAACAATAGTAGTTATGTTTCCATACCCAAGTGGTAGTGGATTACATTGTGGACATTGGTATAATTATGCAATAATGGATAGTTATTGCAGATATCAAAGATTTATAGGGTATGACGTTTTTCAGCCTTTTGGGTATGACGCATTTGGTCTACCTGCTGAAAATTATGCTAAAAAGATAGGTAGAGATCCAAAGGAGGTTACCTACGAGAACATAGATAAGTTTAAGATCCAGATGGATGGTATGAACACTATGTACGAGACAATGCTTGTAACCTGCGATGAGAGCTATCAAAAACTAACTCAAGATCTTTTTCTGAGATTATTAAATAAGGGACTCGCGTATAAAGCATATGGTGAGCAGGACTACTGCAGCTCCTGTGAGACTATATTGGCTCGCGAGCAGGCAAGAGATGGTAAATGTGATAGATGTGGTACTAAAACAACTAAGAAGAGTCTACTTCAGTGGTATTTTAAGATAACTGATTACAAAGATCGGCTAATTAGAAATCTGGATAAAATAGATTATCCAAAAAGCACTATAAATGCTCAAAGGGCTTGGTTGGAAAATCTACATGATTGGTGTGTAAGTAGACAAAGAAAGTGGGGATGTCCTATACCAATAGAAGGTGAGACAGATACACTTGATACTTTTGTTGACAGTAGCTTCTATTTCATCACATATCAACAAATGAAGGGTATGAAACCAAATCCAATTGATCTATATGTTGGTGGAAGCGAGCATGCTTGTATGCATCTAATATACGCTAGGTTTATTACAATGTTCCTATATGATGAGGGAGTAATTGACTTTGAAGAGCCTTTTCGTAAGGTTATACATCAAGGAATGATATTAAAGGATGGTCAAAAGATGTCAAAATCAAAGGGAAATGTTGTGAACTTGGATGGATATGATAGTGACGAAATTCGTTTTTATCTGATGTTTATTGGTCATTATTTTGATGGCGGTAGCTGGAGTGATCAAAGCATAAATGGCATTCGTAGATTCGTTAATAAAATGAAAGAGTGGATGAGCAGAACGGGAGAAGAAACTATTGATATTGGGAAATTCAAAAAGCAAATTTTTGACTATACAGATAGCTTTAAATTTAATAAGGTAGTTAGTTCATTCATGATTCTATTAAATGAGAATAAGAATAAGAATTTAACAGAGGAATGTAAGTCTGAAATAATTGACTTACTTAGCATTTATATGCCTAATTTTAAAGTCAAATTGGGATACAAAAAACATGAACACTTAAATGAAAACTAAAGAAAGAACAATAACGGAATTTCTTGATAATGAGTATAAGGAATTTGCCCTCTATACAATAGAAAATAGGGCAATACCATCATTAGTAGATGGGTTAAAAATTTCACAAAGAAAGGTAATAAATACATCATCAAATGTTTGGAAAACAGGTAATGAAAAACATTTGAAGGTTTTTCAACTTTCAGGTTTGGTGGCAAGTACACAGTACTATCATCACGGTGATCAAAGTTTGAATTCCGCCATAATAAATATGGCACAAAGATTCAAGAATAATGCCCCACTCTTAGAAGAGGATGGTCAATTTGGATCACTCAGATCACCACAGGCAGGAGCCCCTAGATACATTGGTACTAAACTATCAAAATACTTTAAACTCATATACAAAGATTTTGACCTTCTTGAATTCAAAGAGGAGGAGGGTGATAAAATAGAACCAAAATATTTTCTACCGATTATACCAACCATTCTTATAAATGGTGGATCTGGTATTGCTGTTGGATTTGCTTCAAATATTCTAAATAGAAATGTTTTTGATGTTATATCTGAGTGTGAGAAATACCTTAAGGGTAAAGACCCTATTAACATACCACCAAAGTTAAATGATTTTTTTGGATCATATAGTCAGGATCCAGAAAATCCAAAAAAGTGGATAATTACTGGAAAATTAGAAATTGTTAATACAACGACTATTCGTATATCCGAATTACCACCTTCAATGACATATGAGAAGTATGAGGATATTTTGGACAAATTGGTTGAGAGTAAATTAATATCATCATATGATGATAATTGTAAGGACAATATTAATTACACAATAAAGATGTCTAGATCGGATCTATCATCTCTTACTGAGTCTGATCTAATTAAATTACTTAAACTAGAGGAATCTGAGACGGAAATTTATACAACCTTAGATGAGAGCGGGACGTTAAAAATATTTGAGTCTGTCTCTGAAATAATAAAGTATTTTGTTGATTTTAGACTTGGTTTTTATCAGAAAAGAAAAGACTTCCTAATTGATAAGACATCAAAAGAACTAAAGATCTTACAAATGCGTGGTAAATTCATTAAACTCATATTGGATGGTAAAATCATTATAAACAACAAGTCCAAAGTAGATATTATCCAGAAAATTGAGGAGAATAATATTGATAAGATTGATGGTGATTATGATTACCTACTTAGAATGCCAATTCACTCTCTTACTAAGGAGACATTTGAGAAGTTAAAAGAGGAGTTTACTCAGAAAAAGTCTGAATTGGAATCAACAAAATTACTTGATCCAAAGGATATGTATTTGGAGGACTTGAGGGAATTAAAAAAGAGCTTCAAATGAAAAGGGAATTTAAGATAATCTGTATAAATGATACTAAAGGAATTACCGATTGGTCTATGGCTATTAGTAAATTAAGTGTGTTTCATACTGATATATATTCATATAATTATGGTGGAGACGGTAGCGTCAGCGGGGACTATTTGAGATTACTCCATGACGACAAATGGATTATAGGACTATACTATAAATCTGATTTTATGAAGCTTTCTGACTATATCATGGAAAACAGAAAAAGGACAATTGATCAAATATCAGAATCTGAAAGCCTCAAATGAATAAAAAGGAATTTAAGATAATCTGTATAAATGATACTACTTCAATCTGTAGTGGTATAGTTGTCTATAAATTAAGTGTATTTGATATAAATATCTATGAGTATAATCGAGATGGTCCAAAAGGTATCCACTTAAGATTAAGAATTCCTAATATTGGACA
>JACCDG010203465.1_pt1 | contig 12311 bp, 11 predicted proteins | sample 7442471 | NCBI WGS metagenome assembly JACCDG01 (sample SAMN15323444, study PRJNA562643) | freshwater metagenome | isolation source: river surface water | place: USA:Blue River Watershed | collected 2017-08-17 | reverse complement strand
CATAGTTTGGAAGGGTCGGTCAACATGCGCCGTGTCATTTCCAAGAATGCCTTGCCGACATTCATCGGATCGCCCATGCCCATGCCGTTCATGGATTGGTGAGAGAGGAAATCGGAAACCAGTTTCTGGCTTCGTTCGGCGATATTGCTCATGATTTTGGACCACTCTTCGGCTTCGAAGGCGGGCTTTTTTGTGCGCGTTTCTTGGTCTTGGGCTTTATGGCTCATCTTGAACCTCGGGGGATTTTTTAAGAAGGAACAATGGTTTATTAAAGATCAGGATAGAAGAAAGATGTGAATAAAAGGTTAGCTTGCAATCTTGGGGGACAAGAGGCATAACTAGGTCGTTGCGCGACAATAGCAGATACCGGCTTAAAGCGCAAATTTCTTATGCTTATTCTTTAAAAGAATCAAAGGTTTAAAAGATGATCCGCACATTTTTTGCAAAATCCGTTTTTGTGTTGGCTTTCTGTTCTTTAACGGCTTGTACCGGTTTGGAGCCGTGGTGGAAAGACGATTTTATTTGGTTCGACAGCACCAATTCCAGCCCCGAAACCCGCCCCAGATACCATGCGGAACAAACCAGGCACTATATCGAAGTGCCGCAAGTGCCCGAAGGCTGGGAACCGCCGATGCGTAATGCTGCAATGCAGCAAAATATTCCGGTTTCGTCGGAGCCTTTGCCTTGGCGCGACGATTGGCGCGCGCAGCCTATGGGTTCGATGAACAGCGGTTATCCAAATCTGTCCAGCGTGCCGCCAGTGCCGCCGGAAATTCCGGGATATCAATTCGACGCCGCGAAATTGGAATTGCGCGCCGATCAACGCCAGGCCGAAAGCATGATGCAATCGGATTGGGGCAATGCGCAGCCGCCTATGCCTGCCTTGCAGCCTATGCATTCGGCGCTACAGCCTGTCAGCAAGCCGCCTTCTTGGATGGGCCGGGATTTCAGCCCTGCGGCGGGCAATGCCATGAGCATGCCCTTGGTTCCGCCGATGTCGTCTTATGACGGCTATTACGGCGCGCCGCAAAACCGCATGCAGGCCATAGAGGACGAGCGCGCGCGCGATTTGCCCTGGCAAGATGCGCGCCGGAAAATCGAGCCGAGCATGAACAATTACGCCTGGAACATGGAGCGTTCCGCGCCTTATACATCGGGCCAGCCTTATAACCCTTATGGCTATCAAAATTATGGGCTTTGGAATTGGTATTACATGAATCCGCAATGGGAAACCGCGAATTCCTATTACCCTTCGCAAGCCTGGAACGCGCCGCAAAAACAGACGCAATCCGCCTATAACACGTATGTCTATCAGCCGCGCTATAACTCCGGCCAGGCCATGGCGGTGACCCCGTCGGTGCAAACCGCAGTGCCGCACGGCAAGCAGGTTTCAACCATTTATTTCGACAATGACAGCACCCAATTGGGCAGCCAAGAAAAGCAAGTGCTGAAGGAACTCGTCGAATGGTTTAAGGATCACAGAGGCGTTTTGCGCATCGTCGGCCATTCCAGCGCCCGCACCAAGGACATGCCCGCAAGCCGGCATGAAATGGAAAAATACCGCATTTCGCTGGATCGCGCCGAATCGGTCGCAAAATACCTGAAATCGCTGGGCGTGCCGCCGCAACATGTCGTGGTGCAGGCGCGCGGCGACAAGGATCAGGTTTACGCCGAAACCATGCCCACGGGCGAAAGCTGGAACCGTAGGGTTGAAATTTTCTGGCAAAGGATGTAGCCCGTCTTGCCGCAAGCCATGATGAAAAGCGCACCCGCAACTATGGACCGCGACCTTGCGATAGAAGTCGTGCGCGTCACGGAAGAAGCCGCGATCGCCGCCTCGCGCTTTATGGGGCGGGGCGATGAAAAATCGGCCGATCAGGCGGCGGTGGACGCGATGCGCTGGGCGCTCAACGGCCTTGCCATCGACGGAACCGTCGTCATCGGCGAAGGCGAACGCGACGAGGCGCCGATGCTGTATATCGGCGAAAAAGTCGGCCAGGGCGGGCTGCGCGTCGATATCGCGCTCGATCCGCTCGAAGGAACCACGATCACCGCAAAGGGCGGCGCCAATGCGCTTGCCGTCATCGCCATGGCCAATCAGGGCGGATTCCTGCACGCGCCCGACGTCTATATGCAAAAAATCGCCGTCGGCGGCAATTTGCCGCAAGGCGTGATCGACATCGACGCAACCCCGCAAGAAAATCTGCGCCGATTGGCATCCGCCAAAAAAGTGCCGGTGTCGGATTTGGTGGTGTGCATCCTCGACCGGCCGCGCCACGATAAAATCATGGCCGATGTGCGCGACGCCGGGGCAAGGATCGTTTTGATCCCGGACGGCGACGTCAGCGGCGTGATCGCGACCGCAAGCCCGCAAAGCGGCGTCGACATGTATATCGGAACCGGCGGCGCGCCAGAGGGCGTTTTGGCGGCAGCCGCCTTGCGTTGCATCGGCGGGCAAATGCAAGGGCGGCTTTTGATTCGCAACGACGACGAGGCGAAGCGCGCCGAAAAATGCGGCATCCAGGATTTCAAGAAAATTTACGCCATGGAAGATTTGGCCAAGGGCGAGGTGATGTTCGCCGCGACCGGCGTCACCGACGGCGCGATGCTGAAAGGCGTGCGCCGCCAGGGCGAGCTGGTTTTGACCTATTCCCTGGTGATGCGGTCGAAATCCGGCACGGTGCGTTACATCGAGGCGCATCATAAGATCGAGCGTAAAAACGAAATACGCACGCGGGCGATATAGCTTATTTTTGCGGTCATCCTTTTATAACCTTCAGGATGAGCCTTATGATTTTGCTCATGGTGAGCTTGTCGAACCATGGGCGGCGGACGCGGTGTTTGCGTCCCATCCTTCGACTGGCTCAGGATGAGCTGAGAGGAATGCTATAACAATGCAGGCTTGTTTCGGCGTAACCCGTTCGATCGCGGGGCGCTTTTGGAAAATGGCGGAACCGGACGACCGCATCGCCCAGGCGATCGCGCAGCGGCACGGCTTGCCCGAATTGATGGCGCGCTTGCTGCAATTGCGCGGCGTCGGCATTGACGATGTCGATGATTTTCTGAATCCGGCGCTGCGCTCCATCCCCGATCCCAGCGGTCTTAAGGACATGGACAAGGCGGCGGAAATTTTAGCCGATGCGATCCAGCGCGGCGCGGTCATCGGCATCCTTGGCGATTACGACGTCGACGGCGCGACATCGACATCCATGCTGATCGAATATATCCGCGCCATCGGCGGCAAGGCGGCATTCCACATTCCCGACCGTTTCAAAGAAGGCTATGGCCCAAGCCAGCTTGGCATCGACAAGCTGATCGCGGAAAAGGCCGGGGTGATCGTAACCGTCGATTGCGGCATCACCGCGCTGGATCTTTTGGGTACAACGCAATCGGAAAATCTGCCCGTTATCATCATCGACCACCATATCGCCGGAACCGAAATCCCAAAGGTGTCCGCCGTGGTCAACCCCAACCGGTTTGACGACGATTTCCCGCATAAAAACCTCGCCGCCGTCGGCGTCGCGTTCCTGGCGCTGATTGCGCTGAACAGGACGCTGCGCGCGCGCGGATATTTCAAGGACCACGCGGAGCCGGATTTGAAAAACTATCTCGACCTCGTCGCGCTGGGCACGGTCGCCGATGTCGTGCCGCTGACCGGATTGAACCGGCTGTTCGTACAAAAGGGCGTCGAAATCCTGCACAAAAGGCAGAATCCCGGCCTGCGCGCGCTGTGCGACGCCGGGCGGATTCAATCGAAACCCACAGCCTATGATCTGGGATTCATCCTGGGGCCGCGCATCAATGCCGGCGGGCGTTTGGGCGACTCGTCGCTGGGCGTGCAGCTTTTGACCGAAAAGGAAGATTGGCGCGCACAGCAAATCGCGCAGCAATTGGACAAATTGAACGCCAAACGCCAGGAAATAGAGGAAAACGCGCTGCAACAGGCGATCCACCGCGTCGAATCGATGGGCGAAATTCCGCCCGCCATCGTCATCGGCGATGAAAACTGGCATAGCGGCGTGATCGGCATCATGGCGGGCAGGCTGAAAGACCGGTACAACAAGCCTTGCGCCGTGATCGCCTTTGGCGCGGACGGGATTGGCGTCGCGTCGGCGCGGTCGGTCGCGGGATTCGATATCGGCTCGGCCATTTTGGCGGCGGTGCAATCGGAAATTCTGGTCAAGGGCGGCGGGCACGCCATGGCGGCTGGATTCCAAGTCAAACGCGAGAATATGGCGGCATTGCAGGATTTTTTGACCGCGCGGATCAAAAGCGGCGGCGAGGTGGCGGGGCCTGTTTTGAACATCGACGCCGTGGTGTCGCCCCAGGCCTTGTCTTATGATTTGATGGAAAAAATTTCTTTCCTTGCGCCGTTCGGCGCGGGCAACCCGCAGCCGCGTTTTGCGATCGACGGCGTGCAAATCGATTACGCCGAGATTTTAAAGGACAAGCATGTGCGTTGCCGCATCCGGGGCATCGGCGGGGTTAGCATCGATGCGATATCGTTCCGTTGCGTCGGAACGCCGCTGGGCCAGGCGCTGCTGCAATCCAAAGGCGGCATCCTGCGCGTCGCGGGACAACTCCAAGCCGACAATTACAACGGACGCCGCAAGGTGAAGATGATTATTGAAGATGTGGGGTAGGCATGCCTGTCATTCCGAGGGAGTGTAACGACCGAGGAATCCCCAGATATAAAGCGCTTTTCCATCAGGAGATCCCTCGACTTCGCTCGGGATGACAGCTTAGCTCCCTCTCCCTTGTAGCTTGTCCTGAGCCTGTCGAAGGAGGGAGGGTAGGGGTGAGGGATGGGTTTTATATATTCCTCTCGCTTGGAATGAAACCACTTCCTCCTCCCCCTTGCCAGCTTGTCCTGAGCCTGTCGAAGGAGGGAGGGTTGGGGAGGGGGTCGTGCAGCAAGACAACGGCGCGCCGATAAACCCCCCACCTAACCTCCCCCGCAAGGGGGGAGGGATAATTGTCAATCTGCTTCCCCATTCATCTCTTTCAATTTGTGAATCGCGGCGTCGTAATCCCGCGCCGAACTGCCCGGCAGGCGCAGCACGACCTTGCCGTTCCAATCCTTGATCAGGACGGTAATTTCCTCGTCCAAACAAAAATATTGTTTTTTTCTTTTTGCGCGCCGCCCCATGGCAAACCCCCTTATAGAGATTGGTGACCGGGAGTTTCAAACTGTACAGAGACAGCGCGACATTCTTTAGCCGAAGCCTGGACATACAATGCCGCCTCCCGGCCATAATGGCCAGAGGCAGCATCGATTACGCTCGATGCAATCTACGCTCTGTACGGGTTTGAACGCCCGTGAACCCGATGGGGTTCGGGAGGTATAATAAGGGGAGATTGGAGGAATGCAATATAGTAATATTGAATTAACTTGAAACTGATCCACTATTTTTTATATTAAATAATTTATCTTTATTCTTTTTGATCGTATCTTTAAGTTTTGACGCAAGTTCTTTGCGGTTTGTAAAAAACTGAACATTCATGTGAATATCAAAATGAATTTTTGTTGTCTGACCAGGATTTATTACACTTTGTTTGCTTGCCATATATAATATTGGTCGGTGTAACCCTTCCGCATATCCCGCTTCAAAGTAGCATGATTGTCTTTCATCTGTTAAGTCTGCAACAACAAATGAAGCGTCATTAATTTCTTTTTTTATTCTACCAACTAAATCTTCTAAGGGATGCTCTTTATCTATTCTAATAGCAATACCACCCATTTTCGAAATCACTCTCTCGATAACTTCAAAACGCTCATCAAATTCACGAAACACCCTTTGCTCTTCTTGAGAGCCATGTTTATTACCCTGAATAGGCATGACTACAAAAGCTCGTGGCTTATTTTTTCCTAAAAGATCTTCCGCCTTTTTCTCAAAGCGAGGGTATTTGTTTCTCTTGTTTTTGGTAAGATTGTTAAGAGGACCATTCTTTTTATCCCACTTTTCCTTGGTTTCATAAATTCTAAGCTCTAACACTTGGTAAGATTGTTTTGATTTCCCCCATTGAGCCTTTATTGTTCCACTAGCCAAAAACGGAAGAACGATCTCGGACATCATTTGTTCTTCGGACCGATTCGGAATAGTTTTCTGTCTATCTCCAGACAAAACAGCAATTGCATGAAAAGGCATATGATTCCTTAAAAATAAATTACTAGAGAGATCCCAATGATGTTTCCAAAATTGCCAGATGTCAATAACAGCACCCCACAGGGATTGCGATGGCTTAATATTTTACGGTCATCGCTCCCCTGCGGCAACTTATATTGTTGGCGCGGCGGGCACGCGCGCCGCGCTTTGCGGAATGCCTTGTGGTCGAACCCCTTTTTCGGGGTTAAATATTGTGTCCCACGGGGATTGATCGCTGGCCTTCTGGCCAGCGCCCCTTTCGGGCCGCTCGCGATTCTATGAATCGCTGCGCAGTCCAAATCGTCTTGCTGACGATTTGTGATTCGGGCCTGCTGGCCCTCACCCTTCGGGCGGCTACGCCGTCCAAAATTGCTTGCTGCAATTTTGTCGAACCCGGCGGGGCTTCTCTCAGCCCGCGAAAACGCCAAATAAAAAGGGGCTGTAAAGCCCCTTTTTATTTGGCGTCCCCACGGGGATTCGAACCCCGGTTACCTCCGTGAAAGGGAGGTGTCCTAGGCCTCTAGACGATGGGGACAGAAGCCAGGCAAGCTTTTTAGCTTGCTGTGGCGGCAAAGGCAAGTGTTTTAGCAAGACGGCAATGACTCATTTTCATCGTCGTCCTCGCGCCCGTTTTTGCGAGGACAGGCTGCAGCGAGGGATCCAGGCACAGGCAAACACCGTTTTTGTGGCTCTGGATTCCCGCTTTCGCGGGAATGACGGGTGACGATGGCCTAAAATGCGCCGCTAGCCACTATAATCAAGGCAAAGACATTCCAGAGCCAAAAGAGCAGGCCCGCAAGCCTTCGGCCCCGCAATTCCGGGTTCCCGGGCGCGGGGCGAAGGGCAGGCGAAGTTTTTTTTTAGATTAAGCGCCGAGCGGCTTGAGATTCGCGGCTGCCGGCTTGCCTTTTTGGGTGGTGACTTCGAAGGAAATCTTTTGGCCTTCGTTTAAGCCGCGCAGTCCTGCTTGTTCGACCGCAGAAATATGAACGAACACGTCTTGCGCGCCGTCATCCGGGGCGATGAAACCGAAACCTTTTTGGGCATTGAACCATTTAACAGTACCGTTTGGCATAGAAGTCTCCGTAGTGAGTAGGGGTCATACGCGGCTTTGCCTGGAAACCGCTCCCGGCCCGCCGCATGCGAATTTCTATCGCCCAATCAAGTTAATGTCAAGCCGCGCCTATTTAAGGTAGTGACTCATTTTGACAAAAAAGGCTCCTGGTGAGCTTGTCGAACCATGGGATTTGGTCGCCCATCCTTCGACAGGCTCAGGATGAGCTGTTGTTTATAGCCAAAACGAGCCACTACCCTATTTAAGGCTATCGCGGGGCGGAAAATATGCTATTTTACGCCGTCTTTCGTGCCTTTCCGCGCTTTACCTGATTCAACAAAGGAGACCGCCTTATGATAAGAAATATCCTGATCCCCGCCCTTGCCGCCGCCGCGCTGTTGACGGTATGGGGCAATATCGTGTGGATGTATTCCGGCGTGATGCAAAAACATTTCCGCCAAGTGCCGATGGAATCCGCAACGCAACTTCTGACCAAGCAGCTTTTCCCCGAAAGCGGCATGTATGTGCTGCCCTATGCCGACGATCCGGTGAACGACGCCACGTTCCAGGAAAATTACCGCAAAGGCCCGCGTGCGCAGATTTTCTATTCCGCCGAAGGCGGCGATCCCACGATGAAGCGCGAATTCATGCTGTATGTCGCGCACAACTTTGTCGCCGCGCTTTTGGTGGTGCTGTTGCTGCAAGCGGCCCTGCCGGCCCTGGGCACGGCCAGCGCGCGCTGGTTTTTCGTTTCGACCCTGGGCGCTTTTGCCAGCTGGCGGATTTTGATAGACGCGATCTGGTTCCCGCAGCCATTGGATTACCACGCGCATATCCTGTTCACCGATGTGATCGGCTGGATGCTCGTCGGCCTGGTCTTGGCCAAAATGGTAAGGTATAGATAAGTCGATGGTCGATAGTCGATGGTCGATAGGAAAAGATAAATTCCATCGACTATCGGCTAATTCCTATCGACTATCTTTAACCCCTTGAATTCCCGGTAAAAGCCCTGTATAACACGGCCTCATGTGCGCCGTACGCCCATTTCCGCATTCCCATCTTTTAGGCATCCAAGGCCTATCCCCATCCGATATTTCAGCGATTCTCGACAAGGCCGAAACCTATGTCGAACAGAACCGCAGGGCGGATAAAAAAACCAAGCTTTTGCATGGCCGCACCGTGGTCAATCTGTTTTTCGAGGATTCGACAAGAACCCGCACTTCGTTTGAACTTGCGGCGAAACGCCTTGGCGCCAACGTCATCAATATGGCGGTGGCGCAAAGCGCCGTTAAAAAGGGCGAAACCCTGATCGACACGGCGATGACTTTGAACGCCATGCATTTGGACGCGCTGGTCTTGCGCCACCCGGATTCCGGCGCTGCGGAATTGCTGTCGCAAAAGGTCAATTGCGCCGTGATCAACGCCGGCGACGGCATGCACGAACACCCCACACAGGCGCTTTTGGACGCGATGACGATCCGGCGGCACAAGAAAAAACTGCAAGGGTTGAACGTCGCGATTTGCGGCGATATTTTGCACAGCCGCGTGGCGCGATCGAACATTTTGTTGCTCAACGCCATGGGCGCCTATGTGCGGGTGATCGCGCCTTCGACTTTGCTTCCAAAATCCATCGACCGCATGGGCGTCGAGGTGTTCACCGATATGCGTCAGGGATTAAAAGACGTCGATGTGGTAATGATGCTGCGCGTGCAGCTGGAACGCATGCAGGGCAGCTATCTTCCTTCGACCCGGGAATATTTCCATTTTTACGGGCTGGATTACGAAAAACTGTCGTTTGCCAAGCCGGACGCCATGATCATGCATCCCGGCCCGATGAATAGGGGCGTCGAGATCGACTCGACCCTGGCCGACGACATTCACCGCAGCGTAATTCTGGAACAGGTGGAAATGGGCGTGGCGGTGCGCATGGCGGTGCTGGATATGCTGATCCAAAACGCGCCGCAGGAGCAGGCGGCATGAAACAGTTTTTCACGAACGCCAGGCTGCTAGACCCAGCAAGCAATTTGGACGTCAAAGGCTCGATCCTGGCCGAGGGCGGCATTATCGTGGATATCGGCGCGAATCTGTCCAAGCCCAAAGACGCCGAAGCCGTGGATTGCGACGGGCTTTGCCTGTGCCCCGGATTGATCGACATGCGCGCCGAGCTGGGCGAGCCTGGCGAAGAACATAAAGAAACTTTTGAAACCGCCGCCGACGCCGCGCTTAGTTCCGGCGTGACCAGCGTCGCGTGTCTTCCCAATACCAAGCCTGTGATCGACGATATGGCGGTGATCGAATTCATCCGCCGCCGTTCGGCCGATGCGGGGCGTTTGCGCATTTATCCCTATGCCGCCGCGACCAAAGGCCAAGAAGGCCAGTCGCTTAGCGAATATGGATTGCTGAAACAAGCGGGCGCATTGGCTTTTACCGATTTGCCGAAATCGATTGCCAGCGCGCAGCTGATGCGCCGCGCGATGTCTTACGCAAAAAATTACGGCGCGTTTTTGATGACGCATCCTGAAGACGCCTCGTTGTCTTCGAATGCTTTGATGCATTCGGGCGAATTGTCGACCCGATTGGGATTGGCGGGCGCGTCGGCGGTATCCGAAGTGATTCAGATAGAGCGCGATTTGCGCCTGGCCGAAGACGTCGACGCAAGAATCCATATCGCGCATGTGTCGACCGCGCTTGGCGTCGATGCTGTTCGCGCCGCAAAATCGCGCGGCGTGCAAGTGACTTGCGACACATCGCCGCCTTATTTCGCGCTGAACGAAAACGAAGTCGGTCTGTACCGCACCTTCGCCAAATTGTCGCCGCCCTTGCGTTCCGAAGACGACCGCAAGGCGGTGGTCGCCGGGTTGCAAGACGGAACCATCGACGCCATCGCCAGCGACCACAGCCCGCAAGACGTCGATTCAAAACGCTTGCCTTTCGCCCAGGCCGCTTTCGGCGGGCTTGGCCTGGAAACCTTGCTGCCGGTAAGTTTGGAGCTGTATCACAAGGGCGAGCTGCCGCTATTGTCCTTGCTGCGTCTTTTAACGCAGAATCCGGCGCAAATATTGGGATTGCCGCAAGGCAGGCTGGCCAAGGGCGCGCCCGCCGATTTCGCCATTTTCGATTTGAACCGCGCGCACCGCATTGAAACGGAAACCATGCGCAGCAAATCCAAAAACACGCCATTCGACAAGCGCCCGGTGATGGGCCGCGCGATGATGACGGTTTTGGGCGGCAAGGTGGTTTACCGTGCGGAAAAAACATCCGGTAAGAAAGCCGCATAATCCAGGTTTGCAATATGCCAAATTATGATCAGTTTATTTTCCTATGGCCGGTTTTGGTGCTGGCTTATTTGATCGGCTCTATTCCTTTCGGGCTTGTTTTCACTAAGATCGCCGGATATGGCGACATCCGCAAGATCGGATCGGGCAATATCGGCGCAACCAATGTCTTGCGTACCGGCAACAAACGGCTTGCGGCGTTGACGCTGCTTTTTGATTTTTTAAAAGGGCTTTTGGGCGTCAAGCTTGCGGTGTTTGTGTTCGCGGATCACGCGCCGCTGCCGCAAGATATGTTGACCGCCTTTGCCGCATTCGCCGTGGTGATGGGGCATATGTTTCCGGTCTGGCTGAAATTCAAGGGTGGCAAGGGCGTCGCCACCACCTTGGGCGCGATTGCCGCGCTGCATCCTGTCTTGGCCATTTGCCTTGCGGTGATTTGGACGGCTATGCTGGCCGCTTTCCGTTATTCCTCGCTTTCCGCTGTGACGGCGGCGGTGTTGACTTTGCCTTTGACCTATTTTGTGTTTGATATGCCGCCCATATTCCGCACCGCCATTTTTGTTCTTGTAATGTTCGTCTTGTTCCGGCATAAAGGCAATATCCTGCGCTTGTTGCGCGGGCAAGAAAGCAAGATCGCTTTTTAGCTGTTTTTACAAAAGGTTTTAAAATTGCTGGTTAACCGCAGGCAAGATCTTCCGGCCAGATCCATGACGCGCGAGGAAAAACGCAACTGGCTGCGTTTGATCCGTTCGGAAAATGTCGGGCCGGTGACGTTTTACCAATTGTTGCGCCGGTTCGGATCCGCCACCAAGGCGGTGGAGGCTTTGCCCAGCCTCGCCAAGCGCGGCGGAAAAAAAGATTTCAAGCTTTGCACGGTCGATCAAGCCGAGGCGGAAATCAAGGCGCATGCGGATAATGGATGCCGCCTGATCGCGGCAGGCGAAGAAGAATACCCGCCTTATCTGACCCATGTCGAAGACGCCCCGCCGATGGTGTCGGTCAAAGGTCACATACATTTGCTGCACAAGCCGATGATCGGCATTGTTGGCACACGCAACGCCTCTGTCGCCGGGCGCAAGATGGCGGAAAAGCTGGCGCGCGAATTGGGCGAGGCGGGGTATATCACCGTATCCGGCTTGGCGCGCGGCATCGACGCCGCCGTACATCGCGCCAGCCTTGAAACCGGAACCGTCGCGGTGATGGCGGGCGGGATCGATTGCGTCTATCCGCCCGATCATCAGGATTTGTACAATGATATCGCCGCTCAAGGACTTTTGATCAGCGAAATCGAATTCGGAATTTCCCCCCAGGCGCGGCATTTCCCGCGCCGCAACCGCATCATATCCGGGCTTTCCCTTGGCGTGGTCGTGACAGAAGCCGCGTTGCAATCGGGGTCGTTGATCACCGCACGCTGTGCGTTGGAACAGGGGCGGGAAGTTTTCGCCGTGCCCGGATCGCCGCTTGACCCGCGCGCGCAAGGGCCGAACAGTTTGATAAAACAAGGCGCGGTGTTGGTCGAAAACACGGCCGACATATTGGATGTCTTGCATAAAATGAGCCCGCCAAAACTATCCGCCAAGTCGGATTTATTCGAAGAATCCATGGGCATGGTCGAAATAAACGAGCATGCTTTGCTTGAGGCGGAAAAGACCATATTAGAGCTTTTAAGCCCGACGCCGGTTCAAACCGACGAGTTGATACGCGCCTCAAACCTAAGCGTACCCGTGGTTTTAACAATTTTACTTGAACTGGAACTGGCGGGTCGTCTAGAAAGGTTCCCTGGAAATAAAGTTTCGCTGCGCTATACCGAATAATTACATTATACGGGGGAACATT
>JACCDG011786500.1_pt1 | contig 12312 bp, 10 predicted proteins | sample 7442471 | NCBI WGS metagenome assembly JACCDG01 (sample SAMN15323444, study PRJNA562643) | freshwater metagenome | isolation source: river surface water | place: USA:Blue River Watershed | collected 2017-08-17 | reverse complement strand
CAAAGATACGCAATCTAATTTCTTTTAGGTATTTATTAATTGAATTACGGCTGACGCCAGATAATTCACTTATTTGAGTAGCAGATAAATCTGCTACAAAATACCTGATTATTTCTTTAAATTTAACTTCAGAAATTTTTGAACACTTAATGTACTTATTTATTTGAACCATGACAGTATCTTACCACATCTTTAAATGTGCTTTGATTGTCTAGCCCCATTACTAATTAACCAATAGCCAATCAATAGCTAAAAACGTATTATAGCTATGCAAAAATACATGAATACAAGATAGTTATTTATGTGCTAGATAAATTAAGATTATATGAAAAATGGTTCACCGATAAAACATGCGCCGATTGATCAAAATAAATCTCTAGGCAACAGCTATATACTTAATGATACCTCACACAACATTATGTTCTTTATTTGCGTAAATCTCTAATACGCAACTCTTCACCAAAAGACACTAACATTAAGAGCACCACTCCAATAATTAATGCGGCATAAAATACCAAGAAAGTATCATTCCAACCATGCAAATGAATGCCAAATAAATCTAGACCCGTAGTAGTTGGATCGGCAATTGCTGCAAGACCAACTTTAGCAAGCGAATCACCAAATAAATAAGCAAACGTTCCAGTTGTACCATTGGTAACCATCACTGCCTGCTTAGGCACAAAATGCACTACAGATACGCCAATTAATAATTGTGGACCAAAAATAAGTGCACCTAAACAAAAAAGTGATGCATTAATTTGTAATGGCGTACTTCCATAACGATATCCCAACACCGCTACAGCGGTTGCAAGCAAACAAAGCCCAGCAACTAATGCACGCCTTCCACCAATAATATCAGATACATAACCCCAAGTTAGTGATGCTAATAATGCGCCCATTTCAAAATAAAATATCGTGTTAACCTGCTGTGCAGAAGTGAAATGAAACATTTCTTTGGTATAAAGAGGTGCCCAATTATCAATTCCAATTCGTACAATATATACAAATACATTTGCCAAACATAGTATCCACACCCATTTATTTCTCAAGACATATTTTATAAAAATTTGCCATTTAGATAATGCTTCAGCTGCCAAAGTATCTTTCTCAAGAGGTTCTTCAAAAATTACTTCACAAGAATCCATGCCTAATTCTTCTGGACATTCTTTACCAATAGATAAGCTAATAACACCAATTAATAATGCAATCACGGCTGGAACAATAAACATTCCCCAAACATGTCCTGCAAAAAATATGTTTGCACCCCAAAGCGCTAAAATACCAGCAAAAGCGCCACCTAAATTATGTGAAGTATTCCATGCACCAAGCCAACGCCCACGTTTTGCACGCGGCGACCAGCGCATGATAGTAGCGTAACTAGCAGGACCACCGACAGATTGAAAAAATCCGCTAAGCCCCCAAAATAACATCAAAAATCCAATGGCCTTACCTTCGAAAGATAAAATTATGCCCATTAATAAAATACAAATTGCGGATAAAATCAATAAAATAGAGATCATTTTTTTAGCTGGTTTACCATCAATAAAATAACCCAAGACTGTTTTACCAACCCCATAAGTAATTGAAAATGCCAAACCAATTTGCCCTAGCTGCGTAGTTGTAAAACCAAGCTGATCTTTTAGCATTCCAGAGCTGGCTTTAAAATTATTTCGAATTAGATACATCGTGGCATAAACAATTACGACGACCAAAAAAGCTTGAATAAAATTCGCAAACCACATTTTTCGTTGGACAGCAAGAGGTAAATTTAATTTTGCTGGCTGTTTCATTATGAATAAATTATTTAGAATTGACATACGCCAATTTCCTCAGAAAGGTTATAAAAATTATTTATCTGATTAGACTAAAAAGAATAAGTATTTTACTAGAATTTAATGTTTAAATAACTACTTAATTAAATTTTTCCATGATTGATTCATAATTTTGCGGAACAATAAAGCCAAATTTTGCATATAGTTTTTGTGCATCCTTAGTTTTTAACATCAACTTTTTAATCTTACTTACCTTTGAATCTTGTAAAATATGATGAATTAAAAACTTACCAAGTCCTTGACCACGGTAATTATTATTAATGTATACATCGGCTAAATATGCAAAAATAGCATAATCTGTGATGACCCGTGCAAAACCAAAAATCTGGCCTTGTTGATTCGTCAAGATAAAAGCTCGTGAATTACTAAATGCAATGTAATTTTCTTCAAAGCTTCGTAACTTTGCCCAATAAGAATTTTTTAATGCTTGATGAATATACTCAAAATCAGAATCAATAAGCTCTGATCTAATCATATATTTAGACTCATTAATTAGTTGATTATTCATAATACAGCTCAAGATAAACAAAAACTCAGGAGCAATAAAGTCCTGAGAATTAATTTTAATTAAACTAAATAAACATTACTTTAATCATAATATGCATGTAACACTTTACCAAGCCGCTTAATACCTTCTACAATACGTTCTTCTGGCATATTAGAATAATTTAAACGCAAGAAATTATGATTCCCACCATTTGCAAAGAACGGTGCACCAGGTACAAAAGCTACATTTTCTTTTAATGCCTCAATTAATAATTCTGCTGCATTAATTCCAGGTTTCAGTTCTACCCAAGTAAATAATCCACCTGCTGGAAGTGTATATTTAACCCCAGCTGGAAAATATTTGGCAATACCATCAAGCATTAAATCACGACGTTTTTTATACACTGCAATAATTGAAGCTACATGTTCGTCTAAACTATAACGTTGCATGAAATAAGCAACTTCACGTTGTGCAATACTACTACATTGTAAATCTGCTACTTGTTTTAACATTACAAACTTATTTAACACTGTATCTTCGGCACAAATCCAGCCAATGCGGTAGCCTGGACAAAATGTTTTTGAAAAAGACCCAAGATAAATTACCCAACCTTCAGCATCAAAACTTTGAATAGCTGGTAAACGATGACCTTCAAAATTTAACTCCCCATAAGGATTATCTTCAATAACCGCAATTTTATATTGAGCCGCTAATTCAGCCAAGCGTTTACGGCGCGCAACCGACATAGTGCGCCCAGTTGGATTTTGAAAATCAGGAATGGTGTAAATTAATTTGGCTTGTGGATATGCCTGTAAGGTTTTTTCAAGTTCTTCCATAATCATACCTTCTTCATCCATTGGAATTGGTAGGTATTTAGCATGATAAGTATTGAAAACATTAATTGCACCCAAATAACTTGGATCTTCACAAATTATATAATCACCATCATCAAGGAATAAGCGTGCGCTAAAATCAATCCCTTGTTGTGATCCAGCCGTAATTAAAACATTATCTGGAGTAGTTTTAACATTCGCCAAAGTCATTCTTTGATTAGCAATAATTTCACGTAATAAGACAAATCCTTCAGTCGCACTATATTGCAATGCAGCCTTAGCATCATTCTGTAAAATATCTTGGACGATTACAGTTATTTTATCTATTGGAAATAATTCTGGTGCAGGAAGACCACCTGCAAATGAAATTATTTCAGGTTTCTCGGTTAATTTTAATAACTCTCGAATTTCAGACGCCTTTAACGTGGATGCGCGCTTAGCAAATTTAAATTGCATATAACTCCCATAAAAATTTATATTAAAATATCCATTATTTTAAAATTATTCACTTTTAATAACGCTACCCTGTTCTAAACGAAGAGCATGACTAACACAATTCGGAATTTGATCAGCACGATGACTTACGTAAATAATTGTATGCTCAGTATTGGCAAACAAATCATCAATTAATTGTACAAAATTTGCCGTTTGCTTATCATCTAATCCTTGGCATGGCTCATCCAAGATAAACAACGGAGGATTTTTTACTAATGCTCTTAATAATAACAACATGCGTTGAATACCACTCGATACGGTAGACAGTCGTTGTGCAGCATATTCAGATAAACCTAATCTGACTAACCATTCATTAGCAACTTGCTGCTGTTCAGAATTTGCTTTACGATATAAACCTGGTGTATCAAAGTAACCCGATAAAACTGTCTCTAAACAAGTCATGCGCTTGTCAAAATTCCAATGTAACTCTGGTGAAACAAAACCAATTTTTTGCTTAATCTCCCAAACACTCTCGCCACTACCACGCTTACGATCAAACAAATAAATTTCATTTGCATACGCCTGTGGATGATCGCCGTTAATTAAACTTAATAAAGTTGATTTACCAGCACCGTTATGCCCTGATAGCAGCCATTTTTGCCCAGACAAAACCTGCCAATTAACCTTATTCAGCGCAATTTTGGTACCATAACTAATTGTAACTTGTTCAAATTTAATAATATTATTATATTTATCTAATAACGTAGGCAATTGAAACCCAATAAGATTAGTTTTTGGTACTGCTTTTATATCAATAATTGGCGTATAATTTTCTCGCGTAGTTTTTTGAATTTGTTTATTTGTATCAATCCAAATTATGTTACTAATAAACTCTGGAATATCAATATCATCATCAATAATAACAAAGTTTATACCAGTTTTAGCTAGTTGCGACAAATAATTAATTAAATTATTCCGCGACGCTATATCCAGACCAATATATGGATTATCTAAAATCATAATTTGGCTTGGCTCATATAATGCTAAAATTAACTGAAGTTTTTTACGCTCACCACTCGATAATTGAATTAATGAGGCATCTAAGCGTTCGGTTAAGTTTAGTACAGCAATCAACTCTTTAAGTTTGGCATCATTATCACTATATTTAATTACTTCGCGCACTGTTTCCGCACGCTCAGCATCATCACTATTGTAGCGTTGTTGATAGTAAAAATCACTTAATCCAGATTTATCTTTAAAGTAATAGTACTGATTAACTAAGGTAACTTTAGCAGTAAATTGACTATTTTCAGAAAAATTAAACTGAAATCTATGTGCAGAAGAATATAATTGTCCAGCTAAAGCCATGCCTAGACTGGTTTTACCACTACCGCTAATTCCACTTAGTAAAATTTGTTCACCAGATTGAATATCCAATTCACCATTTTGAATGATAACTTTACCTTGGCGCTCTAAATTAAATCCACTTAGTTCAAGCAAGTTCATTCATGTTACTCCTCATTAGATTTATGGGGAATAAAAACTGGAAAATCGACATTATCAGCTTTATAAATATCTTTTCTAAACTGTAGTTTACCTTGATCATCAACCCAGCTAGTGTAATAGACAATGTGAATTGGCAAATCATTATTCAGTTTTACCCATTTATGATTACCAGAATTAATTGCACTTTCTAGTTTAAGACTATTCCAATTAGCATTTGCCTCAATTAAATAATTAGCTAATTCAGTTGGTTGACTTACTCGCACACAGCCATGGCTTAAGCTACGTGCATTACGCCCAAATAAATTTGGATTTGACGTATCATGTAAATAAATTCCACAATCATTTGGAAACAAAAACTTCAACTTACCAAGTGCATTTTTCTTACCTGGATCTTGACGCAAGAAATAATTAAATTTATTAGGCGATACACTTTCCCAATTAATCAAACTTGGATCAACTTCATTTTTTGTAGTAGTACTAAACACCCGAATATTATGTTTATTTAAATATTCAGGATCTTTTTGAATCTTGGCTAAATATTCTTTCGTCGCAATACGATTTGGAATACCCCAGTATGGGTTTAACTCCAACGTAGTAATACGACTGTTAACCACACAAGTCTTATTCTGTCCACCACCACCAACAATTACTGGCATAGTTAAATCATTAATACCTTTGTTTTTAATAACTAATGAATAACTCGGGATATTTACCCAAACATAATTACTGCCCAAGTTATCAGGCAGCCAACGCATGCGGTCTAAATTTAATTGAATTTGCTTAATGCGCTCTCTAACTGGGATATTTAAGCTTTGCAACGTCGCTTTATCAACTACACCAGTAGCTTTGATACCATTTTCGGCCTGAAATTGACTAACCGCTGATTTTAAAGCGGCATCAAAAAGATGAGATTCATCTTCCGGCAAAGTATAGTTTTCAGTAAATGCCAATCGCTGCTGTAGTAAGTCAACTCGCGTACCAACAGAACCTTTTTTAAGATCTTTGCCTACTGGAATACTTTCCCAACCACCAGCTTCAGCAATTTTTTGATATTTAGCCAATTGCTTTTTCAATGCATCATATCCAGAAAAAGTTGGCTTAATTTTATTTAAGTTAGGAATCAAATTATTTTGTTGAATTGCTGATGTATACTGCGCAACTAAATTTACCTGGCGATGACTGGTTTGCCAATCAGGATAAGCCGTGACAGGATCAATTCGACCAACTTCAATATGTTTAGAGTACAACAGATATGCATCACTCAAGGTAACATCTAAATCCGCCAATAATGTAGCTGGCACAATTTGACCAGTTTGCTGTAAAGATTTAATTTGTTGTAATAATTTATTGATTTCATTAACATGATAATCTGCTGGATTTAAACCATCTTGATATGAATTACGTAAAATAGTTAAAAATTGCTCGACATCTGGTCGCACTTTAGAATTCTGCACCCAAACTGGTTGATAATTATAACTGGTATAAAATTGCGTTGTTAAAGATAAACTACAGCGTAACTGTGTAGTACACATCACTCTCGTTGCATTATTTAATCGTATAATTTTATTGTTAATTTCGACCGATTCAGCTTGATTTGCCATGGTTTCAGCAGAAACATAATTAACCATTAAAACCAAACCACTAAGAGCCAAAACTAAACTTCTCATCTTCATTAATCGCAACTTTTCAAACACAACAATATATTAAACAATTAAGGCAACTTATTTTCACATAACTAAACATTAAATTAGCTCATGAAAATAATTAATCAAAACTGAATTTTATCAAATTTTTGAACTAAACAATAGCATATATAATATATTTTAAAATATAAAATAGCTAAAATGGGTAAAGAAATTAAAATTTAATATAATATTAATTTTAATACAGACGCCAACTTAGCTATTTTTTAATAAATTAATTGACAAAACTTACGCTAAATTTTGTAATAAGTTAACCATTTCTATTGCACTAACTGCGGCATCATAGCCTTTATTTCCAGCTTTAGTTCCAGCTCGTTCAATCGCCTGCTCAATATTTTCAGTTGTTACTACACCAAAAATAACTGGCACACCGGTATCTAATTGAACTTTCGCTATACCTTTAGCCACTTCATTGCAAACATAATCATAGTGACTAGTCGATCCACGAATTACTGCACCCAAAGCAATCACCGCTTGGTATTTTTTACTCTGAGCTAATTTTTGTGCAATTAGCGGAATCTCAAATGCTCCAGGAACCCAAACTACATCAATATTTTCATTAGCCACACCATGTCGCTCCAAACCATCTTTTGCAGCCCCCAACAACTTACTAGTGATAAACTCATTAAATCGACTAACAACAATCGCGTATTTGCCATTACCAGCAACCAAATTTCCTTCAAAGATCATGATCTATTTCCTATGTTAATAAGTCAAATTTAACTTTATCAAATTTGACAATTTACAATTATTTGATATCACCCCAATATACTGCAATATCAAGCCAGACTTAAAAACTTTCTAATTGATTACTAAGATTATAAATCCTGTTATAGTTAATCAACGTATTACCCATTTCAACAAATTACATCACAAAATAATAAAATCTGTATACTGTACTATTCTGTAATATCTGGTTCAACCAGATTAGCTAACTGAAGAAGAGACTCTTGCCAACCAAGATAACACATTTCAGTAGGTATCATATCTGGAATACCTGACTGTTCAATACTAACTTCAGTGCCACAAATTGCTTTTTTCAAGTGAATTACTACAGTCATTTCCCCAGGTAAGTTTGGATCATCAAATTTATCGGTATATGATATAAGTTCAAATGGAACTAACTTCAGATATTTTCCGCCAAATGAATGACTATGCCCTGTAGAGAAATTGGTAAACGACATCCTAAAAGTTCCTCCATCTGTAGCATTAAAATGATCTATTTGGGTGGTAAAACCATATGGTGGAAGCCATTTAACCAGTGCATTTGGTTCCAGAAACGCGCGATATATCTTTTCGGGAGTGCTTTTTAAAACCCGATGTAATTTAACTATATTTGGCATAATTGATCCTATAAAAATAAGTCAAATTTAATTTTCTAAATTCAATAATTTAAAGCAATTATAACAATAATTAACAAAGTATCTAATTTATTGCTTATTGTCGTATTATGATTTTAAAATAGCAAGTGACCCAATTTGCTAACTTTAGTATCCAAATAATCTTTATTAACTTCATTAGCTGGCATAATTAATTCTTGTCGTGCCATAATTTCAATCCCATAATCACCAAGCGCATTAAGTTTACGTGGGTTATTACTCAATAAGCGTATTTTTGCAATTCCCAAATCGCGTAAAATTTGCGCAGCGATATAGTAATCACGCAAATCATCAGCAAATCCGAGATGTAAATTGGCTTCAACTGTGTCCATTCCTTGATCTTGGAGAGCATAAGCTTTAAGCTTATTTAGTAATCCAATTCCACGCCCTTCCTGACGCAAATAAATCAAAATTCCACCTTCTTGCTCAATGCGTGTAAGACTTGCGGCCAATTGCTCACCACAATCACAACGTAGTGAACCAAAACCATCGCCAGTCAGACACTCTGAATGTATGCGCACCAAAGGCTGAGAATCAGCAGTTAAAGTGCCTTTAACTAGAGCAACAGCTTCCTGATTATCAATTAATGAGCGAAACCCGTACATATCGAATGTTCCAAATTTAGTCGGCAATTTTGTTACTGCTTCACGCTGAATTAATTTCTCATTCCGCTTACGATAAGCAATTAATTCCTGAATATGAATTAATTTTAAATTATGCTCCTGTGCAAATTTGACCAACTCTGGCAAACGTGACATCGTTCCATCTGCATTAATAACTTCACAAATTACCCCCACAGGATTGGCACCAGCCAATTTAGCCAAGTCAACTGCAGCTTCAGTATGTCCAGCTCGCTCCAAAACTCCGCCATTTTTTGCAATCAACGGAAATATATGCCCTGGTTCTCTAAAATCAGTGCGCTGACTATTGGGGTTTGCCAATTGATTTAACGTAAGTGATCGCTCCGTTGCACTAATACCAGTAGTACTGCTTACATGATCAATACTCTGGGTAAATGCGGTTTGATGATTATCTTGATTCTCAGAAACCATTGGTTTTAAACCAAGCTTAATCGCATATTCCTGATTTAATGGACAACAAACCAATCCTTTACCATGAGTAATCATAAAATTCAACGACTGAGGAGTAATTGTATCCGCAAGACCAACTAAGTCTCCCTCATTTTCGCGGTCTTCATTATCACAAACTAAAATTAATTTTCCTTGCGCTAAATCTGCTAGCGCTTCGTCAATTGTATTAAACATATTTATAACTTTCATAGATATCCATGTTGCTGTAAAAATCCAGAGGTAATTTTTGACTGACCTGATTTTTGTCCTTGTTTTAATGTTTGGCGCATTTGTTTGGCAAGAATATCACATTCAATATTAACTATTTCACCAAGATTTTTTTGGCCAAGTAACGACATTTCCTGAGTGTGCGGAATTAACGATACACAAATAAAATCAACCCCAACTTCAAATAAAGTTAAACTAGTTCCATCTAAAGCAATTGAACCCTTAAGAATGCACTGTGTTACCAATTCCGTGGATAATTTAATCTTAACAATTAAAGCGTTTTCCTGAACAGTTTTTGCAATTATATTACCAACACCGTCAATATGTCCGCTGACAATGTGACCACCAAAGCGCCCATTCGCGGCAAGTGCACGCTCTAAATTTACTTTACTACCCGAACTTAATTTAAATAAATTAGTTGCTTGAAAAGTTACTGGCATTACATCAACCGTAAAGCTACTTTGGTTAAACTGGGTTACGGTCAAACAAACTCCGTTTACGGCAATACTATCGCCAAGTTTTAAATCGCTGATAACTAACTTAGCATTAATAACTAATGCCAAAGTTTGTCCACTACGCTTAATCTTCTGAATGCTACCAATTTCTTCAATAATACCAGTAAACATTAAATTTAACCTCTAATAATTTGACTAACAATTTTAATATCATTACCTAATTGTTTTGTTTCACTAATTTTAAATTGCAAATTACTTTGTAAATCACCAAAACCTATCCCGGCAAAAAGATGTTTAGCTAATTTTGAACCAATCAATTGCGGACTATAATAACATACTAATTGATTAACCGCACCCACATCCAAAAAACTACTATAAATTTGTTCACCACCTTCAACCAATAAACTATAGATTTGCTCTTGATATAAACGCTTAAGTAAATCAGGAATATTCAAATCAGGTAAATAAATAATCTTCACACCATGATTTTGATATGTTGCATGAAGCTCAGAATCTGCATTTGACGTGCAAATCCAGGTTGGAGCTTTCCCATCAAGAATTACTTTAGAAGCTAATGGAGTGCGTAGCTGGCGATCAAGAATAATTCTTATTGGTTTTTTAATTGGATTTTCTATCAAATGTGGAGTCAAACTTGGATCATCAGTAAGTAGTGTATTAATTCCAACTAAGATTGCCTCATGGGTCACACGATATTGATGTGCATCTTTCCGAGACTCAACTGAAGTAATCCACTGGCTTAAATTATCCTTAGTTGCAATTCTACCATCTAAACTAAGACCAGCCTTAATTGTAATAAATGGCGTTTTAGTCTGAATATTATGAAAGAAAATTTGGTTTATAACAGTCGCTTCATCTGAACACAAACCAATAATAACTTCAATGCCTACCGCGCGTAAAATCTCGACACCTTTACCTTTTACAAGAGGATTTGGATCTAAATTTGCAATAAAGACACGACTAATCCCGGCTTTAACTACTGCATTGGCACATGGCGGAGTTTTACCATAATGAGCACATGGCTCCAAAGTAAGATATAAAGTTGCACCTCTGGCAAGCTCACCCGCTTGCTGCAAAGCAAATATTTCTGCGTGTGATCCCCCAGCAAAGAGATGTGTCCCAATGCCAACAATTTGATCATTTTTGACAATTAGTGCCCCAACTTGTGGATTTGGTCGCGTCTGAACCTCAGCTAATCGAGCTAAGTTCAATGCCTGTTGCATATAATATTCGTGTGTAACCATTGACTTCCCATTCTTGATTTGGGACTTAGTGAGGTAAATAAGTTGAGTGTATCATTCATAAAAACAATAAGTTCGCAGGCTTTACGATCTTACAATTCATAAAAATGATATTTTTGCTATAAAGCACAAGGGAAATAATAAATTAAACACCACACATATAAAACTTTTGCCACCGATATTCGTGCAAAAGTATTTAAACGATAGTCTAATCACTATAAACCGTTATAATTTGACTCAAACCTTTCTCTCATCCAGACTATACTGTCGGTTCTGGAGTTGCACCAGATCCACCGAGACAATTACTAATAAATGTCGCGGGTCACGGACTTAGAGGAATGCCTCATTACCGCCGGTAGGGAGTTTCACCCTGCCCCGAAAGATATAAGCAACCATTATAACACAGGGAACTACAGGCTACAACAGCATTTTTTACAGTATCCTTTGAGCAAATATTTTTATACAGATCAACTAAAATTATACTTGACCAACTAATTTACTCACAAGTTGTGAAAAGTTTAAAAATAATGTAACCTCTCAAAAATACGAGCGAAATAGTTTTTTAACATGCTGAGCCCTATTAATGAGCCAGTGTTGCTGATAATAGATGCTCAAGAAAATTACTTCAAGAATTAAAGCTATAACACAAATAAATCACTACAACCAGAATATATACACATAAATGAACAATTCATGTATATAATTCAGGTATAAGGCATTCTTAACCATTTTATAACATGATGTGTTTTTATTCATGATTAACATAAAATTTATGTGGATTCATATTTAAAAAGGCATAATAAATAACAAACTTAGTTATAACATTGCTTTTTCACTTTATTATTATATTAGTATCATATATATAAAATTATTTACATAAAATCATATCTATCATAAAGGAATCCTAGATGAAATTAATCTTGTTTAGTATATTATAGTTGACGCAATTTTAAACCTCCTATTTTTAATACAATAAATATATTGATATAAAATTATATGGGGCTAGACAATCAAAGCGGATTATTTCTAACCAATTTTAGTATTGTAGTATAGAGGTTATCATTCCGATAATTGAATCTGAACTCACATTCTTTTAAATGAAGTTTGAATGTGTTTTTAGATAAT
>JACCDG011287127.1_pt1 | contig 12314 bp, 33 predicted proteins | sample 7442471 | NCBI WGS metagenome assembly JACCDG01 (sample SAMN15323444, study PRJNA562643) | freshwater metagenome | isolation source: river surface water | place: USA:Blue River Watershed | collected 2017-08-17 | reverse complement strand
TGCTGTCGAGCAAGAGTGATTTTAGACGATACGACGCGGCGTTGGCACTTGCAGTGCTAGGTGCTGAAATGTGCGAACATATCAGCATCTACGCAACTGCAGGATCTGATGCACATCGTACCCACAAGACGGAGAAGATTAAGGCACTACGCGGCTTCGCGTTGTCCGAGCACGTCAACTCCCGAATCCCGTATTTGGGAGGAGGCGGTATCTTCACCCGCCAGTGTCTAGAGTACATCCGTAGTCAGGAGAAGGAGACTCCAGATCGGATCATTGTGTTCTCAGATAGCCAAGACTGCGATACCTACAATTCCGCTAAGCCGCAACCATTCGGTAAGAAGAACTACATCGTCGACGTGTCACCGCACAAGAACGGTGTCAATTACCGAGGAACGTGGACTGCGGAAATCACTGGATGGTCGGAGCACTTCCTCCGATTTATCGCGGCTCTAGAGTCGGAACCGATGAACTAGAGACGGTGGACTGGTGGGCGGTGAGAGGGTTCGATTCCATTGTTGGGTAGCTGCTAACCAGTCTTATTTATCAACCGATGAGCCAGTTGTTCTGCAACTGGCTCATCGCGTATCGAGAGGTAATCATGAACATTGAAAAAACAGGAATGGCGTGGTTGGGTACCGTTACAGGTACAACACGTATCCCAGAAGCCGATATGATCCAAAGAGCAGACGTCGACTGCGGAGCGGGCGGTAAATGGGCTGGCGTAGTCAAAATAGATATGCGACCTGGAACAAAAGTCGTCGTATTTCTACACGACTCAGTAGTGCCAGAACACGAAGCTACAGAATTCATGCGATCACGAGGATGGATCGTACGTATGCAGCGGCTTCGTGGCTGCCCATCAGAAGTCCTCATCATGGATGCATCAACTTTTGGATTAGATGGACCAATCGGAACGGACGTCACCGAAAGGCTAGGCGTACTAAAGTATGAAAAAGATATCCCGTCGTGCTTAAATGGAGAAGTTGTTGGCTACATGCCTGGGTATATCCCTAAGACAGACGAAATCAACTTTCAACAGGCAGCAGATCTAAGGGCGGCACTAATAGGGCAGCCATACTATGCCACCGTTAAATATGATGGATCATCGCAGACATTCTTTCACCGCGATGGTGAATTCGGTGGATGTGGAAGGCAATGGCAATACGTCGAAGGTTCCATGGCAACATGGGTCCTAGCTGAGCAGTATGTTCTGAAAGAGAAGCTACCGACAATTGGCGATGTAGCACTACAGTGGGAATGCGTTGGCCCTGGGGTCCAGAAAAACCCACTACAATTGAAAACGGTCCAACCACGACTATTTGACGTGTATGACATAGACGTCAAAGAATATTATGGTTTGACGGCTCTGCAGAACGTATCAACAGAGTTAAATCTTCCAATGGCAGAAATCGTATATTCTGGCATCTATGAAGATTTCACAGATGATCAGCTACGCGAAATGGCACGAGGCAAATACACTGGTACAACTAAAGACAGAGAAGGCATCGTAATCCGCTCTGTCGTACCGATGCGTGTGCTCGGAAAACGAGTGTCATTCAAGGTCATCAACCTTGATTACAAGGGATGATTAGATGTGCAATTTCGTAGCACCAACGTTTCTGCACAGCATCGCCGCATAATCGCTACAATTAGCGATGTACCTAAGCATTTTACTGGCATATTCAGGATCTGAGTATGAAATCTTAGCATCAAGCTCAGTAAAAGTGTTCGTAAGCCTTGACAGACAAAAGTGATCTTCAAATAAGTCGAATCTAGACACCCACAATTTGTGGATGCTAATGATATTGGCTTCAACGTACAAATCGGCACTGTACCACGGATTATCGCCAGTATTCACTTGCTTTACTTCATCGGCAATGATCCGCCATTGATCGAATATTTGGCTGAAATGCTTCTTCAAAGCCTCTTTACCACTTCCCATACATCACCTCCTGCCGGTGTTTGACATAATCCTCAAGCCAAAGCGTGATCTTCGCGAATACTTGAGGGTCACTCCACAGCAATGACAATTCTTGGTAATTGGAATCAACAGGAAAGCAAGTCACTGACTCACTTCCTTCGAGATTGTCAATAAACTCAGCTAGCTTTCGCCACCTCTTATTATAGACGCCGACATTCCCTGGCGACTCCTCTACAGCGATCAGACTCAGATCCTTGATTGTTTTCATCAATATCTGTGTTCTAAAAGTGAGCATAATAACAAAGGCGTATTGTAGTTCGTGGCGTTTAACACGAATGGATTGGAGAAATCATGGAAAGCATTCTGGCTAAAATCAAGGGCGAAAAGAAGTTATCATTCAACAGCTTTCGTTACCGCATACTCCACTGGTCATTCTTTCTTCACTGGCCCTTCTCCAAAACCCCCAAATCGCCAGAAGAGAGCCCGCTGCCCAATTTCCTATATACCCACTATTGCCCACTATTCCACCTCACCAATCTATTGGTGTTCCCAGGACTTCTCTTTACCGTCCCAGCCCATATCGTAGCCTTAATCGGCGTCTCCATCGTATTTCTGGCATGCGGGGTGATCCAGGGCGTTGGCATTGTCTTCAGCAAGATCACTAATGCCATTGAATCATACCGCGAATGGCGTGAAAAGAGATTCCCATCAGCCAAGCGTGACGCTAAGAAGCAAGCAAAGAAACAAGCCAAACAACAAAAGAAAGCAGAAGCGGCTGCAGCGGCGGAACGAGCAAGACAAGAATCTATCGACACTGGCTTACCATTAACCCCAACATCGCAAGCACTACGATCATTCAGACGACTAATGCTCTCACATGCATTAGACAACCACTGCTTCGAGACATTTCTATACGAAGCACAATATTGTAATGGTACCAAGTACGAAGCTATATTCTTCAATAAAGAACACTCACAAATAGTAGATGAGTGGTCTAAGGAATGGAACGATCTCAAGACCAGAATTGCAGAACAACGAGAAATAGCACGTAAGAAAAAGGAAATGCTGCGGGACCGCATCATTTGGTGGTCCAATTTCAGCCGCATTTTCATTAAAGGACTATTGAACTGTCTCTACGCTGTCATTGCCGTCGCCACCATCTACTATTCAGCGACATACGTGATCCCGGCAGCGTTTGAGACATTCCTCGGTATATGCCACTTCATCGCAAAGGTTTTCTCTGCTGGATCGCAAATAGACTTCCTCAGCATCTTGAAAGCATCCTTTAAATGGGCTATGTATACAGTTGCGGCAATAGCGGGGTTGATGGCCATAGCCGTCGCTTCGTACCATTCGTTCAAGTTGGCAAAATGGCCAGCCAAAAAAGCTGCTAAGATGCTAACCGTCATTTTCCAACCAGTTGGCGAGGCTGCAGTGGCTTTCGGGTCATGGTTCGCTAGAACGTTCACAGGAGTCATCGAATTCTGTGCCATGTTCTACGAAACAAATTGCCCACCAATCATTATCGTGGACGAAAACGAAGAACGCATTGCCGCAGAGGGGGAAATATGAGTTTTCTAGGTGCACTAGGCGTATTAGCAGTCTACGCCACAATTGCTTTCGTGTTCTTCTCATTCTTCGCCTTCCTAAGCTGCGGTGGCGAAGCATGGTTGGACAAGATATTCGGCGTGCATTCCGGACCGTGGAACAACTACGATAAACGCCCAGGGCCACCAGACAGAGAACCATTAGAATACCCATCATATTGGAACTCAAGTTATCGTTATACACCGCCAAAAACAGACATCCAAGTCGGTGGTGAAACGTTAACTGACGAAGAGTGGCACGAACGGTACGTTGGGAAAGGTTAAACGGGTATGCACGGTATGGATGACGACCCCAGCCCAATCTTCTTTATAGTAATCATATTCTTCCTCATGGGAGGATGTACCGGTTCATTTGCCATGGACCGTGCATATAAAAATTGGATGCTAGAAACCGAGCGAGCATACTATAACCCAGCCACAGGCGACATCATCTACGAAAGTCCACGCAAAGAACCACAAAGCGTAGACCAATATTTTGGTGAACCAACGCTAGAGGCGATACAATAATGTGTTGCAACCCAGAAGAGAACCCATGTTCAGGAGCAGAAAACTATGGGATCGCTGATGAAGAATTTAATGCAGCATGTGCTAAAGCGGAGAAAGCTCTCCAAGAGAGGGCACAAGAGACGTCGTATTCTTCAGCGACTCCTATCGCTGATTTCTACGAACCACTAACGTTCAACTGGGACCCTGATAGTGCTCGCATCGCACGAGCAGTCAAAGAATACCTGGAATCATGTCCAGGACCAGGAAACGAGGACCAAAATGGTACAGATGATCATAGTAATTAGCGGAATAGCTATACTCAGCCTAACTGGCTACGTCATCGGCGTACGCCGCGTGCAACGTAAGAATTGGACAGATGACACCATCCGTGATGGATGGGCGGGACCGCTAAAGTAGTCCATTCGACGGAAAATACCACGACCTTGGCGGTGGCATCTTCTTCGGCTTCTTCTTAGGCGGCTCTTGCCGCACCGCTGGCCGAGTGGGAGTATTCAGCCACTGCAGCACCTTCTCAAAGACCTCAGGGTCAGCCAACGTAAACACAGACGTATTCCTGAGACGTCGCGAGCAATAACACGTGATCGTACCGTTGTCAGACTTCAAAATAGCAGAATCAGTCAACTTGGGACGATGCTTGCTGATGCGGATGTGCACGTTACCACTATAATCAGTCTCCCAGGAATACGAGAAACCGTCATCACAGATCTTACGGATTAGAACCCGCAAAATCGGTGATACATTCTTATACTTCTCGTTGTCTTCCTTCAGTCTGGCAGCCAATTGTTCAGGAGTCAGCATGTTGCACCTCATTCCAAAAGGCCACGTCGGTGGCCCTCGCACGTTCGAAGAAAGCCTCTTCGGGCTCCGGATTTGTTAGAATATATTCGTTACGAGGAAGCTTCTCGTGGGCCTTCCGAATCCTCAGAAAGTCATAGTAATGGCACCCACCCACAAATACATGCGAATAATACCACCTATGTGGACCATACTGCGTCATTAAATCAACAATGACCATCTATTCCACCTCGTCCCCAGACTCTTCAATCTCGACCTTCTCAACCCTGCGGGCGTGGGGCGGGTTTAGGCTTCCTGCTTCACAACGGACGGATGGGTCTGCGAATCCGCGTACATATCCTCCGCAACGACTTCGGCGCCACAGTCATCAAGCACGCCGTTCTCGCCAAGTTTCCGAGAGTCCACGCCGATGAGGTGTGGCAACATCGCCTTGATGAATTCGTGCTTTCGCATCCCGGTGACGATGGCCACGCCTTTGCCGTCCGGCCAGTCGTTGAGTTTGAGCGGCTGATACCCGTACATGCCGGTAGCAGCAGCCTCCTCGAACTCATAGTCGCCGGGGTTCAGTAGTTCGATGATGATGCCAGGGGGCGCGTCGCAGTTCACGCATTCACCGGCCAGCCTCACGATGTAAACCGATTCTCCAGGGCCGGGGAGCGTGTACTTGTCGTCGTTGCCGACACATCCGCATTCGCACATGAGTTTCTCTCCTTCCAAAGTCGTCACCTGGACAGGCGGGGCGGGTTAGCCGCCTAATCGGGTAAAGTCGTGCAGAATCTTGCTATCCTCAGGCTGGTCGTGGTCTGGAAACTCTGCGACCAATGAGGCGTACGAGATCAGCCACCTCTACTCTACAGACGGCCAACTCTGGATCGTCGACGGACTTCCCACCAAATCGAGACGTTGGATCGTATGACATTGAACGTTCTTTTCAGTTAACACACTATTGTAAAAATCAATAGACTTATCGAATAATTCGGGATCTGACCACAATATGGTAAGAGGCTTACATGACTCGTAATTTGCCGCGAACAATTGGACACAATTCAAATCATGCCACACCGACCCCAAATACGTCGTTTTGAAATTAATCGTAAAGCACACGTGCGAAGCGGACAACGCACCACACCGCACATCAAAACGCTTAGCTAATACAGTAATGAGTGCGTTAAAAGCTGCACTTCTATTCATCTAATCCCAACGCCTGCCGCATTTGCAAACGTGCCTCATCAATGCCGGCCAAACGCCCAGCCTCATACGCAGCTTTGGCGACGGCGACAGGCACGCTCGTGATCTCATCAACATCGACCAAAATGGTATGGCTATTCATTCACGTCGTCTCCTGCCGAATGCTCTTCATAAAAACATTCTAGCTCAACAGACGGAAAAGGGCAATTCCTACACCCACTCTGGCAGCACCTACCACGCTTCAAGAGATACGAAGCAGAAAAGACAAACCGGCCAAATTCATCTATCGTATAGTCAACACCCTCAATCATGAGGGGACAAATACATCAACTACCAGTGCAGAACTCATAGATAGGAATGCCCACCAAATTGCTATCGTCATCGTATGAAAAAGGATCATGCTGCATATCAGTTGGAACGACCCCCTCCAAAAACACGTGATGATAATCACCGACCGACATAATAGCCTTATCGAACTCACGAAGAACAGTCAACCACGTCGGATTCTCAAGGACAGGGCTCCAATAGCTCTCCCTATGCTGGTGCTCAATGACTCCAGACCAAGTTCTGAAATCAACCTTACAATGCAGGATGCACCTACCAACTACAGCTATCTCACGCGGATAATGATCAACGGAAGGAATGGCATAATCACAACTTTCAGCCTGCTCCCAAGCCAAAAAGACCGCCTGATCCAAAACGTCATCATCAAAATCAGAACTCATCATGTTCCTCAACGTCAATCCACTCGCCATCAACGAGCTCCTGAACGCCACCAGCATCTGAATAATCAGGCTTAACCCGATTCTCAAACTCGAACATAGAGAACTTTGTGATGGCGTCCAACACCATCGTCGCATCCGCCTGAGACTCCGTCTGAAATTCAAACGGCTTCATCGGAACCTGAGGAATATACCAAGCCCTAAACATCAATCCTCCTTTACTCTACAGATCCTAAATCATGCCCCAAATGATTCAATACCTTCTGCATTAACTCAGGATCAGCTAAAGCGAACTCATGACACACTGCGATAGTGCCACCCCAAAGCACAAACCTATCGCCTTCATACGTAAACTCACGATAGAAGTCGCCACCCACCCTCTCAACACACAAACACACCATATCAAGAATAGAATTATTCTTGAAATACGTAATATAGCCATTATCCTCCAAAACCTCACGAAGCACCTTCAACGATAACGGCGTAACATCCACTATCAACTTGACCCATCAACTTGACCCACTAGATCCATGGGTATAGACTTCTTAACAATGCCAACAATCTTGGGGATCAACTCAGGGTCAGAAAGAGAAAACCAACAAAACAAATCATCAGCAAGGTCATTAATGTCACCCCACCAAATGAGTTCCCCGCCATCAATCTCAAAATCACCAACGTATTCATTGCCACTCTCTACAGTGATCATCGCTGAATGATGATCAGTGGGAGGACGCAATTCCACCTGATACTGCGGAAATGCCTCAGTAATGACCTGACATATTAATGGCAATGCTAAAGACATTACTTCCCCTTCAAAGCCACGACCGCCCTCGCCAACTCCAAATCCGACGTCACCCGCCGCACGAAGCCAAGAGTGTCCCTATCCGCCAAACGCTTAACCGTCCACGACCCCTGGTAATTCCGGTTGCACGAATCCGCATACTGCTGGGCAGCCAAACGCCCCTCCACCGTATCATCCTCCCAACGACACGGAACGCCATCTTCAAGCACGACCCAAGAATACGTCTCAGTCATAATATTCATCCAAGTACTCATTGATCGGGGCAAGATACCGCTCAAGATTCGTCGTATAATCCGAAATCAAGCACGCCCCATTACCCCACACGAGATAAATCCAACCGAACGGATTTCGCTTTCCCTCCATGTACACATTCAGCGTCACCTCACCACAAGCATCAACATCATCCATAAAATGATCGAGACTCTTACTGGTGATTTCCGCTTCGCTAGCATCACTATGGTCGAACGCCAAGTACATCCCAGCTTCATGGAACGCCTTCACGATCCGATGCAACGTCTTCATCTCGAATTCATGAATGATCTTATAGCTCACTTAACCGCTCCAACGGAATCAGTTCCCCACGCTTAATCAAACGATGCACCACGCTTGGCTTATACCCCGTCCACTCATGCATCGTATCATACGGCCCAAGCCAATTCTCGTTCCAGTATGAATAGAACATCCCGTCCATACCCAAGTACCGACACCCACTAGTCGCGTTTACAAAGTGCCGCCCCTCTAACAACCACCCAAGATACGCCTCATACAGGGCAATGACCAAACTCTTCATGGGCACACTTTAAAACGAAAAAGAAACGAAATATCAAGCTCAGCGGCCACCCATCGAATTGCTCAAATAATCAATAACGTTCCACGGGTAAACCGTCCCAGGCACCGGCCCCAAATTCTTAATCTTATTCAACATCATCCTATCGAACGTCGCCTGCCCCAACAACAGCACCGCATCATGATGATGCACCGCCGCATACTGACCCACCCGAAACGTCACAAGATCAACAAGCTTCTGAGCCTCAGAACGAGAATACATAACGCTACAAGAGAGACAAAAGAACCATCAACACAAGGTACAACAGCGAAGAACGATCGAACGTACAATGATCAAGCACGGCTCACCCCTTCACACTGGCACTCCCCATGATCCGGCTGCTCCCGCCCACAGTGCGGACACAAGAAATCACGAACAGCCTCCATCATACGAACCCGCTCTTCCGGAGGAAACTCCAGCATAGCCTCAACGAAACGTTGAACAAATTGCAAGTTCATTCTTTAGTGAACTCCGAGCGAACCCCGCAAGACCTCCCCATTCCACGCAGAGCCATGAGCCCCATCACTTCTATAGCACTAAGCTCTGTCCCTGATTGCAACATTAATTGAATTCGTGGAATGTCTAGAATTGCTTTCTTGACGACATCTGCATCAATAAAGCCGTCACCCAGCCTAATCGCTCCCAGATTCCGCCGCCCTACAAATATGGCATCCCACGGGTTATCTTCCGGTAGTTCCATCATCCAAACTCCCAACCCGGCGTCTTCGCCACCGGCTCACGCACCCGCTGCACCTTCTCCCGCTCCCGCTCATGGTGAAGCTTCTGCATAAACGTCGAAATCTCCAATACCGAATTAGCAGCAAGAAGCACACCCTTGCGAGGCACAAACACATACTGCCGCCACGACTCCCGATACCTAATCTCACCCAACGGTACCCCGCCCACAGCAGCCATCACCCGCCAACTCGGCAACCGCTTCCCAGCAGCCGTATACGCCAAAAAGTCAACCACCGCACCCATCTTCACCGACCCCTACGAAAAAACAAACACCCAAAACACGCCAACGCAAAGCACGACGGCTCAGGAACCCCCACCACCAAACCACCACCAAACGACAAAACGTTCCCCACCATCACAAGATCACCCGCAACAACCCTCAAATGCACCCACCCAAACACATCACGAGTCTCAAACCCACCAACATCACCAGCCCAATTCCCAGTGTTAACCCCCAGGTAAAAATCAGAACCAACCGTAACAGCCGGGAACCATTGGTCCGTAGTGAAAAGCGGAGTGAACTCACCACCAGCAATGCTTTCCTTAGTGAATAAATCACCCGCTTCGACAAGATACCAATCAGCCTCCTCATCCAGAGCCACGAGAGTGACGCCCAGGCTGTACTCCGTCGCCGAAATTTGGTTGAAACTAAACGAAGTTTCGGTATAATCACCAAGTAAATCCTGATCCACCCTGGCACGATAATCAGCAAAAGGCGACGACACAGGCCCAAAAGCAATCTTAGTATCCGGAACGACAGTAGCACCACAAACAACACCTGGAACCAGTAACGCAAGCAACGCCAAAAACCGCATCACACACCTCCAGTTGAAAAGACTACCGAACCTCCAACTCACCAAGCTTACACTGCTCCTGCAACCCACTATCAAACTCCACCAAGTACGGAAACGGATCAGCCTTGATCACCTGAATAATAATCCCCCTCCCATACTCAGCATGAAACACCACAGTACCAATGACAAGCATCATAACACCCCCACACTAAAAAGCGTCATCATCAGCCTCCGTTAACCGCTTACCACACTCATCACACTCGTAATCCTCCCCACCATACGACGGATGATCACCATTATACTCAAAACAATCACCCCGCCCATCCGGACCAGGACCCACCTTCTCCAACCCAAACTTGAACCTAGCCCGACGCTCACTCGGAAAACACGTCAAACAGAAATCAACCGGATCAGCATTACTAGCATAAATCCTAGGCATCTGAACACCCCTAAAAAGTGGGAGACTGGCGATCCGGCCCAAAGACATCACCACCGCCACCAATCATACCCATCAACAACCGAAAATCGGCAAGCGGATCAGTCCCAGACAACGCACCACTCGTCCGCTTGGCCACCCGCCGCTTCCCCACCTTAGAGGACTTCGGCTTCTCCGGCTTTGGGGAGCTTGATTTCTTCTCCATCATCCACCTGTAAAGTAGTAACACTAGGGTCCTTAAACAACACAATCAACCGATCCATCGTCCCACACGGCAAATGCTCCCACAACCAACGGAAGACAGCATCACCCTCCCGCACCGCCTTAGCTTGAGCCTCCGCCAACTTCTCCCCACTATTCGCCACCGTCGAAACCGGAAACTCAACCGGTAACGCAGTAAGCGTAGCCTTAGGAATCACCGACTTATTCTGCATACACGGCGAACGATTCAACGCCATATCCACAACCAGATCATCAGGCCCAAACTCCATTACTCACCTCCTAACAAGGTTAAAATGACGCCGTAAACAAGCCAGAATAACCGGAGCAGCCCCCAAACCCAAAGAAGCAGCAACCTCCCGCAACTTCACATTATCATCAATATCAAACGATAATCGAACTAATCTGGGTTCAGCCACTTCCGCAAGCCCAGCATCAGCAAGAGCATCTTTAACGCTCATCAACTGCCCGGCAATCACCAACCTTGTAATATCTCGAACAGTCGAACCACTGCTATCAGCATCAGCCCTCAAGGCAGCATAAATCGCCTCATCACACTTCACATTCAGAATATCAGACTTCTTCCGCACAATCCCCCTCCTTCATCTCATCCTTCCACGCATCCCAATCCAGATCAGAACCCAAAGAAACCATCAAACGGGCAGTCTCAGCCCACGAACCAACCGGAGGACCGTCAATGCTAAAAATCGGCGAAACAGACGACGGCAATGATTCAGGAATTTCCATACCCCATTATAGCCAGACGGAACGCACGGAGTAATTACCACCCTCGCAGTAGACACATCCCTAAACGGATCAGAGACGAAATCCACTATCCTATCCACAAGCTCCGGAGAAGCAAACGGAATGCAATCAGTCGTGCACCAGGAGCAACTACCGGGCTGCCCCCGCAACTGGTAATATAAACACGCTTCCCCAAACTCAGAAATGAAAATCGTGACATGATGCTCAAAGGTGTAAGAACGCACCCAAACGAGCAAATAATCGTGAGACAAATCCGTTCGCTTAGGGTCCAGTAAGACAGGCTTCGACCACTCCCACCGCCCAGCAGATACACGCAAATCACGCTTCTCTAACATCAACTTGAGAGCGGCAAGACGCAGATCCATGCTCACCTTCCACATGCTTGTAACGGTACTTATCATCCATCCAAGGCTCGAACGGGTCCGCAAGCTCCTGCTCACTGACTTCCCGCTTCTCATTTGTCGACTTATCCATTGAAAGCCTCATCACACGCGGAAAACTAGGGACGCTCGAAACTTGGGTCCCATGCACATCCCCATATGCCAATTTTCCGAAATACGTATAGGGGAGTATGGGGGTATAAACAACTCAACAGAACCGACAGCTTTCTAATAGCCAACGGAGAGCAGGACGAAAACTGTCGAACTGGTCAGCCTCGTCACACGCGAGAGAATATATCGCTTGCATCAGAGCAACTTGACGAGGTACTAACATTTCTCCCCCTTACGGTCCATGGTTACCTACCTATAGTACAGTAGAATCCCCCTATTCTTGGGGGTTTACGGGCTGTTCTTGGATGATCCCAAGCAGTTGGAAGGCTTTTTTCAAGGCTTCGGGGATTAGGAGGATTGTGGCGTAGATGATGGCGATTTCAGTGTAGCCCATGAGGAGGAAGGCGATGATGGTCGAGAGTATGGTGAGTTTGCTCATGGTCTTTTCTGGCATGGTGAGGCTTGCCGCTAAATCTCCCAGGGTGCCCAGGGCGGTGGGCCGT
>JACCDG011005772.1_pt1 | contig 12320 bp, 2 predicted proteins | sample 7442471 | NCBI WGS metagenome assembly JACCDG01 (sample SAMN15323444, study PRJNA562643) | freshwater metagenome | isolation source: river surface water | place: USA:Blue River Watershed | collected 2017-08-17 | reverse complement strand
CACTCGGCACCAGGCATTGTGGCCAGGCCGGAACCCAGGGATTCCACGGCATGCTCACTGTCCAAGGCGGAGAGCGCCAATGCATGCATAGACCTTAACTGGTTCAATTCTTGTACAGATACCAATCTCTCTGCAACATGCACGCTCTGGTATTGACCAATGGAGTTAGGACTGAAGGCCAGTCTCGATCTACCAATGGTGTTGAGCATGCTATCACCAAACTTGAATGTCGATAGCCCGAAAGCAACGGCATTCTGCAGATCCTTGATGAAGCGTTGGTTACGCAGATTGATCAACGAGGTATAGGCCATCTTAGCATTGAACATAACCTTCAGACGCCGGTTGGGCGTGAAACCTCTCATGGGTAACCCAGGGAGATCAGTAGCGTTCATTACCGTAGCACCAACCGAATTGATCAGTCTAGTGTACACTTCATCGTTATTGACCAGCTGCTTTAGCGCCTCTGGGTATAACTCTACTTCAATGAAGTCAGTATCCGGAACAGTCTCTTTGATATAAGCCATTGCTTCTTGACGAAGCGCGTCTTGATCAGTTACTTTCTGGAATGCTTCAATGTAAGCAGTGGAAGGATCTTTTTGGAAATCAGCAACCGTGGCTAGCTTCTTTTGAAGAATGAAACTCTTCAGGGCAGCCATGGTGTGCAGAGTCATACCTACTACAGCGTTGGCTTCAGTGCCGTGGGCCATAGAAGGCATCTCTTGATTGGCAAACTTGCTATCAACGACAACCTCTGAGCTTTCCATGTTAGTCTCAGTGTCATTGGACCAACCGGATACCATCACTGGACCGGCTGAGGCAATGCCACCAAGGAACTGAACTAGGTTGTTTCTGGGCTCAGACAGGCTTAATAGCAATTCTCTTAAAGTTAGTTTCTCTCCTAGGGCTCTATTGAGATTTACTGTGGTTCCACCGAGATCCCCAAATTCATAGGGATTTCCAGGGTTTTTATGAACAGATTTAAACTGCTCTTCCAAGGCTTCTATCTCGGCAACCATAGCAAACTTCAAGTACTCTCTTGCTTCAGGAGAACTAGTACGCTTCTTGAATCTCTCGATTCTCTTATTACCGCTATTGATTATATTGATCATATCTCTAAGATAATATAACTCGGTATAAGACACTTGAGAACCAGCTCCCAGTTTCTCTCTAAGCAAATCAAGTTGAGATCGGAGTCTCTCAATATTCATTGAGTAGCCCCTTCTCTCATCAACCCCAGGAACTGCCTCGGGAACATATGGCAGATTACTGGTATTGAAACCAGGGTGCCAACCAAAGTTAGAATCGTTTAGAATAGAAGTAGCAGAGGCTCTTGAGTTCTTCAGATCTCTAAGCAGATTGTTATGGGCCTTAAGGGCATCGGCAATCTGTTTAGTTCTCATATACAGAGATCCAATTCGGTGCATTGGTAATCCCTTGTGTACTTGAATCTTGGGCAGGAACGCGGAAATACCGGGGATCCCTGCTGAGTTAAACTCAGAACTTTCCTCTTCAATCTCTCTCATTACTCTTTCCGACTCAGGTTTATACCCAGTCAGAGAGAGTTCACTTCTAACATCTTCTTTGGCTCTTTCACTGTCCCACACCTTACGAGCAATTGGAATTAACTCGGCAGGCAAGGCTTTGTTAGAATTCTTCATATACTCAAGAACGTCATCAAACGTCTTGAACTTATTAGATGCTTTCTTTGTATCAAAGTCAGACCAATGTTTAAAGAAATCAACCATTGTTAACTTCGGTATACCAAGCATATCTTCAAAGTTTTCATACAGAGCAGCAATCTCTAATGCTTCTCTATTCTTATCGATTACACCATTGGGATTAATATCCCACATACCAAGTGCTGCCTTTTCAGTAGGTGCGCCGACGGCTCTAAACTTATTCAGAGAAGAACCATAGGGAGTAACGCCTGAGTAGAAGGCAGGATAGAATCTACCAGAGGTGCTATCAGTGCCCCATGTGAAATACATGGAACCACCCGGGATAGCATTGGGATTGACACTGGAAGAATCTAGTCCAGCAATGGATAGATGTAGATCCATAAGATCTTTATTAACAGATACAGGAGTGCCGTTAAGCTGAGTAAGGGCATTGGACTTCAGCTGTTTAGAAGAGTTAAGTATAACCTGAACGGCCATGTTAATCTCTTGCTGAGTAGCACCAGCATCCAGTAGTTCTCTTACTTTCTTATTGGCATCTTTGATACGTCTGTCAATATCTTTACCCCACGAGGAATCTTTGGCTCTCTTCAAGATCTGAGCTTCAGATGTACCAGACTTACCCAACTTAGTTTCCAAGGTAGACCCAGAGGGACTATTAGCCACATTAAGTTGACGGCTTTCCTCAGAGGTATCTCTTAGGACAGCATTGGTGAACATCTCATATCTCACAATATCTTGCAGGGCAGCCAATGCCTCATCGGGGGTAGTCCAAGAGGCAAAGTACGCATTCCTTTGCTCTTGAGCCCGGCGGGCCATTGTTATCAAGTTCTTATGTAAGCTCTTAGAGATAATGTCTTTGGCTTGGCTTAGGCTCTTGGCCTCATTACCAGCACCGGACATCAGTGCTTCATCAATAGAGAACTGTATACCATCTCCAGCATTGGAGAACATGTTTAAAAGAGCAGTGCCTTGTTGATTGGAGATCTGAACCAGAACATTGGTTAACGCTCTGGCAGCAGCATCTACATCTTTACCAAGACGCTTATCTGATAGCATCTCTTCCATGGTCTTTACAATAGTATTATAAATATTAGCAGGACCAGCCAAGTAACACCGAGCTACAACCTCAGGTTTGATAAACTCTCTCAGTTTGGCCTTGGCCTCCTCAAGTTTTTCCTTGGGAGTCGGGCCAGTGGGAGCAGAACCATCAGCAGGTTTAGCAACTGGTTTCTTAGCTTCTTCTCTTAGCTTCTCAAGATCATCCGGATGAATACCAATGTCTTTAAGTATAGCATCCAACTTCTTGAAAGCTTCCTTGGATTCTGCCGCGGTAGTGGGCTTAAGTAAAGTAGCCTTAACCTCGCCACGCATGGCTTCTTCGAAGCCCTCGGCAACTACGGTATAAAGGTCTAGTTTCTCTTTACCAACCACGACACCAAGATTAATCATTCTAGCCAGGATCTGTTCAGGATTTCCCTTGAGGTCCATTGATTCAAATACATCTTTCCATAGCTGCCGGAGTTCGTCTTGGAACGCCGGGTTTCTAGCCATGATAAGAGCAGTGATATCTTGAGTACCTCTGAACTTGGCATCCACATAAGAAGTCTTCTTGAATAACTTAGCCAATTCCTTGGAATCATTAATCTCAGCCTTCTTCTGGAATTCTTTCCATAGTTCATATCTTACGTCATTGACATGGGTAGTTACGCCATGCGCAAGTTCATTGGCTATCTGGAGCATGTCCATGTTAGACCAAGGAACTACAATGATGTCAGAGAAACCACCAGCTTGACCAATGCCCATACCATGGGTCGATAGACTTAGATCCAGCCAGTTGGGCAACTCAATACCATTGGTCTTGAAGTGCTCTCTGACTTTCTCACCATCCAGACTTTGGGTAATGTCATTTACACCGGTAGTCAAACTGTCGTGAACGAACATGACTGCTTTAGCAGCAAAGAACGGAGTGTTGGCAATAGCGCTTAGATCTGAATCTAGATCAGGACTGCCAAAGGGTAACCGAGTGTAACCACGGGGATCTTCAAGCAGTTTACGACCAAGAGAATCAGTATCTAATGTAATATTAGTATTAGGATTCTCATTGATCCATTCTAGGCGCTTCTTATATAACCAATCATAGTACAGCTTAGTAAGCTCAATGTTATCCATGGGAGCAACATCGTTGGTAGTCATATTGCTATGAATATGTCTCGATAGAGTTACAGTGTCGTGTAAGGACATATTAGACAGATTCTGTCCAGTGATGTCCACACGGACTTCCCTTTGGATACCATGGCTATCGTTGCCAAGAACATAATCAGCCAGGGCAGAGCCTAGCTGTTCAGCAGATATAAAGTCTACAGTGCCGTTGGCAAAGTCTGCCGCCGAGGATACCTCGGGGAAAGTACTAGCCAGGGTTTTACTGAATGACTCTATCTTTGAATCAACATCTCTGCCGGTTAGGCTAATCTTGGAATCAAACGATCTTGAAGCAACGGCAATATACTCTTCCAGAGACCCAAAGGCTTTAGAGCTATTGGAATCCTTGGTAAGTTGGAATTTATTACCTCTGGTAGCAAACACAGCCTTACCATAGTCTAGATACGCAGCATGCATACTGACCATGACTTCCTGAGCAGCTAACAGGGGCTTATTAACTTCATTGGAAGTCTTGACTCTGGCCATAATATCATTTACATTGGCAGTATAATTACCAAGCATGATATTAATAGCATCAATAAGAACATCGCCATCAAACCAGAATAATCCCTTATCATCAGCCACACGGTTGTCTAAATTAGTACCGTATAGCAACGCATGGGGAAATGCTTTAGCTAGATTGAGAGTTCTCATAGGACCCTCAGGCAGGGTAGCAAGTACTTCCGCCTCGCTTAACGCTCTGATGTTACCACGCAGCTCTCTTAAGAAACGCAACTTAAGACCCATAGAGTGTAAACCCTTGATCTTAGCAGCATCGTCTGGAAGAGCCTTGGGAGTGATTTCCCCACGTGTATTTCCCTTGTCGAACAGAGGAGTGTACTCATTTAGCCAGTTCCACTCTCTGTCATTTTCAAGGATTGCACGGATATCGTCTTCGTGCATATTGTCAATAAATGACGTATTGTTATAGTTCTGTTCTGCCATTTTAAATAAGTCTTTTGGACTTACTTGAGTGGCAGTGCCAAAGTCATTCTTAGCATTTCCATAGGGCGCTAGAATCTCTAGAGCCTGAGGAATACCAATGGGACCAGTGAGCTCGTTGATCTTGTCAAGAACGTTTTGATGGGTTACATTTAGACGTTCAACAAATCTACCGATACTCTTGAGGATCATGTTATTCTTAGCTTTGAGATACGATAGATGGGCATTGATAATGTTAGGATTAGTTAGACCAACATCTCTAATAGCCTTTTCTAAGCGTACCTTGGCAGAAGCAATATTTCTATTGGCCTGCTTAGTCTTAGATTCTTTGACTCTTTTGGCAGACTCTTTAAGCAGAACTTCTCTATCTCTTTTGAGATCTACAAGTTTCTTGGCAGTCTCGTCCGAGGGATTTACTTCGGAACTGAGAATAAATATGGCTTGGTCTAGCTTGGCCAGATCTTCACCGGCCTCATCCATGGCAAGCTTTTGCTTACCTTTCAGTGCCTTCTGGAGATTTGCCTCGGCATCTCCAAGCTCTTGTAACTTATCTTTACTTGAATAGTTATTAATCAAGTCAGTCAATACATCAACAGCTCTAGTGAGCTCAGCGGCTTTACTGGGATCAGCAGCTCTTTGGTTTACAAGAGCATTCCGCACAGTAAAGGCGTCGTCCACAGTAGTGACGCTGGTAGTAACACCGGCAGTAGTAAGAGCCGGAGTAATTGCAGCGGTTACTTGTGGATCCAAGGGCATAGTGCCATTAGTAACAGCAGCGGCTAGTTGTTGAGCTACCAACTTAGCACCAGCGATCTGCGAAGCAACCGACGGAGGGGCTTTTAGCTCCGCGATCGGCGATTCTTGGGCAGGGACCCCCTGCGGCGCAAAGCTGCTTGGGGCCGCTTGAGGGCTTTCAGCAACAGCGCTTGATTTACTGGGCGCTGAGACTTCCTTTGTTTTGACATCAGTTAGTCCTTGGGTTGATTTAAGTTCTTGTTTACTTACAGGGTACTGTCTAACAGTAACGTCAATAGCATCACCAACGATGGTACGTAGTCTTAGATTACCTACGATAATACCAAAGATAGCTTCTTGTAAAGAGTTACTAACTAGTTCAGTTAGTGATATACTACCATCGGATAGACCCTCTTGGGTGCGTTGGTATAACCCAGCTAAGTATTCACCAGGGCCTTCTACCAGGGCATCTTTAAAGGCATCCACTGCAGTTCTAGCTGCAGTATAAGTAAAGAAGATTTTCTTATTGTCTATAGCCCACTTAACAAACGTAGTGGATATTTCTTTATTAATAGCGTTCTCTGCAGTTTGAATTAATCCCTTAGGGAGTAACTTATGCAGTAACATGTCAGCGCCCTTGTCCGCCATTCTAGTGGGGGACGTAATGGTTCTGACTTTGTTGGTAATCTTAACAGCTTCCTTTAAAAGCTTAGCAGTACCTCGTTCTCCATTGGCAACTCTACGGACATTAGTGAACAATCTATTTTTTTCTTTAGTAAGCATTCTAATGCTTTGTAAAGCTTTGGTATGCTCAGCAACATCGCCAGCCGCAGACGCAGCCATCTTTACCTTATTAGCCATTGCTAATTCAAGCTCAAGAGATGCCAGTCTACGCTCGGCAGAACCAACGGCCTTTCTTAGGGCCATCTTAGCTGCAACCTTTGCGCCAATGGAACCACCGCCAGTAAACAGCGCCATACCAGCATCAACAGCTAGTTCAGCAGCTGCATCAGGAGAGTTAATAAACGAGTCTCTACCAATGTCTCTGACTTGGGAATATAAAGACCCAGCCGTGGACATCTTACCAATGAAGGCTTCGGCAGCCTGATTAGCAGAAATAGATACATAGACATCTTGCATGGACAGCAACAAAGCCGCGGGGTTCTTAGCACCTTCAAAGACTTCCGAAGTATATCCATAGCGTTTAAGGGTGCTCATCATGGATCTAATATACGGCTGGTTAGAGTCTTCTAAGGCGGACCAAGCGGCCCCAACATCAGAGATATAGCCAGTGCTATCCATGTCAGCAAAGGTACCAGAGTCTTCTACGAATTCTCTTAAAGACTTGGTGGCATAGGGAGAGATAAAAGGTAACTGCGAGGCTTTATTAAGCAACACGCCGCCAACCGTATCTTCAATACCACTGTCCCACCGTGAGGCGCGGTTTCTGGACGGTGCCCATTCAGTGGGAGTTACCATATTAATGGCAGAGTTGAGAACCTCCCATTGGGTAGGCTCTTCATAACGCATCTTAGCTTCATCCAACATCTGGGAGTATTTGCCTCCAAAGATGTCCTTACCAAAGTCAAGCACAGAGAGTTTAGTCTGTGCGCCAGACGTGGCAGGCGAGATAAACCCCGGGGAGTCGGGTTGACTCACAAGATCCCACGTCGCGTCGTGGTAATCTCCATACCCAAGCTTCATGCCACCCTTAGGTAACACGACTACTTGGGATTCCAGGGGAATTCTAGGGTTGAAGTAAGCGGTATCTACGCCTTGTTCTCTATAAGAACCGAGATCTCTAAGTAGATCAGCGGCATCAGCGGGTTCCACCGGGGGGGTAGTCGCTGCCGGGAATACCATACCAGAGGTATTGTATTGAACCAAATTAGGCTTGGTCATCTGATTAATCTTCTTGAGATACTCCTCACTAGTGCTAGGATCCCTAGGATCCGGCTGATCTATCATAGTAAATCTCCGTTTAAGGTTTAATATAAGGCAAGTAGTACGTGACTTTACCGTGTTTAACTTCTAAGAAATTATCAGGACCTGGTTTCATAGACATACGGTTAAATAAACCGACAGTCTCTGCTTTGGTATATTCCCCAGGCATTCCATAGGTAATTTCTTTTGGAATAAGATTCTTTCCACTGAGCCACCCATTGATAAGTTCCTTAGTTACAGGCACACCATCTGCATGGTATATCTTTAACTCATCATCTGGAACGTTATTCGGGAAGGCCATGGATTCAAATATAAGGTTAGCCGCCGAGGCAGGCATATTGACAGTATCAATGATTGCTTTCTTAGCTTCATTGGGTGACTTAGCATAGCTACGGGTTTCAAAGGAAGCCCTTGGAGTGGACACACTAAACGCACCCTCAATAGAATCTAACCAAGACTTGCTCTGGACATCAGAGGTCTTAACCTTGGCCATTTCATTGGGATCCATAAATCTATAAGCAATCGTCTCTCTGTCTAAGGCCGTAGTGGGCTTAACAAAGAGAGCCCATGAGGCTACCGAAGGAAGCCCCTTGTCAGCAATGTCTCTAGGAAGACCGGCATTAACCATATCATAAGTAGTATACGTCTCTCCATTAATCGGATTGACACCAAAGATAGAAGCCTTCTTGCTCCAATCGCTAGCAGGAATGCCAGCCATGCCTCCGACTGTTTCGGTAGTAACATGGGTAAGTAATCCGGCAGCAACTAGTACGTCATTGGTTGAATACTGAGAGTCTTCAAACAAAGGCGTAACAGATCTAAGGATACTGGCTTGAATAGGATCCTGACGAATAGTATTTAGTCTTCTATTCATCATTAGGTTTCTTTTATACTGATCTAAAGGGGTCTCAGCTTTTTCTTTTTCTGACATAGCGGCCCATCTATCGGCATCCGCCGGAGTGAAATCACTGGTAGCTAACGAATTGACAAAGTTTTCCATTCTCTTATTATCAGGCAAAGAGTATAAGTACTCTGCAGTAACATCTCGATCCTTTGGAGCAACAGCTAAAGACACAGCCATCTCATCAAACATTGTATCTTTTAACGAAGGTTGCTTCAGAGCTTCCCTAGTTAACCTGATGCGTAACATGTCTTCAGACCACGCAGCTGCAAATTTCTTCTCAGCCGGATGAGCATTGAAAGCTCTGTTACCCCAATATTCTTCCAAAGTATTGCTATAGTTAGCAAACGTGGTCTTCATTTCTTCTACTTCTTGGGCTTGGGCAGCATACTTAGGATCCTCAGGATCCATGCTTTCAAGAATAGACTGAGCCATTACAACATTGTTGGATAACTCTAGGGTCTTATCTCTAATAAGCTTAGAGGCAGGCGAAGCAAAGTAACCATCACTATCTGGATTAACTTTGGCAGAAGCATCTAGTCCACTTAGCGTTTGGCCAAGCACAGATGCAGGGAAAGCTGCTCCGGTTTTTCTAACTAGATCCTGAGTAGTAGCAACTAAATCACCACCAGAGAGTTCTAAGGTAGTTGCTAGAGTGCTAGACACTCCATTCTGATTACCGTCTATGATCAGACCTGCTTGTTTGTATTCAGAAGTCAGGGTTCTAAGGGCATCTACGGAATCCGGGTTAGAAGCATAGTTAGTCAGCCTAGAATAATCACCATTGACTGCATTAGTCTGGGAAGTTCTAGCTGCAGCAGCATTGATAGCATTTAGATTACCCATTTTCTTAATGGTTTCACTAAGACCAGCCAACGCCGTCTCATTACCTTTAAAATGTAACCCAACTACGCCCCTTAATTCATCTTGAATAACGCTTACTGGAAGAGCCCCAGGGGTTTCACTGATGCTTTGTTTCCATTCATCCACCCTGGCAGCTACATCGGCAGCAAAATACGGATTATCCGGGAATTGTTTAATCATAAACCCAGCTGTTTTATCAACTTGTTCTATGGTATACTTCTTTTTAAGGTCGTCTACCATGGTGGCACCCTTGGCCTCAGTGACAAAGCCTTCCATATTGATAGGAAGATCGCCACCAGTCTGGGTAAAAAGCTCTTCCGAGGCTTTATTAGCGTCAAAGACGTAGAGATTACCAATATTCTTAGCAGTTCTAGAGTTAAAAAGAGTATGATACTTCTCTAGGAACGTCCTGGCAGCTTCTTTGGCTACAGGAGTGGAATCTAAACCACCGCCGGAGTATTTATTACTGAGAGTATTGAAGAATCCCATGGGATCTTTCACAGATACAGGAATTCCAAAGGCCTCTCCTTCTTTATCTCCAAGTAAATGACCAATACCAAGTGCTGTAGCAGGCATGGAAGTAGTAACTTCACGCATTGCTACCTTGAATTGCACTTGTTCACTTTCGGATAGATCTGATTTCATACCCAAATCTTGCATAGTAGAAGCCGCAGCTGCTCCAATGCTGAGATGGGTCTTAACACCATTGGCAATATAGGTAGACAATGCTTCTTTCTTGGCCGCAGCCAAGCCAGTAGCATAGATTTCCTTGAATTGCTTGGGGGTATTTTCAGTGAAAGACTTAGGATTATCCAGAGGAACAAAGGCATTGTCCAGCCATTTGGCTGCTTCGTCCTGAGTTAAACCCTCAGGCATACTCTGATTAACCGTGGGCAACACTTTTAGTAATAACTCACGGGTATAAGGTACATTACTAACGTCTACGGTCTCGGCCATCTTAGCAATGGTGCCATGGACTTCCTCAGGACCCGAAGTGGATAACTCGGAAGCATATACACCAGCCAGCATCTGATTCATAGCCTTTTCAGCACGCTGCTTCATTGGAGCATGCTTCTTAGCATATGAGAAAGACTTGGCATTAATATGACTAAGAATCTGGGCTTTATAAAAAGGATCCGCAATGGTAGATACCCCAGCTCCCTCGCTAGCAGCCTCTTTGAGTCTGTTTTGCAAGGTCTCTGAGTCAATAAGAGGATCCTCAGCCGTAATCTCTTCAAAGGCTGCCTGCATAGACGCCTCGGCAGTCTCATTGAGATTGTTTATAGCCAACTGAGCGGCCTTGGTAGCAGCTTGGTTAGCGTACTTCTTGGAGGCCGTAGAGAAGATCCCCTGTGCTCCAGGGTCGGTCGTAGTGCGTCCAATGCGATCCAGGACCTCAGCCATTGAGCTATCTGACAGCGGTAAGCCATCCATGGAGAACCCAAAGTTCATCCTATAGGTATCATTAGGGTCCGTAAGTCTACGGATAGTATCTTCGGCATACTCTGAATTATTCTGGTAACCAGCCTCGGCTACAGCTCGATCTTTAATCTTACTATACCCCTCTTGGGAGAACATAGAAGGCTGGTAGTTTTGAGAATCCAGCCAGTTAAGTCTGGTTCTAGAATCAACACCCGCAATCTCTTGGTTACGTAGCTCAGCTTCAATACTAGAGAGCTCTCTGTTAGCCGAAGCCTGGCCTGCCTGAACAAAGGCATTCCATCCGTCTCCTAGGCCCTGGGCAAGTCCCTCTAGAGCCGCTAGGCGGCCTGGAGTGGCTTGGTAGGACCCAGGACCAAACTCCATGGTACCATACTTGATGGTAGTGGTCTCAGCCGGGGCCATTCTTTGGGTATCCGGAGCAGCTAAACCATGGGAGAACAAATCATCTCCAGAGCCAAGATAAGACTTACCAACAGCACTAGATGCTTTATCATCATTCAACTTCATAATTAACCTCCATAAGATCCGCCACCATAGGCATCACCAAGTATAGACCCACCGGCTGATAGCGCTCCGCTTAGAAGAGCCCCAGCCATGATCGAACTGGTGTCAGCCTGGGGAGGAGGCGGACCAGGGATATAAGTTTTAGGAGCATTCCAGTGATACTGGCGTGCCTTGAGATCAGCTTCGTAGCGACGACCAGTGTCTCTACGAGCTTGGTCAGCGTCTAGCTTGACTGTGGATAAAGTATTAAGGGTATTCAACGCAGCAACACGGACGTACATCTGATTGAGACCGGAGTTACCACCGGTGTTCTTGGCATCGGATAATGCCATGTTTCTAGCAATCAGATCACCAGCGGCTCTGCCAACGGAGGAAACCTGGGAGTTTGATTCCCTGGTAATCCCTGTGAGCCTACGAGCATAAGCATCAGCTGCAGATTTACCTGCATTGACATAGTTCTCTCGCATCTCTTCATTGGCTCTGGCTGCCTGTCTATTATACTGACGTACAGCAATGTTATTCTGAAGATCCTGCTCCTGCCAGTTTCTATAGGCAGCTGCAGAGTCGGCCTTGGCTTTTTGCGCAGCGGCATAGCCACCGAGAGCGGATTGGGCCATGGTGACCCCTGCGCCTATTAGTACTAGTGGAAGCATTAGAATCCTTTACGCTTGGTGTTATTAAATAAAGACCAGGGTGAAGCCCTGGGTTTCTGAACTTGGGGGTGATCAATATGAGTTAAAGCGCCAGAGCAACCAAGCTCACCAGGGAGAAACCTGGGGTTACCTTCAAAGCGTTCCATGAATTTCTGCATCTCACGCTCTTGGTAATTACTTAGCTCTTTCTCTGGATCAGACATTACAAAGCCCTTCATGTGCTCACAAGCAAACGACAGAGCATCTACTCTATCGTCATGGGCTAAGGCCCCTTTGATATTACACATTCTGGTTATTTGTCTTTGTGTCTTTTCTTCTTGAATAGCACTACGATTGAAGATAAGCTTATGGTTTGAAAACAAAGGTTCTAATATATTCAAAATTCTTCTTTCCTTCATCATGATACCGACCTTTTTACCGGTGATACCAATACCAGGAATGAACATACCGGCCTTT
>JACCDG011631729.1_pt1 | contig 12325 bp, 6 predicted proteins | sample 7442471 | NCBI WGS metagenome assembly JACCDG01 (sample SAMN15323444, study PRJNA562643) | freshwater metagenome | isolation source: river surface water | place: USA:Blue River Watershed | collected 2017-08-17 | reverse complement strand
CGCATCAACATCTTTTGGTGGATAAATCAAAATCTCGTAAGTCGATGGGGGGCTTTATGAACGCATTGAGGGTGCAGAAAATTTTTCGATTTTCGAATCATTTCTTTGCACCGTTATTGGTGGCTCTCTCTGTTCTCTTGATTCTTCCACAAGCCTTCGCACAACATCCTTGGCCCTGGAGTGAACATGTCCCTAGTTTTTGGGAAATGCAGGAGCAGGATGTCCAAGCTCATGTCAAAAAAAGCATTCAGAAATTCAACCAAGAAATCGAAGAGATTGTTCTGACCCCAAAAGAAAAACGTAATTTTGAAAATACACTTTTGCGCTTTGATCGGGCACGTTTCCGTTTGATGAATGAGACCTCCTTTCTTCACTTGATGGCCTTAAATGATCAACGTGAAGACTTCCGCCAGTTGGCTTTCCAACTTGATAAAGGTGTTTTTGAAACTCTGACAAAGGTGTATTATCGCAATGACCTTTTTGCTGTTTTGAAAGATGGAACTCCTGTGGCAGAACCGCAGGCTCAGTTGAAGAATCGTATCCTTCGTGAATTTGAAGAAAGTGGAGCCCATCTTGATTCCTCGGTTCAACAAAGAGACACGCAAATTCGTTCGATGATTCATGGATTCATCAGGGAATTTCGCCAGAATTTACAATCCAAAAAGACAACTCTGTACTTTTCGAAATCAGATTTGCAGGGGGCACCTGAGTCTGTCTTAGATCGTATGGAGCAAAATCAACAGGGAAGTCTCATTTTAACTTCCGATATGATGGAGACGGGTCGCGATCTTCTGAAGTATGTCGTGAACCCTTCGGTTCGCCAGCAAATTTACGAATTATTAGGAACAGCGGGTGGCCAAGAAAATCTTCGCTTAGCCGGTCAAATCTTAGATTTACGAAAAGAGCGAGCACATTTGCACCGTGAAATATCCTGGGTGCACAGTCAGGTGCGACATCAAATGTTACAAACTCCTGAACGTGTTGAAAGTTTTTTAAATCGTGTGAAATCCACAATCTTGCCTACCTATGGGCAAGAACGAAAAGAATTGCAAGCCTTGTATGATCGATTTTATTTGTCATCCCCTGGGTCCTCTGATCAGTATCAACAGTGGGATATTTTGTTTCTGACTCAAAAATATTTACAAAATACTCTGCAATTGGATGAAGAAAATTTACGTCCTTACTTTGAAGCTTCTCGAGTGATCAAAGAGACATTGAAAATTTTTTCAGAATTGTACGGTGTTGAGTTTCATCAGGAAAAGTCCATTAAAACCTGGAGTCCCGATGTTGTTGCTTACTCGGTTCAACTAAAAAATAAAAGTCAGGCCATCTTGTATTTAGATCTTTTCCGTCGATCAGGAAAAGCCTTAGGTTCATTTTCTAAAATAACGAATTACCATTGGGTCGCAAAAGATCGAAGTGTGTCTCGTCAGCCCAGCACAGATTCTGGAAAAACGGTTGTTCTTGTTCATACGAACATGACCCAGGCTCAAGAAGGACAACCCCATCTTTTATCTTTTGAAGATATTCAGGAGTCTTTATTTCACGAACTTGGGCATGCAATGCACCTGATTGTGGCTCGAGCTCCCTATCCAGGATTATCTGCCGATCGAGTTCCATCTGATTTTATCGAAGTTCCAGCGCAGTTGATGGAAAGAGTGGCGGCCTCAAAAGAGGTGATCAAGCGATTGGGTTTGCATCATGAGACTGCGGAATCCATTCCAGACATTGAAGTTCAAAAACTTGTCGACAAGGGATCTGTTTTTATTGCTCAAAGATGGATGGGACGTTTGGTGCAGGATATATTTGATTATCGAATTCACTCATCCTCAGAGAACCATCCAAATATTTTAGAGGATTATCGGGCCACAGTGAAAGAGGTCACGGGTTTTGAACCTGCAGCTGCAGACTGGACACCTGCGCGTCTGGGTCATCTGTACAGTGGATATGACGGGAAAATGTATTCATTCCTATGGGCTTCTGTGATTGTTGAAAACATCGTCCAACAATTGATGACTCCTCAAGGAACATGGGATCGTTCTCGATTTCAGGAATACACCAAGACTTTATTAGCTCGTGCAGGGAGCGAAGATACATCCTTGGTCTTGCAAAACTTTTTAGGTAAGGGCGTGAGCTTTCAGCCTGTCAGAGATTTTTTCCAGGATTCAAAAAACATATCAGCATCCGTGTCCAACAAATCTTCTGTCAGCTGCGATCAAATTTTTAAACATTAGTGGTATTTTTACCATTCAGTCTTAGTGCTGATCAATCCATCGGGGGGTGGTTATGATTTTTCAGTGTCGACCTTCGTCAAATTTTATCAGGATTTTTTTCTTCTTTGCTCTCCAAGTGATTTTATCATTTGGGACTGCGGCAGAACTTCCATTTCCAGCTTTGCAGAAAATCAAAGCAGAGGAATTGCAGCCCATGGCGGAAAGAGCCATTCAGCAATATTTTCATGAAATTCAAGATGTGATTGCAACACCGAAGAATCAAAGGACCTTTGAAAACACATTGCTTCGAATGGATATGGCCCAGGGGAAATTAGAACGCATTTTCTCTTTGATCTATTTTGTCCAAGATATGTCTACCCTTCCAGAAAGTCGTCAGAAGGCACGTGAAGTGTATGATTGGATGGTGGCCCAAGTGACGCCTGTTAGTTACAATGTGGATTTGTATGAAGCTTTGAAAGATGGCGTCCCCCAAAATCCGATGCAGAAAAAACTTTATCAGAAAACCATGGATGCCTATCGACGTTTGGGAATTGATCAGCCTGTGGAAGTTCGCGATCAGTTGGCAAAGCTGAACACCAAGGTCGAAGAGCTTTTCAATGAATATTCTAAAAATCTGAGTGAAGATGAAACTGTTTTGATCTTAAAAGAAGAAGAATTATCAGGAATCCCCTCGACAGAACTGTCCAAACTTCCCAGAAATTCTGAAGGTCAGGTGGCCATTCGTCGCCAAATGATGGCTTCTTATGGGGTCTTGATGGATTATCTTTCAAGCTCTGCTGTCAGAAAGAAAGTCTATGACTTTTTTCAAGCCTCAGGAGGCCCAGCGAACTTGGCACTGTTAGAGCAAATCCTTCAGATACGCCAAAACGTAGCGCAGATTTTGGGATATCCCAATTTTGCAACGATGAATTTAGAAAATCGTATGGCAAAAAAGCCAGAGGCTGTTTTTCAGTTTTTATCCGATGTTCAAAAGGCAGCACAACCCATTCGTCAGAAAGAAATTCAAGATTTAAAACGTTGGAGGGCTTGGAAGGATCAAGTGTCAGAAGAAAGTCAACTTGAGCCCTGGGATATTGCTTTTTATAAGCGCCGTTTTTTGGAAGAGCGTTTGGCCTATGATCCATTGAAGGTCAAAGAGTATTTGCCGGCAGAAGAAGTCATTTCTGGGGCCATCAAAATTTTCGCCGACTTTCATCGCCTGCGTATCCAAGAAATCCGTGATGGGGAGTTATGGGACCCCTTAGTTCGTGTCTACAGTGTCAGTACGCGCAGTGGAGGAAAGGTTTTAGCCCATTTGTACTTGGATCTTTTTCAACGCCCAGGAAAGTCACCTGGGGCCTACGCGGCCAGTGCTTCGCCTTATATAAGCACAGGACGTCGAGTTTTGCCTTATACCTTGATCAAAGGAAATTTTGCTCAACCTCCTCCTGCGGGACAGCCCCATCTTTTAACCTTGAATGAAGTCACCACTTTGTTTCATGAACTAGGGCACGCAATGCATGGAATGCTGACAAAGGTTCCCTATCCTTCCATGGCGGGCACATCGGTGAAGAGGGACTTTGTTGAACTTCCAAGTCAGTTGATGGAAAATTGGGTTTTTGATCGCAAAGTATTTCATCAAATTTCGGGCCACTACAAAGATTTTTCCAAAAAGTTGCCTGACGAAATTTTTGAAAAAATAGAAAAAAATAATCTGGCATTCCAAGGCATGATGAAGTCTCGACAAGTCTTGCTGGCGCGTTTGGATATGGCTTTACACTCTTCTTCGGCCCCTGTGGATATTTTGCAAACCTATCGCGATCTTCATCAGCAAATCATGCTAGAGCCAGCGGCTGAAAGCAGTTTGATGCCAGCAAACTTTAGTCATCTTCATGGATATGCAGCGGGATATTATAGCTATATGTGGGCAGATCGAATTGTCTTTGATGCCTTTTCTCGTTTTGAAAAAGAGGGCTTAATGAATCCTTCCACCGCCTACGATTTCCGTACAAAAATTTTGGAGCGTGGGGATTTGGAAGATCCCGCTGTCATGATGAAGAACTTTTTAGGTTATGAATCAGAAGGAAAGGCCTTCTTTGATCATATTCATCGGTCAGGTGAAATCGATTGGTTTCCGCCAGCCAAAAGCGCTCAGAAATCCACAGGTGGGGTTGAATCTGTTGCGGAAAGAGGTTCCATCTTGGGTTGTGATCAAATTTTTCACTGAGAAATATAGCCTTCATTTTTTTGAAGCGGTGTTCAGAGTTTGCGCATCAGGACGAAACTCTCTATTTTAGTGCCAATACTCAAGTGCACTCGGTCCCATGGACACCGCAGATAGACCTCGCACAAAAAATGCGATGTGAAAGGAATTTCAATGAAAAAGATCAAAGTACAAAACCCAGTTGTCGAGCTTGATGGCGATGAGATGACCCGTATTATTTGGGATTTCATCAAGAAGAAGTTGATTCTTCCTTATTTAGAAATTGATTTGAAGTACTACGATCTTGGAATTGAAAATCGTGATGCAACCAATGACAAAGTTACCGTGGAATCAGCGGAAGCCATTAAGAAGTACAATGTGGGTGTGAAGTGCGCGACCATCACTCCGGATGAAGCTCGTGTGAAGGAATTCAAGTTGAAAGAAATGTGGAAAAGTCCCAACGGAACGATCCGCAATATCCTGGATGGAACTGTTTTCCGTGAACCTATTATCTGCCAAAACATTCCACGCCTTGTTCCTAACTGGACAAAGCCTATTTGCATCGGTCGTCATGCTTTTGGAGACCAATACCGAGCCACAGATTTCGTGACCAAGGGCAAAGGAAAGTTAACGATCACATTTGAAGGAGAGGACGGTCAAAAAGTCTCTCACGAAGTTTATAACTTCAAAGGAGATGGGGTTGCGATGGCCATGTACAATACGGATGAATCCATCCGTGGCTTTGCTTCCGCGTGTTTAAACATGGCTTTGCAGAAGAAATGGCCGTTGTACTTCTCTTCTAAAAATACGATTTTGAAAAAATACGATGGACGTTTTAAAGATATCTTTCAAGAGTTGTATGAAACTCAATTTAAAGAAAAATTTCAGGCCGCTGGGATCACTTATGAACATCGTTTGATCGATGATATGGTGGCAAGTGCTTTGAAGTGGAATGGTGATTTTATCTGGGCATGCAAGAACTACGATGGCGATGTTCAGTCGGATACTGTTGCGCAGGGCTTTGGTTCTTTGGGCTTGATGACTTCTGTGTTGATCACTCCGGATGGAAAAACGATGGAATCTGAAGCTGCCCACGGAACAGTGACTCGTCACTACCGTATGCACCAACAGGGTAAACCCACCAGCACGAATCCTATTGCTTCGATTTTTGCATGGACTCGTGGTTTAGCTCATCGTGGAAAATTGGATGGGAATACAGACTTGATCCGTTTTGCAGAAACTTTAGAAAAGGTTTGTGTTGCCACAGTTGAAAGCGGAAAAATGACGAAGGATCTCGCTGTATGCATTCATGGTGAAAAGGTGGGACCCGAACACTACATGAACACAGAGGCTTTCCTGGAAGCCATCGATACAAATTTACAAAAAGCCTTTTTGAATTCTTAATAAGAGATGAAGACCAAGTTCTTTTGTGGGGCTTGGTCTTCATTTTTACCTCTTGGGCATTTCTTTTAGCCCTGTCTGGATAGACTTTTCAGGAACTCTTTCTTCAGCTTGCCAGCACCTAAGAATCTGGTTAGAAGCATGGTTTTCAAGGAGATCTGCCATGCTTTTCAAAAAAAAGATCAATTCTATTTTCTTGGGTGTTTTATGCTTCATGATTTTTTTCAGTTTCACCCAAAGCGCTTTGGCCGAACTTGCACCAAGGCCTTCTTGCCAGGAAGTTTTTTCAAGATCGTTCTTTGATCGCGAAGTGCCCGCGCCGAAATCTCAATTGCTGCAGGGATGGGTTCGTCAAAGTCTTCTTTGGAGAAAGAGTCCTGCATTTTTGGTCGAAAGCATCGAGCACCCAAGTCAATACACCTTGGTCAGCGCAGACAGACCAGATTATCCATTGTTTCAATTTCCAGAATGGGAAGATCTTCCCCAGGGAGCTGTCGGTGGAAGCATAGATCAATTAGAACTTACAGACAATCGGTTGACGTGGTCACGGCGTTGGGCGCGTTTTAACGCCAACGAAGCAAAATATTCTCATATCCAAGAAACCAGACATTTTAAAATTTCCTTTGATTCATTTTTTGATATTGCAGGAAGAAGATTGATCTTGGTTCATGGGCCAGACTTTGCACAGACTCAACCCAAGGTAAAACCTTCTGATTTCCAGGAATGGCTTCATGAGTTTCCTCAGGGAGTGCCTGTTGCCAGTGTTGAAAAACAATCGGATCAATTTCTCATAGGTTATGCAGAGGGGATGACAACAGCGTGGATCCTGGAGCGTTCCACGAAGTCCATTTTGAAATTATCGATGGAAGGTCAAGCTGGGTTCAATACTCAATATACTTTCAAAATCGGTCATGGAAATATGCGAATTCGAGATTTTGGAAGAACTTTTGTATTTCAAGACAAAGTGCTCAACCTCGAAATTTTAGGTGAAAAAATAATTCTTCGCAAAGCGGAGTGGAAGAAAGACCAGCAACAATGGAGCGAAGTTCAAGAGGAAACTTTGCAAATTTCTCGAAAGGGTCCTCTTTTTGTTCCTCATTGGAATGAGGGGTATGAAATGTTCCATCCTATGAAAGTGGAAGAATCAGGGAAGCTTGTTGTACTTTTAAAAAATGTAAAAAAAGTGACGACTTATTCCTTTTTGCAGCTTGATCTTGCAAAAGGACTTGTCTCTATGACTGAGGAGTTTGTTGTTCCACGTCTTTTTGTTCCACGTGTTTTGATGTCCATTCCAAATCCTGACAATACGAATGATTTTGTTTTTGGCTTGTTCGATCAAGCAGGGAAGACTTTGGTTTTTCCAAAAGTATTTCCTTAGATGGATGGGGGTCCAACTAGGCCGCCAGCTTTTGTTTGCTGACATAACTAGGTAATGTGATCACAAAGCGTGTATTTGGGCAGTCACGATCCAATCGAAGATCACCTCCGTGATCTTTGATGATTCCCATGGCTATGCTGAGTCCAAGACCAGTTCCCTTGCCAATTTCTTTGGTTGTAAAAAAGGGCTGCATCATTTTTTGTGCAACATCCGCAGGAATCCCTTGGCCGCTATCCGTGACAGAAATTTCGGTCCACTCGTTTTTCTGGATGGCTTCAATGCGAATCCATTTTTCTTTCAGAGGAGCAATGGCATCAAAGGCATTGTTGATAAGATTCACCAACACTTGGTCGATTTGAACTTCTCGAGCATAGAGTTTTAAGTTTTGATCAGGAAGAATTAACTGCAAATCCACTCCATGCTTCATCATTCGGGCAGAACATAGATCTAAGACATCAGTGAAAATTTTATCCATTTTTGTAGGAAACATAGGATCATGACTCGCATCCTGAGCAAAAGCGCGAAGTCCTTTAATGATTTTTTCGATGCGCTTCACCATCTCTGATATTTTCAAGAGAGGAGCTTGAGCTTCATCTGTCGCATTGGATTCTTTTAGAATACGACGAAGCGTTTGAGCTTTTCCTTCGATGATGGCCAGGGGGTTATTGATTTCATGAGAAATTCCTGCTGAAACCTCTCCTAAAGAAGCTAACTTGGAGGCATTGATATTTTTTGCTCGTTGATCATCCAGTTCTCGCGTTCGTTCTGCCACTAAAGATTCCAAATTAATAATGTGATTCCGAATTTCTTGTTCTCTGCGAGATAACTCTTGAATGGCACCATTAAAGGCTTTTGCTAACTTACCGAGTTCTCCACCCCAATGTTCATCAAAGTGGACATTGTAATTTCCCTTTTGAATTTTTTGAACTCCCTCAAAAAGTTCAGTTACAGGAGAAGAAATGCTTTTATAAAAACTCCAATAGATTCTAGCCGCAATCAAAAGAATAAGTCCAAAAGTAGTCAAGGTGATCGCAATCGCCATTTTAAAAAGATCTTGGTAAAAACTCTCTTTCGAAACCAAAACCTGGTGACTATCATCTGTTGTTCCCAGCGTGTTTGTGGCAACAGAATACAAGGCATAGGTAATACTGCCTCCGTAAACCAGAAGACTTGCAACAACCGTCGCCGCCAACATCACAAAGATTTTGGATGATAAGCTCATGTTTTTCAGAAGGTACCGAAGGTAATTCATACCCCCCACTCTTCGGTCGAAGTCCTTGGGGCTTCAAGTAAAGTCTTGATGAAGATCTAGATGGCCTGTCTCAAATTGATCCTCAAAATCCAGATTTTGAGGTTATCTTGATATTCTGCAGCCTTATCGCCTTTTTTTAGATTTCTTTTTCTTAGATTTGAAGAAGGACTTGATGTTTTTTCCAGGTCCTTTTTTTGTTTCTGAATTTTTTGAAAACTTACTTTGCCCAGTTTTTTTTTCTGAAGAAACACCTTCTTTTTTATCAGAAAAATTGGAAGCTCGTCGACGGTCCTTTTGCTGAGGATTTCTTCGATCACCAGAATGTCCAGAATGTTCAGAGGATTTAAAATCCTTTGAAGGGTGTCCCTTGGAAGAAGTGCCACCTTCCAAGCGTCTGAGGATTTCTTTCAGTTTTTCAGATGGTTTAAATTCAGGATGTCCTAATTCTTCATCATGCAAAAACTCTGGCTTCTCTTGACGGCGAAAACTTTTTTGAGGGCGCGTATGAGATGAGTCTTTGACTGTTTTTTTTCCGACGTGGGATTTTTTGAAATGATCTTTCTTTGCAGGATGTCGATGCGGTCGATCACCACTGTCTTTGGATTGAGATTTTGAGGATTGATAATCTGCAGGCTCAAAATCAATTTGTCCTAATTCTGGGTTGGCATCAGCAACACGGATTTGAATTTCATCACCAATGGAAAATGTTTTTCCTCCACGACCCACACGAAGGCAAAGATGTTCTTCATCAAACACCAATTTTTCTTTAGAAAGCTTTTCAAGTCGAATTAACCCATCCACTTCAAAATGACGAAGTAAAACAAAGACACCAAATTTTGTGACAGAACTGATCATTCCATCAAAGGTTTCTCCAATATGTTGCTGAACAAAACGTGCTTTTTTGATGGATTCAAATTGACGTTCTGATTTGGTGGATCTTTGTTCACAGGCAGACAGCATCACGCAGGCTGTTTGTAAACTTTCTTCGCCCATAAGGCGATAAGGTGAGTTCTTCAATATTTGATTTTTAACCAAACGATGCACAATCAGATCTGGGTAACGACGGATAGGGGACGTAAAGTGAGTGTAAAACTCAAAACCCAATCCAAAGTGACCAATGTTTTCTGTGCTGTATTTTGCCTGAGCCATAGATCTTAAAGTCAAAATATGCAAAACCTTTGCTTCAGGTTTTCCCTCAAACTGTTCAAGAGCTCGGGTTAGTTTTTTCTGAAGTTTACCACCCTCCATGCGAACTTTACCGCCAAAATTATGCAGGTAACGTTCCAGCATTTGAATAGCAGTGGCTTTCGGCTGGTCATGAATACGATAGACGGCAGGGATATTTTTGGAACTCAAAAATTTTGCCACAGCAACATTGGCTGCCAACATCATTTCTTCAATCAGACGATGGGCAAACAGACGTTCAGATCGAATCAGATCGACAGGATTTCCAGCGGCATCCAACACGATTTCCATCTCTGGAATTTCTAAATCCAAAGATCCTTCGCGGAAACGCTTCGCCATCAATATTTTAGCTAAGTCAGCTGCTTTTTTAATGTCGTCTTCGACTTTGGCAAATTTCACAAGGTGGTTGCCATCCACAATTTCTTGAGCCTCGCCATAAGTCACTCGAGCCTGACTTTCAATGACAGCTTCGTAGAAATCGGATCGCAACATTTCCCCATGAAAATCAAAGTCCATTTCTGCCACAAGAGCCAGCCGAGGAACATGGGGTTTCAAAGAACAAAGTTCGTTGCTTAATATTTCAGGCAACATCGGAACAACAAAATTTGGAAAATAGACGGAGGTTCCTCGTTCATAGGCATCTTGATCCAGGGCTGTTCCAGGTTTGACATAATGACTGACATCAGCGATGGCCACGTAAAGTCGAAAGCCATGAGTCTGAGACTGAACATAAATGGCATCATCAAAGTCTTTCGCCGTAGATCCATCAATCGTTATTAGATTGAGATTGCGAAGATCTCTACGTCCATGAAAATCTTTCTCATGAACTTCGTTGGAAAAATGTTTGATTTCCTGCAGTGTTTTTGAAGAAAATTCCACGGGGATATTGTGGGCATGTAGCACACGCTTCACATCGTTCAAGGGATCAAGTCCATTGCCAATCACATCTTTGATTTGACCTTGAAACTCTTGTCCATCTTCAGGGTATTTTGTAATGTCTGCAGCAACAAGATCACCTGTTTTTGCATTCATGGATGCAGTTAACGGTATTGTTAAATCAGAACCCCAACTTCGATTTTCGTCTTTAATAAAGCCGTAAGTGGAATTCAGTTGGTAAAAAATTCCCACGACAGATTTAGTTCCTCGGGATAAAATGCGTAAAATTTCACCATGAAATCGATCGCCTCCTTTTTCAGCAAAAACTTGAACCATCACGCGATCATTCGTCATGATATTTTCCATGGAATGCTTGGGAATGTAGACATCGGCATGTTCGTGATCATCAGGGATAAAAAAACCGAAACCGTCAGGATGGCGTTTGATAAAGCCTTGTAGAAATTTATTTTTTTGTTTCATTCTTTTTGTAGACTCCTTAGTCAACAATCGAAGGCTAACATACTTTCGATGAATCACGAATCAATTGCAGTGCGTAATGCATTCATCCTTTTTCGTTGATCTCTTTCTAAGGTCCACATACGCTTTTTAAAAAGGATTTGGATCAAGAAGATCAAAACAACAACGAAAGGATACGAAATGAAAAAAACAACAGTGATGGCAGCAGCTCTGTTATCATCCGCAACAGCAATGGCAAGTTTGAAGGTTTCAGTACGTTCTGACTATGTCAACGGCGGAGAATATACAAACACCAGCAACACAAAAGTTGGATCAACTTCTCTATTGGTACCAAACTTGGCTGAAATTGATTTTGGATCTAAAATCAGCGATGCAGAAATTAAAGGACGTTTGAATTTACGTGAATACGATGTCGTTTCCAATACACCTGTGATGACACCCGATAAATTTGTTCACTACATTTATATCGTGAAGCCACTAGGTGATTTTACAGTCAGTGCAGGTAAGCTTGTAACAAACTCTGGCGGAGCTGAAGCTGTGCGGGTTATTGCTGCAGATACTTATTTAATTTCATTGGCGAATGGTGGGATTAAAGCTGGTAATGGGATGGCAGTTTCTGCAAACCCTGCAACTGGTGCAGATTATTCAGCTTTGGCTACTCCAGGGAATGCTTCGGGTGTTGCTGCTGCATACACTATGGGTGATCATAAAGTGGAAGTTCAAGTTCAAAATGCGACAAACTCCAATACTGCAACTGGAAACAAACGCCGTCATAATATTGGCGTGAACTACACAGGTTCTTTTGCTTCCAAAATGGTTGCTGTAAATCTTGGTTACATTGCGGGACACTCTGATACTTCAAGTTCAGAAAACAACGAAACTTATTTAAATGGTGGCGTTGCTTTAAATATGGGATCAGTAGGTGTTGAGTTGGATTATTTATCAAATAAAACAATTTCAACTGCAACCGGTGCGAAAGCAAACTCTGTAACTTCCATCGTTGCAGAAGCTCGTTACAAATTGGGTGCAATCACTCCAATTCTTAAAGTTGAAAGCTCTGAAAATCAGTTGAGTGAAGATGCAGCAACAGCTGGATCTTTCAAACGCACTGGTTATGCAGTTGCTGCTGAATTTGTACCTAAAGAAGGCGACAATTTCCGTTACCATGTTGCTTATGCAGGTGTATCTGATAAATACGGGCAAGCTGGTTTGGCAAACGACACTGTGAAATACAATCAAATTATCGTTGGTTTTAAATATACTGGCGATATTTTGAAATAGTTTTCACAGGAAAAAGTATTACAATTTTTCAAAACCTCACAGGCTTTATAGTTCTGTTG
>JACCDG010487915.1_pt1 | contig 12326 bp, 8 predicted proteins | sample 7442471 | NCBI WGS metagenome assembly JACCDG01 (sample SAMN15323444, study PRJNA562643) | freshwater metagenome | isolation source: river surface water | place: USA:Blue River Watershed | collected 2017-08-17 | reverse complement strand
AGACAGCCTCCTGCTTCTAAGCGGTTAACCCATTGCTTTCCGGCGCTTTTAAACGCCGTAAGAGCCAGCTTCCATACCTGAAAGCACTGCTATAAGTATGACATGGGATTGTTAGGAAGCTATTAATCGTATGCAAATAAGAAATGATACAATCTTTTAAAATCAATATCTTAGGCAGTAAATAATTTTCTTATTCATATTACCCAAAAAAGCCTGAAACGTAACAATATTGCTCAAAATTAGGCGGCTTTTGCCAGGGAGCCCTTTTTGTTAAGGGATTTTATACGTTTTAAGACTTCGCGTGCCAGGGCGGAAATTTCTTGTCCGGCGACCGAGCTTGGCGCGGTTTCCATTACGCCCTTGCCTTCTGCAAGGCTGGCTGCCAAGGCAACGCGGCTGCCAATAGTCGCCGTGGCCACATCAGCGCCCAAAAGCTGCGCTTCTTCGATCATTTGCGCCGCAAGCTTGGTGCGGGTATTGATCCGGTTCATGACGATCAGGGCGGGAACGCGTTCTTTATGGGCAAATTGCAAAGTCGGCTTGCTGGCCCATACATCCATAGGGCTTGGCTGAAGCGGGATAATGACCATATCCGAGCTGCGCACGGCGATAGACACCTCTGCCTCCGCGCGGGGCGGGCTATCAACCATGATAATATCGAATCCGTATTGTTTCAGGCGGGAAAGTTCGCCGACCATGCGCCATCCGGTGATCGCGACCACTTCTGGCCCTTCGTATTTGTCTCCCAATACGCGGGCGCGCATATGGCTCCATGCCCCGGCGCTGCCTTGAGGGTCAATGTCGATCAAGGCGACTTTGAAGCCCATTTTTTGCCACGCCACGGCCAGTTGCAGGGCCATCGTGGTTTTTCCCGCACCGCCCTTTTGCTGGGCTACGGTGACGATAATCGGCTCGGATGTATTGGAATTTGAAATTTTCATCGTGTCATCCCCATTTGTAAGGGTGCAATAGATTCGGCGCGCAATAAACATACTGCTTTTACTTTTCCTAGCATTAAACTATAGATATTTCGATTCCCTTTGCAAATAAATTATAGGGCCTAGCCAAAGCGGGGCAAAACTATACACAAGATGCTTATTACAATAGCCAATAAGCCCGGTATCGACGAAGCCATCGCCCATATAAGGCGCGATGGAATAGCAGCCGTTCCAACCGAAACGGTATATGGCCTTGCCGCCAACGCCAAATCCGATATTGCGGTCGCAAAAATATTCGCGGCAAAACGGCGGCCTAATTTCAATCCCTTGATCCTGCATACAAGCGGCCTTGATGCGGCGCGGGAGATCGTGGAATTCAATCCAGCCGCGCTGCAACTGGCGCAGAAATTTTGGCCTGGACCGCTAACAATGGTTTTACCTTTAAAAGAAAATTCCGGCATTTCGCAATTGGCCGTTGCAGGGCTTGAAAATGCCGCCATCCGCGTGCCGAATCATCCAGTTATGATGGAACTTTTGCGCGGCTTTGGCGGCCCGCTTGCTGCGCCCAGCGCCAATCTTTCCGGGCAAATTAGCCCGACTCGCGCGGAACATGTCCTGGAGGGCATGAACTACCGCGCCGAGATGATTTTAGACGGCGGCCCCTGTCTTGTCGGCATAGAATCCACCATTTTGGACCTTAGCGGCCCTGCGCCGACTTTACTTCGCCCGGGCGGCATAGAAGCTGAAAGTGTGGAAAAAGAAATTGGCGCAATCCGCCGCATAACCGCGTCCGGCGATAAAATTCTGGCCCCGGGCATGATGGAAAAGCATTATGCGCCAAAAACTCCTTTGCGTATTGGCTGCGGCAACCCGCAAGCAAAAGAGGCTCTTTTGGCTTTCGGGCCCGATGTACCGCCGGGGTTTCCAAGGGTTTTAAACCTAAGCGTGTCCGAGAATCTGACAGAAGCCGCAGCCAATTTATTCGCCTACATGCAAAATCTGGATCAAGAGGGCCATTCCGGCATCGCAACTATGCCAATACCGGAAAAAGGTCTCGGCGTTGCGATCAACGACCGCTTGCGCAGAGCATCTTGCGGCAGAGAAACGTCATGACGGCACTGCAAGCCTTAGTGGACATCTTAGGTGCGGAAAATTGCTTTGCCGAAGCAAGCTCTATGCAGCCTTATTTGACCGATTGGCGGGGACGTTTTCACGGCAGCGCGTTGGCTGTAGTATTCCCCCATACTGCCGAACAAATTCGTAAGATTCTGGGCGTTTGCCTCGAGCATAGATTGGCGTTAACCGCGCAAGGCGGCAACACAAGCATGGTGGGGGCAGCGACCCCGCTGGCGGACGGGAAAAATATTGTTTTGAATTTCGCACAGATGAACAATGTCCTGGACGTTTCTGCCCAAGACCAGTCCATTTGCGTAGAAGCTGGCGCGACATTGCAGCAGGTGCAAAATGCCGCCGAGGAAAATGGGCTTTATTTCCCGCTGGAACTTAGCCCAAAAACACAAGTCCAAATCGGCGGCGCGATCGCAACCAATGCGGGCGGGCTGAATGTTTTACGTTACGGAATGATGCGCGACTTGGTATTGGGCATAGAAGCGGTTATGGCAGACGGCCAAATTTTCCAGGGACTTCACAAGCTAAAAAAGAATAACGCCGGCTATGATATTAAACAACTTTTGATAGGCAGCGAAGGAACTTTGGGGCTAGTAACGAAAGCGGTTTTGCGGCTTTATCCAAAACCAACGCAAAAAATAACCGTCTGGGCGGGATTCAATACTTTCAAAGACTGCCAAGATTTTTTTGTGAATTTGCGTGCCCGGTTCCAACCCCAACTTTCCGCTTTTGAAATAATGGCGCAAGAAACTGTTACCTTGTCGCTGCAACATACCGGCAAACCCGCACCCGAAAGATTCCAACCTAGCGGCTTTCATGCCTTGTTCACGCTTGAATCCATGGAACAAGGAGACGTGGCACTTGGCCAGGCCGAAAATTTTCTGGGAAAAAGCAATTCGCAGTTTTTTATTTTGGCAAAGGACGCGCTTCATGCCGATAAGCTCTGGGAAATCCGCAAAACCATACCCCTAGCAGAAAAGGCGCTGGGACACAGCATCAAGCACGACATATCCTTGCCGCTAAGCCGATGGGAAGATTTTCTTGCGGAAATGCCGAAAAAAATCGGCGTGGAATTTCCTAAAAGCCATATCATCGCCTTTGGACATCTGGGCGACGGCAACTTGCATTATAATGTTTCCGTGACAGCCGCCGAGGGGCCAAAATTCCTTGATACCGAACAAAAAATTAACGCGCTTGTTTACGGCTTTGTCAAGTCTTTGGGCGGCTCGCTGTCGGCAGAACACGGTATCGGCCAAGCCCGGAAAGGCAGTTTTGCTGATTTTATACCGCCAGAAAATCTCGATTTGATGCGGCAAATCAAACAACAGTTTGATCCGGATAATATTTTAAACCCGGGCAAGATTTTTATGTGATATTATCCCCTACTTCGCAGGATTGATCCTGGCAAAGGTTTACTTCGATGGTGATGTGTTCCAATGAGTGCACCGAGGCCAGAAGTTTTTTGTAATATTCCGGGCTTTTGGGATGATGCGTTACCAGCGCGATGATCGCGGCATAGTGCTTTGGCCCGATCTGCCAAATATGCATGTCGCTGATGCGATTGTCGGAGTCGGATTCAATTAAACCACGCGCCTTGGCTATCATGGCTTGATCCAAGGTACGGTCCAGCAGAATATTCGCGGTCGATTTTATTAAGCCGAATGCCCAAATCATGATTACCGCGCCGCCAAGCAAGCCTGCGGCGGGATCGGCCCAGCCCCATCCCCAGTATAACCCGGCAAGCAAGGCGGCGATTGCGAGAACCGACGTCAGCGCATCGGTCGCGATATGACTATAGGCAGATTGAAAATTTAAATCGCCCTGTCCGTGGTGACAGTGGCCATGTTCTTTATCATCTGCAAAAGCCATACCATGGGTATGGCCCTTTGCACCGCGGTGCAACACGGCGATACAACCCAGATTAACCGCAAGGCCAAGCAGAGCGATCCAAAGGGCCGGGCCATATTGCGTATCCCCCGGCACGAACAATTTTCCCGCCGATTCGGCAAAAACGCTGACCCCAATTCCAAACAACAGCAAAGCGGTGGCAAATCCCGCAAGCACGCCGACTTTCCATGTGCCAAAGCTGTATTCCGCATTGCCTGCCTGCTTACGCGCAAAATAATAGGCATAGGCGTTGACGCCAAAGGCGGCAGCGTGGCTCGCCATATGCCAGCCATCGGCCAGCAGCGCCATCGAACCAAGCCAATATCCGCCAACGATTTCGACAGCCATAGTGGCAAGCGTTAAGCCCAATACTGCATGCATAGCGCGTTCGACCGCAAGCTGGCCAGCTTCTGCATAATTGTGGTTGGCGCTAAGATTTTTTATTCTGGAATGATGCAAAGTCATTATATCCGGTTCCGCCAAGCTGTTGATACTGTTATTATATAGTTCAATAGGGCAATTGCATAGTTGAACAATTGCGCTTAAAGGCTTAGATACTTTGACTATGCACAAAAAAACCCGCCCTCAGCCGGAATTGCCATTTTTTAATGAGAATGCCACGCCCCCTTTGCCGCAAAATGAAAAACAGCCTCGGATTGAAAAAGCACCCCATCAAAAATTACGATTTAATATAAAGGGCATGCATTGCGCCAGTTGCGCACAAAGTATCGAACGCGCCCTGGCCGCCATACCTGGCGTCAACAAGGCGTCGGTGAATTTCGCCCTGAAACGCGCCGATGTCGACACCAGCGAAAGCTTCTCCCTTGCCGACTCTGAAAAACTTGTGCAAGCCGTTAACGATATTGGGTATGAAGCCGCGATGGCAAGCGCAGGGAGCGTTATGCAAATGCCGCAAAACCAAGATTATCCGGCTTGGAATCTTGTTGTGGCCATCACAATAGGCTTGCTTTTTCTTGCCGAAATGGCGGCCATGCTTTTCGACCACAGGCATTTTCTTTCGGCTTTTTCCGCGCTGTCGCTTGCCGCCGTTGCGCAGCTACATCTTGCAAGGCCGTTTTACCGCGCCGCTTGGATAGCCGCCAAAAACAGCGTCTTTACAATGGATTCTTTAATAGCAATCGGCTCATCGGCCGCTTTCGCGCTGAGTCTTTATTACATGCCATGGATGGAATATTGGCATATGCCATCTCTTTGGCAGGAACCTCTTGGGCCGCAAAACTATTTTGAAGCCAGCGCATTAATCATCAGCTTTGTCTATATTGGCCAATGGCTGGAACGGCTTGCCACGCAAAAGGCGCGGCAGCATCTTTTCGATCTTGCAGAGCAGGTGCAGAAAGAAGTCACGGTCGAAACAAAGAACGGACCTATCAAGATTCCAGTTAGCGAACTTAATAACGCGCATATCGTTATCGTCCAAGCCGGCGAAAGAATCCCGATCGACGGCATTATATTGTCCGGCGAAAGCGAGGTGGAAGAGCAGTTCCTAACCGGTGAAAGTTTGCCGAAATTCAAGCAGCCTCAAGACAAGGTGTACGCCGGAACGACGAATCTGTCCGGCGTACTGCGTCTTAAGCCACTGGCCTGGGACAGAGAAACAAGATTGGCGGCGATTCAGAAAATGGTCGAAGAAGCCATAACCAGCAAACCCGTTGTGCAAAAAAGAGTCGATAAAATCTGCGCCGTTTTCGTGCCTGCGGTACTGGGCATGGCGGGCCTGACCTTCGTGCTTTGGGCCGGATGGGATTTAAGCCATGGCGGCAACCTGACTCGGGCCCTTTTAAACGCGATCAGCGTTCTCGTCATCGCCTGCCCATGTGCGCTGGGACTTGCAACGCCTGTCGTCGTCATAGTATCGGTTTTAAAGGCCGCGAAAAACGGGCTGCTGATTAAAAATACCGATGCTTTTGAAAGCATCCTGCAAACTACGCAAGCCGTTTTGGACAAGACCGGAACTCTGACATTAGGCAAACCCAAAGTCACTGACATCATCGGCTATGGCAACGAAGAATGGAATATATTGCGGCTGGCCGGATCCACGGCGCAGAACAGCACGCATCCTTTATCCAAGGCAATCTTGCAAGAATGCCGAAAACATGGGCTTAGCCTGATTTCTATCGATTCTATGATTGAGATTCCCGGGCAAGGCATAATTGCCGAACACACATCGCCCGCCAAGGATATTTCCTTCCCCAACGTTGTCGGCGGGGCTACGCATCAGCGGATTTTTGTCGGTAACCGGCGTTTGTTTCATGCGCATTATTTCGACCTATCGCCACTGGAAGCGCGTGGGGAGGAGTTGGCGCAAGACGGGAAAAGCTTGATTTATGTTGGCATCAGCCAAGACGGTCCTTCAGCCGCTCGCGGCGGCCCCAACAACACAAAACTGATTGGCTTGATAGCAGTGAATGACGAATTGCGCGCCAGCAGCTTTGGCTTGATTCAATATCTAAAAAGCCGGGGGCTGAAAACACTGCTTTTGACCGGCGATAACAAAGCATCGGCCAACAAGGTCGCACAATTGCTGGAAATAGACGAGGTCCAAGCAGAGATCTTGCCGGAAGAAAAAGCAGGCCGGATACAATCCCTTAGGCAACGCGGCCGCAACGTGATGATGATAGGCGATGGAATTAACGACGCCCCTGCCCTTGCGCTTGCCGATATCGGCATCGCCATGGCCGAAGGTTCTGCCCTGGCCGGCCACGCGGCAGATGTCACTCTGATGCGGCACGACTTATCGCAAATAGGAACGCTTTATGATATCGCCGGCATTTTCCGCAGAAAAATAAAGCAAAATTTATTCTGGGCTTTTGGGTTCAATGCTGTCGCCATTCCGCTTGCCGGATTTGGTCTGCTGCACCCGGCCGCCGCCGCTGCCGCCATGGCGGCTTCGAGCCTTTTTGTGGTCGGAAATGCGCTTTCTATTTTCTCTCTGCCTTTGGAATCCGACGCTTTCCATTCGCCGCAGAATGAATTATAGTGGCGTTAAGATGACATTATTCAAAAGATACGTATCGACGATAGCAATCGGCTTTATTTTGTTTTTCGCGGGGCAATCCCTGGCCGAAAATAAAAATTGCGATTTTTCCGAAAATGTTTTGGCTTCTTCCCTTTTAGAATCAGGATTCAGCGACGGGACCGAGCGGCTTTTGGGCAACCGGGTCGAGGCGGCAAAGGCGCGCAAGATCATGGCTAATGTGCGCCGGATTTTTTTGCACAATCAAAGCCAATCTATTCTGCTTTACGGCTGGAGCGAACTTCCGCCAGAATTGCAAATCGCAGGCGATAAAAAAGCTCTTTTATTGGCGCGGATGAACAAGCTGCGCAGCGAGGCGGATAAATCGGGACACCGCTTTACTTTTGAAATACTTCCCGGCCAGCCGCAAGCTGCAAGTTTTCAAGTGATCTACGCCCATACGCAATGGCCGCAAAGAGAGCTTGGTATCGAGGTGATAGCGCAGAAAGATTGCTGGCTGACGGTAAAAGCCGGCGGAAACCGCATCGGCGATCCCACGATTGATAAAGCTTTCTTGCAAGCATTGCACCAGGAATTCGCACGCATGCGTGGTTCCGGCAGCAGTTCAACTGGTTTGGCATTTTTGCCAAGTTTGGATTCCTTGCGTCCTTCCGTCTCTTTGAATGGCTTGCCTTCCTTTAACGGCGATAATTTCTGGGCATTCGCCTTGCCGACGCTGATGCTGGCATTTTTAATCGCCATTATTTTGGGCCGCGCCAGCGAAAGCTTGGAAAACAAGCATGCCGCCTATTATTTCCGAATCATGCTGGGGCTTTGGGTTCTGTACGCTTTGTTTTTATCCTTGCTGCCACAAAGTTTGGTGCCTGCGGGATACCCGCTAAGCCTAGAACATTTCGTTTACGCGGCGTTCATGATCGCCGTGCAGATATTGGGCTTGATTTTAGGGCAATCTATGCTTTTGCCGTCCGTTTCCTTGGCTTTAGGTCACAGCTTGCGCACCACATTGTTTACTTTCTTGGGCTTTGAATATGCGCCCAGGCTGATTTGGTATGATGTGGGTTTAATGACCATATTGGCCCTTTATGTTTTGCTGATGAGCTTTCGCCGCCGCCAATTGACAGGACGCAATAAGGGCGGTGTGCCCAATATTATCGACCGCAGCTAATCCAAGGAGCGATTAAATATGAACAAAACATTGCGCAGCTTATTGATTCTGCTGATTGGGTTCGCCATGGGTTTTACAGCATCGCAGTTCCTTCCCCAAAAAACGGCTTCGCCCGACCAAACCATGCATGCCGCCGAGAAATCCGCCGCGCCGCACACCAACGCCGTATGCCTTTCAGTAGTCCAGCACGCCTTGGGAGTCGCAACAAAAGGGAATTTCTTGTCCGAGACCGATTGCACGGGTGAAAAAATAGGATCGGCTTGGCTGTTGCCGTCCTCAACCGACACCGATGCCGTCTCTTTGCGGGCTGATGTGATTGTTCCCGTCGATTCCTGGCAACCGGAAAACGTGACATCTTTTATGATACCTCAATTGGCGCATTCAGCCTCGTTTTCTCAGGCTAAAGAAAGCCAAACCAACGCCGATTCAGCTGCGATGCTTTGTAAAAAAACTTCCCTTGCTTTAAAGCTTGGGCTTAAAGGAAATTCCGTGCCGGTGTCTGATCAAATCAACCAACTTCGCCAGAACAGTCAAAGGGTATTGAATGTCTTTGCCGCCAGCCTCGATTTATCTTCGGCAGGAAATATCCCCAATCAGATTGAAACTCTTATCAGTAATTTTTCCGGCTTCCGGAAAAAATTTGGCGATTATGCGATAGGCTCGATCTACAACAGCCATGACCAAACAATGCTGGCTTATGTGCTGACGGATGACCGCAATAAATGCCAAAGCATATTCCAAGACGAATTTTTCCAGTCCCTAATAAAATCCTTACCATTGTTGCCGAAAAAGCCCACTCAAAAGATGACTTTGGTGTGCGATCAAGAAATAACACAAACATTTGGTGTTTCGGCCGCCGGACAATATGGCGACCCATGCGTAACAAGCCTTTTGTCCTTGCGCATTACGGGCAGCAAAGGCCTGTCCTATGCGGTGACAGCGCAGTAATACATGCGGGTGCATTACCTGGTTTTTTGCCTAAGAATATCCGCTGTTTAGAGCTTTGTTAACGTAAAAACGGTATGCTGTTGTCTTGCCTTTTTGGACATAGCCATGCGATTCCTGTACATACAGCGCTTTTTCTTGCCTTTGATAATTTTCCTGATCGGAATTGGGATCACGGGATTGCTTTCATGGCAGAATTATCAAAGCGGCTTGAACGAACAAAAGCAGCAACTGGAAAAAAAAGCCAATCTGGCGATCGGAAACATCAAAGGTCGTCTTGACGTCTATCAGGGCGTCGCCAACTCGATCGCCGCATTCTTCGGATCAAGCAGCTTTGTCACCAAAGAGGAGTGGAACGGATACCTAGATACGCTCGACATAGCCAATAATTACCCCGGGATTTTGGCGGTCAATTTTATCGAGCCGCTGTCCAATGCCAATATGGCCGATTTTTTAAAAAGGAATATCGCTAATTACCCCAAATTCGAAATATTCCCACAAGGCTGGCGCGAAGAATATTGTGTTGTAACGTATGAAAAGCGCCTTCGCTGGTCGAACTTCACGCTTGGGCTTGACCGTTGCCGCAACCAAGCTTCGGAATCGGCGCTAAGGCGAGCGGCGACAACAGGAAAGGCGGCTTTAACTTTGGGGAATGTCCTACAACGCGACCTTGAATCTGCCGACAGTATTTTATATTTTCCAAGCTTCAAGAACAATTTCACCGATAAAAAGCCGGAGCTGTTGGGCTGGGTAGGATTGGTGCTGGGTTACGATAGAATTTTCTCTCATATTGTACCAAACGACCCGACTTTTGATTTCGAAGTTTTTTCAAGCTTGCCGGACATGCCTATAGACAGCAGGAAGCTGATTTTCGATCTCGATGGCCATATCCAGGCGCTCAACCAAATGGTCTTGCTTGAACAAAAAGAAGATGAGATTTACAGAAACCGCATTCTTACCTCTCATAACATAGATTTTGCCGGGCAAAACTGGCATTTGCGCTTTAGTGCCGAACGACTTTTTAATTCTGGTTTCATCATCGCGCTTTTTTCAGGCTTTTGCATCAGCGGTCTTTTGGCCCTGGTTATTTTTTCTTTAAGCCGGACCAAGGAAAAAGCGGCGCACTTGGCGCAGATAATGACCGATAACATCCGTCAAGGCGAAGAACGCACCAAAACCTTAATGGGCTTTTTACCTGTCGGCATTTATCATACCGACAGCACCGGCGCAGTCAGCTATGCGAACCACAAATGGCTAGAAATTATTGGCATTCAGCACCTTCACCAAGCAGGCCAATGGATTGACAGGATTCACTCCAACGATAGGGATCTTTTTCTCGAGTATTGGAATAGCTGTGTTACAAAAGGAGAGCCACTTTCGTATGATTTCCGCATCCTGCATGCCGAGAAAGGCTTTCTATGGGCCAGGAGCAATGCGCGGCCAATCTTTGATCCAGAAGGAAAGGTCGAGGGCTATATCGGCGTTCTGATCGACATTTCGGGGGAACAGGACCTCAAAGATACGAAATTAAGGCTGGAGCTTGCCATAAGCGGAACCAACGACGGGCTTTGGGATTGGGATATTGCGGGAGATAAGATTTATTTCGCGCCGCGCTGGAAAGAACAATTGGGATATAAAGATCATGAGCTGGAAAATACCTTGCAGATGGCAGAGAATCTTCTTCACCCTGACGATCGCGACAGGGTTGCAAAAAAAATAGAACAACATCTTCAGGGGCAACTGGATGTGTTCGAGGATAAACAGCGCCTAAGGCACAAAAACGGCCAATGGCGCTGGTTCTTGACAAGGGCGAAGTGCGCACGCGACGAGAACGGCAATCCTATCCGCCTTGTAGGATTCAATACCGACATCACCGACGCGAAACAGCAAGCGGAAGAATTGCAGCACGCAAAAGAGCTGGCCGACAACGCATCAAAGGTTAAATCCGAATTTTTGGCTACGATGAGTCACGAAATCAGGACGCCGATGAACGGAATTATAGGGATGGCGGATATCTTAATGGATACGGAATTATCTGTAGACCAAAGAAACTATGTCGACACGTTCAAGCACTCCGCACAAACACTGCTGACCATCATCAATGATATTCTGGATTACTCTAAACTAGAGGAGCATAAACTACAGCTGGAGATAATCCCGTGCAATATTCGCGCTACACTTGAAAGCGTGACCGCCTTGCTTTTGGGGCCAGCAAAAAACAAGGGCTTGCATCTGATCTGTAAGATAGATTCCAATGTTCCGGAAATGGCGTTGTGCGATCCCAACCGGATAAAGCAAGTTCTTTTCAACCTGATCGGCAATGCACTAAAGTTCACCGACAAGGGCGAAGTGATTGTCCAAGTATCGAAAGCCGAAGAAAACAGCCATGAAAATCGGCTGCGTTTTGAAGTCACCGATACGGGCATAGGCATACCCGAAGAATTCAGGCGCGATCTATTTACCCGATTTTCGCAATCCGACAGTTCTATCAGCAGAAAATACGGCGGCAGCGGCCTTGGATTATCAATCTGCAAACAACTCGTCGAGCTGATGGGCGGGACAATAGGAGTACATAGCACGCCCGGCAAGGGAAGCCGTTTTTGGTTCGAAATATTGTATGAGCCAGTTTCCCGCTATGACGTTATTAATACTGCGTCATCCAATGATGCTGGCTCACCCACGCATCACCAAGCCGCAGCGCCAGAAAACGGGCTGCAACATGTGCTCGTGGCCGAAGACAATAAAGTCAATCAAATGGTTATTTCGGCTATGCTCAAAAAATGCGGCTACACCGCAGACATAGTGCATAACGGCGCCGAAGCGGTTAATGCCGTCCAACAGAAATCTTATGATATGGTATTGATGGATATACAAATGCCGGAAATGGATGGCGTTACCGCCTCCAAAAAAATCCGCGCCTTGGGCGGCGATTATGCCGTGATTCCCATTCTGGCGCTGACCGCAAATGCTATGGCGCAAGACCGTGATAGCTATCTAGCCGCCGGCATGAATGATTGTGTTACAAAACCAATCATTCTAGAAACTCTTATGGATTGCATCCAAAGGCATAGCAGGAAAGAATCTAAGACCGGTAAAAAAGTCTTACGCCCCGCAGGATTCTAAGAATGAAGGAAGCCTGACGGCAATGGTGCCCAGGGCCGGGATTGAACCAGCGACACGCGGATTTTCAGTCCGCTGCTCTACCACTGAGCTACCTGGGCTTGACCTATACAGATGATCAAAAAAATTAAGGATATTTGTTGTATTT
>JACCDG011941299.1_pt1 | contig 12330 bp, 15 predicted proteins | sample 7442471 | NCBI WGS metagenome assembly JACCDG01 (sample SAMN15323444, study PRJNA562643) | freshwater metagenome | isolation source: river surface water | place: USA:Blue River Watershed | collected 2017-08-17 | reverse complement strand
TGGACGCCGCGAACCCGGCCATCGACGCCATCGCGATGGCGGCCATGCGCGAGAGCTACGCGCAGCAGACCGAGGCCCTGATCTACACCGAGCTGAACGGCGCGAACGGCGTCGGCGGCACCATCACGTCGGGCGCCGTCCCGTCCGGCGCTGCGGCGCAGGCCGTGACCGGCGTCGGCTCGACCGGCCTTGCCGGGGCCGCTCTGCTCGATGGCCTCCGCGACCAGATCACCGCCTACCTGTTCCGCCTCGGCGGCACCGCGCCGAACCGGCTCGCGCTCTCGCTGGAGGGCTCGCAGTCGCTCGCCAAGGCGAAGGACTCGACTGGCCGGCCGCTGCTCCCGCGTCTTGGCGCGACGAACGCGGCCGGGCAGGTCGGCGCGCTCGACCAGTCGTTCGACGTCGACGGCCTCGCGGGCACGCCCGCCGCGTCGATGACGGGCAACGCGGCCGGGGACGCCGACGCGATCCTGTTCAACTCGCAATACGCATGGGCGTGGGAGTCCCCGCTTCTCCAGTTCCAGTACAACGAGCGCAGCGGCCCGGCCCTGATCGAGCTGGCCGTGTTCGGCTACTTCGCGGTGCGCATCCTGCGCCCCGCGGGCTTCGCTGGCGTCCGGCTCACGGTCACCTGATCCTGACCGTCCCGCAATCCCCCCGGCCTGCGCGCTGTTCCCGCTCCGCGCAGGCCGGGACCCCATCCCGACAGGAGGTAGACCGATGGTCATGACCTTCGGAGGCGGCGTCTTCGGCGACTGGGGCACGTCCGCGTTCGGGACCATCGGCGCCGCTGGCATCAACGTCATTCCGGCGTCCCCGACGTCCGGGCGGCGCGACGTCGGGGACAGTTGGTTGCTCGCCGTCGAGGTTCGCGACGACGTCACGGGCCGCCTGACGGACGCCACCATCACGGCGACGGCCACGCGGCCCGACACGAGCACGTCGGCGCTCGTCGTCACCCGGCAGGCGCTCGGGTTCTATACAGCGCCGTATGTGCTCGCGGCGGCCGGGCGGCACACCGCCGTCGTGACGGCCTCCGGGCTCGTCGTGGGCGTTGCCACCTTCGCGGTGGACGCCCTGCCCGTCTCCGCGCTGCCGACGCTCGCGACCGTCCGCGCATACCTGGGCGCCGACACGTCGGCCACCAACGACACTCTCTCGGCGGTGCTCGCGTCCGAGACTGCCGCACAGGCGATGGCCTGCCGGGTGCCGGCCGCCTACCCCGCGGATCTCGCCGAGGCACTGCTGCGCCGCGTGGCCCGGAACCTCGCGGCCCGGTCCGTCCCCGTCGCGTCGTTCTCGGCGTTCGAAGGCGGCGGCGGCGAGGTGCGGCGCGTCCCACAGCGTGACCCCGAGGTCGCGCGCCTGGAAGCTCCGTATCGGCGCCTGGTGGTGGGCTGACGTGGCGACCATCTCTGAGCAGCGCGCCGCCATCGCGGCGGCCATCGCGCCCGCGGCCGGCATGTCGGTCCGGACCGAGCGGCCGAACATCGCGCGGGCGGGCGACGGCTGGGTCAACCTGACCCGCGTGGCGCCGTCGGCGTTCTCCAACGTCACGTGCGACGCCACGTTCACCGTGGTCCTGGTGCTCGGCGCCGACGAGCGTCGGGCAGCCGAGCTGTCCGCCACGCTCTCCGTGCCGGTCATCAACGCCGTCACGACCGGCGCCCTGCACCCTGACGGCGTCGCCATCGAGACTGCCGTCATCCCGGCCGGGGACTCCGCGCCGGGCGACCTGTACGCCCTGATCCTCACCCTCACCTTGGAGGTGGCCTGAGATGGCCGAGTACGGTACCCGCTCCATGGTCCTGCGCATCGGCGGGACCGACTACTCCGCTGCCGTCAACAAGGCACGCATCGTGTCCGGCGCAACGGACTCCGACTTCATCAGCTTTGAGGACGCCCGCAACGGCGGCGGCCGGAAGTACAAGCTCGCGTTCAACGTCAAGCAGGACGACGCCGCGAGCGCTCTCTGGTTCTACGTGTGGGGCAGCAACGGGCAGACCGTGGCCTACGAGCTGTGGCCGAACGGCCGCCCCGGCAGCGGCACCCCGTCGGCCGCACAGCCGCGGTTCTCCGGCAACGTCGTCGTCATGGAGCCGGACGGCGACCTCATCGGCGGCGACGCCGACCCGAGCACCACGAAGGTGTTCCAGACCGAGCTCGAATGGGACTGTACGGCGAAGCCCGTTCGCGCGATCTCCTGAGAAGGGCTGACCTCCCATGGCACTCCTGACCCCGCAGGTCCTCTCCCGCGCCGGGCTGGCCCCGGCCTACACCGCCGTCGCGGCGTCCGACACGATCGCCCCGGTCACCGGCGCGCTGCTGTTCTTGCACGTGAAGAACGGCAACGCGGCGGCCAACACGGTCACCCTCGTGGACGCGGGCACCACTCCGGCCGGGTCCGCTGCGACGAACCCGACGGTCACCGTGCCGGCCACGACCGGCGACCGGATGATCGGCCCGCTCGTGTCCACGATGGCGAACCCGAACACGGGCCTCATCACCGTGAACCACTCCGTCACCGCGACGAACACGTGCGCGCTGATTCAGGTGCCGCTGACCTGATGGGCGTGTCCGTGAAGGTCGAGGGCCTGAACAAGACGCTCACTGCGCTTCAACGCGCGGGCGTCGAGGTCGCCGACCTCAAGGACGCCATGGGCGCCATTGCGGCAGAAGGCGCCCGGCTCGCATCGGGGTTCGCTCCGGTGCGGTCCGGGCGCCTGCGCAACACGATCCGGGGGAACAAGGCGAAGGCGAAGGCCATCGTTATCGCGGGCCGCGCGAAGGTGCCCTACGCGGGTGCCATCAACTACGGGTGGCCGAAGCGAGGCATCGGTCCCGCGCTGTTCATGCAGAAGGCTGACGCACAGCTCGCGCCCAGGGCTGTCAAGATGCTTGAGACTGGCCTTGACCGAGCTATCGAGAGAGCGGGACTGGAATGACCGACAACGAGACCGAGGCTCGCGAGCTTCTCGATGCTGACACCGTCGCGAAGTCCATCAACGGGTTCGACCAGATCGCCGTGCGGCAGATGTTCCGTGAGCGGCTCGACCAGCTCGCGGCGGACTCCACGATGTTCATGCGCGCGTTGCTGTTCGTGTTGGCGAAGCGCGACGGCGCGAACGACGGCGACGCATACAGGTCCGTGATGCTGCTCCCCCTCGATGAGGTCGTGGAGCGCTTCAAGGACGCCGACGGCCCGGCGGGCGAACCCGAGGACGAGGACGCCATAGCCGAGCGAGACCGCCAGTACGCGGACTTCGTGACCGCGTGCCGCCTGTCGTTCACGGTCGATCAGTACATGCAGTTGACGATCGGCCAGAAGACAGCGCTCTTGGACGCTGCGCAGCGGATGCGGGGGTGACCTGATGGCTGGGCCAATCAGGATCAGCATCCTCGCCGACGCGGCGCAGGCCGTCCAGGAGGTCACGCGCTTTCGGCAGACGTCTGAGGAGAACGTCCAACGGGTCGTGACCACCCTCGGCGACTCGAAGATGACCGGCGCGTTCGGTCGCGTCCAGGAGGGCTTCGACGTCGCCGACACGCGTGCGATGGGCTTCCGGGACACCATCACCGGGGTCCAGGACTCGATGCGTGGCTACGCGGCCCTGACGACGTCTACGGCCGAGGCAACCGCGCGGGTGGCTGAGAAACAGAAGGCCTACAACGACGCCGTCAAGACCTACGGGGTGACCTCCGCGCAGGCCGCCGAGGCGCAGACAGAACTCACGCGCGCGCAGGACGCTCTCGCGGACCAGCAGGGCTCGATGCTCGACAAGCTATTCTTGCTCGGCACGGGCGTTGGGGATCTCGCGTCGGGGTTCGCGAACTTCATCGTGCCGCTCGTCGCGGTCGGCGTGTCGATGAACAGTCTCAGCCTGGCGTCCGCGCGGGCCACCGTCGCGACCGGCGCACAGAAGGTCGCCATGGTGGCTGGCACTGTCGCCACGGGTGCCATGACAGCGGCGCAGTGGTTGCTGAACGCGGCCCTGACCGCCAACCCGGTAGGGCTGGTCGTCCTTGCCGTGGCGGGCCTCGTGGCGATCACTGTCATTGCGTGGAAGCGCTCGGAGACCTTCCGCCGGATCGTGACCGGCGCGTTCGGCGCCGTCCAGCGCGCGGCGGCTGGCGCGTGGAACTGGGTGCGGTCGAACTGGCCGCTCCTGCTCGCCATCATCACGGGGCCGATCGGTCTCGCGGTGCGCTGGGTCGTGCAGAACTTCGACAAGATCAGCGCCAAGGTGCGCAGCATTCCGGGCGTCATCCGGGGCGCGTTCGCCGGTGCCGGGTCGTGGCTCCGCGACGCCGGACGGCGCATCATCGACGGGCTACTGAGCAGCGTGCAAGCGGGGTTCGACCGGGTGCGTCGGAAGTTCCAGGACCTGACGAACCTCATCCCGTCGTGGAAGGGACCGGCCGCGCGAGACCGCGACCTCCTGCGCAAGCCCGCCGACCTCATCATGACCGGCTTCACCGACCAGCTTGAGTCCCGGTTCAGCGGCGTCCGCTCGACGCTCAACGGCTTCACGGGCGGTCTCGCTACCGCGGCGGCCGGTGGTGCGACGTCCGGCCGCGCGGCGGCGGCGCCCGCGGCGAGCGGCGCCGGGCAGATGCGTCTCGTGGCGGACGCCGGGACCGGTGAGGCGGGGCGCCTGCTCGTCGCGCTGCTCGCCGAGGCGACCCGCAAGGGCGGCGGCCTGCGAGCGATGGGAGTTGTGGCGTGACCTACTTCCCGGGCGGCCTGAGCCCGTTCCGGCCCGGCTTCCTGCGGGTGCAGCTCTTCATCGGCGGTGCGTGGGTCGACGTGCCCACGACCGAGCTGGAAGACAGCGGTGTCGGCATCTCGCGCGGGTCGACGGGCAGCAGCCTCACGTTCGCCGTCAAGGACCCGACCGGCAAGTGGGCGCCCCGGCACCCGGCGTCGCCCTACTACGGCCAGATCGGGCGGGGCACGCCGGTGCGCGTACAGGTCGAGCTAACCGCAGGGGTGATCTCGGACCGCTTCTACGGCGAGGTGGTCACCTGGCAACCGCGGTGGACGTCGACGGGGCCGAAGGACGCTGCCGTCGACGTCGAGTGCGCGGGTGCCCTGCGTCGTCTCGCGCAGGGCGCGGCGCCGCTGCGCTCGGCGCTCTACCGCGCGCTGTCGACGCTCGGCGCCGACCTCGTGGCGTACTGGCCGATGGAGGACGGTCGGGACGCCCGCCTGTTCTCCGGGGCCGTCGGCGGGCAGCCGCTGCGCATCGCGAGCGGCACGCCGACACCGGCCGCCTACGAGGGGTTCGCCGCGTCCGAGCCGATCCCGACCCTGGGGACCGGGCGCCTGAACGCGCGCGTCCCGTCGTACACCACGCTGGTACCGAACGAGGTCCAGGTCAGATGGAACGGGCGCATCCCGGCCGGCACCCCGAACAACGCCGTGATCCTGCGCATCCTGTGCAGTGGCACGCTCGGTTGGGCCGAGTTCCGTTACTCCGCACCGAACGCCATCACCGTGCAGGGCTTCAACGACGCTGCTATCTCGGTCGGGAGCAACACGTACGCCATCCCGGTAGACGACATGGACGCCCGCTACTCACTGGAGCTAGTGCAGAACGGCGCGAACATCGACTGGCAGTTCTCGCGCTACGAGATCGGGCAACCCGCGTCCACGGGGGGCAACGGCACGTTCACGGGCGTCACGATCAGCCGGGCGTCGTTCATCGAGGTCAACCCGAACGGGACGGACCTCGGGGACATGGCGTTCGGCCACCTGACCGTCGAGCGCAACGTGACACCCCTGTTCTCGGTCTCAGCGAATGCGCTCGGCGGATACCGGGGCGAGGCGGCCGACGTTCGGTTCAACCGACTGTGCGCAGAGAACGGCATCACGTCGATCTCGTCGGCGGGCACGTCGTCCAACCTGATGGGCGCGCAGGGGCGAGAGGACCTGCTGACGCTGCTGCGCGAGTGCGAGGCGACCGACGACGGGCGGCTGTACGAGCCGCGCTCGGCAACCGACCTCGGGTTCCTCACGGGCGAGTCGTTCTACTCCCAGGCGCCGGTCACCATCCCCTACGTGGACAACCTGCTCCTGCCCTTCGAGCCGGTCGAGGACGACCGGGGCACCCGCAACGTCGTCACCGTGACGCGGGCGGGCGGCGCCGCGGCGACCGTGGCCCGGACCGATGGCCCGCTCGGCACCGCCGCGGTGGGGGTCTACGACGAGTCGGCCACGCTCAGTCTGTACACCGACGACGACGCCGCGCTGCACGCCGCGTGGCGTGTGCACGTCGGCACGCACGACGAGGCGCGCTGGCCGGTCGTCGGCTTCGATCTCGCCGACCCGCGCATCAACACGGGGATGCAGACGGCGCTACTGACCACGCTGGGACTCGGCGGGCGCATCGACGTCACCAACCTGCCGCCGTGGTTGCCACCGTTTCCCGTCTCGCAGATCGTGCGCGCGTACTCCGAGCGCATCACGCCGCACAGCTACCGGATCGAGCTGGAGTGCGAGCCCGCCCGGCCGTACCGGGTGCCGAGCTACGGCGCGTCGGGCGACCGGTTCTCGGGCGAAGGGACGACGGCGCCCGCGCTCAATGCGACGCAGACGACGTTCACCGTGACTCTGCCGCCCGGCGGTATCGGGTGGGTGTCGAGCGATGGCCCGTACGAGATCGTCATCGGTGGGGAGGTCATGCGCGTGACCAGCGTGGTCGGCGGCACTGCCTTCACCGTCGTCCGCAGCGTGAACGGCGTCGTCAAGGCGCACCTCGCGGGGGCCGCCGTGGCTCTCGCTGACCCCGTCTACTACGGACTGTGAGGCCATCATGCCCATCGCCCCCGGCGCCATCGTCAACGCGGCCGACATCCTCGCGCTCGGCATCAAGACGGTTCAGACCGGCACCTACACCGCGACCATCACGGCCAGCACCAACACCAGCAACACGATCACGTTCCCGGTTGCGTTCGCGACGACCCCGCGCGTCCTCGTCGCACCCCCGCGCAGCTCGGCGGGCGCCGTGGTCGGGTCGTTCTTCCAGATCACCGCGATCTCCACGACGTCGGTCACGATCCGGTGGGGGCTGCCCGCGTCCGGCACCGCGACGTGCTCGGTCGACTGGGTGGCGGTCGAGACGCTGTAGCCGTCGCAGACGCAACGAAGCCCCGCGCCAGGAGGTTGCGGGGCTTCGTCGTTCCCCCATCACGGGGAGTCGTTGGCCGCTCTCACCTCTCACAGAAAGCGCGGGCCGCAGGTGGACAGCATAGCGGAGGCGCAGCGCCTTGCGCCATCCCGGGATGTCCACTACTGTCTACTCATGTCAGCAGGGACACGAGCGGGGCGCCGGGGCGCTCGTCGCGAAACACGAACTCGGGAGGGGGCAGCGGAGCGATGACGGCACCTCGGTACAGCCTGGGCGCCATGCCCAGCTCATTGATCCGCCACCACTCGATGGCCGCGATGATCCGCCACAGCTCGGGATCGGTCAGGCTCAGCGAGTGCCTGCCGGAGAACAGCGACTCCCGCAGTCCGTACGCCGCACAGAACCGCCCGCGCATGACCCCCTGCGCGTCGTGCGACAGCAAGAACAGCTGGTCGCCGTCCTCCTCCTCGTCCGGCCGGGGGCGCCACGCCCCGACCCACCGGCCGGACCGGGTGACGGGCAGCGCGGGCGCCCGCAGAGCAAGGATGACCTTGTCCACGGGCGCCGTCGTCGCCTTGATCTCGGTGGCAGTGGCCTGCTTCCGGGTGAAGCAGTCGACGTTCGCGACGTGGAAGTTCCCTTCCTCCAGCGTCACGACGAGGCGTCCCGAGTCCTCCCGCGCGCTCTTGGCCCGGTCGAACCCGCGCTTCACCGCCTGCCCCGCGTCCGCCCCTGTCCGGGCGATGTGCAGCAGGGGGTCGCCGGCCGCGACGGTCAGCAGGTGTTCGGCGACCCCCTGCATCCTGTTCGCCTTGCACGCGGGACAGGTGAGCACGTCGCACGCGGGCTGGAAGTTCGACCACGTGACCATCCCCTCCCGCACCACCCCCTGCGCGATGCGGAACGGCTTGGGGGTGGGGCAGGTGGCGACGTCGGTCACCGTGGCTTCCGCGAGGTCACGGGGACTCGCGAGCCGGTCGGAACCACCGTGACTGACTCCTTCGCACGCGTCACCGCCGTGTAGACGCGCTGCGCCGGTCCGAGCGGCTCATCCTTGTACGGGATCGCCGACCGCTCGTGGATGATGACGTGGGCGAAGGCGTCGCCCTGGGCCGTATGGACGGTCCGAGCGAACCCCCAGATCCAGCCCGCCGCCTTCTTCCTGGGGTACAGCTCGCCCAGCGCATCCGCGGTGACGTGCTGACCGGTGATGTAGGCGGGGGCGCCGCCGTCCCCGTAGCCGGGAACCTGTAGGTCGACGATCCAGCACGCGCGGTGCGGCGACTTCTTGGCCCAGCGGCCTTCGGGCGCCCGGCAGCAGTTGGCCGGACCAGACTCGACCGCCCGAACGACAGCGCGCGACCACTTCGTGATCTCGATCCGGCGCCCGCTCCGATCCGGTGCATCGACGAGGTCCGCCGCCATCAGGACGTCACCCTCCTCGGGCGCGTCGCCCCGCAGTGCCGCACGGCGCAACTGCTCGTTCCACTCCACGCGCTGGGCGTTCGTCGACACCAGGACGGTGTAGTCCTCCCACCCCTCCCAGACCTGCATCGCGTTGCCCCAGAGGCCGAGCGCTGCGTCTACCGACTCTTGATCGACCGGGAAGGCGTGAACGCCGGTCTTGCCTTTCGGGCAGGGGTTCGCCGCCGCGACCGCAGCGAAGTGCTCGGCAGAGAACCCGCGCGCTGGGGGCTCCCCCGGAAGCGGGTCGATGACCCGCCGGAGGTGCGCCGCGCCCGCGATGATCGGCCCCGCCGCGGTGCGCTCCGCGCGCACCTCGGTCAGCTTGGCCTCGGGCATGGGCTCGGTCAATGCCGACCAGCCCTTCCCGTCGACCGAGGGGAGCTGGCAGACGTCGCCAGTGAAGATGAGCCGCCCCCGCAGGTGCTCGCGCCCGGCCATCAGCGCGTCATAGTCCGTGCGCGAGACCATCGAGGACTCATCCACGATGACGCTGTCCCAGTCGCGCCAGAACGGCTTGCAGGCCGCAGCCCCGCCCGCCCCCGGCCGACTGAAGTCCGGGGCGCAGAAGTCCGCGCCGGGGACATCTTCGTAGGCGCACCCCTGCGACCCCGGCGCCAGGCACGGGCACGCCGAGCCGTCGGAGCGCTCGGCAAGCGGGCGCGCCAGACAGGGCGGGCAGTGCCGCGACCGCGGCGGACCCCACAGCAGCGAAGCTGTCGTGACGGTGCGAATCTCGATGCCCTCCGCCTGCGCCTTCTCCTCCAGCACACGGCGGGCCGTGTGCGACGGCGTAGCGAACACGACACGCTCGCCGAGCCCGAGCAGCTCGGGCAGACGGACGGCCACGAACGTCTTGCCGGTCCCAGCCGCGCCGACGAGGCGGGCCAGTGTGTGTGGGCGCAGGAACTCGACGGCCGCGCTCTGGTGGTCACTCAGTTTCGCGCTCAGTTCCACAGGTCGGACCATCCCGTCGTGGCGTTGGCCGACATGGCGGCGTAGGGGGACGCCCCGGGCGGGGGTGGCGGCGGGGCGTCCATGTTGAAGCGGGTGCGGATCTCGGCGACCTTCTCGGCCTTCACCTGTGCGACCGCCCACGCGAGGATGCCGCGCCACTCGTACGAGGTGCCGCGCCGAGCGCGACGCTCGTCCTCGGAGAACGAGCCGCAGAACAGCGATTCCAGCGTGTCGAGCATGGCGGCCGGGTACAGCCCGGCCGCAGCCTCTTCAGCCATCCACACCGCGCAGCGCACCGCGGCGTTGTGCCGCGAGAGCCCCTGCTCGACGGACGACATGAACGAGCGCAACGGGCGCTCGGCCAACGGCAGGTGCCGGTCGTCGGTCGCCGCGGAGCGCCACGCCGTCACGTCCTTGTCGCTGGCCGCGGCCGAGCGGTCGCCCCCCTCGGGGAGCGTGTCCGCGATGAGCGCGGGGAGCACGGGGATGGCGCCGGATCGGATCCAGTCGTACCGCGCGCCCTGCGCGGCCTTCTCGTGGCGGGTCGGGGCGAGCACGACGACGCCGTTATCCCCGCGCACCTCGCCCCACCCCTTGCGGGCGGTCCCGGTCGCGTTGCCGATCCGGCGGCCGGGCGGGGTCTGCGCGATGTAGTGGCCCCGGGCGCCGTTGGCCGGGCGCGAGCGCTGGAACGGCATCGCGCTCAGCGCGGGCCACCACTCGGCGGGGACAGCGTCCGGCTCGTCCACGTCGAGCACGACGAGACCGGAGCGCCCGCAGTGCAGGAACAGGCCCAGGTCAGCGCCCGCGAACGTGCAGGCGGCCGACTCAGCGTCGTTGAACGTCTTGGCGGGCCAGCCCTTGCCGAGCGCTGAGCCCGGGTTCTTGCTGCCCTGTGTGAGCGGGCCTACGTACAGGCCGGCCGAGGTGTAGGCGAACGCAGCGCGCATGACGCCGCCGTCCGGATCGATCGGGGGGATAAGAGGTGCGGTGTTCACGAGGGGAACGCTACAGGTAGGTCGCGACGGATGCAAGGCGTGTCGTCATCGCGTACTTGGACGGTTCCCGGGGTAGAGAGGCCCTTTACCCCGGGAACCGTCCAAGTACGTCGTGACGCGGTGCCTTGTTGCAATCTCGCCCCTCCCCGTAGTACTGTCATGGCATGACCTCAACCGGCAAGGCACCAAGTCCGCGCTCCAGGGCGCGCGTCATGTACCGGGGCGGCCCGCTGGGCGGGACGCTCGTCGCCAAGACGGAACCGTCGATCGATCCGCATTACCGCGACGTCGACGGCGCCCCGATGAAGCTCGCGGAGGGGGACGCCGTGCTCAGCGGTCGCGCTCCGGGCGACCGCCCCGGCACCTACGCGCTGGCCGGGATCGGCTCCCAGCTCGACGGCCGGGCGCTGCTGCGCATCGCGGTGTACGACTTCCGCCCGGTCCGACACTTCCCGACTCCCGAGCCGCTCCCGACCACCACCCCGCTCCCCCCGGCTGGCGACGTGCTCGCCGACCTGGGCCTCTGACCATGAACGAGACCACCACCGAAGCCACGCCCGCCCCGGCCGGGGCCGTCTGCGCACTCGGCCGCTGGACGCTCGGCGGCGGGACCTTCCGCGACGTCGCCCTGCGGCTCACCGCCTTGCAGGTCGGCGCAACGATCATCGGTGTCGCCGTGTCCAACCTCGCGATGGCGAGCTACAGGGCGCCCGAGCCGGTCGGTACCGAAGCCGAGCGCGCCGCCTACGTCGCCTACAGCACGTGCCTGCGCGACATGGCGAGCGAGCGGTCCCGCTGGGAAGCCGCGGGCGGCGGGGCGTGGACCGACCCGGCGTCCTGCGCTCAGCCGGTCGTCGGCTACGGCGACTACCGGCGCGCCTACTCGGTCACCTGGGCCGACTACAACACGGCGGCTGGCCGATGACCCCGGTCATCGCGGGCGGCATCCTGCTTGCCGTCGCCGCCCTGCTCGACTCTGTGGCGTACGGCGGCTGGAAGGACCGGGCCGCCTTCGTGCTGATCATCCTGGGGACTACCGCGCTCTGGGCGCAGAGCGACGTAGCCGACCAGACGGCCGAGGGCGTGGGCGCGGGCGTCGGCTTCCTGTTCACCGCGTTCGGCGGGAGCAACGGCGCCAAGGATCAGGCGCTCGGTCTCGCCGCCGTCGCTACCCTGCTCGTCCTGCTCGGCGTCGCGATGCTCCTGCGCGACACCCCGGCCGAGGGCGCCGAGGGGATGGGGCGCTACCACTCGCGCCTGTCGTGCTCGACGTCGCGGGCGAGCCGCCTCAACCCGCGCATCTGGGTCGTGGGCATCCTGATCGGCCTGCTCGCCCCTCAGGCGGACTTCCTGCTCGTGCTGTCCACCTTCCTCCAGGCGTTCATCGAGACGGGCGGCATGTTCCTCCAGTCCCTCGGGAGCGAGTCATGAGCGGGCTCATGGGCTGGCTGATGCTCCTGGGGCTCGGCGGGGTGGTCGCCTACTGCGTGACCCCCCACTCCCCCGAGCGTTCGTATGCCGTTCGGGAGTGGCTTTCCGTGCTGCGCGTTCGCTTCGCTTCTGGTTCGTTCGCGTGGTTCGCTTCGCTGTTCGCGCCGCGGGACGAGGCATGGGACGACTACGAGCCCGAGGTGTACGACGAAGAGATGCCCGCGGCCCGGGTCGGCGGCGTCCCGGTCGCGCCCCGCAAGCCCAACGACGGCCCGCCCCTCCCGCCCCCCCTCCCGGCGAACACGCCCGGGGTGCAGGTGGCGGCCACCGCCCGGCGCAGCAGCGGGGCG
>JACCDG010702075.1_pt1 | contig 12330 bp, 9 predicted proteins | sample 7442471 | NCBI WGS metagenome assembly JACCDG01 (sample SAMN15323444, study PRJNA562643) | freshwater metagenome | isolation source: river surface water | place: USA:Blue River Watershed | collected 2017-08-17 | reverse complement strand
TTCCTCGGCTCAGCTCGGTATCACACTGACAGTGTTGCTTACAGGATTCGTTTCCGAGCCTGCTCTATCGAGACTTCTCTACCCGTCACTTTCTGATCTGGGATTTAGCGAATCGGGCACGGAAGTGTTTGCAACCGTTTTAGCAATGGCAATTGCAACGGTCGCATCGTTTCTTTTGGGCGAGCTGGTTCCGAAGAATATGGCGCTCAGTGCTCCCAAGAAAGTATTGAAAGCCGTCGCACCTTTTCAGCTTGGGTTTACTTTCATCTTCAAATTCCTGATTGTTTTTCTAAACAACAACGGAAACTTTATTCTTCGGAGGTTTGGAATCGAACCTAAGGAAGAGCTTTCGGTTGCTCGGAGTGCTGAGGAACTTACATCTTTGGTAAGACGCTCGGCTTCCCTGGGAACACTTGAAAGCGACACCGCAAAGCTGATTGAAAAAACTCTGACCCTCACCTCGCTGCTTGCCAGCGACATCATGACCCCAAGGCCCCAGATGCATACGCTCGAGCGGGAACAGAGCGCAAAGGACCTCATTGATCTTGCTCGAGAGAGTGGCCACTCAAGATTCCCAATCCTCGGCGAAGACTCCGATGACATTGTTGGTGTTGCCCACGTCAAGCAGGCGGTCGCAATTCCTCCCCAGCGCAGAGCACAGGTACCTGTGAGCGCAATCATGGTTGAGCCCGTGAGAGTTCCTGAAACCATGCCCCTGGATCGTCTGATCCTTACGCTTCGAGGGAGAGGTTTGCAGTTTGGGGTGGTGGTAGATGAATACGGCGGCACTGCCGGAATCGCAACACTCGAAGATGCCGTCGAGGAGCTAATTGGTGATCTATCTGATGAGCACGATCGGACCAAGGCGCACATCGTTCAATACTCAGACGGATCTGCTTCCTTCAGTGGTTTAGCAAGACCGGGGGAGCTGAGGGAAATTGGACTGAAGATTTCAGACGACGAGGATTACGACACCATCGCCGGCTTTGTTATGAGTGAGCTTGGCAAGATTCCGCAAGATGGCGATGTTGTTGAATTACCAACCGGGCAGCTAAAGGTAATCCGCATGGATGGCCGAAGGGTTGACCGAATCAAGTACCAGCCTTCGGAGGAAGATAATGACTGATCTTTCGGGCCTGATTTGGCTGGTTGTGCTGCTAATTTCGAATGCATTTTTCGTAGGTTCAGAGTTTGCCGTTATTTCTGCAAGACGTGCCCAGATCGAACCTCTGGCCGACAAGGGAAATCCTGCGGCAAAGGTGACGCTAAAGGCGATGGAAAACGTTTCTCTAATGCTTGCCACTGCGCAACTTGGAATTACGGTGTCTTCGCTTTTGATTCTGGTTGTGGCGGAGCCTTCCATCAAATACATGCTGGAGGATCCACTCAGCGCTATCGGTCTTGATTACGCCACGACCTCGGTCGTCAGCTTCATCATCGCCCTGCTGCTTGTGACCTATCTGCACGTGGTGCTGGGCGAAATGGTTCCTAAGAACATTGCTATCTCTATACCGACTTCGGCAGCGCTAATTCTCGGACCGATGCTCTACTTCGTCGCCCAGGTTGTGAAGCCGATTGTCTGGGTTATGAACCAGATTTCAAATGGCATTCTCAGAATTTTTGGTTTCACGCCTCGCGATGAAGCAAACTCTGCTTTCACTCTTGAGCAGGTGGAAGACATAGTGGAAGAATCGCAGCGCAGTGGAACAATTGCGGATGCTTCCGAGACCATTTCTAAAACCTTTGAATTCACCGAAAAGATAGTTGGTGATGTAAAGCACCCGCTTGACTCTCTAATTACACTTCCGCCTGATGCAACTCCGGCCATGCTCCAGGAGGCTGTCAGTGAGCACGGCTTCAGCAGGTATCCGGTTAAGAGCGAAGCCGGGGATTTAGTTGGCTACTGGCACATCAAGGACGCGCTGATAGATGATCCAGAAAGGCTATATAAGCCACTTCAGTCGAAGAGAATGCGAACACTGATTTCTGTTTCTGAGGCGGCCGAACTGGAGGATGCCTTGGCTCAGCTAAGAAAATACGGGGCGCATGTTGCTAGAACCTTTTCAGCTGATGGCAAGATCACGGGGTGCTTGTTCCTAGAGGACATCATTGAAGTGTTGGTCGGAGAAATCCAGGACTCAACTACGCGCTAGGCCACATACCCCTGGTGTATTGGTTTGGCCAGGCAACTTCTGCGCCTAGTTCGTGAGCTGCTCGAAGCGGAAAATAGGGATCCCTAAGAAGCTGCCTACCCATCATCACAACATCAACTTTTCCGGATGCGACGATCTCCTCGGCCTGTTTGGCATCCGTAATCTGTCCTACTGCCGAAACATTTGCGCCCGTGGCGCTTTTGGTCCCCTCGCTGAAGTGGACCTGATAGCCAGGACCGAGTGGAATCTTTACGCCCATAACCAATCCTCCGGATGAAAGATCAAACAGGTCCGCCCCTCGCTCATGAGCCCATGCGGCAACCTGGTTAGTTTGATTCTCATCCCAGCCACCCTCAACGTAGTCGGTGGCACTAAACCTAATCATGAGCGGAGCATCGCCAATTTCGGTGCGTACGGTTTCGACGATTTCTAGAAGAAAACGTGCTCTGTTTTCCAGCGAGCCGCCGTATTGGTCATCGCGTTTATTTGTCAGTGGGGATAAAAACTGGTGCAGAAGGTAACCGTGAGCTGCGTGAATCTCGAGAGCATCAAAACCGCTTTCCATCGCAAGCGCTGCTGCAATTCGATATCTTTCGACGAGCTTTGGAATCTCTTCGGTTTCGAGCTTTCTTGGTGCTGCATAACCGGGAAAAGCCTCATCGGTTGATGAATACGACTGCCAACCTCCATCTGAGAGCGGAACAGATCCTGTCCCGGACCAGCTTCTGTAGACAGAAGCTTTTCTTCCTGCGTGTGCAAGCTGTATGGCGCTAGCAGCTCCTGCCTCACGAATGAAGTCAGTGACTTTCTTCCAGCCACCAATCTGTTCTTTGCTCCAGATGCCTGGACACCATGGAGAAATTCTTCCTTCAGGAACAACGCCGCTGGCTTCAGCCATCACCAGACCCGCTCCACCAATCGCTCTAGAGCCGAGGTGAACAAGGTGCCAATCGCCGACGACTCCGTCTTTGTTTTCGCAGGAATACATGCACATCGGCGAAACCCAAAGCCGATTTCTAATCTCGAGATTGCGAATCTTGATTGGAGTGAATAACTTGCTCATCGGTTAAGTTTTTCCAATCTTGGCCAGGACAAAACAATAAACAATCCCAGAACAGCACCCCAACCAATTGCGTAATTTAGCGGAATGGCAAGGGTCAAAAGACCAATGATTGATGGACCAGCAAGGCCGCCGATGTAGGTAATGCCAACTACACGTGCCATGTTTCTTCCCTGGTGTGAAACCTCACCAATCTCACCTGCGGCAGCGAACAGCTGTGGCACCACTCCCGAGATGCCAAGCCCCAGAAGGAACCAAAAGATCAGGGAGAGGGTGAGGTTTGGCGCAATCGCCTGCAGTCCAATTGCTAATGCTGCCGCTAGAGATCCCCAGGTGATTATGAACCCGCGACCTTTTCTCTCAACAATTCTGTCGATGAAGATTCTTCCCGTGATCATTCCGATGTTGAAAGCGACCAATCCCCAGGCGGCAGTCGCCACATCGGTTTGCTGAATGTCTCTCAGATATAGAGCAGACCAGTCGTGGGCAACTCCTTCAATAATGGCTCCGGAAGCGCTCATTAGTCCGGCAAGAATCACAAATCCTAGGACTCTCCGGTTTTGTTTTCCATGCGCTCGGTCCTGACTCTTATCACCGCTGGCAACATTTGGCCTATCCGGTAGCAGCCAAGAGGCAATGAAGAAACCTGCAATAGCCAAGAAGATTCCTACAACTGTCAGGGTTTGAGACTGAACAAATCCAGCGCCGATGGTTGCAAAGCCGAGCGTGGCACCCACAAGTCCTCCGACTGACCAGAACAGATGGAAGAAAGTAAATATGGCTCTTTTGTTTTCTCGCTCAACGTGCAGCGCTGCTGCATTCATAGCAACATCAACCCCTGCAATTCCAAAGCCGAGAAGCAGGATTGCTAGACCAAGCGTTACGACATCGCTGGCAAAAGCCGGTCCCAACAGTGATAGCCCAACTGCCACTCCGCCAATTCGTGTCGCAGTTTTCGAACCAATGTGATCAACCAGGTAACCAAATAGCTGCATTGCCAAAAAACCACCGAGACCGCTGAACATCAGTAGCGCTCCCAGAACTGAGTAGTTGATTCCAACGGATTTTTCAATCAGGGGAATGTGTACTGCCCACAACGCCAATGCGCTACCGCCGGATAGAAAAAAGAAACAAACGGCTATCTTTGAGCGAAGCAGATTCACACGCTCAACTCTAGGGGAGTAGCTGCCTCAGTCTTTCGCCAACGGCCTCAGTTTCAATCAAGAAACCATCGTGACCGAATTCACTTTCAATCACTTGCAGCTTGCCACCAATCAATTCTCCCGATATGCAATCCGCTATCAGCTGCTGGCCGCTTAGTGGAAAAAGTCGATCATTCTTTATCCCAAGGACCAGGGTGGGGCAAGAAATGGATGCAAGAGCTTTCTCTACTGACTCTCGTTCTCTTCCAACGTCATGCGAATTCATTGCGCTAACCAAGGTGATGTAGCTGTTTGCGTCAAAGCGTCTAACAAACTTGTTTCCATGAAAATCCAGATAGCTTTCAACTGCGTACTTCCCGTGCTCAGTCAAAGGACTCACCTTTGATTGCCAGCTTCGGCCAAATCTTTCGTTGAGCTCTTGAGGCGAGCGATAGTTCAAAAGCGCCATGCGCCGTGCCAGAGATAATCCGCGGTGGGGTCCAAAGCCAGGCTTGGCGTCGTAGTAGAGACCACCCTGGAAGTTCTCATCAGATCTAATGGCTTCCAGTTGAACTGTGTTTAGCGCTATTTGATCGGCCGTTGAATACGCAGGAGCTGCTAAGACGCCTAGCTTCTTTATTCTTTTTGGATATTCGATCGCAAGCTCTAAGGCGTGCATTCCAGCCATGGAACCACCGATGACCACGAATGAGTCAATCGCTAGCTGATCCATAAGGATGGCGAATGCTCGCGCCTGATCTCTGATTGTTAGCTGCGGAAAATTGGGGCCGTATTCCTTACCATTTGCATCAAGCGAACTCGGTCCAGTGGATCCCTGACAACCCCCCAATGCATTAGGTGTGATTACAAAGTACTTCTTCGTGTCGATTGCCAGGCCATCGCCAATAACCCCATTCCACCAGCCAGAAGTCGGATGGCCATCCTTGGCCGGCCCAACTGTGTGGCTGTCGCCAGTCAGCGCATGCAGAACTAAGACTGCATTGTCTTTTGCGTCGTTGAGCTCACCCCACGTCTCAAAGGCAAGTCTTGCCCCTTTGAGCTCCGAGCCCGCCTCAACTTCGAGATTGAATGGAGTGGTGAACTTACGATCTCCAACGGAATCTCCGACGATCCAGGCTCCAGTGGCAGGAGGTCTTCCAACGAGCTGACGACGCTGCTCCTCGGTGATAAATTCCGAGGGAGCGGAGTCTTCAGATATTTGAAAATCCACTGCTATCCAAGGTGCTTGAATGCAAGAGAGGCCAGTAGAGCAGAGCACAGTGGAAGCACTGAATCATCAAACTTTGCTTTTGCCGAGTGATTAGTTGGGGCTTTGGTGTGATCAACATCGGGAGGGCAGGCGCCAACAAAGATGAAGGCACCTGGTACCTCAGCAACGATTGATGCATAATCCTCGCCACCGGCGATGGGCTTCTCCATTGTCATGTATCCCTTTTCGCCCACAAGTTGCTTGGCGATATCCTCGACCGCCTTCACGGCATCTGCGTTATTCATCAGGACTTTGGTTGCTCTTCCAAACTCAACTTCAGCTTTCACGCCGAATCCCTCGGCAATACTGTGAATCAATTTAGGTGCTAGCTCATGCAGCTTCTTGGTGTTCTCCTCTGAGAATGTTCTGACGGTTGCCCCGAAGCTGGCGGTGTCGGCTATCACGTTGGTGGTTGCAACGTCTCCGGCACGAATCCAACCCACGTTAAGAATTACTGGATCAAATTGGTCGAATTTTTTGTTGAGCAGGCTCTGCAGTGCAGAAATTGATTCAATCATTGGTGTTACAGGGTCTTTACTCATCCAAGGCATCGAACCGTGTCCGCCGGAGCCGTGGAAAGTAACATGCAAATCACCGGCGCTCGCCATCATCGGACCGCTCTTTGATGCAATTAATCCTTTTGGCATGGCAGTAAAGACATGCAGACCATAGGCCGCGATTGGACGAGAGCCAGTGATCTCAAGCATGCCCTCTTCGATCATGATGTCAGCGCCGTGGTGGCCTTCTTCTCCGGGTTGGAACCAGACAATGACATCGCCGTTGAGTTTGTCCTTGTGGGTTGCAAGAAGATGCGCCGCTCCAATCGCTCCTGCCATGTGCAGATCGTGACCACACGCGTGCATAAAGCCGTTAGTTGAGGCATAGTCCAGTCCTGTGTCTTCAACGACCTTCAGAGCATCCATGTCGGCTCTGAGCAAAACGGTCGGCCCTGGGTTCGCTCCCTTTATATGAAGGACGATCGAAGTCAGGGACTTACCCAGCGTTATTTCTCCAAGCCCATGGATTGATTCCAGTATGCGGGCCTGAGTCTTGGGAAGATCCAGTGCAAACTCCGGGATGCGATGGAGATCCCTTCTAATCCCGCTCAGAGTCTCGGCATATCTGCTGGCTTCACTCAGTAGCTCGGCTGGTGTGGGCATTTTGAACTCCTTCTTCTGCAATCATCTTTGCACTTTTACTATTGGCTCATGTTCGATTCCGTCCACGATGACTGGCTGCCGCTATTTAATGCGCAGCATGGTCTGCTGACGGAAATCACCTCCCGCCTAAAGCAACCATTTGTTCCGGGTCCAAATCAGGTATTCCGGGCCTTTGAACGCTCACCCAGTGACTACCGAGTTCTAATTCTTGGTCAGGATCCCTACCCAAATCCTTCCCATGCCGTCGGACTGTCTTTCGCAGTTCCACCTGGCACAAAACCCTTGCCGCCCTCGCTTCAAAACATCTTCAAAGAACTCTCCGATGATGTCGGCGTTGACAACCCGAGCGACATTGCCAGCTGGCAGCAGCAGGGGGTCATGCTGCTAAATCGCCACCTAACCACTCAGCCCTTCGCTACGGGTGCTCACTTCAACCTAGGTTGGGATCGGTTCACCACCGAGGTGGTTCGATACCTTTATCAAATACGAGGGGAGAAGCTTGTGGCAATTCTCTGGGGGTCTAAGGCACAGGAGATTGCGCCATTGATCCCAAATGCCAAAATCATCCAATCGCCTCACCCATCACCACTGTCCTCATACCGAGGTTTCTTTGGTTCAAAGCCTTTTTCCAAAACCAATGCTGCACTTATTGAACTAGGTGAGCAGCCGATTGACTGGCGCTGCTAATGGTTGATTCCGAAACCAGATGGCGAATTGTTCGAAAACTCAAGCAGAAATCAGAGAAAAGTGAGATCGAAATATCAGTTCGCAGTGCTACCGATGCGGACCTTCCGCAGATAAAAGACATTTATAACTTCTTTATTCAAAACACAGTAATAACCTTCGATGACTCACCGCATGACCTTGGCTATTGGCAAGAAAAATACGAACATCTAAACAAACTCGGTTTTCCATTCTTGGTGATGACTCGTGGCACAGAGCTTTTGGGTTTCGCATACGTGGCTCCATGGCGGCAGCGAACTGGACACATGAAAATCGTCGAAAACCAGATTTACCTTGCTCCTGCCGCAACCGGAAAGAAGCTTGGAAGCAGGCTGATGGAAGAACTGCTCAGCGCCTGCAGAAACTTTGGTATCAAAGAAGTGATTGCCGTAATTGCTGATCGCGGCGCTGGAGCATCACTAGCACTGCACAAAAAGCATGGCTTTGTCGAGCAAGGTCACCTGGCGAATGTGGCACAAAGATTTGGCAAACCGATTGGTAGCCATCTGTTTTCGCTAAAGCTCTAATCGGCTAGTAGAACTTCTTTGACCTTTGAGCGCAGCACGACCAGAGCTTTGTTGGATAAGCCCTTGCTGGTGATAACTACATCAGCTCTATCAAATGTAGAGAATGATGAAAAGCCTCTCACTCCCCACTTAGTGTGATCAGCAAGGACAACAAACTTGGCACTGCGTCGGATGACTTCACGATTAGTCTCTGCCTCAACTAGGTTCGGTGAGCTAAATCCAAACTCGCTGTCCATACCGTGAGTGCCCATGAACACAATGTCGAGATTGAATCTCGAAAAGACTTCGGTGGCAATGTTTCCAACCAATGAGTCCGTTGGAGTTCTTACTCCACCGGTTAGCACCACGGTCTGATCAGCTCTTGGCTTTTGTGCAAACAAATCTGAAATTGGAACAGAGTTCGTAACAATTGTGAGAGATGGAATATCTCTGAGTCTTTTAGCCAGAGCGTAGACCGAAGAGCCTCCCATCAGGGCTACTGCCATACCAGGGCGAACCAGCTCGGCCGCCAAAGCAGATATTCCCTCCTTGGCTTTTTGCTCTTTCATCGAGTTGGCCGCAAATGGAGGTTCAAGTGTTAGCGACAAGGTGTTGGCGGTCACACCTCCGTGAACTTTGTCAACCAAGCCCTGAGCGGCAAGCTGCTCGACATCGCGGCGAATGGTGACCTCTGAGACTCCCAGAGTTTCGGCCAAATCGGCAATGCGCCTGGCACCTAGGGTGCCGACCTCCTCGAGGATCTTGGCTTTTCGCTGGGCAGCGAGCATCTGACACGTCCTTTTCTTGGCAAAAGGTTAAACCCGATTTACGATTTTGCCCGAATTCTTACTAACGGAATGATTACTTTTGTCGTTTTTATTTCGAAAAGTTTGGGAATATTGGACCAGTTCGTTCAGACCCAATCAAACCGGGTCTTGCAAGGTCAGTTTTTGAGGGTCGGTTCGAGCGGACAGGCTTTTCCTCAAGGGGAAAAGCAGACAATTGAATAGCAACTGAGAAGTTACTGGGCGGGGTCTTTACTCCGTCCAGTAACGGCTATCAGACTAGGAAGATGAAGGATTCTGTGTTTCCCCCTGCCGTAATCAAACAAGCTGGCGTGAGCTTGGTGATTGATTTTGCAGACGGAACACCAAACGTTCTGCACTGGGGTAGAGAGATTGCTTCAAGCATTGAGCAGCTGCGTCGCGCCCAGGTTGAACCGACTGCCCATGCCGAACTCGATGCTCACCAGTTCCATGGAGTTTGGCGAGAGAACTCCAGGGGAAATACTTCTCGACCAGCCCTGCTCGGACACAGATCCGGTAAAGATTTTTCTCAGAAGTTCTCACTTGTTTCAGTAGAAACTTCTGATATCAAGATTTCAACAATTAGTCACGACATCCAAGCGGGATTAGAAGTTGCAATTTCGTTTGAATTTGTCGGTGGCGGCGTCCTTGAGGTGAAGCAGTCCGTCAAGAACGTAGCAGGCGCAGCTTTTCATCTCGAAGGACTTGAAGTTGTTATGCCCCTGCCCGATCGAGCCAAGCAGAGCATGGACTTCACCGGCAGATGGATAAAGGAGCGTCAGCCGCAGCGGCGCGAGATTCAATCGGGTTATTGGGTTAGAGAAGTGCGCGAGGGACGAACTTCTCATGACTACACAATTGTTCAGCTAGCAATGACCGAGGCAAGCGATTATCAAGTCGGTGAAGTTTGGTCTTTGGGTCTTGGTTTTTCAGGCAATTCAAGGCACGCGGTTGAGCAGGCACAGTCAGGAAGAAAATTCATTTCTGCTGGCGAGTTACTTTTGCCTGGCGAAATAGTGATTGAGCCAGGAGAAACCCACTTTGCACCAAGCGTTTACGCGATTTACTCCTTTGATGGAATCGATGGAATAACGGATCGAAGCTACACCTGGCTCAGGTCAAGACCTACGCATCCAAAAATCCCAAGACCAATGACTTTGAATGTTTGGGAAGCCGTTTACTTCAATCACAACCTAGAGAAGCTCTCTGAGCTTGCTGATGTAGCCAAGAAAATCGGAGTTGAGAGATTTGTGCTTGATGACGGATGGTTCGGATCTCGTCGCAATGACCAAGCGGGATTGGGAGATTGGCAAGTATCTGCGGCTGTTTGGCCCGAGGGGCTAGGAAAGCTAATCAAGAAGGTCAAAGACAACGGAATGCAGTTCGGTCTTTGGTTTGAGGGCGAGATGGTAAATAAAGATAGTGATCTCTATCGCCAGCACCCGGATTGGATTCTGAAGGCTCACGACAGAATCCCGCTTGAGGGACGTCACCAGCTAGTGCTCGACCTAACCAATCCAGCCGCTTATGAATATGTGCTTGGTGCTGTCGACAAGATTTTGAGTGAGAACGAGATCGACTACATAAAGTGGGATCACAATCGATTCTTGCTGGAGCCGGCGAGTATGGGAAGACCCGCTGTTCACAAGCAGACCCTCGCCATTTATCGACTCTTCGGTGAACTCAAGAAAAGACACCCGAGACTAGAGATTGAATCATGCGCATCGGGTGGTGGCCGAATAGACCTTGGTATGGCACAGGTAGTTGATCGATTCTGGACTTCTGATTGCAACGACGCTCTCGAGCGCCAGTACATTCAGCGCTACACGCAAATTGCAATTCCGCCTGAAATGCTCGGCAGTCATATTGGACCCACACAGTCTCACACCACAGGACGTGTTCACTCGCTGTCCTTCAGGGCCATTACTGCCCTCTTCGGTCACGCAGGACTCGAGTGGGATATCACCCAGGCAACTATTGAAGAGCAGAATCAGCTAAAGACATTTATCGACTACTACAAACAGAAGAGGTCTCTGATCCACAGCGGTCGAATGGTGAGAGCTGAAATAGACTCATCAACTTTTGTGCACGGTGTAATTTCCAAAGATATATCTGAAGCGCTCTTCGCCTACGTCACACTTAGTGCAGCAATGGGATCGAGGCCGAGTGCAATTCTGCTTCCTGGTTTGAGCGCAGATAAGAGCTACCGGGTAAGAGCGGTGTTTCCTGCAGGGGAGCCAACCTATTTGCAGCGCACCCAGGTTGAATGGCTCGAGGGTATTGAACTAACTGGTGCAGCTCTAGCATCAGTGGGTCTTCGACCCCCAGTTTTGTTTCCCGAAAACGCAATGCTGATTGAAGTAAAGGAGAGCTGATGCTCAATCTTGGAAAGCTCCACTTTGGAGGCGACTACAACCCCGAGCAGTGGTCAAAGGATGTCTGGCTAAAAGACATCGAATTGATGCAAAGGGCTGGTGTCAATTTGGTCTCCTTAGGCATTTTCTCCTGGGCCAAGATTGAAAGAAGCGATGGTGAGTATCACTTTGACTGGCTTGACGAGGTGGTTGAGCTTTTACACAAAGGCGGAATCTCCATTGACATGGCAACTGCGACTGCTTCGCCTCCCGCTTGGCTTACCAAGGCTCATCCTGAAATTCTCCCGGTGAACTTCGATGGCGTTCGCCTATCTCACGGGGGGCGTCAGCAGTATTGCGCAGCGAGCTCCGCATACCGAGCCAAAGCATCGGCACTGGTTGAAAGAATCTCCTCTCGGTACGCCAATCATCCAGCTGTTGTGATGTGGCACGTAAATAATGAATATGGTTGCCACGCTCCCTACTGCTACTGCGAAAACTCAAGACTGGCCTTTATTGATTGGCTTAGGAAGAAGTACTCTTCGATCGAAGCGCTGAACGATGCCTGGGGTACTGATTTTTGGTCCCAGCGCTACTACAACTGGGAAGAGCTGGTGGTCCCAAAGAGAACACCCGATGGAACGCATCCAAATCCTGGCCAGCAGATGGACTTCAAGCGATTTTCCTCGGATGTTCACTTAGAGCTCTACAAAATGGAGCGGGATATCATTCGCAAAGCGGACACTAAGAATCCAATAACAACCAACTTCATGTCAATGAAGTTCACCTACGCCATGGACTATTGGAAGTGGGCTAAGGAAGTCGACTTCGTTTCCACGGATCACTACCTGGCCCAGCACGATGTGCTGAACCACATAGACCTTGCTCAGCAAGCTGATCTCACACGAGGATTTGCTGGCGGTAAACAGTGGCTGCTGATGGAACATAGCTCATCGGCTGTTAACTGGCAGCCGAGAAACTTTGCCAAGACACCCGGGCAGGAATTTAGAAACAGCGCAAGCTTTGTTGCCAGAGGGTCTCAGGGGGTCATGTATTTCCAGTGGCGTCAGGGTCAGGCTGGTTCGGAGCGCTTCCACTCGGCCATGGTCCCACACGCAGGGGAGGACACCAGAGTCTTCCGCGAGGTAAGCGAACT
>JACCDG010191384.1_pt1 | contig 12332 bp, 10 predicted proteins | sample 7442471 | NCBI WGS metagenome assembly JACCDG01 (sample SAMN15323444, study PRJNA562643) | freshwater metagenome | isolation source: river surface water | place: USA:Blue River Watershed | collected 2017-08-17 | reverse complement strand
CGATGGTGGTACGTACCACGTTGTTGTACGGGTCCTGCTCGGTCAGGGACCAGCCGCTGGTCTGGCTGTGCGTGCGCAGCATCAGGCTCTTGGGGTTCTTGGCGTCAAAGCCCTTCATGATGCGGCACCACAGCAGGCGGGCCGCACGCATCTTGGCGATTTCCAGGTAGAAGTTCATGCCCACCGCCCAGAAGAAGGACAGGCGGCCGGCAAAGTCATCCACATCCATGCCCTTGGCAATGGCGGTCTTCACGTATTCCTTGCCGTCGGCCAGGGTGAAGGCCATCTCGAGCGCCTGATTGGCCCCGGCTTCCTGCATGTGGTAGCCCGAGATCGAGATCGAGTTGAACTTGGGCATGTTCTTGCTCGTGTACTCGATGATGTCGCCGATGATCTTCATCGACGGCTCGGGCGGGTAGATGTAGGTGTTGCGCACCATGAACTCTTTCAGAATGTCGTTCTGAATCGTTCCGGAGAGTTGGTCCTGCGAGACGCCCTGCTCTTCAGCGGCTACCACGTAGCCCGCCAGCACCGGCAGCACCGCGCCGTTCATCGTCATCGAGACAGAGACTTTGTCCAGCGGGATCTCGTTGAACAGGATCTTCATGTCCTCGACCGAGTCGATCGCCACACCGGCCTTGCCCACGTCGCCCGTCACACGGGGGTGGTCGGAGTCGTAACCCCGGTGCGTAGCCAGGTCAAAAGCCACCGACACACCCTGACCGCCAGCGGCCAGCGCCTTGCGGTAGAAGGCATTGGACTCTTCGGCCGTGGAAAAACCCGCGTACTGACGGATCGTCCAGGGGCGCACCGCATACATGGTGGCCTGCGGGCCACGCAGGAAAGGCTCAAAGCCCGGCAGCGTGTTGGCGTAGGGCAGATTGGCCGTGTCTTCGGCCGTGTACAGCGGCTTGACCGAAATGCCGTCCGGCGTGATCCAGTTCAGGCTCTCCAGCGGCTTGTCCTTGAGGGACTTGGCGGCGGCCTTTTGCCAGTCCTGAAGGCTGGCGGATGTGAATTCGGAGGGCTTGCTCGACATGAAAGACACCTTGTACGTGTGGGGACAACAACAGCCGTCAGATTGTGTCAGTCCATGACCTCACCCAGGCTGACGGCTTTGTGATTCATAATTATTGATGCAGAATATTCTAACCTGCTTACAATCCGAGCTTGAAGTTGCCTGTCATCCTCGGGCCGGTCTTTGTCATCCTCGGGCTCGACCCCCCGCCTGTCATCCTCGGGCTCGACCCGAGGATCCATGGATGCCCCGGTCAAGCCAGGCCATGACAAAACCGCCCCACACTCCACCACCCATGTCCGCCCTGTCCCTCGCCCCCCGCGCCCTGTACGAAGAAGTGGCTGAACTGCTGCGCCAGCGCATCTTCGCCCGCGAACTCGAGCCGGGCAGCTGGATCGACGAACTGCGCATCGCCGAACAGCTGGGCATCAGCCGCACCCCGCTGCGCGAGGCGCTCAAGGTGCTGGCCGCCGAAGGCCTGGTGACGATGAAGGTACGCCGCGGCGCCTACGTTACAGAAGTCAGCGAAAAGGACCTGCGCGACGTCTATCACCTGCTGTCCCTGCTGGAGAGCGACGCCGCCCGCGTAGTAGCACAACGCGCCAGCGACGAACAGCTCGCCACGCTGCAAGCGCAGCAGACGGCCCTGGAGTCGGCCATCCAGGACCGCGACCGCTTTTTCGAGATCAACGAAGCCTTCCATCTGCAACTGCTGGACATGTCCGACAACAAATGGCGCAGCCAGATGGTGGCCGACCTGCGCAAGGTGATGAAACTCAACCGCCATCACTCGCTCTTCAAGAGTGGGCGCATCGAGCAATCGCTGGCAGAACACCGCCAGATCGTGGATGCCCTCACCCAGCGCCAGCCCGAACTCGCCGCCCAGCGCATGTCCGAGCACTTCATGAACGGCCTGCAGGCCGCGCAGTGAACAGGCATGGATTGCCCGGTCAAGCCGGGCAATGACAAAAACACCGGCGTCATCCTCGGGGACCAAAAATGTCATCCTCGGGCTTGACCCGAGGATCCATGGATTGCCCGGTCAAGCCAGGCAATGACAAAGCAGAGGGGTCACCCCAGGACCCCAAAAACGTCACCCCAGGGCTCCAAAAACGTCATCCTCGGGCCCAAAAAATTGTCATCCTCGGGCTTGACCCGAGGATCCATGGATGACCCATCAAGCAACGCCATCACACACAGAGGTTTGCCCCACGGACCATACGATGACCTCTCACACGGTCGTGGCAAGATAGTCCGACAAACCACTTCCTGAGTTCGGCCCCATGTCCCGCACTGCAACGCCCCCAACTTTTGATCCGCATGCCCGGCTCCAGAGCCTTCTGGACAAAGCCCATGGGCTGGCTGCGGTGCGTTGCGCCGTGGTGCACCCTTGCGATGCGCCTTCGTTGTCGGGGGCCATCGCCGCTGCCAAGCAAGGGCTGATCGTGCCTGTGCTGATCGGTCCGCGTTCGCGCATCGAAGCGGCGGCCGAGCAAGCCGGTGTCGACATCGCTGCATTCGAACTGCTCGACACCCCACACAGCCATGCGGCAGCGGATGCGGCCGCCGACCTGGCCGAGCGTGGCCAGGTCGAGGTCCTGATGAAAGGCAGCCTGCACACCGACGAACTGCTGCACGCCGTGCTGGCCCGCCCGGGCCTGCGCACCGCGCGTCGCATGTCGCACGTCTTCCGCTTTGAAGTGCCCACCTACCCCAAACCGCTGTGGGTCACTGATGCCGCCCTCAACATCGCGCCCAGTCTGAGCGACAAGGTCGACATCGTGCAAAACGCCATCGACTTTGCGATCGCGATGGGCACCCCGCAGCCCAAAGTGGCGGCGCTGGCGGCCGTGGAAACCGTCAACTCCGACATGCCCGCCACGATCGAGGCAGCAGCACTGTCCAAGATGGCCGAGCGCGGACAGATCCGCGGCGGCATCGTCGACGGCCCCCTTGCGCTGGACAACGCCATCTCCACCGAAGCGGCCCGCATCAAGCAGATCGTCTCGCCGGTGGCTGGCGATGCGGACATCCTGCTCGTGCCCGACATCGAATCGGGCAACATCCTGGCCAAACTGCTCGAATACCTGGGCAGCGCGAGCGCCTGTGGCCTGGTGCTCGGGGCACGCATCCCCATCGCCCTGACCAGCCGCGCCGACAGCCCCGACACCCGCGTCGGCTCGGCCGTGCTCGCCCTCGTGGCCGCACACATCGCCCGCCAGGACCCCATCCGCCGCGCCCAGCTTGGACTGTGACCCACCCGTTCGCCCTGAGCCCCCCACCCGTTCGTCCTGAGCCTGTCGAAGGACATGCCCCCTACCCCGTTCGCCCTGAGCCTGTCGAAGGGCCATCCCCCACGACCCGGACTTCGACAAGCTCAGCCCGAACGGTGAGGGGCTCAGTCCGAACGGTAGTGATGAGCTCAACACGAACGGTATAGAGCGTCCAGTCGACGTCCCGCAGTGACCCCGCTATAAACAAGAAAAAACCGCCTGCTGCCATGAAGCCCTTTCACGTCTATCTCCTGCGTTGCGCCGATGGCTCCTATTACTGTGGTCACACCGACAGCATCGATATACGCATGCAGCAACACCACGCAGGGGAAATCGGCTACACGGCCATGAGAAAACCGCTTGAGCTGGTCTGGCAAGGCGAATTCGAGACCCGTGAAGGCGCCCTGGCCTTCGAACTGAAAGTCAAGGGCTGGTCCCGCGCCAAAAAAGAAGCCCTCGTCGCAGGCGACTGGGAACGCATTCAACGACTCGCCCGCTCCAGATCGGCTTCGACAAGCTCAGCCCGAACGGAGAAAACAAGCCACCCCGTTCGCCCTGAGCTTGTTGAAGGGCAGCCTGCGGTGACCCGGGCTTCGACAAGCTCAGCCCGAACGGGAAATGGATTAGCCCGAACGGGAAATGGATCAGCCCGAACGGAAATAGGCTCCGCCCGAACGGGAAATGGGTCAGCCCAATCAGGAAATGGCCCGGCCCGACCGGGAATTGACATGGCCGTACTCTCCGTCAACGCCGGATCGTCTTCGCTCAAGTTCGCGGTCTACCCGCTGCAAAGTCAAACCGTGGGCGACGCTTTGCTGACCGGGACTTTTGAGGGCCTGGAGCCCGGTGGGCAACCGATGCTGAGCTGGACTGCGGCTGGCCATAAACAGCGCGAAGTGCTGGCCTCCCACAGCCTCGACACGTTTGATGCCGCCTTGCAGCGCCTGCAACAGGTGCTGCGCGACACCTCCGATCTGCCTCCGCTCAAGGCCGTGGCCCACCGCGTGGTGCATGGCGGGGAGGCCTTCACCGCATCCGTGCAGGTCACGCCCGAAGTGCTGGAACAACTGACACGCCTGAACCCCCTGGCGCCGCTGCACCAGCCGCACAACCTGGCCGGCATCCGTGCCTTTGCCCGAGCCTTTCCGCAGCTGCCGCAGATCGCCTGCTTTGACACCGCTTTCCACGCCACCGTGCCCGCGCTGCACAGCAGCTTTGCGCTGCCGCAAAGCCTGCGCAGCCAGGGCGTGCGGCGCTACGGCTTTCATGGGCTGTCCTACCAGTTCATCATGGGCCAGCTGCAACGGCGCAGCGCGGGGGCAAACGGTCGCGTGCTGATGGCGCATCTGGGCAACGGCGCGAGCCTGTGCGCGGCCCATGGCGGCCGCAGCGTGGCCACCACCATGGGTTTTACTGCGCTCGACGGTCTCATGATGGGCACCCGCAGCGGCAACCTCGACCCTGGTGTGCTCCTGCACCTCATGGCGCAGGGCTGGGACCACGACCGCATCGAACAACTGCTTTACAAGCAAAGCGGCCTGCTCGGCGTCTCGGGCATCAGCGCCGACATGCGCACCCTGCGCCAGAACGGCAGCGAAGCCGCCCGCTTTGCCATCAACCTCTTTGCTCACCGCGTGGTGCGCGAAGCCGGCGCCATGGTGGCTTGCCTGCGCGGACTGGACCTGATCGCCTTCAGCGGCGGCATAGGCGAACACGACACTGCACTGCGCCAGCAGGTCTGTGCTCAGCTGGCCTGGCTGGGCGTGCAGATCGACGAGACACTCAACCAGGCGGCCACTGGCGAAGCCGCCATGGCCATCCACCGCAGAGGCAGCACCGTCGAAGTCTGGGTCATCCCCACCGACGAAGGCCGCGTGGCGGCCGAACTCGCGCTAGAACTGTACCGGTGGCAGTGGCTTGGTATGCTTGAGGGCCAGGCTCCGACATGACTCTTTCCGCAGATTTCGACCCCACCCGTGCTGAATCCCGCCAATTGCGGGTGGCGCACAGGCTTGCCCATGCGCTGGCCCATCAGGGCCTGCAGGTGGTCTACCAACCCGAGGTCGACCTGCAAACCCGACAGCTGGTCTCACTCGAAGCACTGTGCCGCTGGCACGATGACGAGCTCGGCCCGGTGGCACCCGACGAATTCATCGCCGTGGCCGAAGCCCGTGGTCTGATCGTTGCCCTGGGTGAATACATGCTCGGCCAGGTCCTGGCCGACTTGCCTGAAGTACTCCGGCGCTGGCCCCTGGTCCGTGTCGCGGTCAATGTGTCCGGGGTCGAGCTGGCGCGTCCCGACTTTGCCATGCGCACCGCAGCAGCCATCCGCAACGCCAATCCCGCATTGGCACCGCACCTGGAGCTGGAGGTCACCGAATCGGTGTTCCACCACGACGTACCCACCGTGCGCCAGCATCTGCAGTCCCTGCGCGACATGCAGCTGACCGTCGCCATCGATGATTTCGGCACTGGCCAGTCCAGCCTCGCACGGCTGCACACCTTGCCTTTCGACAAGATCAAGCTCGACCGCAGCTTCGTGCAAGCGCTGGACAACCCGATGGTGCAGGCCATCGTGCGCAGCATGGCGCAGCTCACCGACCATTTCTCCCGCATCCTCGTGGTCGAAGGCCTCGAGACCCCTGCTCAGCTCGCGCAACTGAAGGCACTCGGTTGCCGCATGGCACAGGGCTATCTGCTGTGCCGCCCGGCCGCCCTGGCGGACCTGCCCGACACCCTGAGCTGGCCCGAGGCCTGAATCAGACGCCAGCGCTCAGGACTTGGCTGCGCCGTGCGACAGCGGTTTTTGCAGTTCACTGACCAGCAGCAGCACACAGGGCTCCACCCGATGGAAGCGTATGCCGTGTAGAAAGCCCGCACTCTGGCCCGACGCATCCCGCAGGGGCTGCACCGTCTGGATGTCGGCCCCCAGCACCAGCTGTTCCTGTGTGCCTGTGGCCGCGAGTGAAAAAGCCAGCTCCACCTGCAGCGACTGCCCCACCTCACCCAAGGCCTGCGGGCCCACCAGCGCCGCACCACTGCCACTGAGGTCCTGGAAGCGGTAGGCGCCCGCCTGGGGCTCGCCCGCCATCCGAGGAGCCTGCACCACCTGCACAGGCAAGGCGCACTGCGCCCGTTCGTGTGAACGCAAACGCGTTTCACGGATGTTCTGCGGGCAAGTCATCAGCATGTAGTTGCGCGGATGCAGCAGCAGCGACTGAAGCCTCGTCTCGAACTCGTAGAGCGACACCCCGCAAAAGACCCGCACATCGAAAGACTGCCCCTCATCAAAGGTGACGGTCCAGCCGTTTTCAACTGGTACGCGCAGCATCAGAAAATCAGGCTCGGCATGTCCGATCAGGCGGGTGTAATGCTTGACCGGCTGTTGACCATGGCGAATCAGCTGCACCGTCTGGCCAATGCGCAGATCCAGATCGGTCAAACGCAGGCCTGCTTCTTTTTCTGTTGGTTTGGGCATTTGGAAAGACTCAAATTGAATCAATTCCTAAATATGATAAGCCTTGTTCCTCTACCAACTCTCAGGAGATCACCATGACCGCCACCCCCGCATTGCCCTGGCGACGCGCCTACAAGGGACTGATGTGGCTGCTCTTTGGCAAGGTCCAGTTTCCGGAACGCGAGGAATACCAGGAGTTCCGTTACAAGCTGGTCATCGTGCTGATGGCCTCGGGCGCCTTCGTCACCGGTTTCTTCATTCTGGGCACGCTCAGCGCGGTCAATCCCATCAGTCCGGCGCACCAGAAGTCCATGATCTTCTTCACCCTGGCGTCCACAGCGTTGTGGCTGTCACTGCGCGGCGCGCCGCAGCGCTTCATGCCTGTGGCCTGGATGTACGAGCTGATCTCCCTGTGGGAAGCCATCTCTTCCCTGCTCTACGTCTCGGTGGACGAGCTGCGGCTGCTGTGGTTCTTTACCAACGTGCCGGGCGTGTTCATCCTGCTGGGCAAGCGTGTGGGCTGGTTCATCACCGTGGGCACCATGCTGGGCATCGCGTTGGGCAACCCGCACCTGGAGCGCCCCTACTCCCCCAACGCCATCGCCACCGCGCTGTTTTGCCTGCTGTACCTGGGCATCTTCTTCCACACGTATGTGGGCCGGACCTCGTCGTACTTCAACCGCATGCGCAATTACAACGACCGCCTGCAGGAAATGGCCAGCCACGACCCGCTCACCCAGGTGCTCAACGCCCGCGCCTACTACAGTGCCTGCGAGCAGCAGATCGTCCAGAGCCAGCGCAACGAACAACCTTTCTCTGTGCTGTTTGTCGACCTGGACCACTTCAAGACCATCAACGACACCCACGGCCACGCAGCGGGCGACGAGGTGCTGCGGGTGGTCGCCCGCACGCTGGGCGAGCAACTTCGCCGCTCCGACTTGCTCGGGCGCATCGGTGGCGAAGAGTTCTCGGTCTTTCTGCCCAACACCCCGCTGGCAGGCGCCCTGCAGGTCGCCGAGAACCTGCGCCTGGCTGTGCAGCAATGCCAGCCGGACATCGGCGGCGGCACCCGCCTGAGCATCACCGCCAGCATCGGCGTGGCCTCGCGCAGCCCGGGCACGCAGACGATGCAGTCCATCCAGCAGCGTGCCGACGAGGCCATGTACGAAGCCAAGAAAGCCGGCCGAAACCGGGTTTCGACGCTGGAAACCCACTGAGCACACGCCCTGCACTTGCCCTGTGGGCGATCCTGGGCAGACACTTCAGAGTTGGAGTTTGCTAATCGAAGTTTAAAACTTGGATTTGTTACTCGTTGAAGGCTCGTGTGCCCCTGAGCAGCTCGGGCAGGCCCTGCTCAAAGGCGGCTATCCGGCACTCTATGACCGCCCGGTCACCGCCCAGGACTGGTTTGCCAACTATGTGGCCACCTACGTCGAACGCGATGTCCGTCAGTTGATCGCCGTGCGCGATCTGGGCCAGTTCCAGACCTTTGTGAAAATGTGCGCCGCACGCACCGGCCAACTCCTGAATCTGGCCTCCTTGGGTGCCGACTGCGGCATCAGCGCAGTCACGGCGCGCCAATGGCTCTCGCTGCTGGAGGCCAGCTACATCGTCACCTTGCTGCGCCCACACCACCGCAATTTCGGCAAACGCCTGGTCAAGACACCCAAGCTCTACTTTCTGGATGCCGGACTGGCGGCATGGTTGCTGGGCATCCGCAGCGCCGAGGCCCTGGAAACCCATGCCGCACGCGGCGCCCTCTTTGAAACCTGGGTGATCGGCGAACTCTACAAACAGCGGCTCAATGCCGGCCTGCCGCTGGACCTGTACTTCTGGCGCGACAGCACGGGCAACGAGGTGGATGTGCTGATCGAAACAGCAGATGGCCTGCGGCCCATAGAAATCAAATCGGGCAGCACCGTGGCCAGCGACTGGATGGACGGTCTGAAAAAATGGCAGAAGCTGGCCCAGTCCGAAGCTCAACTGCCGTGCATCGTGCACGGCGGGCAAGGCTCGTACGAACGTGAGGGCATCCGGATCACAGGCTGGCAGGACATCGCCGGCCTGCCACTGGGCTGATCAGCGGCCCGCCTGCCAGTTGCCCTTGCGCTTCATGGTTCCCCAGCCGCCTTCCTTCTGCGTGGCCCAGCGGTACAGGCCCACGATGCGCCACCAGGCGCTGAGCTGGCGGTAGCCCAGGTTCTCGGCCACGGCCACCCCCACCAGGCGGAACATCTGACCGACCTTGGGGTACATCTGGAACGACAGCTGCTCCAGCAGCACACCGGCCACGCTCAGCAGCACGCCCAGGCCAATCGACACCAGCAGGAACACGGTAAAAGCCGTCCACGAAATGAAGCCGGCCCACCAGGCATAAGTGGTCCAGAAGTAGCCCAGCAACTCCACCACCGGCCCCAGCCACTCGAAAACCACCATGTACGGAAACGCCACCCAGCCCGGCCAGCCACCGCGACGCGAGAACATCAGGCCCCAGTGCGCGTTCAGGCTCTCGGACAAGCCGCGCTGCCAGCGGATACGCTGGTTGCGCAGGGTCTGGCGATCCTCGGGCACCTCGGTCCAGCACACCGGGTCGGGCACGAACTCGATGCGGTAAGGCCTGCCCTGCTCGCGCATCTGGTGGTGGATGCGCACGATCAGCTCCATGTCCTCGCCAATCGTGTGGGTGCGGTAGCCCCCTACCTCGATCACCGTCTGCTTGCGAAACAGCCCGAACGCGCCCGAGATGATGAGCATCGCGTTCACGCTCGACCAACCCAGCCGCCCGAACAAAAAGGCGCGCAGGTACTCCATCACCTGAAACAGCGCCCAGGGGTTGCGCGGCAAATCCACCCGGTGCAAATCGCCACCGCGCACATCGCAGCCGTTGGCCGCGCGGATGGTGCCGCCCGTGGCCACCATGTCGGGTGAACGCAAGAAGGGCTGCACCACCTTCTGCAGGCTGTCGCGCTCCAGAATCGAGTCGGCATCAACCCCGCAGAACAGCGGGTAGCGCGAGGCGTTGATGCCCGCGTTGAGCGAATCGGCCTTGCCGCCATTGGCCTTGTCGATCACGCGCAGATTGGGGTGGCGCGGCGAGCGGTAGATGCCGCGCACCTCCTGCGTCGGGATCTGCACCCGGTAGGCCTCGGGGAAAGGCAGCAGGCCAAAGCGGTCGATCAGCACCTGCAGCGTCTGGTCCCTGGAGCCGTCGTTGATCACCACCACCTCGAACTCGGCATAGGCCAGCTGCAGCAGCGACTCCACCGTGGCGGTGATGGTGGTCTCTTCGTTGTAGGCCGGCACCAGCACGCTGATGGGCGGGCTCAGCAGCGAATACGACAGCGGCAGTGCCTCGATCTCGCGGTAACGCTGGTTGCGGTACAGCGCCCTGGCCGCCAGCAGCGACAGCATCAGGTAGATGCTGTGCACGGCAAAGAAGTAGGCCACCATGAGCCAGGTGATGATCTCGGCCATCAGGCGGTCCCCCCGGCTTCGGCGATCACGGCCTGCGCCATGCTCAGGGCGTAGCGGTCCTGCGTGCCCTGGGCACAGGCCAGCAGCTGCGCCGCGTCCATGCCCGGCAGGCGCAGCAGCGCCTGCGCGGCGCGGTAGCGCACCCACCACTGCGGGTCGGTCAGCAGCCGTGTGAGCAAGCCACGTTCAGCTGCCCCGCCCACAAAGCCCAGCGCACGCGCCACCTGCGCCCGCACGCGCCAGTCGGCATGGGCGGCCTGCGCGACCACCTGTCCTGCACCCTGCTCGCCCTGCGCCAGCCGGATGGCGGCGATCAGGCACTCGATGTCTTCGCCCTGCTGCACAAACGGCGCCAGCACGGCGCCCGGAATCTGCAGCCGCAGCGCCCGCGCCAGCCGCAGCCAGTGCAAGGCGGCGGCCCCGGCATCGCCCCACTGCGGCGGCTGGCGCAGCAGCGCCTGGGCAATGGTCGCCCGAAAGGGCTTGAGCATGACCGACGCCAGCGACAGGTCCAGCCCGGGGCTGGCCAGCAGCGCCTGCACCACCGCCTGCGCATGGGCACCGGCATCGATCTCCAGCAGCGCACGGCCGGCGTACACCGGCTGCTGCGAACCGCCTGCGGCCAGGCGCTGCAGCAACAGCGGGACGCTGTCGGCATCGCCCAGAAAACCCAGCGCCAGCATGCCCACCATGCGCTCGGACAGGTGGGGGCTGCGGGCACGCTGCACAGCCATGTCGGTGCAACCCATGGCGCGGCCCAGCGCGGCCAGGCGCGCACGACTCTCGCCTCGCAAGGACATCTGCGCATGCAGCCACAGCCGCATGAACGGCCAGCGCTGCCAGCGCGCCAATGGCGCGGCGGTCATCGCATCGCCCAGGGCGCAGGCCATCAGCCGCGGCAGCCACTGGGCCTCGAAGGCGGCCAGGCGCGGCGCCCGCAGCCAGCGCACCCAGCGCAGCAACAGCAAGCCCAGCACCATCAGGGCCACCAGGCCCAGCGTGCCCCAGGCCAGCCATCGCGCCAGCGGGATCGTCAGGTCCATCGGCGGCTGCATGCTCAGGCCCCCATTCCTGCCCCGGTTGCCGCAGCGGCAGGCGCTGCGGGCAACAGGCGGCGCAGCCTTGCCAGCAGCTCCTCCGGGTTGAAGGGCTTGGTCAGGTAGTCGCCCGCACCAGCGTCCAGCGCCGCCGCCACCTCGGCGCCGGTGTCCAGTGCGCTGAGCACCAGCACCGGCGTCGCCAGGCGGTGCGGCAGCTGGCGGATCTGCGCCAGAACCTCCATGCCGCTGAGCTGGGGCAGCCGCAGGTCCAGCAGCACCGCGTCCAGGGGCGTGTCGCCCTGCAGGCAGTCGAGCGCGCTGCGGCCATCGGCCAGCAGCGTGACCTGCACGCCCTGGCGCTCCAGCAAAAACCGCAGCAAAGCCGCCATGAAGGCATCGTCCTCGACGATGGCCATGCGTTGTCCAACCAGCGGCATCGGTCTCATCTCCCGGTTCTCCATGTCATGGGGTGGCAGCCCGGCCCGAACGGGCCAGCCAGCGGCGGTAACTGCCGTAGTGGTGGATCACGATCCCGGCAAACGCCGGTTCGTCGGCCAGCGCCTGGCGCACCAGGCCCAACTCGTGCTCCATCTGCTGGGGCCGCAGGTGGTCGAAGCTGAGCTTGCGGATCTCATTGGGCGCGGTCTCGATCCCCAGCCACACCGGCTTGCCGATGCGCCGGCCATAGGCCAGCTCATCTTCGGCGTGGCTCAGGATGCCGTCGGGGCCGTGCGCCCGGTCGCGGTAGTCCATCAGCACCACATGGTCGTAAATGTCCTGCAGGTGCTCGCTGGCTGGCTTGCTCACCCCGGCGTGCTGCACGCGGATGCCGTCGAGCCAGAAGGCGATGGCCGGGCCGATCTGCAGCGTCTGGTTCATACGCCGCTTGAGCGCCATCCAGGCCTCGCTCACGCTCAGGAACATCTGCAGGTACTGCTCGCGCCGGGCAGACCAGTCGTCCAGCACATGCGGCTCGATGTCGAGGTTGATGCCGTCAAAACGCGCCTCGGGCGCGGCCTGCTGGTTGTAGTCCAGCACCCGCTGCACCATCTGCAGCGCCCGGTCGCGGT
>JACCDG011486842.1_pt1 | contig 12333 bp, 9 predicted proteins | sample 7442471 | NCBI WGS metagenome assembly JACCDG01 (sample SAMN15323444, study PRJNA562643) | freshwater metagenome | isolation source: river surface water | place: USA:Blue River Watershed | collected 2017-08-17 | reverse complement strand
GTCCCGTTTGTAGTCGTTACAGGCGGTCTTGCTTACATGGGCCGACACAAGATCATAGCTGCTTTTAACTGGTTCAAGCAAAAAATTAATGGTTTGAATAATAATTTAAATTCTGCAGGCAAGACTCCGGCAAAAAAAGAATCATCTCCAGAGCACAATGAAGAAAAAAGAAGATCAATTCAAAAATTTGATTTTTAAACTTCAAAAAATATCTACAAAAGGCGGCCGTGTAAATCACACGGCCGCCTTTTTGTTTTTTAACTTATCTTTAATTTAATTATCAGATAAAATCTGTTGAAATTGACAAAGCTCTTGTTTGCAGGAATATTTTGAGTTGTCGTTCTAAACAGATTTTATTTATGAGCATTTTATCTTTTTTTAATAATTTATTTTCTAGCTTTTCCCAGCCGGATAAAACACCAGAGATTGTTAACTCGGAGTTAAAAAACGAGGTAGCCGTCTTCCAAACAGTATCAAAGCAAAATGGCTTGAAAGATATTGCGGATCTTTTTCCAAAAAGCGCTGCACAGATAGAGTTGTTTGCTAGTCAAACAATCAAAAAGTGTTCGGAAGATCTGGAGAATTTTTTTGTAGAGCTTGAAAAGGGCCCCAAAAAAACGATCGATGATGCACTGACAAGTCTTGATAAAATTATCAATTTATTATCCATGCAATCAACAAAGATCTACGTTTTGACACAAGTGGCAACAGACAAAGACATTTCGCTATCCGCGCAACAAGCTGTGCAGAAATTAATGGATTTTCAAATAGATCTTTTTGTAAACAAGAGAATGTTTAATTTTTATTATGAACTGGATCAAAGACTAAAAAATGGTGAGCAAGCAAAGGATGCATCAAAAAAGCTTGTCGAAGATTCTCTGAATAGCTTGATTTCTAGCGGTTGTGGCCTTGGAGAGGATGAGTTTAAAAAGTTTGTGGAGCTTAGCAAAAAGCTTCAAGTGTTAGAAATGGAGTTTTCAAAAAATATTAATCGATCTTGTCCAAAGCTTGAGTGCCTGGCTTCTGAGCTAACGGGAGTCGATTCCGACTTTATCGATTCTCTTGAAAAAAACTCTGAAGGCAAGGTTTTGGTGGGTGTTGATTATGCAACCATCGACAAAGTGATGGGCTACTGTACCAATCAAGAACTAAGAAAAAATTTGTACTACCTTTCTGCAAATAAAGCTTTTCCTGAAAACGAGCCAGTGCTAAGGCAGATCGTTAATCTTCGTCATGAGCTAGCGGTGATGCTTGGATACAAAGATTTTGCATCACTTTACATTTCTTCAAAGATGGCAAAAACCCCTGCAGTTGTTAATGATTTTTTGGATGATATTGTTCAAAAGCTTGAAGAGCCTTTGCAAAAAGAATTTGAAAAATTAACCCTTGAACTACCAGAAGGGATTGTTCTTTCTGCAGAAAACAAGATTTACCCGTGGGATTTTTTGTTTATCAAAAACGAATACAATAAAAAAAACTTTCAGCTTGATGCTGAAAAAATTGCAGAGTATTTTCCGATGGAGTCAACTATCGATGGCTTGTTGGAATTGTACGAAAAAATGCTTGATATCAAATTTGAAAAGCATTTTGGTGTAGATGGTATTTGGCATGAAGATGTAATCACCCTCCAGGCAAAAAACAAAGGAGGGGATCTGATAGGAATTATATTTTTAGACATGTATCCTCGAGACGGGAAATATTCGCATGCGTGCATGAACCAAGTTATTCATCCACTAAAAACAGAAATATCTGAGCAAATACCAGTGATTTATGTTTTGTGTAACTTTCAAAAACCGCTTGCAGAAAAACCATCATTGCTTAGACATGGAGAAGTTGTGACATTTTTCCACGAGTTTGGGCATGCAATGCACGGGCTGATTGGCTACTCAGAATACTCCGAGCTTTCCGGCACATGTGTAAAGCGGGACTTTGTAGAAACTCCATCCCAAATGTTTGAAGAATGGACCTGGGAGCCTTCAGTGCTCAAATCTTTGTCCGGGCATTATACAACAGGCGAGAAACTTGATGACGAAACGATTGACCGCATGATAAAAAACAGGGTTGCATTCTTAGCTTCTTGGGCAGTAAGACAGATTGGTTTTGCCTTCTACAGCTTGCGATGTTTTGGTGCTGATACAAGCTTTAGTTTTAAAGCTCTGGAGCAAGAAATAAGCTTGATGCTTCCATCTTTTGTTCAGTATTTGCCAGACACACACACTTATGCCAATTTTGGGCACCTAACCGGTTATGCTGCAGGTTATTATGGTTACATGTGGTCGCTTGTGTTTGCAAAAGATGTTTACTCAAAAATTAAAGAAGTTGGTTTTGACTCAAAAGCAGCAGGTGAGATTGTCAGAATGCTTCTTGGCTCTGGCGCAAATATTGATGAAAATATATTACTAGAAAAAGTGCTAGGTCGTAAGCCTAGTGCAAAAGCTTTTGAGGCTTTTTTGTCGATTTAAATATATCTTAAAAGGGCAAGAACAACCTTGCCCTTTTTTAGCTGCAACTAGATTTGACAATTAGGCTTAGAAAAGAGATATTTTGGTGAACGCTATTTAGAAATACTATATTATGAGCCTAGGCAATTTTTTAGGAAATGTTTTTGGAAAAATAAAAAAAATTAATCGAGAGGAAGCTTTTAGTTCGCCTGCTTATCGCGTGGTGTCCCAAGAAAATGGAATAGCAGATCTAGAATGCCTATTGCCAGTCAGCGAATCTGAACTTGTTCATCTAAAAAGAAATGCGATATTAAGAGCTTTTGAGCAAATGCGTACCTTTTTTGATTTGTGTCGCAAAGGCAAAGAGGTAGATTTTTTGTTGCATGAATTCGATCGCATGAAAGATGAGTTTACAACAGATTACAACAAAATTAACTTTTTAACTTACGTTAGCTCCGATGAGCATTTGATAAGGGTTGCGCATGCAGCTTCTACGGAGATGATTCGTGCAAGTTTTGATCTTTTTTTAAGCCGAGAGATTTATTTAGTTTTAACAATGCTAAATCAGCGACTTGAAAATGGAGAAGTTTGTTCTGAGGCTGGGAGAAAATATCTTGCAGATAAAATAGAAAACCTTGTCCAAGTTGGGTTTGGTTTATCAGAAGAAGAATTTATGCAGTTGCGACAAGTCGAGCAAGCTACAAAAATGAAAGCTTTTGAATTTGAGAAAAACAAAGCCGAAGACAAGCGATTTGTTACCTGTACAAAAGAAGAGCTTTTTGGCATGGACGAGCGTTTTGTTGCAAGCCTTCCTCAAGACGGAGAGGGTTTGTATTTACTTGCAAACGAATACCCGATCTATGTCACTATTCAACGTTTTTGTGAAAATAGAGAAGTAAGGAAAAAGGTTCATGAACTATTTCTTAGCAAAGGTTACCCGGCAAACAAACAAGTCTTGACCGAAGTCATCCAGATGAGAAACTTTGCGGCAAATCTTTTTGGTTATCAAGATTACTCTGCGATGTCTTTGTCATCAAAAATGGCAAAAACTCCAGAAAAAGTAGACGCCTTTTTATCTAGGTTAGCTTCTAAATTAAAACCTGGTTTGAACAATGAAGTTGCGCGGCTTACAAAAAGTCTTCCAAAAGATATTTTGTTGTCAGAAGATGGCAATCTGCAGCCGTGGGATCACTTATTTCTTGAAACAAAATATATCAAAGAAAACGTTACTCTGACCGATGATAAGATTTCAGAATATTTTCCGGTGTCGGCAACCTTGGACAAAATCCTTGCGATATTTGAGAAGCTTTTTGATGTTCGTTTTGTAAAACATGAGAAAGTTGCAGGCCTGTGGCATGAAGATGTCATTACGTTATCAATGCTAGATGAGGCTGGAAAATTAAAAGGCGTTATCCTGCTAGACTTGTACGCAAGGGATAAAAAGATTAACCAAACAATTTGCGCCCCAATCATCAATGGTGTTAAAAATCACAAGAAAGATCAAATCCCGGTTGTTTTTGTGCTTGCAAATATCAAAAAAGCAGATGTTTCATTGTTTAGCCACTTCGAAATGAAAAACTTATTTCAAGAGCTTAGCTCAGCGATGCACAATTTAGTTGGTGTTACTGAGTACGCAGGACAGAGTGGTTCTGAGTCAAAAATTGATTTCTTAAAAACCCCTTCGCAAATGCTTGAAGAAGTTGTGTGGGATAAGTCTGTTTTAAAAGAACTATCTTGTCACTATAAAACACAAGAGCAAATCTCAGATCAAATGCTAGATCAGCTCTTGGCGCTTCGCAAATTAAATTTTGCTAGCAACACCTCTCGCATGATTAGAGCATCGCTCTTTGGGCTTAGATGCTTTGGTAGTCAGTTTGCAGGCGCCGAAGAGATAGATTTCAAAGCGCTAGAAAAAGACGTTGCAGAGTTAGTTCCAAGTTTTTTGGTTTATCAAGAAGATTCCCATTTTTATGCTTCATTTAGCCCGCTGATGGATTATGCTTCAGGTTTTTATGGATTTTTGTGGACCTCTGTTTTTGCAAAAGATTTGTATGCAAAAATGACTGAGCATGGTCTTCAATCAGATCAAGCGAAAAGTTTTGTCCAAAAGCTTTTCAGTGCGGGTGGGTCGATGGATGAAAAAGATTTGTTAAACTTAGTTTTACAACGAGAGCCTTCTACAGAAGCCTTTGAAAAATTTTTGCAGGATAATTAATTTATTATTAGCGCGGTTTGACCCGCGCTAATCTATTTCATACTGGAATAATAATTTTTAGATTACTTTTGCAGCGCTTGCTTTATTTTTTGATCTCATTTGTAGAAATTGTTTAAATGCAAACATTGTCAAAATGCCTACCACAGAGACTGAGGCAATAATCGTTGTTGTTGAAAATGTGCCTTTTGGCGCGTGGCCACAATGCTGTAAAAATTTTTTCCGTTCAGATGCATCTGTTACAAAATTTTTAATAAAAAGATCTTTTTCTTGAGTTGATGGTAGTTTGCTGATTGAAATAGTGTGATCTAAAAGCCTAATAAAGATCTTGGACATTGCAGGATTTGTTTTTGAAAGATTTTCTAGTCTGTCGAGTAAGCCTTGCTCAGAAGATGCTTCTTTGATTGCTAAAAAAAATGTTTCAGAATTTTCATTTTTTGCATAATGCCGAGAAAACTCTATAAGATTCTGTGTTACAGCGTCTTTAGGCAGCTTACCTATTTCTAATACCTGCTCAAAAAAATCTACAAAACGGGCATTACCTGTTGATAAAATATTTTTTTTTGCAGCTTGAACAAAAATTGTATTATTAAAATCTCGCCCTAAGGTAATTGAAAAATATTCCTCGATCGATTTTTTAGAGGAGCTATGAAGTAACCCTAATTGTTCTTCTATGGCTTGTTCTGTTATTTCATTTAAAGATAAAAGGCTGATTACTAATGATTCAAACGCTTTGAAATCAAAGTTTTCTAGGCTAAAAGAAGCTCCTAGCAGATTAAAAATTAGTGAAAGTGATAAAAAAAGCAATGTTTTTTTGAAAAGCATTTTACTTTGTTGTGCTAATATTAGAGCTTAATATTACTAAATTAGAAATAAAATAAAAGCGGGTTGAGAAAAAACGCAAAAAATTGAACTTTTATACCCCAGTTTCGCTGGGCGCTCGTTAAAAACGCCCTTGCTGAAATTAATTAAGCTCAAACTTTAGTTAAAGGCGGCTGTGTCTCGTGATTGTATCTCTGGGGCTTTTTTTTCTTTAATCTTATTCAAAATGTATAAGCCAAGTCCAACACCAGCAGTGACGAGCGTAGCAGCGATTGCTATCGAGGTTGTTGTCCAAAAACTTTTTTCCAGGCCGCAAAAGTCCTCAAAAAACTCTTTTGATTCTTTGGAATTTTCGTCTGCAATTTTTTTATAAAACTCACTAGAAAATTCTTCCTTAGGCATTGTTTCTACTTTTAACGAAAGTAGAGTCGTTAAGCTGGGATATTTTTTTGCGATTTCTTTCCAAGCTTTATTTTTGTCTTTTGCTGCAGTAACAGAATTGAGATCGCGTCTAAAACCTTTGGGATCCTCTTTTTTTGCGTAGTGCTTTGCGCATTCGGTAATTAGATTTATTGTTTTTTCAGCACCAAGGTTTTGTGTATTTATAAGCGCGTATATAAAACAAAACGGGTGTATAAGGCTTTCTTTATCGCCATTTACAATCGACTGTATCAACTCCTGTGAGACATTTTGGTCTTCTAACAAAAGTTGTAAATTCTTAACAATAGTTTCTTCTAGCTCTAGGAACTGTTGGTCACGCCTAATCTTTTCGTATTTCCGGTGAGCTTTTTTATTCATCTTGGTTTTCACGATTTGATGAAACTTGTCAAAAATCTCAAAATCAAAGTTCGCAACACTGGCCTGGAGTAAACTCAGGCTAAAAGTTAATGCAAAAGCTAAGGACAGGGTTAATTTTTTAATAAGCACAGATATCACACGTTTTTTATAATTCTTTTTCTAAATTCTAACACAAAAGCATTTAACTTAAAGAATCTTACCTGCTATTACAGGAAAAACTGCAAAAAAGTGCCATTTTGCTGCATAGGTTTTGCAGCTTGAAAAAAAGGCCTTAACTATCTTAACGTCAACTCGACGTAAGAATGTTTTTACACATTAGCTAAAAATACCGATCGCTGTCATCGTGTGTGGAAACAAGTTTCCACATATTTGCGAGCGGAACGCCTGCGTGCTCCGTAGCTTTACGCGTAGGAGTAAGCTTAGGCGCAGTTACGCGCACGCGAGAATCTCCGATAAAATAAGAAAGTCATCTATTTTTAAATGAATTTACTAATCAGAGATCCTCGTCCTTAGAGACAAGGATCTCTGCAACGGCAGCCATAAATTATTTCTCAAGCGCAAGATCCTTATATCGAGTTGGCGTTATATTAACAAAGCCTTCATCTGATTAAAGATGTTTTTGGATAATTTTAAAAATCGCTTCCGCAGTTTGCTTTTTGTCGTCAGCTGTGACCTTGTAGCTAATAAACGAGTTATTTTGCAGGGCTGTTCGTAGGTCTAGTTCGTTGATTTTCACTCGTTTTTGAATATCAAGCTCAGAATCTCCTCGGGCTTGCATCCGATACTCAAGGTCTGAGATGCTGGAGGGGATTAAAAATATTGTGATAGCTTCAGGAATCATTTTTTTGATTTTCAAAAGCCCGTTGATATCGCATACGACAAGAATATTATGTTTTTCTAGCTGGCTTGTAAGGTCTGCAGGGGTTCCGTAAAAGTTTTTGTTGAAAGTAACTGTTTCTAAGAAAAAACCTTCATTTTTAAGTTTTAAAAATGCTTCTTCATCTACAAAGAAGTAATCTTTTCCGTCAACCTCTCCATCTCGGGGCCTTCTTGTTGTATAACTGGTGCTAGCTTGCAAATTGTAATCTGTAGCCATTTGCAATACGTTGCTTATTGCGGTTGTTTTTCCTGATCCAGACAAGCCGGAGATTACAAAAATCTTTCCTTGCATTTTTTATTTACCTTATGTTTATAAAAACGCCAAAAATGGTAATTATGCCTAATTTTTTAAAAATAAGTTTTTATACAATGTTGGCAGTCTCTGTCTCTATTTTATCACCAAAAAATACAAAGGAAATAACTTTAGCTACTTCTCTGCCATTGAAGTTGGGACTTGAGGTAGCCGGAACAGACATATCTGCAGGGATGACCACGATCATTAATAAAGTTAATAAAACCGGTGGAATTGGTGGCAAGATACCACTAAAAATATTGATGGAAAATGATTCAAACAAGATAGAGGCTTCTCGAGATAATTTTATAAGTATGTTCGAAAAAAGCAAAATTGTTACCGGCTGTCTTGGCCCAGATGTCTTACTATCTTCACTAAGTCTTATCAAGCAAAAAAAGGTTAGTCCTATTTTTTGCGCAAGCGGGGATGTTTTATTCAGGGACTCTCCAAAAGAGGCGCTTTTTTTTCGGCCGCCGATAGCATTTGAAGTAAAAGCTCTCTTGGATTATGCAATTGACGTAAAGCTTCGAACTAAAATTGCAGTATTTTATGAAGAGTCTTTGTTTGGATCTTCTGGTCTAAAAGCTGCTGAACATTATCTCAAAAGCAAGGGAATGAAAATTGTTGTTTCAGACTCGTATCCAAAAAATTCGATAAGCATCATCAGTGCAGTAAAAAAAATTTCAAGGGAAGCGCCCAGCGTTATTTTGTGCATTGCGCATGCTCTACCAGCGTACAACTTTATTCGGCAGATTATTAATGAAAATTTAGCAGATTGTTTATTTTTGGGTGTTGGTGAAATGTTTCCCATTCAGCAGATGATCAGAAAATCACGCGGTATTGAATTGGTTTTATCTAGCGTTACGCCAAATCCGTTTTTGTCCAAGTTGAAGGTTGTTGAAGAATACCGCAAAGATATGGCAACATTTTTTCCAAATCGCAAACTATCCCCACTTAGCCTTGAGGCATACCTTGCAATGCAATTGATGGTTAGTGGGCTTGAAAAAATTGACTTAGAAGAAGACAATTTTGTGCCAAAACTTATAGGCTTGTTGCAGTATCATAAACCCAAAGATTTTGACTTAGATTTAAAATTTGATTCTGTGAACAATTGTTTGCAAGGCGGTGTGTGGATTAATATCAATCCTGATGTAGAGTGGGAAGTGAAAAAACAGGCAGAACCGGTAGGGCAAGATGTCAAACTTTTGGAAACAGCACAAGCAGCTGAAAGAGATAATAGAAAAGACGTCTAAGGCCGTTGTTGTAAAAAATATTTTATTTTTATTTTTGCTTGGATTTATTACATGGGTATTCAAAACAGGGCTTGATACTTCTTTGCCAACCGATCCGATTCAAAAGTTATCAGTCTTGTCGGTAGAAACAAACAAAGAGTTTGTAGCTTTTGCAGCTAAAGTGAATGTCGGGATGCTTGTAAAATCTTTTCCGACATTTGAGCTTCAAAAAAACAATTTTGTTATTGATGTAATTGTATGGTTTGAGTATGACCCTGACAAAGTGATGCTGGAAACTTTAAGTCAGTTTTCTTTTGAAAACGGAGATATTATAAAAAGATCTTCTCCAGACATTAGAATTAAGAACGGTAAAGTGATGGTGAAGTACGATGTAAGAATTTCATTTAAATCGTCACTTGCTTACAAAAAGTTTCCATTAGAAGATCACAGAATCTCAATTGTTTTGACCAACAATTTTGCAACGCCGCGGGAGATATTTTTTGTGGTTGAAGACTCATCGTTTCAGGCGGATCCAAATATCTTTATCCCAGATTGGAAAATTAAAAACTTAACTACTGAGGCCGGATTTTTGGAGCTTGGGCTAGACTACAAAGATCCAGAAAAAAGTGTCTCTGCACCCAAAGTTAGATTCACAATTGATCTTGATAAAAAAGGCTACAAGGATGCATTTATTATTTTTGTTCCGCTGTACCTTGCAATTTTTCTTTCGATGTATTCTTTCTTAACCTCAATTTTAGCCGCCCAGCAGCGAACGGTAATGGCCGCAGCTGCAGCTCCCGCACTTCTTGGATATAGATTTGTTATCCAAAATATGATGCCTGTAGTAGCGTATTTTACTACCACGGATTATATTTATTTGATTCTTTTGCTTTGTGCATTCTTAATATTTGTTTTCCAACTCATTTTTAGTCGCAAGGCTATAACTTCAGTTGTTGCGATACCAAAAACAGAAGAAGAGAAAGGTCGAAGAGATTTTTATGAAAACATTAATACAGTCGCGTATATTTTTATTGTATTTTTCTTGGCTTTTTTTAGTTATTACTTTGTGATGTTTTAGCAAATGTTTATAAATACACTTTTATAAATTAGAAAATCGTTGCAAAAATTTTATTCGGCAGTAGTATTTACTTGTTTTTTTATTAATTTGCAACCAGATGAATAAGTTTATATTTTTCATATCAGTAATCACATTCTCCGCAGTATGTTGCCCTACATTTGAAACAAAAGAGATGTTTTTAGAATTAATTACAGAGTCTGCTAAAAAATTCGAAGGCCAATCTAATTGTTTTGATAGCTTTTACGCAACTGTTAAGCAAAATTTGTCTACTGTTTTAAGGGAAGAGCTAGAAAGATTAAATCCAAGCTTGTTTGCACCATCAATAAGATGCCCAAGTCTTTTTCAGCAAAGACTTCGGTCGATTTTTTCAAAAATCGCCAGCGGTAACAAAGAAAACATTTTTGAAGATTTTATAAAAAGCGTATAAAAATTTTTTTATGAAAAAGCTATTTTTTCTTCTAATAGTATCTTCTGTAGCGACTTTTTCATTTGATGAAAAAAACTTCAAAAAATTTTATGAACATTTGCGTAAAAGCTATCCAGAAAATGGTTTAGTTTCGAGAGCGACAGTGTCCAACTGTTTTAGCAATCTTCCAAGGGACGTTGTCAACCAGGTCAAAAAGGACTTTCCGTTGTTTTTTGCAAAAACAGCAAAAGATGAAAGTATTGGAGTGCAGGTGGTTTTAGATTACTTTGATGGATATGCAAAAGATTCCTCAATTTCTGCGCTTAAAAACATAATTGCAAGCTGTTATAAAGAGTTTGGAGTTCGCCTTTCGAGCCCCCATTGTGTAACTACTTGATAAAGTAGGCTGCATATCTTAGAAATATTCGTTGGGCGTAATAGATTTTGTTGCGCCCATATTTTCTTTCCTGCAATAATAAAATACCTATCTTATGCAATTTTTATCTGATGGCAAAACAATCCTTGTTAGTAAAAATATTTCCGGAAAAACTTTCAATTACAAAAGCTTTATTGCTTGCAATCATATTACTTTTTTCCGTTGGTGGAATTCTGTATGGACTTTCTTTGGTTTTTTTTAGAACTTTTTCAGCAACATTTATTCTTTCTCCGCTTCTAATTTTTCTTCCGATGCTTTTAATAAAAAAGAATCAAACGATTAAAACTGGGCTGTTGATATTTCTTGCCGGGCTTTTTTTTAGCTCGCTTGTTTTAATGCGTTACTATCCTAGGGGTAGCAAAATTGGCATGTTTTTCACAGTTCAAGAAGCAAAAAGCCTTGCAGACAAATTGGTTGCAAAAAATATTGAGATGGAAGGAAACAATCCATTGAAGCCTTCTTATGAAAAATATTACCGATCTATGGGGGTTTCATTTCTTGCAAAAAAAATAATGAGCCTAAAAGCATTGTTCGGACTGTCTTTTGAAATGCCTTGGCCAGAAAAGCAGTTTGTAAGCCTTGTAAAAGCTGGAGCTGATGCAGCGCCGTCTTACAAATATCCAGCAACACAATTTGTTTTGAGGCGCGCGGTTGAGGCTGGGAGTAATCTAATTGTTTTTGGAGACCTTCAAGGTTCTTTTGACTCTTTGGCCAGAGATTGCGCAAAGCTCTTAGAGCTAGGGTTAATTGATGAAAAGTTTAAGCTCAAGTCAGACAAAGATTATATTTTTGTAACGGGTGACGCTATCTCCAGATCTCCATACCAACTTGAAATGCTAAGCTTGATTTTCTTAATTTGGTTTGCAAACCCAAAAAACTTCATTTACATTCGCGGCAATCACGAAGAAAACAATTATTGGTATGAGTATGGGCTCAAAACAGAGCTAGAAATTCGTTGTAAACCCTTTTCATCAGACCCAATTCCATTTGACAAGGAAATAAACAAAGTATTTGCCGTCATGCCTTCTGGGGTATATTTGAAGATGCCTGACGCTGAGCCATCCTTTTTGCGCCTTTCACACTTTGGGGCAGAGCGGTCAAATCTTTTTGTTAAAGAAACTGAAAATAAGTTATTTAAGTTTGTCTCTGAGGCAACGACAAGCCTGGATGCAATAGCCTACGACGCAGTAAAAGATGAGCCTGCAAACAAAGAGATTCCACTGAAGGCAATTATAAAATCTGAGAAAAAAAGAGAAACTTATCAAGACATGGATGGCATGAGGCTTATGCCCGCTGAAGCTGGGGTGACAAGCTGGACAATTATGTCTTGCCCATCAGAAGTTTTTCAAAAAGGTGTTAAATTCTTCTTTGACGCTTTTGCCGTAATCAAGGTTGAGCCAAAAATCGAAGATACTTTGATTACACTTTATAAGCAAGACGTCAGAACTAAGGATGGTTTTAAAGACCGCAAGGTCTGGCTAGTATCAGGACAGGATTATGACCCAAACAAAAAGCCAGAGCCAAAAAAAGAAGACAAAAATAAAAAAGATGAAAAGGATTCAGAAAAAGAATCTAGCGACAAGAAAAACGTAGAAAAAACAGATAAGAAAGACAAAGATCCAAAAGAAGAAAAAAGGGAAGAGAGGGTTGATACCAAGGTAAAAGACGACTCCAAATCAGAAGGTAAGTCTGAACCTGCAAAAGAGGAAAGGTCTGAAAAACAGGAGAAGCCTTCTG
>JACCDG010023195.1_pt1 | contig 12333 bp, 12 predicted proteins | sample 7442471 | NCBI WGS metagenome assembly JACCDG01 (sample SAMN15323444, study PRJNA562643) | freshwater metagenome | isolation source: river surface water | place: USA:Blue River Watershed | collected 2017-08-17 | reverse complement strand
CAAGGCGAAGAAATCCCGTTCGAGGTGCAGGCCTTCCGCAAGTACTGCCTGCTCAACGGTCTGGACGACATCGGCCTGACCCTGCGCCATGCCGACAAGATCAAGGCCTACGAAGCCGAACGCCTGGCCACCAAGCCCTGGCTCGCCCACACCGCCCAGTAAAGACACAGACCATGAAAATCGCAGTTCTCCCCGGTGATGGCATCGGCACCGAAATCGTCGCAGAGGCCGTCAAGGTCCTCAAGGCCCTCGACCTGAAATTCGAGATGGAATCCGCCCTGGTCGGCGGCGCCGCGTTCGATGCGCACGGCCACCCCCTGCCCGAGTCCACCCTCCAACTGGCCATGGCCGCCGACGCGGTACTGTTTGGCGCCGTGGGCGACTGGAAATACGACAAGCTCGACCGCCCGCTGCGCCCCGAGCAGGCGATTCTGGGCCTGCGCAAGCACATGGGCCTGTTTGCAAACTTCCGCCCCGCCATCTGCTACGAGCAGCTGGTGGGCGCGTCCAGCCTCAAGCCCGAGCTGATCGCGGGCCTGGACATCCTGATCATCCGCGAACTGACCGGCGACATCTACTTCGGCCAGCCGCGCGGCCGCCGTGTGGCCACCGATGGCCACTTCCCGGGTGCTGAAGAAGCCTTCGACACCATGCGCTATTCCAAGCCCGAGATCGAGCGCATCGCCCATGTGGCCTTCCAAGCCGCCCGCAAGCGCAACAAGAAGGTCACGTCGGTGGACAAGGCCAATGTGCTCGAAACCTTCCAGTTCTGGAAAGACGTGGTTACCGAAGTGCACGCCCAGTACCCCGATGTGGAACTGCAGCACATGTACGTGGACAACGCCGCCATGCAGCTGGTCAAGGCCCCCAAGGCGTTTGACGTGGTCGTGACCGGCAACATGTTCGGCGACATCCTGTCCGACGAAGCCTCGATGCTGACCGGCTCCATCGGCATGCTGCCCTCGGCCAGCCTGAACACAAAGAACCAGGGCCTGTACGAGCCCAGCCACGGCAGCGCCCCCGACATCGCCGGCAAGGGCGTGGCCAATCCGCTGGCCACCATCCTGAGCGCCGCGATGATGCTGCGCTTCTCGCTCAACCAGGCCGAAGCCGCCGACCGCATCGAGACCGCCGTCAAGAAGGTGCTGGCCCAGGGCCTGCGCACACCCGACATCTACAGCGAAGGCACGACGAAAGTCGGCACCGTGCAGATGGGCGATGCGGTGGTCAAAGCGCTCGGCTGAGTCCTTATGTAGCTCCACAAAAAGCGCCTTCGGGCGCTTTTTTGTTGTCCATTGAAGGCGGGCCCAAGCCGCCGTAAGGCCCATCCAAGCCTGTCCGGTACAATCTGCTCCCATGTTTGCCGCCCGCCCGTTCTCCCTGAACTTCGCCTCCACCACCACGGTGGTCGCTGGCGTGCGCGTAATCTCCACCAAAACCACGACCATTAAGGGCTGATCCGGCCTGGTTCGTCGTGCGCCCTCCCCGGCCAGACGAGCCGGGCAAACAGTCAACGATCTCGTCGTGTGTGGCACTGTTTAACTTTGAAAGGGCATAGAAATGAGCAAGTTGGTAGGTTTGGTCGGCTGGCGCGGCATGGTCGGCTCGGTTCTGATGGACCGCATGATTCAGGAAAAAGACTTTGACCTGATCGAGCCCGTGTTCTTCTCCACCTCCAACACGGGTGGCAAGGCCCCCGCGATGGCCAAGAACGAAACCACACTGCAGGACGCCAACAACATCGACGCCCTGAAAAAGTGCGACATCATCATCACCTGCCAGGGCGGTGACTACACCAAAGAGGTCTATCCCAAACTGCGCGCTGCCGGCTGGAACGGCCACTGGATCGACGCCGCATCGAGCCTGCGCATGGCCAATGACGCCGTCATCATCCTGGACCCGGTCAACCGCCACGTGATTGATCAGGCGCTGTCCAAAGGCGGCAAGAACTGGATCGGCGGCAACTGCACCGTGAGCCTGATGCTCATGGGCCTGGGTGGCCTGTTCCAGAACAACCTGGTCGAGTGGGTCTCGGCCATGACCTACCAGGCCGCTTCGGGCGCTGGCGCCCAGAACATGCGTGAGTTGCTCAGCCAGATGGGCGCGCTGCACGATGCCGTCAAGGCCGAGCTGGCCGACCCTGCCTCCGCCATCCTCGACATCGACCGCAAAGTGGCCGCCACCATGCGTGACGCGTCCTTCCCGACCAAGAACTTCCGTGGCACCGCCCTGGCCGGCAGCCTGATCCCCTGGATCGACGTGCCTGTGGAGCACGGCCAAAGCAAGGAAGAGTGGAAAGGCGGCGCCGAGTGCAACAAGATCCTGGGCAACCCCGCTTTCCGCAGCGCGGGCTCGATCCCGATCGACGGCCTGTGCGTGCGCATCGGCGCCATGCGCTGCCACAGCCAGGGCCTGACCATCAAACTCAAGAAAGATGTGCCGCTCGACGAAGTCAGCGACATCATCGCCAAGGCCAACCAGTGGGTCAAAGTCGTGCCCAACGAGCGTGAGATCACCGAGCGCGAGCTGACGCCCGCTGCCGTGACCGGCACGCTGACGGTGCCGGTGGGTCGCCTGCACAAGCTGGCCATGGGCAACGATTACCTGGGCGCCTTCACCGTGGGCGACCAGCTGCTGTGGGGTGCAGCTGAACCACTGCGTCGGATGCTGCGTATCCTCTTGGATGCCTGAATACTGGCAAAATAGTCAAAAAACCTACACTGGGATTTGACCATGCCTTTTAAAAACCGGAAGCCCGCTCACCGCTCTGCACATGTGCGCCCATTGCTGACAGCCCTGGCGATCGCCTCCGGTTCAATGACAGCCCATGCCTTGACGCTGGGTCGTCTGCAAGTGCTCTCAGGCATGGGCGAACCCCTTCGCGCAGAAGTCGAGATCGCCGCAGCGACCGCGGAAGAATCGCAAAGCCTGCGGGCCCAGATTGCGTCTTCCCGCAGTTTCCAGCAGGCCGGGATGGAGTACAACCCGGCCCTGGAGGGCTTGTTGGCCAGCATCGAGAACCGTCCAGGTGGACGCTCTTTCATCGTCCTGCAGGGGCGCAAGCCTGTCCAGGAAAGCTTCATTGACCTGATTCTCGAAACCCAGTGGGCGAGCGGTCGGCTGGTGCGCAATTACGCATTGCTGCTGAACTCCGTCGCTGACAAAGCGCAACAAGCACCTGCACCTGCTCCGGTGCGCGCAGCGCTGCCTGTGTTGAGTGGACCTGCACCAGCTCCGGCACCCTTGGCCGCCGAAGACAAACCACCGCGCATTGAATACAACGCGCAAAATGTGCCCGTTTACCGTTTTGATCAGGCAGAGGTCACGAAACCACCCCAGCCTGCGCCAGCAGTCACAGCCGGCAATGACAGCGCGACGCCGACCCCGGCCCTGCAAGCAGGGGCAGGTCAGATGCAAGAGCGTACCGTCACTGTGGAAACGGGCCAGACAGCGTCGCATCTGGCGCTGGCGCACATGCCGGCAAGTGTCACGCTGGAGCAGATGCTGGTGGCCTTGCAGCGCCACAATCCAGAGGCTTTTATCGAAGACAACGTGAACCTGTTGCGCGCAGGCGCGGTGCTTCGAATGCCTACGGCCGAAGAGGCGCAACAAACCTCCGCCCGGGAGGCACGCCAGATTGTCGTTGCTCAACACCGCGATTTCGCTGCTTACGCCCAGCGCATTGCGCAATCACCGCAGCCTACGGTCAAACCATCAGAGCGCGAAAGCACCGGCAAAGTCTCTACCGAGGCTCAGATCCCCCCACCTGCCGGTGCAGCACAAGACAACTTGACCCTGTCCAAATCCCAAGTCGGCAAGGACAGCAAAGAAGCCAAGTTGGCCGCACAGCGCGAAGCACAAGACGCTGCAGAGCAAATGGAGGCCCTCAAGAAGAACGTCGAGGAACTCAACAGTCTGGCATCTACCTCACCTTCGGCCAGCGAGCCTGCTGTTGCCTTGCCTGAGGATGGCAAACTGATCAGCAAAGAAGGCCTGGCCAACAAACCTGTATGGATCTGGGGGGCAATCCTGGCCGCATTGTTGGGTGTTTTCCTCTGGCGCCGTCACCGTGCCAGTCCAGCTGTGGATACTTTTGCCCCCTCGTATGACGACGAGCCCACGGCTCCCAACCCTCCAGGCCAGGCACCCGATACGCCCGTCGTGCCGCCACAAATGGCTGGCATTGACCTCAATCTGGTGACGCCCTCCGAGACCGCGCCAAGAGTGACGATCTCACCGGCACCCACCGACCTGGATACAGATGCTGCCAAGCTGGAACTCGCCAGCGTGCTGCTGTCCAAAGGCGATGTCGCGATCGCCCGCTCGCTGGCACAGTCGGTGGCGTCCAACGGCACTGGCGCGCTCAAGGACAGGGCCCAGCAGATGTTGAGCCAATTCCCGTGAGGCTGGCGCTCGGCGTCAGCTACAACGGCCAGCCCTACCTGGGCTGGCAAAGCCAGCCGTCGGGCCAGACCATCCAGGACCAGCTCGAAAAAGCCCTCTCCGAGTTCTGCGCCAAGCCCGTCCACACCCTTTGCGCCGGCCGCACCGATGCCGGGGTGCATGGCCTGATGCAGGTGGTGCACCTCGACACCGATCTGGAACGCGAGCCGTTCTCCTGGGTCCGCGGCACCAACCGCTTCCTCCCTGCCGACATAGCGGTGCAATGGGCCCAGCCGGTGCCGAACAGCTTTCATGCCCGCGCCAGCGCCATCGCACGGCGCTATGTGTACGTGCTGCTTGAGTCGCCGGTGCGCCCAGCCCTCGAAGCCGGTCGGGTGGGCTGGTCCTTCCGGGCACTCGATGAAGTTGCCATGCGCGAAGCCGCCCAGCATCTGCTGGGTGAGCACGATTTCACGTCCTTTCGGGCCAGCGCCTGCCAGGCCCTCAGCCCGGTCAAGACCCTGCACCGCATCGACATCTCCCGCCGTGGACCTGAAATGGCACGCTATTGGCGCTTCGAATTCGAAGGCAACGCCTTCCTGCACCACATGATCCGCAACATCATGGGTTGCCTGGTCTATGTGGGCCAGGGCGTGCATCCGAGCAGCTGGATGCGTGAGGTCCTGGAGGCGAAAAGCCGAGACGCTGCCGCCCCCACCTTCGCGCCTGACGGTCTTTACTTTGCCGGCCCGGTCTATGCGCAAGAATGGGGCCTGCCCACCACCACCCCCGCATTCGACTGGCTGCCATGAGCACACCCACCCGCACCCGCATCAAGATGTGCGGCTTCACCCGTGAAGCCGATGTTCAGGCTGCCGTGCAAGCCGGGGCCGATGCGATCGGCTTTGTGCTCTACCCCCCCAGCCCGCGTGCGGTGAGCGTCGAGTGTGCGGCCGAGCTGGCCGCGCTGTTGCCGGCCTTCGTCACCCCGGTGCTGCTCTTCGTCAACGAAACACCGCAGCGGGTACGTGAGGCCTGCGCCGCCGTGCCGGGTGCCTTGCTGCAGTTCCATGGCGACGAAACCCCTGAATATTGCGACGAGCTGAGTCAGCAAACTGGCCGGCCGCACCTGAAGGCGGCCCGAATCCCGCTCGAAGCCGCCGCGAGCTTCGACTTGCTAAAATTTGCCCAACTTCACCACAACGCCCAGGCCATCCTGCTCGACGCCCATGTCGACGGTTTCGGCGGCGGCGGCAAGGCTTTCAATTGGTCACTCCTGCCACCAAGCGTCAACGCTCACCTCGTTTTGTCTGGTGGACTCACACCTGCAAACGTGGCCGATGGCATTCGCACGCTGCGTTCGCGTGCACGGTCGCTGGCCGTTGACGTGAGCTCCGGCATCGAATCGGGCAAAGGCCTGAAAGATGCCGACAAGATCCGGCAGTTTGTCCGCGCGGTGCAGGCCGTCGACAACGACGCCTGTTGAAACGCTTTCCCCTTTTTGACCATGTACGACTACCACCAGCCCGATGCCAAGGGCCATTTCGGCATTTACGGCGGCAGCTTCGTCAGCGAGACGCTGACGCACGCCATCAACGAACTCAAGGCCGCTTACGCCAAGTACCAGCACGACCCGGAATTCATCGCTGAATTCAAGTCCGAGCTGGCGCACTTTGTCGGTCGTCCCTCCCCTGTTTATCACGCGGCGCGCATGAGCCGCGAGGTGGGTGGCGCACAAATTTTCTTGAAGCGCGAAGACCTCAACCACACCGGTGCCCACAAGATCAACAACACCATCGGCCAGGCGCTGCTGGCCAAGCGCATGGGCAAGCCGCGCATCATTGCCGAGACCGGCGCCGGCCAGCACGGCGTGGCCACGGCCACCATCTGCGCGCGCTACGGCCTCGAATGCGTGGTTTACATGGGCAGCGAGGACGTCAAGCGCCAAAGCCCCAACGTCTACCGCATGAAGCTGTTGGGCGCGACCGTGGTGCCGGTCGAGTCGGGCAGCAAGACGCTCAAGGACGCCCTGAACGAAGCCATGCGCGACTGGGTGGCCAATGTGGACAACACTTTCTACATCATCGGCACCGTGGCCGGCCCGCACCCCTACCCGATGATGGTGCGCGACTTCCAGAGCGTGATCGGCGAAGAGTGCCTCACGCAGATGCCCGAGATGTTCAAGTCGCTCAAGATGGCCGAGCAGCAGCCCGACGCGGTCATCGCCTGCGTGGGCGGCGGCAGCAACGCCATGGGCATCTTCTACCCCTACATCGCGCACGAAAACACCCGCCTGATCGGCGTCGAAGCCGCGGGCGAAGGCATGGATTCGGGCAAGCATTCGTGCTCGCTGCAATGCGGCAGCCCTGGGGTGCTGCACGGCAACCGGACCTATGTGCTGCAGGACGACAACGGCCAGATCACCGAAACCCACAGCGTAAGCGCCGGTCTGGACTACCCAGGCGTCGGCCCCGAGCACGCCTTCCTCAAAGACATCGGCCGCGCCGAGTATGTGGGCATCACCGACCAGGAAGCGCTCACGGCCTTCCACTACCTGTGCCGCACCGAGGGCATCATCCCCGCACTCGAATCCAGCCACGCCATCGCGTACGCCATGAAGCTGGCCAAGACCATGCGGCCTGACCAGTCGATCCTGGTCAACCTGTCGGGCCGTGGCGACAAGGACATCGGCACCGTGGCCGACCTGAGCCAGGCCGACTTCTACTGCCGCCCCAGCTGCCGTGGCCAGTCGGTCAAGGGCGGCGAACAGCCTGTGACCATCGTGAAGTGAAGGGTGAACATGAGCCGCATTGACACCACCCTCTCCCAGCTCAAGACCCAGGGCCGCAAGGCGCTGATCCCATTCGTGACCGCGGGCTTCCCGTTTGCCGACAGCACCCCTTCGCTGATGCATGCCATGGCTGCTGCGGGCGCCGACATCATCGAGCTGGGCGTTCCTTTCTCGGACCCGTCGGCCGACGGCCCGGTCATCCAGAAAGCGGGCGACCGCGCCCTGGCCTGCGGCATTGGTCTGGCACAGGTGCTGGCCATGGTGCGCGAGTTCCGCCAGACCAACAGCACCACGCCGGTGGTGCTGATGGGCTACGCCAACCCGATCGAGCGCTACGACCAGAAGCACGGCGCCGACAGCTTCATCCGCGACGCATCCAGCGCAGGTGTGGACGGCGTGCTGGTGGTGGACTACCCGCCCGAAGAATGCGCCGAATTTGCCGCCAAGCTGCGCGCCCACAGCATGGACCTGATCTTTTTGCTGGCCCCGACTTCGACCGACGAACGCATGGCCCAGGTGGCGCAGGTGGCCAGCGGCTACGTGTATTACGTCTCGCTCAAAGGTGTGACCGGCTCGGGTGCGCTCGACATTGAGGCCGTGGAGGCCATGCTGCCGCGCATCCGACAGCATGTGAGCGTGCCGGTGGGTGTGGGCTTCGGCATCCGCGACGCGGCCACGGCGAAGGCGATCAGTCGCGTAGCCGATGCGGTGGTGATCGGCTCGCGCCTGATCCAGCTCATCGAGAATGAGCCGGCCGGGCGCGTGAACGCCGTGGCGACCGACTTCCTCTCCGGCATCCGCCAGGCGCTGGACGCCTGAGCGGCGATAATCCCGACTTAAGGAGAAACCCGCATGAGTTGGCTTGAAAAACTGCTGCCGCCCAAAATCGTCCACACCGACCCGGCCGACCGCCGTTCGGTGCCCGAGGGCCTGTGGATCAAATGCCCCAGCTGCGAGACGGTACTCTACAAAACCGACCTGGAGCAGAACGTCAACGTCTGCCCGAGCTGCGGTCACCACCACCGCATTGGCGCCCGCGCCCGCCTGAACGCCTTTCTGGACGGCGAAGGCCGTTACGAGATCGGTCAGGAAGTGGTGCCGGTCGACGCCCTCAAGTTCAAGGACAGCCGCAAGTACCCCGAGCGCCTGAAAGAAGCCATGGACAACACCGGCGAGACCGATGCGCTGGTGGTGATGGGTGGTGCGGTGCACAGCATTGAGCTGGTCGCCGCCTGCTTCGAGTTCGACTTCATGGGTGGCTCCATGGGCTCCGTGGTCGGCGAGCGCTTTGTGCGCGGCGTCGAAACCGCCATCGAGCAGAAAGTGCCCTTTGTGTGCTTCACCGCCACCGGCGGCGCCCGCATGCAGGAAGGCTTGCTGTCACTGATGCAGATGGCCAAGACCAACGCGGCCCTCACGCGCCTGGCCAAGAAGGGCCTGCCCTACATCAGCGTGCTGACCGACCCGACCATGGGCGGCGTGTCGGCCGGTTTTGCCTTTGTGGGCGATGTCGTGATTGCCGAGCCCAAGGCCCTGATCGGTTTTGCAGGTCCCCGCGTGATCGAGACCACCGTGCGGGTGACCCTGCCCGAAGGCTTCCAGCGCGCCGAGTTCCTGCAGACCAAGGGCGCGGTAGACTTCATCTGCGACCGCCGTGAACTGCGCAAGACCATCGCCAATGTGCTGGCCATGCTGCAACGCCAGCCGGCCGACGCGGTGAACTGAAAGCGCGCCCGCTCGCATCCAGGCCCCTCGCGGGCCTTTTTCATAATGAGGCAGACACGCACAGCGTCTGAGTAGCTGCAGGCGCTTTGAGCACCCTGAAATAAAACAGCCCGGACAGGCAAACCTGGCCGGGCTGGTCGGCGGCCACGGGAGGACAACCGACGGTATGCCCCGAGGAAGAAGTTGGTTCCAGGGGGCGAGGCACATGAATGGGCCTCATGAATGCAGTTTCAGTCGCCTGAAACCGCCATGCCAATGTAGGCCGGCCACCGGGTCGCGTCAAGGCTGTGAAGATGTTCAGTACATCCAGCTGGCCTGCAGTCCCGCCAGCAGCATGCCCAGCAGCTGCAAGAGCACCAGCAAGACCAGCGGTGCCAGATCGACGCCGCCAATCAGCGGCACGACACGTCGAACCGGGTCCAGCCAGGGCTGCACCAGCCGGTCGGCCATCTGCATGAAGTACGAATCGGGCTGGACCCAGGACATCAGCGCATAAACCAGCACCAGGGCACTGAGCGAAGACACCAGCAGCTGCACCAGGCCCACCACGCTGACCAGCGGCAGCAAGCCCAGTTGCCCATGCCCACCGGCCAGCATCCAAAGCAGAACGTACTGCAGCAACTTGATGAGCCATGCCGCCACCAGACTGGACAGGTCCCAGCGGCTCCAGGGCGGGATCGCCTTGCGCAGCGGCATGACGATCCAGTCGGTCATGGCAAAGACAAAGCGGCCCAGCGGCTGGTTGAAGGGAATGCGCTGGGCCTGCATGGCCAAGCGCAGCAGACAGGTGCCCGCCACCAGGCCGGCGATCACGTCGAGCACCAGGCTCGCCATCTGGAACATCATGGGTTTTCTCCTTGCGCGAACGCTCGCGTGCGATGATAGCGGCATGCCCTCCGCCACCGATCCATCGCCCGCCGACGCCGCAACCCTGCCCCTCTTTCCGTTGGGCACGGCGGTGTTTCCGGACAGCCTGCTGCCCTTGCAGATTTTCGAGCTGCGTTACCTGCAGATGGTGGGTGAGTGCGAGCGCCAGGGCACGCATTTTGGCGTGGTCACCCTGACCCGCGGTGGCGAAGTGCACCGCCCTGGCGCCCCGGCCGAGCAGTTCGAGCCGATCGGCACCCGCATGCGCCTGGAAAAAGTCCAGCGCCCTCGCCCCGGGCTGCTGCAGGTCTGGTGCCGTGGGCTCGACTGCTTCGAGGTCGTGCAAACCCGGCAAAGAAACGACGGACTGTGGCTGGGCGAGGTGCGCCCTCTGCCGCCAGAGCCAGCGCTGGCGGTGCCCGAGCACCTGCGCTACCTCTCGGACCAGATGGTGGATGCGCTGGGGCGGCTGCAGTCGGGGCCACTGGAGCCGCTGCCCTGGCCCCAGCCCTGGCGGCCCCAAGACTGCGCCTGGCTGTCGCACCGCTGGGGTGAGCTGCTGCCCCTGCCCACCGACATGAAGTACCGCCTGCTGGCTCTGCGTGAGCCGCTGTTGCGGCTCGAGCTGGTGGGCGACATGGTCTCGCCGCAAACCTCGTCCAGCTGAGCCGCGGCCCCTGCCCGGCCCCGTAAAATAGGCGGTTTTGTGTGCGCAAGGCCACCACTTGCCTGGCGCATCCCCTCCTGCACTGCCTGGCTCAGCCAGGCCGCCCGACATGTCCGAACAGAACGCCACCCCCGCCGCCGCCCCGCAAGACGAGAACCAGCTGATCGCCGAGCGCCGCGAAAAACTCAAGGCCTTGCGCCAGGCCCAGGCGGAGGGCAAGGGCGTAGCTTTCCCCAACGACTTCAAGCCCGAGCACCATGCCGAAGAACTGCACGGCCAGTACGGCGAAACCGCCCCTGAAGCCCTGAACGGCGAAGGCGCTACCCAGATTCAGGTCAGCATTGCCGGCCGCATGATGCTCAAGCGCGTCATGGGCAAGGCCAGCTTTGCCACGCTGCAGGACGCCACCGGCCGCATCCAGGCCTACGTCACCCGCGACGATGTGGGTGAAGAGGTCTACAACGGCTTCAAGCACTGGGACCTGGGCGACATCGTTGGCGTCGAGGGCCACCTGTTCAAGACGCGCACCGGCGAGCTGTCGGTGCACGCCACCCGCATCCGCCTGCTCACCAAGAGCCTGCGCCCGATGCCCGACAAGTTCCACGGCATCCACGACCAGGAAGTCAAATACCGCCAGCGCTATGTCGATCTGATGACCGACGAGGCCGCGCGCAAGCGCTTTGCCGCGCGCTCCCGCGCCGTCAGCGGGATCCGCGAGTTCATGGTGCAGCACGGCTTCCTCGAAGTCGAGACCCCGATGCTGCACCCCATCCCCGGCGGCGCCAACGCACGCCCCTTTGTGACGCACCACAACGCGCTCGACCAGGAGATGTTCCTGCGCATCGCGCCCGAGCTCTACCTCAAGCGCCTGCTGGTGGGGGGCTTCGAGCGTGTGTTCGAGATCAACCGCAACTTCCGCAACGAAGGCATTTCGGTACGCCACAACCCCGAGTTCACGATGATGGAGTTCTATGCGGCCTACTGGAACTACCAGGACCTCATGGGCTTTACCGAACAGCTGATCCGCGACGCCGCCATGAATGCGGCCGGTACGCTGCAGCTGAGCTATGGCGGTCGCCCAGTTGATCTGTCCAAACCCTTTGCCCGCATGACGATCCGCGAGGCCATTTACGCCCACACCGAAGCGGGCGCCCATGTGGACGACGCGGCCTGGCTGATCAGCGCGCTGAAAAAGCTGGGCATGAGCGAGGAGAAGAACAAACTCTCCACGCGCAGCCTGGCCAGCCTGCAGGTGCTGTACTTCGAGGAAACCGTGGAAGACAAGCTCTGGGAGCCCACCTTCATCATGGAGCACCCGACCGAGATCAGCCCTCTGGCCCGCGCCAACGACGCCCGCCCCGAGGTCACCGAGCGCTTCGAGCTCTACATCACCGGGCGTGAATTCGGCAATGGCTTCAGCGAATTGAACGATGCCGAAGACCAGGCCGCCCGCTTCCATGCCCAGGTGGCCGCCAAGGACGGCGGAGACGACGAAGCCATGTTCTTTGATCACGACTTCGTGCGCGCCCTCGAATACGGCATGCCGCCCGCCGGCGGCTGCGGCATCGGCATTGATCGCCTGATGATGCTGCTGACCGACAGCCCCAGCATCCGCGACATCATCCTGTTCCCGGCCCTGCGCCGCGAGCATGATCTGAGCTGATCGGCTGCAAGCTCACAGCAAAACGCCCGGTGTTCGCCGGGCGTTTTCTTTGGGAGATGAAAAATCAATCCTTGCGCTCAGGCAAGCGCGGGGCACGCTCTTGCACTTCGCGCACCTCGACATCCACCACATCGTCGCTGGCCTGCGCGGAGCCATAGGGCTGGCCCCTGCCCGCGCCAAAACGGGCGCCCTTGCGCAGCTGGCTGAACTGCTGCCAGACCAGCACCACCTGCGGTT